>Ga0111539_10006674_pt1 | contig 14866 bp, 11 predicted proteins | sample RhiMethybrSRZTD1_FD_79667 | JGI IMG/M metagenome (GOLD analysis project Ga0111539, IMG submission 79667) | Populus rhizosphere microbial communities from Tennessee, USA - Rhizosphere MetaG P. TD hybrid SRZTD1 (version 2) (version 2) | ecosystem: Host-associated > Plants > Roots > Rhizosphere >... | reverse complement strand
CTTCCTCCCGAAGCCGTGATGGGCGAGGATCTCGACGGTCGGGCCGACCTCTTCGCACTGGGCGCGATTGCGTATTTCGCGCTCACCAAGCGGCACGCCTACCCTGCGCGGTCGCTCGACGTCCTGCAGACGATGTGGGAGGTGCCCTTGCAACCTCCCTCGCACCATGCTCCAGACGTCCCCAAGGGATTGGATAATCTGATCCTCTCCCTCCTGTCACGCGACCGCAACGCGCGTCCAACCTCCGCCGCGGAAGTGATGGAGCGATTGTGCATGATCGGGGGGCTCGACATGCGCGAGCAAGTCGTGGTGCGAGACGCCTACCTGACGACGCCGCGCTTGGTCGGCCGCGATCGGGAGATCGCTCGAGTTCGCAAGCTGCTTCGGCGCACGCTCGCGGGTCGCGGCGGGGCAATTTCGATCCGCGGCGAAGAGGGGATGGGACGCAGTCGCTTCGTCTCCCATTGCATGCTCGCGGCGAAGTTGCTGGGTGTGGTCAGCGTGCGCGTGAATGCCCTCGACACGAAGGGAGAGCTCGCAGTCGCGAAGGAACTGGCGAAGCAGGTGTTGCAAGCCATCCCAACCGCTCTCGATGGCCTTTTACCCGCTCAGCGTGCGCTCTTCGACGCGGGGATGCTCGACGAAGGTCCATCTCGAACGGGAGGCGACGCCGACTCGCAGGCGAGCTCGCAGGGCGCGCTCTTGGACTTCATGTTCGCGGCTAGCGCTCTGCGACCGCTGATGCTCGGAGTCGATGATGCCCAGCGCATCGACGAGCGTAGCGCTGCGCTGCTCGGGCTGTTGGTGCACGGGGCGCAGAGTCACCGGATTGCGTTGGTCGCCGCGGTGCGATCGGACGCTGCGGCCGACATGACACCGGCGATGAGGTTCTACGAGGCGGCTGCGGCCACCGTGGAGCTTCAGCCGCTAACTCGGGAAGAGACCGGCGCACTATTGAGCTCCACCTTCGGCGATGTCGCTCATTTGCAAATGCTGATCGACCGGCTTCACGATCTCGCGAGCGGTCGCCCTGCATTGCTGATGCGACTTGCACGGCATCTCGTGGATCGAGGGTCCATTCGCTACGAAGCCGGTGCGTGGACTCTGCCGGAAGAGCTCGACCCGAACGATCTTCCGCCGTCGGTGCAAGCCACCCTGGAAGCGCAAGTGGCGGGACTGTCCCCACTCGGCCGGCGGGCGGCAGAATGTCTGTCGCTGCCGTCGGAAGTAGGTCTGACCTTCCATGAGCTGGCAACGCTCCTGGACGCGTGGACGCCGGGCGAAGTACTGGCAGCCGTCAGCGAGTTGACCAGCCTGGGGCTGGCGCACGCAGCGGGCCTTCAATACCGCTTGTCGAGCGATTCGCTGCGCGCATTGGTCAAAGCCTCGATCGATCCTGCCGAGGCTCGTTCACTGAACGAGCGCCTTGCAGCGGTCTTCGAAGCACGGGACGGTAAGGGTTGGCTCGTCGTCGAACACTTGCTGCTGGCAGGTTGTGAGCAAAGGGCGCTCGAGGTGGTGGTCGCGACGGCGCGTGATCTGCTCAAGCTCAAACCGCGAGAAATGCTCGCGGTTGCGCGCGCGCTGCCTCGTGATTGGGAAACTCATCTGCGCGCGCTGCTCGCCTTCGCCGAGCGTACCGGCCGGCCGCTAGCGGAGGTACATCTGGTTCGCACGGCTCTGGTTGGCTATGCGGTGACCCACGGGCGAGCGGAGCGTGCGGATGTCGAGGTGCTTTTGGCACAGCTCGCACACGATTCTGGCCGGGACATCTACGACTCACTCGATCCCGCGCTGCCCCCACAGGAGCGCGTGCCGCGGGCGCTGGCACTGGCCCAGGAGCGCTACGACCGCACCGATCCGCCGCTTCGAGTGATGCCCCCCCGAGAGGCGCTGCCACTCTTGGCCCGCAACGTCATTCGTGCGATCGGAGTGATGGGACCGCGTTACGATTACCCGTTTTTCAGGGATCTCACGGCGCTCGAGCCGTTCGCACGCTTGTCGCCGACGCTGCAAATCGTGCAGTGGAACGTCGAGGGGACACGAGCCCTGGCATCGGGGCGCCTCGATGTTCTGATCCAGCGAAACTCCGCGATACTCGCGCGCATGGCCGAACCCGACAAAGGCGGCCTCGACGAGGTCGCGCACCGCTACATGGGGTTGGCGCTCATGTACTCGACGTCGATGTCCCGGACCATGCTTGGCCAGTCGCTCGACGAAGCCCAGCTGGCGGAGATGGACGCCGACCCGCTTTTTGCAGCCAACGCGTGCTATCTGCGGATGCTCGCGGCGCTGTATGCCGGCGACATCGTGGCCGCCGACGGCTTCAAGCGTCGAGCGGAACTGTTGCGCTTGCGCGACTGTCCGCCGCAGATGTTTGAAGGCGCCTATCTGGTGCGCGAGGCGTGGGTCTATGCCTTCGCGGGGGACCTCGGTCGGCTGAAACAACTCCTTCCTGCCATCGAGCGGATGGCGGAAAAGATTCCAGGGCTTTTTTCCGTGCACCTGAATTGTCAAGGCGACTATCACAGGCTACGAGGGTCGCTCTTCGAGGCACACGACGCTTACGCAGCGGGGCTTTCGATGACCAAGCCCGGTGAGCATGCGTTCCACTGCGCTCTCGCGGCCAACTACGTCTCGTCGCTTCTTGCGCTTGAAAGGGCAACGGAAGCCCGGCAATTGGGCGAAGAGCTGCTGTCTCAAACGAGAGCGATCGATCCCGGCCCTCAAATTCAGGTGTTGCTCGAAGCGATGGCGCGCGTTCATGCTCACATCGGCGAGCACCAAACGGCGGTCGAACTGGCCGAGGAGAGTATCGCGCTGGTCGAGGCGCTCGACTCGCACGGACTCGTGCTCGGATCGGCGCACGAGACGCGGGCATGGGTGGCACTGAAAGGCGGCGATCAGGCTGGCTTCGAACAGCATGTGCGGAAGTGCGCCGACGTTTATCGCGGCGCTGACAAGCCGTTGTTCACGGCGCGCTATGCCGCACTGGTGGCGGCCGCGGAAGCGCCGCGCATCTCGCTCCACGGCGACGTCTCGAGCTCTTCGACCGCGGTAGCCACGAAAATGATCGCCCAATTGTCTATCGATGAGCTCGCGGAACCGAATGCTCGAGCGCGCGCCGCGCTGCACACGCTACTGACGTACACGAAGACCGAAGGCGGATTCATGTACACGCTGCAATCGGACGGCCTGCAAATGGCGGCGCGGGAGGGTGGTCTGCGACCACCAGCGGACCTCGACACGCTGGTCTCCGCTTACCTCGAGGCCGAGATCGATGGCGGGCAGGCGGATACGATCAGCTCGCCTCTCGATCAGGAGACTTCGAGTGACGCTCGAGAAGTGTGGGAGGGGCCAGACGGCACGCGCTTCGCGCCGCTGTCCTTGATCCACGCCGACGAGCGCGACGTCTGGATGACCGGGCTTTTGGTCGTTCGACGCAGCGATCTCAACAGGATCTCGCCCGCGCTTCTCACTGCGATCAGCCGCACATTGCACGAGTCCGGTGACGCGAAGACGATACTAGTAGGATAACGGACACCGGCGTTGCACCGAAGTCACGCACGCGCGATCGCTGGGTCCGACATTGCTGGCTTTTTCCATTCTCGACGGCGCGGGCCGCCGCGTCGAAGATGTTTGCTGGATTCATCTCGACTGCTCCGTGCTATCGCGGGCTCCAGGTGGCCAAGAGGCGCGCGCTCCGCGTGCGCAGGAGAACGTCCATGAAAATAGATGCGATAGCGATTTCCCCTCTGTTGATCCTCCTCGGCGCGCTCGGCTACGGCTGCGCAGCGGACGTCGAGCCTGGCAATCCAAACCCGATCGCGGTGACTGAACAGGCCGCCCAGGAGAGCGGAAACAGCAACGGCTGCATTGGCGGCTATCTCGGAGAGTGCCGCGATGGCAACGCGAACATGTGCAAGAAGTACAGCGAGCGCTGCGAAGTGCGGATCGGCGTGATCGGCGACAGCCTCTCCGACGAATACCAGGGCGCCGTCAGCTTCCTTCCGGGCCTGACGTGGACCGAGCAGGTGCAGGCCGATGCGCGCATCTCGATGGGCGTGAACGAAGACGATCCGAGCGTGCGCGGCGAGCCCCGCAACGATGGCTACTCGCTGAACTGGGCCCGTTTCGGCCAGGCGGCGTTGAGCCTTCAGTGGAGCAGTCAGGCGGTGAAAGACAATCCCAACGTGCCGCCGAGTCAAAAAAACGATCCGCGGCTCCAGACGATCGGGCAGTTCGACGCGCAGATCCAGGGCCTCGGGGCCCAGATCGCCGCGGGCGAAGTCGACGTGGCCCTGGTCTGGATCGGCCATAACGACTTGTTCATCAGAAACTTCATCGGCTACGCCCAGGACGGCGGTCAGCAGGCCTTCTTCGGCGCGCTCATCGGCAGAATCGTCACGGCCGCTGCCACCTTGCGTGCGTACGCGTCCGCGGATCCGGAAGACATCAAGGCCAAGGTGGCGATCATCGGCCTCGCGGGCGCGGCGTCGGCGCTCAACCCGGCGTTGTCTCAGGCGGCGGCCAGTGCCGGCATCACGTTCATCGATCCCTTCAACACGGCGGTCAGCGCGATCGTGACCGAGCAGGCCACGACGGCGAAGTACGACGTGGCAGGCACCGCCCTCTTGCCCTTCACCATCGTTTTCACGCCCGCGTTCCAGGCGACACCCAAAACCGCAAGCCTTGCTGATCTGGCCTTTCCCGGCACCGGACCGTGTGGCTTCAACCCCGCGACGAACGGCATCGGGTGCGCCACACCGGCCTACGCCGAGCCGTTCCGTCACTACGACGCCGTGCATCCGAACACGCTCTACATGGGCGTTGCCGGCAATCAGATCGTCACTGATCTGAACACCAAGTTTGGGTTCGCGATGCAGACGATCTCCGAACCGCAGCTGCTCGACAACGCTGGCCTGTAGCCGACCGCAAAAGTTCCCCGCGGGCGGCACTCAGAAGTGCAGGCCCGGCCCGACCACCAGGGTGTAGGCCGCACCTGCGCTGCTGCCCTCTGCTTCCAGGACGCGAGCGCGCGCCTCCGAGAGCGTACCGACTTCTCGCGGTCTCGCGAGGTCCCGCAGCGGGACGGCGCGGCGCGAGAGGAACAGCACCTCGGCGGTGCCGCGCGCCCCGATCGATAGCTCGGGAGTCGCGAACCAATCCAGGCCGAGTCCCGCGCGCAGGTTTGCGCCGTCGATGTCGAGCCCGGCGCGCACGCCATCGACGGCGTCGTCCAGACCGCCGAACGTGCTGTAGCCGCCGCCGAACAAGAAGTGCGGCTCCACGCGCCCGAGGGGAATGCGAAAAGTGCCTTCCAGGTCGAGACTCCAGAGCTGCATGTCTCTCGCGCTGCCGCCGGTCGACGCGTCCTGAAGCGCGATCACGGTCCCGCGGGGTCCGATCGTGAAGATGCCGAAGCGCAGGCCTAGTCCCAGGTGACCGGCGACGCCACCGGTTCTGGTCGACACCAGATCCGCGGTCAGGGCTTCCGCATCGTCCACGACGAAGGTGCTGAGGTTCACGTGACCGTAGCCGGCTCCGCCGTCGATCCAGAACAAGGTCTCGGTCGGCTGCTTTCGCTTGCTCTCGGTTCGAGCGCGACCCGTGTCCCGGAAGTCGTCGCGGGCAGCGTGGATCGAGGGCGCGCAGAGCAGCGAGCAACAAGCAGCGCCTAGGGCAAGCAGCGCCACGCGCCTACGGCCGTTTCGGTGGCTCCGGCCGGCGCCGGACGGACTTGCCGCCGCGGCGCCGGCCTCGCCGTCGCGAATGCAGGGCTCAGCGAGCGTCATGGGTCTTCACGGTCACGTCGACGCTGGCTTGCACCGACACGTCGAAGCTCGAGACCGCCTCGCCGACCGCGCTCGACGCCTTTCCGAGGCAGGCGAGCGACTTTCCGTCGAGATCCTCGATCCGATGGCTGAGTTTCTCTCCGACCTCGCCCAGCCGGTGAGCCGCGTTCATCGCTTGCTGGCCTTCTTTCTCTGCCGCTTCGATCAGGGCGGGCAGATTCGCTTGCAGGGTATCGATCAGCGGGCGGAGCCGCGGCGTGGCTCGGATGTCGGCGAATACCTCGACCTGCGTCGGATCGCAGACCGCGTGTGCCGCGACACGCGCGCTGCACGCTGCATGGCAATCCGGGTCCACGGTACACTTCGGCGGGGTGAATTCGGTGGTGCAGACCGGATCGCTGAAGCTCGCCGAGCAACCGCCCGTGCAGCGCACGCTGGCCCCGCAGCTGACGCCCTCGGGCGCCTCGAGCTTGCAGCGGCCGCGGCACGTGCCGTTGCAGCTCGCGCTGCACTTGCCGTTGCAGTTGGCGTCGTTCTCGGTCCGTCGACCGTCCTTGAAGGTACACGTGCCGTGACATTGGCCGACGCACGTCGACTCGCACTCGCCCATGCAGTTCGCAGGGCGCTCGGGCAACCCGACGCAGACCGCGCCGGCCTGACAATTGGCCTGGCACTGCACGCTCAGATTGCCGGGCTCGCAGCGGGTTTCGACCGTGCCGGGGTCGCACTTTGCGTTGGCCTCGCACTCGGCATCGCACTTCGCTTGCTCGGCGAAGTCGAGATGACATTCGCCTTTGGACACCAGGACGCTGACCTTGGCGTTGACACGCCCGGCCTCGATCAAGACGTCCTCGATCAGATTGGCGGCGACGTCGCAGGCACCGGTGCGATTGGCGTTCGACATGCGAGCATCGGGGTCGTCGATCGAGCTCCAGCTGTCTTCGGCACCCAGATCGAGCGCTACCTTCGAGCACGCGTCGATCACCTGAGCCTGAATTCGGTCGGCAGAGGCTGCAAAGTCACTCGCCGCCTGCATGAACACTCGCACTTTGCGATCGACCTTCAGGTTGCTGTCGATGGTTGCGCCGGTTTGAAACTCGTCGCAGCCCTGCGAGCTTTCCTCGACGAGCGGCGAATCCGGCGAGATACACGCCGAAGCCGCCAGCGCCAGGGCCGACAGACTCACTGCAACGCGCGCGAGCCGAACGGGCCTGATCGAAGGTCGAAGCGATTTTCCAGGATCCTGCTGCATGCAATCCTCCTCTGCTCTCCAAGCCGATTGAAACTGCAGAGTGCATTCGAGCAAGAGGCGCGCCAGCACGGGTTTCGTCGCGTGGCGCGATGGTCAGAGTCTTGCCGTATCGCGAGCTTGAACGCGTGCTTCGAGCGAGGGTCGTGTCAGATCCGCATCGACCTCGAACAGCGTCGAACTGCTACCGGTGCGGTGTGTTTTGGTCCTGGTGGCGCGTTTTGCGTACGCGAGCTCGCGACGCAAAGTCTGCGCCGCGGTCTCGCCTCGGTCACAGCCCGAGCGCGTACCCGAGTCCGGCGCCCATGACGAAGCCCGTGTCTGGAAAGAGAAACAAAAACCGGAGCTCGGCGGTAAGGCCGTGCGTCGAACCGAAAGGGACGTACGTGCCCATGCCTGCGCCTGCGAACAACAATCCCATCTTCTTGTAGGCGTCGAGGTCCTGGGAGCCCGGATTGTCGGGTTGATTCGGCGGCGGGGGAACGCTTTCGACCACGGTCACGGTGTTCTTGGCGTCCACCTGAGCAAGGCCGCCAGCGGCGAACAAGAAGGGCGCAACGCTCTTGGCGTATGCCGGGCTCAGCCAGTATGCGGCGCGAGCTTCCGCATGAAATGGCAAGAATGGTTTGCCTCCGGGGACGCTCGGCGCACCGCCCAATATGGCATAACCGGCCCGCAATCCGATGGTGACTTGATCCGCGAGCTTCAAGTCGGCACCCAATGCGATGCGGGTGGTGGCAAGCGTCAGTTCTCCGGCGATCACGTCGCGCACGCCCGGCTGCGGTGAGCCGAGATACTGGGCTCCGTCAGAGCGAAAGCAGGCGAAGCTAGCATTGCGCTGGCTGTCTTGCGAGCACACGTCCGTGCCCGAGACCAACGCCGCGTCCTGAATCAGATGAAGGCTGACGAAGAAGCTCTTTTGACGATCGGTTGCGGCTACACTTTGGGTCTCCGTGTCGGCGTCTGCTTCAGCGTCGGCTTCGTCTTCGTCACCTCCGCAGCGCTTGGGTGGGCGTTCGCCCGGGAAGCTGGGCAGGTTTTTCGAAAGGCGCCGCTCGACTTCGACCTGGAGCGGTTCTTGTTTCGAGGCTAGCTGCGCGACGTCTTCTCCATCGGCATCGCGCGCCTCGGCGTAGTACTCGAGCGTTTCGCCCACTTGCACGTCCGCGCAGGGTATTTGCGCGCCGTAGCCTCCTCGCATGCGCTTCATGCGTAGCGACATCCAGGGTCGAGAACCCCACGTGTAGTGGAGCTCGACCGTCTTCGCCTGCACTGCCGGCGACAATCGCAAATAGATGGGCAGGGGAGTGTCGTGCTGTGCGGCGCGCGGAGTTTTGTGCTCGATCTTTCTGGGACCTACGCGCGGTTTCTTGTTCGTCTTGGTGTCACCCTCCCATCGCGCACGCTGGAATACGCCTGCGACCTCGGGCGTGATCTGCGCCGAGTCGAGCTCGATCCGCGGTTCTAGCGCGAGCGCCTTGGAAAATTGCTCTCTACCCCGCTTCCGATCCCGGAGACCCGTGATGTAAACCACGCCGAGGTCACGATGCAGTCGTGCGCGCACCTCTTTGGAGCATCCCCACTTGCAGAGCTTCAGACCTTTTTCGAGCCCAGCGACGGCTTTCTCGAACCGCTCCTCCTTGAAGTCGTTCGTTGCGGCGTCCGCGAGGCGTTCCGCCTGAGCATCTTTGGGTGCTGCGCCGGCCGGCGCCGCGCCGAGCAAGAGCACCAGAAACAGTGCCCGGGCGCGGAGGGTGGATCGAGACACGCAGAAGGTCGTACTTCGCGAGCGCCCGTTCCAGTGAGGGCAAAATGCCCGGCTAGGCAAAGAGTTCAATAGATTTGATGGTTTAGTCTAGCCCCAACCGTTCGGTGCTCGCGGCCTGCGGTCGCTGCGCGCCTCCTGCCTTCCCCCGATCGAGTGCTCGGCGCGCGCGATGGGGAAGGCCGTCGGTGGAGACAGCAGCGAGTGCTGCAACCTTCCCGTTATCCTGACCGCGAAGCGACGGCTTATCGAGCTCTGTCGTTCCCAGTGTTCTCGATGGGTTGGTGCGTTCGTCGCTGTTGTTGACGAGTTATGCAGACCAGTGTCCCGCGCGCTATGCTGGTCTGCACAAATAGCTGTTGGGCGGGCAACTGCGCTGGTGCACCGTGGATGCTGAGGATGTGATCGATCTAATTGCGGCGCTCATGGAGCTCGAGGGCCTCTCCGCCGCGACTTTGCAGAAGCTTGCCGGTTCACGAGGGTGGCCGACAAGCGTGCCGTTCGATGGTGGCCTAGAGCTTGAAGTGGGAGGGTATCCGCTATTCTTCGAAGTCGTTGATCACACGCCAATCGCCTACGTGACGGTGCTCGGCCTTGAAGACCATGTTCCAGGCTGGACACCGGAGTACCGCGCTGAACTCCGTCGAGAGTACGAGCAGATGGTACTCTCCGTCGTCGATTCGCGAGTGGGTGCACCTGCCGTCCGTTCCGTTTGGGGACCGTCAGAGTTGGCGTATTCAACTTGGCTCGGCCAATCCGTGTGCGTGGGTTTTGACGAGTCTGACTTCGATACGGCGTTTCCCACGGCGCTTGTTTTGGCATGCGTGAACCGTATCGATGTCCATGAGCGCCGCCCAGTTTCTGCGTGGCTTCTTGAACGGCAGAACGTACCGATCGGATAACCGCGGTGCTCTGGGGTGTCGTCCTCATGGCGCGGGGCACTTCGACGGAGGTTTCCGCCCAACAAGGGCGTTGCAGCTGACGAGCGCCGTCGTGCCGGTCGGAAGGTACTTCCGTTTCGCGTGCGGGCTTTCGCGCCGAGCAGCATCCGCTGCGATTCGGCGCGGCCCGCGCGCCCTGTTGGCGTGGTAGCATCCGGTCCCGTTATTGCTGGCGCTCGCAGCTGAACGCTAGAGCGTTATGCGTCAATCAACGAGAGTGACTGAGAATGGAAAGAAAACACGTGTCAAGGGCATCCATCGAGATCGAAGCATCTAGTGCGGATGTCTGGGATGCCCTTGTGAATCCGGCCACCGCCAAAGAGTATTTCTTCGGGGCTAAGGTCCGCTCAGATTGGAAAGAAGGAAGTCCCATCACGTTCACGGGGGAGTTCAACGGCAATGCCTACCATGAGAAGGGAACCATCCTGCAATACCGGCCTGAGAGACTACTGCAGTACGCCCAGAGCCGCGCTCGGTCATCGACGGGCTCCCGACGCAGGGACGGTACTGTGCCGTGGTGATCGACGCTCGATGTGACGGTGACGAGGACTGTCCCGAGGCTCAGGTGTGCTGCGGCAGGTTGAGCGGCGCGGGATTCCACTACGAAGCGCTCGGCTGCGCGGAGACGTGCGACGGCGCTTCCGGCGGTTATCGCATCTGCCACCAGGGGGAGCTCTGCGACGACGAGGCGCTCGTGTGCCGGCGAAGCTCGATCCTGCCGGCGTATTTCGCAGTCTGCGCCGCGCCGAGCGATCTCGTCCCGACGACATTCGAAGGCACGAGCACGGCCGCAGGCGAGATCCGCTGCGGAGCCGAGCTGGTGTGCGGCGCGGGGGAAAAGTGCTGCGTGCTCACCGGGTACGACGCGGCGACAGGCACCCGTTTCGATCGCCCCGGCTGCTGCGCGCCGCTGGGCGAGGAGTGCAGTTGCGCCAGCGCACCAGCTCTCGACGGGGATGACGAGCAATGACGATGGGATCGCGATCTGGATTTCTGGCGCTCTCGACGATCACTCTCGCCGCCGGCTGCGGCTCCGGCTCCGAGTCCACCGATGTGCCCGATGCCGCCGGAGGCGAGGTCACCTGGCATGGTCAGATCGCGCCGCTGGTCACGAGCCGCTGCGTCGGTTGCCACCAGGACGGCGGCGTCGCCCCCTTCTCACTCCAGCGCTACGAGGACGCGTTTCCGCGTGCCCGCGGGATGGCCGAGCAGACGCGCCTCGGCACGATGCCTCCGTTTCTGGCACAGGAAACCGAGGAGTGCGTTCCCCGCCACGGGTGGAAAGAGGACCTGCGCCTCACTGAAGCCGAGAAGACGCTCTTCTCGCGCTGGGCCGAGGCCGGTGCTCCGGCGGGGGACGCGAGCCGTGCCGCGCCGCTGCTCGAGCCTATTTCTCTCTCGCTCGAGAATCCCGACCTGAGCGTGGCCATCACGTCGCCCGTGGTCCTGGAGGGCGGTCAGGATCGGTTCTTTTGCCACGTCATGGACACGGGGCTCACGGAAGATACTTGGGTCGAGGCGATTCAGGTCGTCGCCGGCAATCAGTGGAGGCGGCACGGGACTTCGCATCCATCCAGCTCTTGACGGCACTCGAGAGTCTCCGCTCATGGTGGGACGTCGATCCCGATCTCCTCGAGAGTGCGATCTCGGAATGCTCCAAGAAGCCTGTGCACGAAACACGCTAACTCCGCGTTGAAAAGCAGAGGTGATGAATGGGCCGGAACGCCAACGCCTTTGATTTCCTGCTTGGTGAATGGGAAATCACGATGCTCGTCATGCCCGAGGGAAGCACGGTCGGCCGGCGCGCAATATCGCGCGTGCATCGGATCCTGGACGGTACCGCGCTTTTCGACGAAATCCGCCATCTGGACGAGGCAGGGCACGTCAACTTTCGAGGCGCGAGCTTTCGAACCTACGTTCCCGACACTGACGGCTGGTATGTGGTGTGGATGATGGCGAACGTTGAAGGCTATAGCGAGTTACGCGCCGAAGTCGTCAATGGTGAAGTGCAGACGACTGGTCAAGGGAGAGATCCCGGTGGGGAGTTGAGAGAAAAAGGTCGATACTACGCTATCTTTGCAGATGGTTATTGCTTCACGCTCGATCGCTCTTACGACGGCGGCAAGACGTGGATCCGGCCTTTCGTTTCGTTTCGCGCCACTCGTCGTGCGGCCGCTACGTGACGCCGGCCACGCGCAAGGTCACGACTCAGTCGCCCGTGTAGGGGGGCGAGCCCGGCTCCCGGTAGCGATCGAGCGGGCTTCGTTTGCAGTCGCTTCCGTAGTAACGACCGTTGCCGTCGAGCTGCCCGAACAGCAGATGAAGTGGACAGCGCGCGCCATCGTCCGGCGTCTTCATCCCGAGCTCGCGAGGCGTTTTGCCCTGTGAGCTTGCGTAACCGCGCGTCATGTCGGTCTCGATGAAGCCCGGCGTGCAGGCATTGATCGCAAGGTTCGGGTAGCGACGAGCGAGCTGTAGCGTGTACGTATTCGTGCAAGCCTTCGAAAGACCATACACGTTGCCGTCACCGAGCCCGCGCTTCTCGAACGCGGAGGGGTCTCCCTGCAGCGCCAGGCACTCTTGCATCAGCGCTTCGAGGCCCGCCCATTCGGTGCTCCCATCGAGAAAAAATCGCCGCCGTTCGTCACTGCACTTCGCCACGAAGTTGGGTCCCGCCGCGGAGGTCACGTTCACGATGCGACCGCGCTGGGCATCGATGAAAGGCAAGAAAGCGTCGCAAACACGCCGAACGCCCAGCGTGTTGACGTTGAGCGCGGCCTCGAGCTCCTGCTTGCCGCCAATACCGGCGTTGTTGACGACCGCGAAAATCGTGCCGCCCGCGCCGAGCACGTTGGGCATTGCAGCAGCAGCCTGTGAAACGGATTCGTCCTTGCCGACGTCGAGCACTACCAGCCGCAGGCGCTCTCGGAATGCCGGTTGCGCGGTACTCAACGTCCGGATGGCGGCTTCGCCGCGTTCTCGGTCGCGCGCACCGAGTAGGACGCAGGTGTCGTCGTGCTCGGTGAGGATCCCCCTCGCGATCGCCAGGCCGATTCCCTTATTTGCGCCAGTCACCAGAATTGTTCGCATGAGGTCTGCCTTCCGAGCAGCTAGTCAACGTTACGGGCGGGTGAAGCTTGGAGCTTGCCGCCGCATCTGCAACCCCTGTCGTTCGAAACACACGGCGCAGTCCCCGCTCCGTGCTCGGCCGCCTGCGGGGGCCACGGCGTGACTGACAGCGTCGTTTGTCGGCGAAAGCGACCACCTTGTCGGCGAAGGTGACGAAGTCTCGCTTGCAGTTCGCTCCGGGCGACGCGGCCCGCGCAGATCCCTTTCTTAGGAAACAGCTGCTGGCCTTGCAATCAGACTGCTGATTTCGAGTACGGCCAGCACGGCCTCGAGTGAAACGACTCCGGTTTGGTTCTCCGAGGAATTCGGTTACAATTTCAGCGGCTCTGCCAATGGGATCTGCTGCGTATTCGCAAGGCCTCCCACCCGGATCTGCCAACGCGGAGGGTCTGATCACCGAGCTGGGCGAGCCGTGCTATTCGGCTCGCCTGCTTCGGCCGTTCGCGCGCCTGCAGCGCTTCTATCCCGCGATTCCCCCGGAGTGGGGAGCCGCGCTCGAAGCGCTCGAGCTGGAGGATCGCCTGCCGGTGCGGATCCTCCATCAACTGCTGGAAGGGGCCATCGAGCTTACCGGGGATCGCGACTACGGACTCAAGGCCGCGCGCGAATGGTGGCCTGGGGACGGCGGCGCGCTCGACCACGCTCTGACCTCCGCTCCCACTGTGCGCGCCGCGATCGACGCGGCAGCCCGGTACATGCGGCTCCTCACCGATTCGCTCGAGCTCCGCCTCGAAACGGTCGGACCCGAGGCCTTTCTTCGCCACGAGCATTCGGTCGCGATGCCGCGGGCCGCGCAAGACTTCGAGTCGGGCGCCATCTATCGGGCGTTTCACTGCGTGTGGGCGTCCGGTGCGCGCGCGAGCGCACGCGTGCTGATGACGCACTTCGCGCCGCCGGACATCACCGAATACGCACGCACTTTCGATCCGCTGCCGGTCGAGTTCGGCGCGCCGTTTTCGGGCTTCGCTTTCGATGCCGCTTGCCTCGACGCACGGGTCGTCAGCGCCGACCCAGGCCTGCACCAGGTGGTGTGCCATCACGCCGACCTCAAGCTCAACGAGCTTTCGTGCGCCCACTACTTCACCAAGAAGGTGCGAAGCGCGCTGGTTGCCGAGCTCGACGGCGGTACCCCAAGCATCACCCGCGTCGCATCCCACATGCGCATGAGCCCGCGCACGCTCGAAAGAAAGCTCGGGCGCGAAGGAACCAAGTTCAGCGCGCTGCTTGAAGAGGTGCGCCGAGAGCTGGCGATTCGCTACGTGAGCAGCCAGCGCCTCGAGCTGACCGAGATCGCCTATCTGTTGGGCTTCTCGCAAACGGGGGGGTTCCACCGCGCGTTCAAACGCTGGACCGGGGAAACGCCGCTGAGCTTTCGGCGCGCGAGCCGGCAGGCACGGTTCGGCGGCCCGCAGCGCTAGGTCGATTGCCGCTCACTGCGACGTGTGCGCGCGCGAGTCGGGGACGAGTGACTCCGTCGGAGTAACACGGTGCCGGATCCATATCCGCGCACATTGCTCGCCAATCTATTCGCTTGGGCCGACAGCTGATCCGTCGTGCGCGCGGCAAGAGTTTCATCCCTGAGATCTTGTCGTCGAGAGTGATGTCCTTGTCGTCGAGAGTGAGGTCTTCAATAGAACTTTAAATCGCAAACACACGTGGATTATCATCCTTGATAATGACTCAAAAAGTCGTTTAATACCTCTCGACAATCCAAACGGGAGGCAGTCATGAATCCGCTCGGCAAGCGCGGCGCGACAGGCGTCGTTCCGATACTCGTCGGTATTCTCGGGTGTTCACTGGTCACGAGCTGCGGCCCTGACGATGAAACCGGTGACAACGGCGGGCGTAGCGGATCCGGCGGAGCGAGTGGAAGCACAGGCAGCGGAGGCTCAGGCGGTGCAGTCGGAGTCGGTGGAGTCGCTGGTGTCGGGGGAGCCGGGCTCGTCGGCGGAGTCGGGGGCGTTGGTGGAGTCGGCAGCGTCGGTGG
>Ga0111539_10006672_pt1 | contig 14867 bp, 15 predicted proteins | sample RhiMethybrSRZTD1_FD_79667 | JGI IMG/M metagenome (GOLD analysis project Ga0111539, IMG submission 79667) | Populus rhizosphere microbial communities from Tennessee, USA - Rhizosphere MetaG P. TD hybrid SRZTD1 (version 2) (version 2) | ecosystem: Host-associated > Plants > Roots > Rhizosphere >... | reverse complement strand
GCCTAAATGCGGTTTGTTTCCTTGGCGTTGGCGCTGTGGTTGCAGGTGTCGGCTACGACAAATGCGCCAATCATCGATGACATCGCCGTTCGAGGCAATAAGAGAATCTCCACCTCTACCATCAAGTTCAACATCCAGACCAAAAAGGGCGACACTCTGAACCAGAACGTAATCCGTCGCGACGTGCGTGCGATTTACGCCCTTCGCGGCCAGTTTGACGACGTTTCCGTAGAAACCGAAGAACTCTCACCCGGCCATGTTCTCCTGATTTTCAATGTCTCGGAAAAGCCGACAATCCGAAACATCGAGTACAAGGGTCTTTCCAGTATTCAGGTTTCCGACATTCTCAAGGCGCTGAGTGAGAAAAAGGCCACCCTGAGTCAGGCCGATGCGTATGACGAGTCCCGCATTCAGCGTGCCGTGCAGATTATCAAGTCGCTTCTGGCAGAGAAGGGCCGTCAGAAGGCTGAAGTGGACGTTGCCACGGCGAATGTTCCCGGAACGAATGCCGTACTGGTCACCTTCACCGTGAAGGAAGGCCCGAAAGTCAAAATCGGCAGCATCGACTTTGTTGGAAACACCGTATTCAAAGATTCCGAGCTGAAGAAGTCGATGAAGCTGGTTAAGGAAGCGAACTGGTTGTCCGGGTTCACCGGCAAAGATGCCTACCATGAAGGGAAACTCGCGTACGACCTTAACAATGTGAGAACTCTCTACGGCGAGAGCGGATACGTACGGGTGAATATCTCGGACCCGCAAGTCGAAGAGAAGACTGTCACCGTCTATAGAACTTTGCCGTTCATCAAGCCTCCTATTCCCTGGGGGATTCCCATCCCGTTCTGGACTAAGAAATCCAGCCGCCTCCACATCACGATGAAGATCGAGGAAAACAGCCAATATCGCGTCGGTGAGGTGAAGGTGACCGGGGCTGCTGAGCAGCGCCAAGCCCTGGTTACTTCGGCATTGGGCCTGAAACCTGGAGATGTCTATAACGAGACGGCCTTGCGCAACAGCTTCGACCAGCTGAAGAAGTTCTATGGCGAGTTTGGCTATATCAACTTCATTCCGACCCCGCAGCAACAATTCGATGAAGAGAAGAAGCTGGTGAACCTTACAGTCGATGTGGACGAAGGCAAGCAGTACTTTGTAAACCGTATCAATTTTTCAGGAAACACGACGACGCGAGACAAGGTGATCCGCCGGGAAGTTCCCCTGTACGAAGGGTACCAATTCAATTCCCGTGCCTGGGACATGGCGCGGATGAAGTTGAATCAACTGGGTTACTTCGAGGAAATCAAGGAAGAGGATGCAAAGGTCGACCCGGATCCGACCGATTCCAAAGTAAATGTCACGCTGAAGGTGCAGGAGAAGAGCCGCAACACGATCGGATTCAGCGGCGGAGTTTCTGGAATTGGTGGCAGTTTCCTCGGTGGAAACTATGAGACCAACAACTTTCTTGGCTTCGGCGAGACCTTATCGGTGAACGTTCAGGGCGGCACACGACAGTCGAACATCGTTCTGAGTTTTTCGGAACCCTACTTCCTGGATCGACCGCTCTCTCTGGGTTTCAGCGTGTTCCATAGCCAGTACAAGTACGACCAGGCACGTGAGTTGTTCGGATTGGATCCGCGCGACCTGCCGTCAGGGCTTGGATTTGAAAACAGGCTCAATTTCCAACAGAACCGCGAAGGATTCAGCGTCTACGGCAGTCATCCATTCAAGATTTGGTCCAGAATCGGGCTCACCTACCAGCTGGATAATTCCAAGACAGACGCCGTCAACCCGGCAACTCAGGACTACTTCCAGAATGTCCGAACACAGGAAGTGCAGAACTTCGGCTCCGGGCAAGGCAGTTTTGGCGTCTACCACACCCGAAAACTCATACCGAGCTTCAGCTATAGCACGGTCGATAACCCATATTATCCGACCCGCGGCAAAGCCCTTACGGTGACCTTCGAATACAACGGCGGATTTCTCGGCGGAAACACCAACTATTACCGTCCCACGGCCGAGTTTCGCTTTTTCAAACCGCATACAAAGCATCAGAACGTTTTCGCGATGCGATGGCTCGGGTCTCACCTCCACGGATTCAGTGGAACGGCTGCGCCGTTTTACGAGCGCTTTTTCCCGGGGGGCGATTACGATATTCGTGGATTCGACTTCCGGTCCCTTGGTCCGGTATCCTTCTTGACTCGGACTGTATCCAAGCTGGACCCCCTAACCGGAGGCACGGTCGCCGCTCCTTTCGACGATATCGTTTGGGTCGGTGGTGACACCCAGAGCGTTCTCAACGTGGAATACCGCATCCCTATCGTGGGACGGACTATTACTCTCGCTCCATTCATGGACATTGGGAATGCGTGGGCAGTGAATAAGAGTCAGTTGACACGCCAACTGGTCAACTTCGATGGCGTTGTCGAAACAGAAGTTGCGAGTTTTTTGCCCGGAACCAACTCCGGAGTTCGGATGAGCACGGGCGCGGAGGTAGGTATCACGCTTCCCGTATTGAACGCTCCGTTCCGGGTGATCATGGCATGGAACCCTGTACGTCTTGATCAGGTCTATACGGGCCCAACTACAGGATTGCCGTTCGCTCTACGAGAACAAAAGCGCGGATTCAAGTTCACGATCGGAAAAACTTTTTAAGTGGGGACAAGATGAAACGATTCACTTTGGCTGTTCTATTTCTCATGGCGGGAGCGGTTGCCGCCCTGGCGCAAAATCCGGTGCCTCCCGTGGCAGGTGCCGCGGCACAGGCGGCAGCGCCTGCGCCGGGTACGAAGTTTGCCGTAATCGACTTCGAGGCTGCGATTTTCGATTCCGAACCGGGTAAGGCTGCCTTGAAGAACATCGAAACCGGCCTTAAAGACGTGAAAGACAAATTCGAGAAACTTTCCAAGGAAGTCGCCGAACTGCAGGAGAGATTGAAAAACGCCAAGACGGACACAGAAAAATCGTCCATCAATCGCGACATCGAATCCCGGGCCACCGAGGCGAAACGACTGCAGGAGGATGGACAGAGATTGTCGGAAGAGTTGCAGGGCAAGCATCTTCCGCCGGTTGCAGAACTGATCCGGAAGATGGTGGACGAATACGCGAAGGAGAATAATCTGGCGATTGTGATTGATCCCACAACCGACGGAGGAAACATCGTGTTTGCGGCCAAGACATCCGACATTACGACGGAGGTCATTCGACGCGCAAACGCGGCCTACGCCAAGGATCCCAAGAGCACGGCTCCGAGCACGGCTCCAGCGGCACCACCCAAAGCAAACTGAATGGAGCTTCGCGCTGCGGAGATTCTGAAGATTCTGCCCCACCGGTATCCGTTTCTTCTGGTCGACAGGGTGATAGAGGTCGAGGGGGATCGGCGGCTGGTAGCGATCAAGAATGTTTCGTTCAACGAACCTTTCTTTCAGGGTCACTTTCCCTCATCACCCGTAATGCCCGGTGTGCTCACCATTGAAGCAATGGCGCAGGCCGGCGCCATCATGGGACTGCTTCACACCAAGCAGGAAGACGTGAAGAACACGGTCGTGTACTTCATGGGAATTGACGAAGCCCGGTTTCGGCGACCCATCGTGCCTGGAGATCAGTTGCGCATCGTTGTGAACGTGCTGCGTCGTAAGGCGATTGTCTGGAAAATGCGGGGTGAGGTTTACGTCGGCGAGGAACTCGCCGCGGAGGCCACGCTCCTTTCCTCCATCGGAACTCATCCGTAACAACGGGGTGGTTAGCCATGATCCATGAGACCGCCGTTGTTCATCCCCTGGCCCGTCTTGGCGAAGATGTAGAAGTCGGGCCATTCTGCCGCATTGGAGAGAATGTTGCCCTTGGTGATCGCTGCGTGCTGGATTCGCACGTTGTCATCGAAGGACCCACGACCATAGGGAGCGACAATCGCTTTTTCCCTTTCTGTGTGATTGGCGTTCAACCCCAGGACCTCAAATACGCCGGCGAGCAGACCTTTCTGACCATCGGTTCACACAACACTTTTCGCGAATACGTTAATGTTCACCGCGGCACAAAAGGCGGCGGTGGACATACACGGGTCGGAGATCGCAATTTCCTGATGGTGGCGGCCCACATTGCGCATGACTGTGAGGTGGGCAGCGATATCATCATGGCGAACGCCGCGACTCTGGCAGGCCACGTGACTATTGAGGACCACTCGACGATTGGTGCCTATTCGGGAGTGCATCAGTTTTGCCGCGTCGGACGCTACGCCTACGTTGGCGGCTATTCCGTCATCACTAAAGATGTCTTGCCGTACTCGAAGACCGTCAGTGATCGCGAGACCAAGGCCTATGGACCAAATGTCATTGGGCTGGAGCGGAAGGGTTTTACGCGCGACCAGGTTGCGAATATCAAAGCCGCGTTTCGGCTTCTCCTGCAGTCGAACCTGAACACCACGCAGGCCGTTGAAGCCATTCGTGCAGGAAAGCCTGCGCCAGAAGTTGAAGTTCTTGTCGAATTCATCGAGGCCTCCGAACGTGGCGTCACAAAGTAGATTTGGATTGATCGCCGGCAACGGACGCTTCCCGTTCCTTGTGCTTGAAGCCGCCAGGAGTCAGGGAATCGAGATGGTCGTCGCGGCGATCAAGGAAGAAACATTTCCGGAAATCGAACAGAGCGCCCGAACCGTGCACTGGCTTTCGCTTGGACAGTTGGGGAAGCTCATCAAAACGTTCAAGGCTGAAGGCGTGACGAAAGCGATCATGGCCGGCCAGGTCAAGCATAAGCAGATTTTCAGCGGTATCCTTCCCGACCTGAAGATGATGCAAGTACTCGCGAGCCTGGCCACACGAAACACCGACTCGCTGATTGGAGCCGTCGCTCGGGTCCTCGAAGACGAAGGAATTCAATTGATGGAATCCACGGCGTTTCTGGAGCCGCTCCTGCCTCAGCCTGGCGTACTCACCGGACGCGCGCCCTCGGCCGAGGAACAGCAGGATCTGGATTATGGATACAAGCTGGCGCGAGAACTTGGACGGCTTGACGTCGGGCAGACTGTCGTTGTTTCAGAGGCTGCATGTGTTGCTGTCGAAGCAATGGAAGGAACAGATGCTGTGATCGAGAGAGCGGCAAGCCTGGTGAATGGACGTGCGCTGCGCGTGGTCAAGCTGGCAAAGCCCAATCAGGATTTGAGATTCGACGTTCCTGTAATCGGCATTCCCACGGTTCGTCTGATGAAGCGTGCCGGGGTTACGGCGATGACGATTGAAGCGCGAAAAACCCTCATGATGGATCGCGGAGACTTGCTGCGGGAAGCCGACGCGGCGAACATCGCGATTGTGGCGATAGAGTAGGCCATGAAAGTAGCTGTCATTGGCGTCGGGCATCTCGGAAGGCATCACGCCCGAATTTACGAAGAGATGGAAGGCGTGGAACTCGCCGCAGTCGTCGATATTCGACAGGATCGTGCCGAGGAGATTGCACAGGCGCATCACACGCAGGGTTTCGCTGATTACCAGGAGATCTTCGGAAAAGTCGACGCTGTAAGCCTGGCGGTGCCCACTATTGATCATGCGCGCATCGGCGTAGACCTGCTCGACCACGGCATTGATGTTCTCGTGGAGAAGCCGATCGCCAGTTCTCTCGATGACGCTCGTCGTCTTATCGATGCTGCGGCACGATCCGGACGGATGCTGCAAACCGGTCACGTCGAGCGGTTCAATCCCGTCGTGGCAGCGGCCATCGAAGTGGCGACGTCGCCCCAGTTTTTCGAAATTCATCGGCTCGCCGCGTTCACCCCGAGAAGCCTGGATATCGACGTCGTCTTGGATCTGATGATTCATGACCTCGATATTGTGTTGCGCTTGGTTCACTCCCCGGTGTCTGATGTCCGCGCTGTGGGTATTCCCATCCTTTCGAGTAAGGCAGACATCGCAAACGCGCGTGTTGAATTCGAGAATGGGTGTGTGGCAAACCTGACGGCGAGCCGTGTGAGCTACGAGAAGACGCGCAAATTGAGGTTCTTTCAACCCCATGACTATGTGTCCGTCGACTACGCCACACAGACAGGAGTCATCGTGTCGCTGCGCATGGGCCGCGTGATGGAACGCAAGCTGGAGCCGCCCTCCGGAGAACCTCTGCGCATCGAATTGGAATCCTTTGTGAACTCTGTGAAGACCCGGTCGGCTCCCGCGGTATCTGGCGAGGATGGGTATCGTGCGTTGGAATTGGCGATTCAGATAAACGAAGCGATCGCCCGCCGGTCTAAGTGACAGTTTCGGTAGGGAATTAGTTTCGGAAGGAAAGTAAGGATGCCGGAAAAAGACCTGTTTTTCTGGGGTCCTTCATTTTCTTCCCACCTATAATTAGAAAAATGCTTCTTGATCAGAACTCAGAGCTCCAGCTTCGGGCTACCCGGCCAAAGCCGCTGGTTATGTCCATTCTGGTGCACGTCATCCTCATCCTGATCATTGCAGTTAATCCGGAGTGGTTTGAGACAACACCGCATCGGGTCATCAGAATTGCCGGGGAAGACTTCGACCTGAGCCAGTTGGAGTTAACGCCGCTCGTAGTGCCGCCGACGTTGCCTACAACTCGTCCTGTAGTTCCTCCGCCCGCGCCGGCGCCCGTGCCCGTGCCGCAGCAGGCACCTCTGGTTCAGCCCCAGCAGGCAGCACCGCCGCCTCCGCCTCCGCCGCCACCAACTCCACCGCCTCCGGATCGAATTATCCGGCCGGATGATCAACTCATCGATGGAGCGCGGCCGGATGGATCACCGCGGGCTTCCCGTGGCGATACTCGTGACCAGGCGCGCGCGGGTGGCCCGCAGGCCCAGGAAGAGCAGCAGGCCCGGGATGCTCAGCAGGCGCAACGGGGTGAGAGGGGCGAGCAAGTCACTCCGAATCGTGGGGACGCCCAAGGCCGATTATTTCCAGAGAGCACCAATCCCAACGCACTACGTGTCCCATCGCCGACTCTTGGCAGGTCGGTCGACCGGATTGTGGAAACGCAATTGGATGCTTCACGTCGCAATGGTGCGACTAGCCGTACAGGAACGGCGCGCGGGGACAACAACGGAACCTACTCTACCGACACTCAGATCCTCTCGCCAAACCCGAAGGGCATTGATTTTGGTCCCTATCTCAATCAACTTCTTACTCGGCTGCGTCAGAATTGGTATACCTCGATGCCGGAAATGGCCCGGCTCGGCCAGCGCGGAAGGGTGGACATCGTTTTCAGCGTGACGCGAACGGGAGTCGTGAAGGACCTGCAGGTTGTCGCGCATTCCGGTCATGATCCGCTGGATAAAGGCGCACTCGCGGCGATCCAATTGTCAAATCCGTTTCAGCCACTTCCAGCAGAGTATGAAACGGATCTCAGATTGCGCATCGCATTCCTCTACAATATGTACCCATGATTTGGAAACTTCTGGTTGCAGCTCTACTGCTGTTGCCAGCGACGTTGCAGCAGCCTGAACCGACCGTCCGTATCGGTTTGGGGCAAAACGCTGCGACAGTCACCGTCCGCTCCTCGGAAGAATTCAGAGTTCAAGGCCAGCTTACAAAAACGGCAAAGTTCACACCGGTCCTCTCGGTGGGAGATGCCGCCGATGGCACTGTCATCGGCCGCGAACAACTGCGCTATCGGATGACTGTAGAACTCGATAACAGCAGGTTTCTCGTGGCACCGCTCACCACCCGGGTTCGCATTCAACCTGCGGGCAGGCAGCCGTCAGCGCGTCTTCAATTCAACGATCGGACTTATCGTGGAGTTCTGGAAGTTTTCGGCAATTCCCGTAACACATTCACGATCGTTAATGAATTGCCTTTGGAGGAGTACCTTCTGGGTGTCGTTCCCAATGAACTCAGCCCGCTTACGTTTGGACAGATCGAGGCGTTAAAGGCTCAGGCGGTCGCGGCACGTACGTACATCATCAAGAACATGGGCCAGTCGAAAGCCGAGGGATACGATATTTGCGATACCGACGCCTGCCAGGTCTATTTCGGCTCAGGAACCGAGGATCCGCTGGCGACGCAGGCCGTGACCGAGACGCGAGGGATCGTGGCGACGTACAACGGGCAACCCATTACGGCGCTCTACAGCTCCACATGCGGCGGTCGTACCGAATCGTCCGAAAATATCTTTGGCGAAAAGCTTCCGTACCTGACCTCTGTGATGTGTGTTTATAAGCATCCCGAACCCAAGGCCTTTTCAACGCGCCGCAATATCACGGATTACAAAGCGGCCGTGCTGGCCGTGGCCGGTGTCTCAAACTTCACGCAACTGCGCAAGTTCCTGGGACTCCCCGGTACGGGCGAGCCGCCGTCCACGAATCTTCCGCAACTCGCGAAGTTCGTACGCGAGGGGTTCTATCCGGGTGTTAAGGTCGCGTCCGATCTGGATTTTTTGGTCGAACAGGACATTCTGCCGAGCACCGGCAACGTCAACCGCAGCGAGGTCCTGTACCGCCTGATCGACAAGAAGGGCTCGTTCGAGTGGCAGCAGGGAGTTCTGAACTCCTGGGATGGGACAACGATGGTACTCGCCGTGGGCGGCAAGCCAACGCAGTTCCGAATCAGCCCTGACGCACCGATCTTTTTCCGGATGGGAGAAGAGCGCACGGCGATGACACAAGGCAATTGGATCGGTGGCGAGTTGTTTGAGTTTCGCGCGACAGATGGAGTAATCCAGATGGCTGTTTATCGCCGGAACTTCGTCAATGCAACGTCGGATCGCTACTCCCGTCTCGCGTTATGGCAGGTCCACAAGAACAAGCAGGAGATCGAGACCGCGTTTCGTCCATTGAACATCGGCGAAGTCCGATCTCTTCGCGTTCTTGAACGTGGGGCTTCCGAAAGACCCATTTCTACCGAAATCGTCGGCACCCGCGGCAGGACGACGGTTCGCGCGCTGAGGTTGCGGACTCTCCTGGCGCTGCGAGACAGCATGTTCTACTTCGATGAAGAACGAAACGCCCAGGGCGACCTGATCGGTATGACGTTCTACGGGACTGGATGGGGCCATGGTGTGGGGATGTGTCAGGTCGGTGCGTTTGGAATGGCGATGGATGGCGCCACTTACGAACAGATCCTCAAGACCTATTACACCGGGATTGATCTCAGAAAAATGTTCTGAGACTCGTATCGATTGAGTTTCTTCGGAAAATGCATCCATTAGTTGCCGTTGTCGGCCCAACCGCATCCGGCAAGTCCGACCTGGCTATCTCACTTGCGGAAAACTTCAACGGTGAAATCGTAAACTACGATTCCGTCCAGGTCTTCCGCGGGTTGGACATTGGCAGCGCCAAACCCTCCGTGGCAGAGCAAAACCGCGTTCCGCATCACATGATCGATATCCGCGAGCCAACCGAACTCTTCACGGCGGGGGACTACCAGCGCGAGGCGCGCGCCGTGCTCGAAGAGATCCGCCAGCGTGGGCGAATTCCGATTCTGGTTGGCGGAACGGGACTTTACCTTCGTGCACTGACCGAGGGACTGTTTGCCGGTCCAGCCCGCTCGATGGAATTACGGGCGCGATTGGAGTCGCGTTGCCAAGCCCGCGGCGTAGAGTATCTCCATGCATTGCTGCAGCGTCTCGATCCGGAATCGGCTGAGCGGATTGCAGCTCGCGACAAGCCCAAGATCATTCGCGCGCTTGAAGTGCGGTTGGAAACGGGAAAGCCGCTAACGGAACACCTCAGCGTTGAGCCAAGACGCCCTTTGCAAGGTTTTGCAGTGTTTCTAATAGGCGTCAATCCCGCTCGTGAGGACTGCTATAAACGCATCGATGCGCGTGTGCGGCGTATGTTCGAGGACGGCCTGGTGGAGGAAGTTCGAAGCCTGCTGGATCGAGGTGTGCCGCCGGATGCGAAACCCCTGGGTGCCCTGGGTTATCGGCATGTCCTCGCAAATCTCGACAAGACGGATGCCTGGGAGGATACAATTCGGGTGATCCAGCGAGACACGAGGCGGTATGCCAAACGTCAGTTGACCTGGTTTCGGAAGCAGACAAACACAACTTGGTTCGATGGGCCCGGCGTTAACAAATCAATTCAAGATGAGGTTCATCGGCGAGTACAACTCTTGGTAGGTGAATTTTATGGAGTCTGACATGGAGAATAAAGCTCCGTCCCCCCCACAGAACATTCAGGATATCTATCTCAATACGATGCGACGGGACAAAGTTCCCGTAACGATCTTCCTGATTGGCGGTGTCCGCTTGATGGGAAAGATTCGTGGTTTCGACAAATACTCGGTTGTACTGGAGTCCAACAACCAGGATCAGCTGATTTTCAAACATGCCATCTCAACGATAACCACGTCCAAGATTCCGGCTCCGCCCCCACAGACATAAAGTTGGCCGAAAACGCAATATTGGTGGGTCACACGGGTCTCGACGAATTGCGCGAGCTGGCGGTTTCAGCCGGCGCGCGCGTCGTCGATGAGATGATCCAGCAGCGCAGGAAGCCCGATCCCGCGACTTACATCGGTAAAGGAAAAGTCGAGGAATTGAAGGAAGCGGTCCTCACGGAAGGCGCGGATGTCGTGATTTTTGACGACGAGCTTTCACCCAGCCAAGCCCGCAACCTGGAGGAGGCGCTCGACACAAAAATTGTTGATCGTACCGGACTTATTCTCGATATCTTTGCGCGGCGTGCCCGAACCAAAGAAGGGCACCTGCAGGTGGAGCTGGCCCAGCTGGATTACCGCCTGACGCGACTGAGCGGTAATCGCAACTACTTATCGCGATTGGGCGGCGGCATCGGAACCCGTGGTCCCGGAGAAACCAAGCTGGAGATGGATCGCCGGAAGATTCGCCACCGTATCGCCACACTCCGCCGCGAGATCGAGGGAATCCGCAAGAACCGGCAGCTCCATCGCGAACGCCGCCGTCGCGAGAGGCTTCCCATGGTGTCTCTGGTTGGCTACACCAACGCCGGTAAATCGACTATTTTCCGAGCACTTTCCGGCGAAGAGACACTCGTGTCGAGTCGTCTCTTCTCAACTCTCGATACTCTGATCCGCAAAATTCAACTTGGGGCAAAACGCCCTGTCCTGATCTCCGATACCGTAGGCTTCATCCGAAAACTCCCGCATCAACTGGTCTCCGCATTCCGCGCAACGCTTGAAGAAGTTGTGGAAGCGGACCTTATTCTTCACGTCATTGACGTCTCTGATCCAGAGCGCGACGGCAAACAGGAAGTGGTGCTGGACGTGCTCAATGATATTGGGGCGGGCGATCACGCGCGGTTCACCGTTTACAACAAGGTGGACCTGCTGCGGCCTGAAGACCCTTTACCACGTTTGCACGAGAATGAATTCGTGGTCTCGGCGGCAACGGGCGAAGGGTTGGCCGAATTGGTCGAAAGGATTGTCCGCGAAGTGTGGACACGTACAGAGGCGTTGCAAATATGACTTTTCTCCTGTTCTCTCTGATCTTGCAGGTTCAGATCGCAATGCCCGACCGAACTGCTCTTCCCAATCCGGTCCTGACACACCCGGCGCCCAAACAGTATGAAAAGGATTACGACAAACTGTGGAAGCGCTTCCTGTCCGGTACTGACGACGTCAAGGTCCAGGGAGAGTTCGACAAACTGTTGAAGAAGGATCCCGCGTTCGTTTCGGCGCTCATCGTCCGGTCTTACCTCGACTTCTACGGCGGGAGGGTCACCGATGCCGAGCGAAGACTCGAGAAAGTGCTTTCAAAATGGCCAGGTGATCCCCTCGCCCTGGCCTATCTGGCCGAAATCTCCTACATGAAAGGAGATTTCGTGAGGGCCACGGAACTCTATGGACGACTGAAACAAACCAGGGCCCTTGAGCCGTCCGAAGAGACAAAAGGCCAGCGCTCCCTGCTTCTGGCAATGGAGAGTCTCCTTCAAAACGCCAAGACCGCTCTTGCAGAGAAACGGCTGACGGATGCAGAGCGTTTTTACAATCGAGCCCTGAATCTGGGAAGGCGTGAAGGCGCGCTGGACTATCAACTGTCAGACGCGCTCCAGTGGACCAGGACAGGGGGTCTGGAGACCCAGCTATCCTTGCGGTCGGACACAGATACAGCCGCCCCTCTTGCGACCAATGAGACGGCTATCCCAAAGGATCTCCGCCGGTGGGGAAGTCTGCTCGAGCAATTCCATCAGATTCGGGCATCGAACGCCTTGACCCGCGAACAGTTCGCCGGTTTATTGGCCGGGTACTTTCCGGAACTCGCAGCGATGGGGAAACGCGACGAATTCCTGACCGATGTTCAGGAATCCTGGGCAGTACCGGCGATTCAGACTGTCGTAGCGGCCGGACTCCTTGATTCCATGGCCAATCACACGTTCCAGCCTCGTAGAACCGTGACCCGTGGCGAGTTTGCGGTGGCTATAGCTCGTCTAACCCGCATGCTGGGCGTGTCTCCAGCGACCACTCCTCCGGTTAGCCCGTCAGACGTGGTTCTTGGCAGTACCCTATACCTGGAACTCCAGCCTGTCCTGGGTTATGGCCTGATGACTCTCGACAATGCAGGCAACTTCAACGTTGGAGCGAGCCTATCTGGCGAAGAGGCCGTCAATACAGCGGAAAAACTACTTCTCTTGTTACAGAAAAACACCGGCTGAAGGGTGCAGTTTTCAACAGGCCACCACGTGACCGGTTTCGGTGCAAAGTGCTATAAGCCTCAGCTTTTAGGTGGTTTTAACGCCTGCTTCAGAGCAGTTTTCAACAGGCTTTTCCACAGGTTCTGTGGATGACGATTTTGCAACGAATTTTTTACATTCAGGCAGAAGTCCAAAGTCAGGGTTTTGCGGTCCTCACTTCTCAGCGTCGGGCGCCGCGTCCAGTCCACTCGGCGTATGACGCCTTTCTCCCAGATCCTCAGATCCCCCGTAGCCACTCTGTCGCGCTCTGGTAACCCTCAAACCGCACCTCCTCGGCCCGAAATTCCGGCGTGTGCGTCAACATCCGGCAATTTGAAGCGCGGCAGGGATACTTCACGTGAAGCAGTTCATGGTAAAGGATGAAGTCCAACACAAAGTCTGGGGTCTTGGGCGAATCGAACAGGGCACTGATGAAGATGGTGTGGTAGGTCGCGTCGTACCGGCCGAGAATGTGCCTGGACCGTTTCGCGGACCAGGCAAGCCGGGGACGCTCAAGCTTCCCGCCAAAATATCTCGCGTTAAGGCGATCGAAGTTGACGTCGAGGTTTTGCCATCGGCCTTTCGGAATAGCAGGTTTGGGGCCTCGCCCGCGCGTTGTACGAGCTTCTTTGGCTTTCTCCTGCATGGGGTTTGTCAGAATAAAGCTGCGATAGGTTTCGTGATGCGAAGTGTCGACAGTGCGGCGATAAATCTTTGCCAGGAGAATAAGGGCGAGCGAGTACACAACCGGCTGCGGGGCGCCATCCAGCAGGTCGCTGACGCGAATGTAGAGCAGGTCGTCACGCAAGCGCGCAGTATGCGTCAGCCCTGCGAACGGGAAGAACTCGATGTGCATTGGGGGAAGGGCAGTCCTCGGCTTGAGCTTGCTGAAGGCAGCTTGGAAGATAGGTTCGAGCTGGAGGTTCATCCCTTCGGTTTCGCTGGAACTCTTTCCATCTTTGGAAGCGTCTGCAATGCCTTCTCGAGATCCTCGATCGCACGCTCTGAATGGGTGATCGTGGCCTTCAAAGCAGAAGTCTCCGAAGCCGTCTGGACCTCGAGTCTCTTGAACCGGGGCAGTTGTTCTTGAAGAAACTTCTCCAGGGATTCCACGCCGGGACGCACATCCAGACGCCGCTCAAAGGCGTCCTCGATGTAGTCCATGCTTTCGTCGATGATCTGCATATAACCGCGTAGAAGTTCGGCTTTCGTGGTGTTTCTCAGATAAACGTCCGGGTTGACGGGCTTCGCACGAACTTCGGCTTCCTTAACCTTCGCCGCAGCCTTCGCCTCGTTTTGATAGTCTGCGAGATCCTTCTTTGTTTCTTCGCGTTCCTTGGCTGTGCGTTCGCGAAGACCCAGTGCAACGATGCGGTTGTCGAGGAGTTTGAGATAAAGACCCATTCGCTTTTCCAGCGTTTGGGCGTCTCGAATGAGGTCTACTTCTTCTTCTTTGACGTAGTCCGCAGCCTGGGCTGCACTCAACGCAACTGCCCAGAAAAGAGCGGCGACGGCAAGTGCCGTCTTTGAAATCCTATAGGTCACCTTCATGGAAAGAGAACCTTGAGTAGTTTAGTGCGGATTCCGCCGACCAGGTCGCGGGCCTTTTCAAAAGGAATCCGGCGCTGCAGATTCAGCACTCTCGAGAAGTCTTCAAGCCTGCGGAGGTGTTTCCGCAATGCGATCTCGAGTTCTTTGAACCCCTCCGGTTTTTTTTGAGCGTTCCGTCCGGATTCGAGCAGTCCGCTGTGCGCGGCCTGGATGGTCTCCGTATAGGCCGTCAGTTGCTGCTCCATCGTGTCAAACTGTCCGTCCTTTAGCGATTCCGCCACGTCTTCGAGCAGGATATCGGAAATTTTTATGCTGATTTTCGCGCGGTCGACGGGATCTATTTCCCGTGCGAATTTCTGACGTTCTCTCTCGAGCGCTTTGGCGCGGTCTTCATCTTCAGAGGCTGAAGCGACGTCTGAACAAAGCGCGATCATAAACACCGTGAGTGTGAGTATGACGCCACGCTTCATGAAACGGATTATAACCCCGCGGCAAGCAGAAATTCTCCTGTAAGAGAGTTGGGGGTAGCCGCCACCTGTTCGGGGGGGCCGACGGCGACGATATGACCACCGGCATCACCCCCTTCGGGGCCAAGATCAATCACCCAGTCGGCACATTTGATGACATCGAGGTTGTGCTCGATGATCAAAACTGTACCTCCAGCCTGAATCAGCCGCCGGAAGGCGAGCAGAAGCTTGTTAATGTCGTCAAAGTGTAGCCCCGTCGTGGGCTCATCGAAAAT
>Ga0111539_10006671_pt1 | contig 14868 bp, 12 predicted proteins | sample RhiMethybrSRZTD1_FD_79667 | JGI IMG/M metagenome (GOLD analysis project Ga0111539, IMG submission 79667) | Populus rhizosphere microbial communities from Tennessee, USA - Rhizosphere MetaG P. TD hybrid SRZTD1 (version 2) (version 2) | ecosystem: Host-associated > Plants > Roots > Rhizosphere >... | reverse complement strand
TGCAAATCCGCGGCGAAGAATGCAAGAAACTCAAGGACCCGACTGCCAGGCGGTTTAGAGTTGCTTCACTGCCGCTGAGCGATCTGGTCGGCAACGTCTCCACCGCCCGGGTAGTCCGATGAGTTGGGCGGTAAGCACCACAGTTCTGAGGCGGCGCGTCGTCAAATTAACGGCCGCGGCCTTTGCTTTGATCGGTTTGCGCTTGTGCGGTGGAAGCGGCTTCGCACAAACGAATCTGTCCAATGCCACGCCGCTGGCGTTGCGGGATGCGATTCACACCGCACTGAGAAACAATCGGCTGCTCCAGATCGAGCGTATCAATCCCAAGCTTGCCCGTGCCGCGCTCAGCGGCGCGTGGGCTGCCTACGATCCGTTGTTTTTCGGCCAGGCGGACCGCGAGAATGCCAGTGACGCGGGCGGCTTTGATCCCGCCGATCCCAATGCCGACGCGGTTTATTCCGCGCAAAGCGAAGTTGTGCGCATGAGTCTCACTGGCCTTCTACCTAGCGGGCTGAGCTACACGCTCAACACGGATTACGCGTATGCCAGCGGGACCCGCAATTTCCTGACGTTTGAATCCTATCGGCTCACCGCCAACGCGACGGCACGGCAGCCGCTCCTGAGAAACTTCTGGATCGATCAGCCGCGCTACACGATTCGGGTCAATCGCAACAACATCAAAATCAACGAGCATGGCGTGCGTTTCGTGGCGATGACCGTTGCCAGTCAGGTGCGCCAGGCTTACTCGGAGCTCGCGTTTGCGTGGGAAAATCAGCGGGTCGAGCAAGATCTGCTGCAGACGCGGTCGAGTTTCCTCCGGGGCATCCAGCGCCAGGTTGAGGTCGGCACGTTTACTGTCCTTGAGGAACGCCTGGCCCAGTCGCAGGAAGCGGCTGTGAAAACAACTCTCATCGCGGCGAGCAATGCTATCATGATGGCCGGCAACAATTTGAAAACGCTGATGGGCTACACCGCTACCAACTGGAGCCCCGAGGTCTTTTCACCAACCGACGGCCTGATCGTCATTCCGCGCCGCTTCCATCTCGTCACCAGTTGGGACCGCGGATTGATCTATCGACCTGATCTCGCGCAACTGAACTACGAGGTCAAGAACGCTCAAGTGAATGTTAAGTTCCGTCGCAACCAACTCTTTCCCTCGCTCGACATTTTCGGCAGTTATGGCCGTCGCGGTTCCAGCTCCCTCCAGACTTTTACGCCGGACCCGCCTACGGCCTCATTTTCTGAGGCTTGGGGTCAGGTCGAACGCGGAGACGCGCCCAGCGACACCGTTGGTCTTATCCTTACCTTCCCTCTCAGCATGAGCGCCGAGCGGGCCAGTTTTCGCGAAAGCAAACTCCTCCGGCAGCAAGCCGATCTGCGGGTGAAGGAAAAGGAGGAGCTCATCATGCGCGAAGTGGCCGACGCCATCGAGTTCGCACAATCCAGCTACGCTCGGCTGCAGGCCGCGCGCGAAGCGACGCGCTACGCTGAGGAGGCTCTTAAGGCCGAAGAAGAAAAACTACGGGGCGGTAAAAGTTCCATCTTTGTTGTTCTGCAGTTGCAAACCGACCTGAGCATCGCACGCACCCGGGAAATCACGGCTAAACGCGACTACAACCTCGCCCTGGCGCAGCTCGACCTCGCTGAAGGCACGATCCTGGACCATGAGAAGATCGATCTGGAAATTGAGTGAGATCGGTGAAGGCGTGAAACGCGCTTGTTGCAGCGTGGCGTTATCGAAGTGACAGTGAAGGAGTTTCGCGGTATACCGTCCAAACACTATGCGGTGGTTCTTCCTGGCGTTTGCTTTGATCGCGCCCGGTTTGTTCGCGGGCGAGATAAGTCCCGTGGATCTCAAGCCGTTTCTGGGCAAGACGCAGTTCGACGACATTGACGCGCCGTGGCTGTTGCCAAAGGGCCGCCAAGTCATTAACGGCGTTCCGTTCCAACTCGATGGCGTCGTGGAACTGGCAGGGACGAGCGCGCGGTTTGCAAATGTGGGGCGCACGAACATCAACAACGTACCCGTTGGCCGGAGTGGGGAGCGTCTGCATCTGCTACTCGCGGCCTCGCGCGGCGGGTTCGACGATGGCACGCCTTTCGCGAAGTTGATCTTGAACTACGCCGATGGCTCCAACTCGGTCGTGGAACTTAAGTACGGCCATCACGCGCGCGACTGGTTCGGCCCGCGTCACCTCGCCGACCAACCGATGTTGGATGCAAATACGCGCCTGGTCTGGACAGCCGAGCATCCTGCCGCAGCGAAGCGCGACGATCAGATTCGACTGTTCCAAACGTCGTTGACGAACCCGCGCCCTGAAACGGTCCTGCGAGCGCTGAGTTTGGAATCGAGTCGTGCCCGCGGCGGACTCATGCTCGCAGCGTTGTCGATCGGCGACGCGAAGCTCGATGTGCCGGACACGCTGGCCAGGCCTGCGTCGCACGACCACCCCACGAATGACACCGGCCGTACGGTGTCGCTTGCGGGACGGATTGACGGCCTGCCTGTTTCGAATGCCCTCGTGCGCGTGCTCGCGGTGCGGCCACCGGAAACCAACGACTCAGTGGCGATTCTCAATCATCCCGCGGTGGGCCGAGAGGTGATGAGCGAGATAGGAAAATTTGAAATCGCCGACCTGCCCGCGCACCTGCTTTACCGGTTACTGGTCGCCGCGCCGGGTTGCGAAGCGCAGGTCTACGATGGGGCTGATCCACTTCTCAGCCCTGTCGTGCTGCGCTTGAAACCGTGCGCGAAGCCGAGCGGCTACTTCATTCACGGGCGTTTGATTGGCCCGGACAACAAACCGGTTGTCGGCGCTACGATCGAACCCGACGGCCTGGCAACGGAGAGTTCAACGTCGTGGGGTGGTTCGCATCAGTTTCCGAGCCTGGTCGTGAGCGGAATCGACGGCGAGTTCGTCATGGGTCGGACGCAGGAATTCAACAAGCTGAGTCTGGACATCAAGGCGGCGGGGCTTGCGCCGGCGAACAACGTGTGGCTGCCGCCGTCGAACGGTGTGCAGGAAATCCGCCTGGGCGTGGGCGCGATCATCAAAGGCCGCGCGGTCAAGGATGGAAAGGCTTTGCCCGACATGGGCATCGGCCTCGCGGCGCAGAATCGCAACTCAGAAGTCTTCCAGGGAAACTACGAAACGAGGACTGACGCGGAGGGCAACTTTGAATTTCAGCACGTTCCTCCATCCACGCAATGGTACCTCTACGGCAAGATGAATTCGTTCAAGAAATATGGCGCGATCCGGCCGACGCCGGTCGGCTCGGGAGGGCACGGCGAGAGCAGCACGATCTCTGATTTGCAAGTGATGCCGGGGTTGACGCTTGCCGGCGTCGTGCGAACCCGCAACGGTGAACCAATTCCCCACGGTCTTCGGTTGCGAGTTGGCTATGACACTGCGTGGGACAGCCAGGAGGCGAGTGTTGATAAGGATGGTAACTTTCGGTTCGAAGGACTTCACGCCGGAAAGATTGAACTTTCGTTGAGCGGCAGTTCGGCGAACAACGCCTGGCGCATTTCAGGGCGCAACCGAAGTTTGGATCTTTACAGTTCGTGGTATCTGATCGGGCTGGTCGAAAAAGACACCACGAGTCTCATCGTGGAAGTGGAGCGGGGCCGTCGCGAGTACAATTCCTATTCGCAAGGCAACGGCAACCTTCCGCCGCAGGACCAGCCAAGCGGCTTGCCCTTACGCGGGGTGGAACCTGATGGAGGCACGCCGATCGTTCTCTCCGGACGTGTGGTCGAGGACGAGACCGGCAAGCCCATCCACAATGTTCGTGTCACTCCCGGGCGCAAACCGCCGGTGGCAACGAGCGCTCCGCCGCCGCAATCCGTTTTGCAAACGCTCACGAAGGCTTTCCGAAAACCGGCCGGCACTCCGTGGAATGAACTTCCATTTTGGTACGCGCAACGCGTGGAGACCTCGACGAACGGCAGGTTTTCGGTCGAGTTTGAGCAACTCAGTTCCACGCCGATGCTGCGCGTTGAGGCGGATGGTTATCTCGCCTTAGACACGCCGGCAGTCAACTACTCGACGAACATGGTGGTGCGTCTCGAGTCCGGGCGCGGGCCGCGCGGCATTGTGCTGCAACCGGACGGGAAGCGCGCGGCCGGGGCGAAGGTAGTGCTCGGCGGGGACCGGGAGCAGTTCTCGTTGGGCAAAGACGGCGTGCTCAGCGCTTATGGGCGCAGTGAGTGGCTGGTGACTACGGGCGCCGACGGGAAATTCTCGTTCAAGCCTCGCAACACTGGTCGCACGCTGTTCGTGGCGCACGCTTCCGGTTGGGCGGAGGCGCCCGCGGAAGATTTCATGCGGGAGCGTTCGCTCGAGTTGGAGCCGTGGGGGATCATGTCGGGGCGGCTCGTACGCAGCAACGGCGTGGCCGTGGCGGGAGAAAAGATGGCGCTCCAAATGGACTACGACTGGAGCCTCGGCACTCCGTTCGTGAACATCCAGGAGCGGCCCCTCACGGATGCGAATGGCAGATTCATATTTCGGCACGTCCCTCCTGGAAAACTGCAATTGCACCGACTTGTCCCGACGGGGCCGGGCCCAGGCTCCGGTGCGATGTATCAATTGCAAACGCCGGTCTACAGCAAACCCGGCGCGAGCAATGATCTGGGCAACGTGATCATCGACAGCCCGCCGCCTCCCTCCGCCGTGAAGGAATTCTTCAAAAAGCTTGGGTTATAGGGCGCCGCGGGAGTTCCACGTTCAGGAGATAAACAACTCGAAACGGCCGCCTCGAAAGACGAATAGTTGAGAGGTCAAACGATACGACGCCTCAGCCGCCGTTTTCGCGGCCAGCTCACGGACCTTCCTGAGGCCACTGCGGTTTTGGCTGCCGGTGATGATAAGAATGCCGCGCGCGGGAATGGCGACGACAATTTCGCCATCGACTTCAATTTGGCCGCTGCTCCAAATGGAATCAATCAGCAGCAGGCTCGCTTCGTAATCACCTCCGGCCTGCATCAAAAAAACGCCCTTGTCTCCGTTCATCTGAACATCGGGCAGCAGACGCCGCAAATTTTCGATGGCGAGTTGCTGCAGGTCGTTGCGCTCGATGTCTAACTCCGTTACGTCGTCGTCGGTGAGATAGCGCATATTGTTCGGCGTGTCTTCGGCGTAGAGCACGACGAGTTCGGAGTTGTAGGGATCGTGCGCCTGGGAAAACTTCGCGGCGTCGTGGCCGCGAGCTTCGAGGGCGCTGCGCACCTCGGTGAGGTAGGCGGCGTCTTTGATCACTGGCACGATGCGCGTGCGGTCGATTTGGCCTTTGGGATGGTCAATGGTTTCGCGCAACGCGGTGGCAAATTTCTCCAGCACTTCGTTTTGCAAGTCGGGATTTGCCCGGTACTCGGTGAAGGCGTTTTCGAGAAACGTGGTTTCGTCGGCGCCATCCTTGTGCGCCAGCTTCAGTTCGAGCGGCCCGGAAATGCGGACGCGCACATCCGGCAATTTCTCGCGGAGAATGTGCGCGAAAGCCTCGGTGAATTCGCCGGCGGAGATTGGCTGGGGCGCCGGGGTCTTGCCGAACCACTTCGAGGTGATACGTCCGAGAAACGACATAAATCAGGACCCGCGAAATATATAGCGGCAAATTGGGCTGTCGCGCAAAAACGATACGGCGTAATTGAGGTTTTAGCCGCGTGGGTTCCGCGCTATCATTGCTCGCGTGAACCGGTTTGAGCATCGGCTGGCAGAGCATCAGGTGACGTTGCGACGCGACGCGCTCCAGACGCTCCAGCTCAATGTGGGCCGGAAGTGCAACCAGGCATGCCGGCATTGCCACGTCGATGCGGCGCCGTGGCGAACCGAGATGATGAACGGGGCGACGGCACATCGAGTAGCGGACTGGATCGTGGAGCATCGTCCGCCGATCGTGGATATCACGGGGGGCGCGCCTGAACTGAACGAGCATTTTAGGTTTCTGGTCGAGGTCGGGTGCGAAGCCGGCGCGCATGTCATTGATCGCAACAACCTCACCGTCATCGAAGAACCGGGCTTGGATTATTTGCCGGCTTACCTCGCGGAGCACGAGGTGGAGGTGATCGCATCGCTGCCGTGTTACTCAGCCGAGAACGTTAACAAACAGCGCGGCAACGGCGTGTTCGAAAAGAGCATATCGGCTTTGCGGAAATTGAATGCGGTGGGTTATGGGACTTCTCTGCCGCTCAATTTGGTTTACAACCCCCTTGGCGCAAAACTGCCCGGTCCGCAACAGGAACTGGAAGCGGACTACAAGGACGTTTTAGGGCGCGAATTTGGAATCGTGTTCAATCACCTCTACACAATTACGAATCAACCCATTGCACGATTCGCCGAAGACCTGCGGCGGCAAGGCAAGTGGGATGAGTATCTGGAGTTGCTCGCGGCGAGCTTCAACCCCGAAACGGTCGCTGGCCTGATGTGTCGAACGACTCTGAGCGTCGATTACGAAGGCCGTCTCTACGACTGTGACTTCAACCAGATGCTCGACATGAGAATTCGAAACGGCCGCGATTTATTCCTGTGGGATGTCACGCCTGACACATTGACGGGCCGAGCGATTCAAACGGGCAATCACTGTCTCGCCTGCACCGCCGGTTGCGGGGGCAGTTGCACCGGAGCGCTCAGACAATGACGGATGCGCCGGCGCCCGCAGGCGGAAAGTGGACCTGCGGGGCCGGCGTGCCGATGTTACTTTGCTCCCTGATAAATGGCGTCGAATGTGCCGCCGTCATTGAAGTGGGTCTTCTGCGCCTTTTGCCAGCCGCCGAAGACTTCATCGATCGTGAACAGCTCCACCTTCGGAAACTGCGCCGCGTATTTCTCCAGCACTTTCGGCGACTGCGCGCGGTAGAAGTTTTTCGCGGCGATCTCCTGTCCTTCATCCGAATATAGAAACTGCAGGTATGCCTCCGCCACCGCACGGGTCCCGCGTTTGTCGACGGTTTTGTCGACGATCGAAACTGGGGGTTCCGCAAGGATGCTGACTGACGGATAGATCACATCGTATTTGCCCACGTGTTCCTTTTTCGCGATCAGCAGCACGTCATTCTCCCAGTTGATGAGCACGTCACCGATTCCGCGCTCAACAAAGGTGATCGTCGATCCGCGCGCGCCCGAGTCGAGGACGGGAACATTCTTGAAGAGACGGGCCAAAAATTGCTGCGCCTTCTTCTCGTCGTTGTTGTTTTTCCTGAGGGCATAACCCCACGCGGCCAGGTAATTCCAACGCGCCGCGCCGGACGTCTTCGGATTGGGCGTGATGACCGCGACGCCGGGCTTGATCAAATCGTCCCAATCCTTGATGCCCTTGGGATTGCCTTTGCGGACAAGGAAAATCAGCGTGGACGTGTAAGGCGCGCTGTTGTTAGGCAAACGCTTCTGCCAATCCTTCGGGATCAGCTTCCCTTTTTCATGCAGCGCGTCCACGTCGTAGGCGAGCGCGAGAGTCACGACATCGGCCTGCAAACCGTCGATGACTGACCGCGCCTGTTTGCCCGATCCGCCGTGGGACTGTTTTATGGTCACGACCTGGCCGGTCTTCTCCTTCCAATGGCGCGCGAACGCCGGGTTGATTTGTTCGTAAAGCTCTCGCGTCGGATCATAGGACACGTTGAGCAACGTGACCGGTTTCAGCGCCGCGGCAAACGTGACCGCCACAATGCCGAACAGCGCGCCGTAGGAGAGCACTGCTTTAATGGGTGTTGGGATTTTCATGTTTGTTTTCGTGTCGAGTTAAAATGAGACTTGGGCGCGTGTGAGAATCGCCTGTTCTTTTCCTTGAGCGGCAACTGGGTTCTGAATTCCTCCTTCGAAATCCGTTTCTTCGTAGTTTAGGTTGAACTTCACATTTCGGTTCAGGTGCCAGTTCACCCCAATTGCCCATGATTTCGCTCCAGTGACCGAGGTGTTTGGATTTGAGAAAATCGGAAAAGTATCGTCGTCAAGGTCCAGCTCGGAGTAACGAGCCGCAATTTCCCATGCGCCCCATCCCCCGCTGCTCAGGTTGAATGGGCGCGTCGGCGTGATTCCGCGCCATGAATTCTCCTCGCCGGTCAGAACGTAGGAAGCGGCGACTTGCCATGCCGTGTGGCGCAATTCAGCGGTGGCCCCGGCGCCCGCGCCGCCGCTCACCTGCCGCACGTCCTGTCCGGAGACCGCGTATTCGCCGAAGAGACCAAACGGTCCCCAATAGTAGTAACCTTGGGGGACTAATCGCCAATGGTCACCGTCTGCCTCCACGTTCGGCGCATTGGTGGAAGTCGAGGTGCGATACGCAAAAATGCGCTGCTGCCCCGGCGACACAAAGGACCTCAGTGGGCCTTCCTGGTTTCCCAGTGTGCCGGCGAGGCCGATGCCAAGACCCTTCAGCGCATCAATCGACGTGTTCCGGAACGGCTGCGCGAACAGGCGCGCCGCCCCATCCTTTTCGTCATCGGCGGTCTCAAAGTCACCGCTCCCGCCATCGGCCACTCCATTGAAAATGCCCACGGCGTAATTCAATGTGCCGCGGAACAATTCACCCTGAAGTTGCACGCCGACGTCACGGTTGGGCACCAACTGGGTTGGATACGCGCGCTCTAAGAACAGCAGGTTCGCGCCCGATTGAAGCCGCTCGAGGCCGACGGGTTCCTTGAATTTTCCAAACTGAACCTGAAACTCAGGAAGGAAACGTGCGTTGAGATACGCATCTTGGACGAAGCCGTTGTTCGCGGCGGAACTACTCGCGCCAGAACCGAATTCGAGCATGACGCGGAAGTCATACTTGTCGAAAACCGTCCCTTCGAAGATCGGGCGCACGCGGCGGAGCAAGAACGTGTCGTTTGCATCGATCTTGTCATTGAGAAACCAGCGGGAATCGGCCTGAACATAGCCGCGCAGTTTCAGGACGAAGTTCGTGTCGGCGGAACGGAGGCCAAAACCTCCCGCGCCCGCGGAGATCGATGTCGCCGATTTGGATTTTTCCGTTGCCGCTTCGCGCTCCAGTTCGAGCCGGCGTTCGACGATGCGGAGTTTCTGGTCCAACTCCTGGACCTGGGATTTGAGTTCGCGGATGGTTTCACTTTCCTGGGCCAGGCCCGGATTTGCTGCCCACAGCGTGCCAAGGGCCGATACGGTCACGGCGACCTTGCGAGTTTTGTTGGTCATGAATGTTTCGATTCTTCATTCGCAACCTCCGGTCGTCCGGTCAGTTCGTGTTGGTGTTGTCATGGTCCTCCGTGTTAACGGTCGGATTAAAGTGTTCCGATCGCGCGCTAGAGATTCGGCGCGTAGCCCATCAGTTCCCGATACTCTGTCAGTATCGTGCTCATCGCCAGCACCAGTGCCTGCTGTTGATGAAGCAGCGGGGCGAGGCCGGGTGTTTCGAGCAGCAACTCGAACGGCTTTGGCTTGAGGCGCGGCGGCGCGCTCAATACGCCGTTATAGCACTGACGGATCAATCCATTGCTCGCGGGAAAGCCGTCGATAAATTTATCGCGATTGCGCGGCAGGACTTCTTCGGCTGCTTTCAGTGCGGGCTCCAGCAGATGCCTGCTCAACGTGGCGCCGCGAACGAACCCGTACATGCCCGTGCTCGTATCATCCGAGTGCAGCGAAATAATTCCGTCGAAGGCATGCGTCCAGAGCTCGGTTTCCAGGCAGCGCACTTCAGGCTCATCGGAGTTGTTCCAGAATTCACGGTTCAAATCGTACCCGCGCGCGGAGCAACGTGTCTGCCGTTCGAAACCCGTGGGATTGCACACTGGATACACGTAAAGCCAGTAGCCTTTGGCGATCTCCGGATCTCGTTCGAGCATTTGCAAGAGACTTACGGCTGCATACGCGCCGGCCGGCTCGTCGCCGTGAATGCCGGCAAAAATTCCGATGCGGATCGGATCGTCTCCTCCCTTTGGCCCGATGAATAAGAATCGCGGCAACCGAATTCGATACCGCGTTTCCACGCTCGCCACGGGTTTCACTAGAAGATTGTCGCTCTCGGCCAATGGATGAAGGAGCGTGCGCAACGAAGGCAGCGCCGCTGCTTCGATGATTTCATGTGTTCGCGCCACGTGTTCCAACTCCCTCTGGGCCCTCCGGTTCGGCTTCAATCCAACTTCTCTGACTGCCTCTTTATGGGTCGTAATTGGCATGGGACTATCCTGGCCCTTTGGTTTCGAAAGCGTCTTCCTGGTCGGGAACGAGGAGCTTTTCCGTTCGCTCGATTCGCACCACGCGGGAATCGTGAATGACGATTTGCACGACCCCGAACCGGGTCTTGTCGACCTGCTGTCGGACCAAGGTGAGCCAACGATCGGATTCTCCATTCACAGGCGCAGCATGCCATAATACATTAGTATGTCAACTGAAATAGTATAGATTATTTGTTTGTGACATAAACCGTTAATAACGAGAGCGTTACGATTTGGCGAATAGGCCTTCCAGTTTCACTTTTGACGGTGGTCGACAAAACTGAGCCGTGTTTGCTACAACCTTGGGGTGCCTGATGCCGATGCGTTGTGGGAAAGTTTGAAGGGGCGTCGCGCGTTCATTTTGATCGCGGGACCGTGCGTGATTGAGTCGGAGGAGCTTTGTTTCGAGGTGGCGGGGCAGTTGCGCGACGTGTGCAAGGAACTCGGGGTCACTTACATTTTCAAGGCGAGTTACGACAAGGCGAACCGGACTTCGGGGCAATCGTTTCGCGGACCGGGAGTGAAGGAGGGACTCGCGACGTTAGGCCACGCGCGGGAGAAATTTTCGGTACCAGTGCTCACCGACGTTCACACCGAAGAGCAGGTGAAGGCTGCAGCGGAAGTTGTAGATGTGCTCCAGATCCCGGCGTTTCTCTGCCGACAGACGGACCTGATTGCAGCCGCCGTTCAAAGTGGTCGCATCGTGAATATCAAGAAGGGGCAGTTTCTTTCGCCGGCCGAAATGAGGCAGGTGGTGCGCAAGGCTGGGGAGTCGGGCGGTGAAAAGTTGCTGGTCACGGAGCGTGGGACGACGTTCGGGTACAACAATCTGGTCGCGGACATGCGGGCGATCCCGATGATGCGCGAGTTTGGGTATCCGGTGATTTTCGATGCGACGCACTCGGTGCAGCTTCCGGGCGGAGGCGGTGACAAGTCGGCGGGGCAACGAGAATTTGCGCCCGTGCTGGCGCGGGCGGCCGTCGCGGCGGGCGCGGACGGCGTGTTTATCGAGACGCATCCGAGTCCCGAGCGGGCGTTGAGCGATGGGCCGAATATGATTCCGCTGAAGGAGATGCGCGATCTGGTGGCGGGGTTGTTGCGGGTGCGGGAGGCGTTGAGGTGAGCGGCCGCATCAATGCGGAACTCCGACGATCGCGGGCTGCGACGATAGCCGAAGGCAGGGTGAAGCCCTCGAAAGCACTGACCGCGCGGTTGCGGCGAGTGAAACTTTTTCTTTGCGATGTGGATGGCGTGCTTACCGATGGGCGCATCTTCATGGGCGATGGAAAGGAATACAAAGCGTTCAGCATCCAGGATGGGCTAGGCATGCTGATTCTGCAGAGTCAGGGGGTCAAGGTGGGCTGGGTGTCGAACCGTCCATCGCCGGTGAGCCAGCAACGCGCGGAGGAATTGAAGATCGATTATTTCTTCCAGAAGAAGGGGAGCAAAGTGGAGGCGATTCAGGCGATCCTGAATGAGGCGGGCGTGGATTGGGACGAAATCTGTTACATGGGCGACGATGTGGTGGACCTCGGCGCGTTGAAACGCGCGGGCGTGGCAGTCGCGGTCGCCAATGGAATCGACGAGGCCAAAGACATGGCGCATTACGTCACCCAGGCGCACGGCGGACATGGCGCTGTGCGTGAAGTGGTGCGATTGATTCTCGTTGCGCAGAATAAATGGAAAGGCGTGGTGGAACGGCATGCGGCGTAAGGGGCGCGCTCGCCGGGGTTACAGGATGAACATGGCGTCGCCGTAGCTGTAGAAACGGTACTTTTCGCGGATGGCTTCGGTGTAGGCGCGCAAGACTAATTCACGGCCTGTGGTTTGCGTCGGAGCGGCGAAGGCGCTGACCAGCATCAAGAGTGTGGAGCGGGGGAGGTGGAAGTTGGTGAGGAGAGCGTCAACGACGCGAAAGTTGTACGGTGGGTAAATGAAGATGTTGGTTTCGCCTGAGCCTTCGAGAATTTTTCCGTCGTGTTTCGCGGCGACACTTTCAAGGACGCGGACTGAGGTTGTGCCTACCGCGATGACGCGGCGGTTTTGTTCACAGGCCAGGTTCACTGCATCGGAGGTTTCTTTGGGCACGAAGAATTTTTCGGAGTGCATAGTGTGGTCTGCGACGCGATCGGTTTTCACGGGAGCGAAGGTGCCGAGGCCGACGTGCAGGGTGACGTAATGCACGTAAATATTTTTTGCGCGAATTTTTTCCAGGAAAGGTTCGGTGAAGTGGAGTCCGGCAGTGGGCGCGGCGACTGAGCCGGCGGTGTTGGCGTAGATGGTTTGGTAGCGTTCGAGGTCAGTGGAAAAATTTTTGCTGTCGCGGCGGATGTAAGGGGGGAGAGGGACTTCGCCGATGTGCGGGAGGTCGTTCAGAATATTGTTCGTGCCGGAGAACTGGAGGCGGCGGTGACCTTCTTCGTTTGTGTCGAGGACGCGCGCGGTGATGTTGGTCTTTTCGCCGAGCGGAGTGTGGAGATGAATTTCAGTGCCAATGCGCGCGCGTTTGCCGGGGCGCGTCATGGCCCACCAATCGTTGATGGAATTTTCGTTGAGGAGGAGGAGTTCGAACTCGCCGCTGCTGCGTGCGTTCGCGCCGCGGAGACGCGCGTTGAAGACGCGGGAATCGTTCAGGACCAGGACGTCACCTTCGCGTAACAGGTCGAGGAGATTGGGAAAATGCTTGTGAACAAGTGAGCCGTTTGCGCGGTGCACGACGAGTAGGCGAGAGGCATCGCGTTGGGGACCGGGGTGCTGGGCAATGAGTTCTTCGGGCAAGTGGTAGTCGTAAGCCGCTGTCTGCACGCACAGGAACCTAGCAGGTCGGGAGAAGTGGGGGTAGGAGGAGAGAGTGATCAGTAAGCAGTCGGGCCACTAATCGGTCCAGGGTTTGGAGGTGAACAGGATGTGAATAACTCAAGCAAAAAATGTGAGCAAAGAGCTTGACGGCTTTGGGTAGAATTAGGTAGGAATAGGTAGAAAGCGGGAAACAATGGGCGATGAGCCTTTGAAGTAGAACCGATGCGAAATGCCGAACGCCGATTCCAAAGTGCCGTATTTTCACGGCGAGTTCCGACACGGGATCGACGAGAGCCGGCGCGTGATGATGCCGGCGAAGTGGCGTCCGACAGACACGTCGGGGGTGTTTCGAGTGATTCCGTGGCCGGTGAATGTTGAGGACTGTCTGCTGGTGCTGCCGCCGGAGCGGTGGGACGTGATGATGCAGAAGTTGAAGACGAGCAAAATGCAGGACCGACGGGTCGCCGCGCTGGAGCGAGTGATCGGCAGCACGTCGGCGGCGATGACGGTGGACAACGTGTGGCGATTGGCGCTGACCGAGAATTTGATGAAGGCCGCGTCGCTGGAAAGGGAAGCGGTTTTCGTGGGCCGGCTGGACAAGTTCGAGATATGGAGTCCGGCGCGGCATAAGGTCAGTACAACTCAGGACAAGATTTTGGCAGCCAGCGTGGTTGAAGAAATCGATCTATGAGGCTGATGCGATGGCTTACAGCGTGCCGAAGTTTGAAGAGTGTGGAAGACGGGCCGAGTCCGTACCGGATGCTGGAGCAGAATCTGGTGCCGCAGTTCGGGCAGGTGAAAAGCGCCGCGGCGAGCGGGTTGGCTCTGGGAAAGAAGTTGCGGCGATGGTTTGTGGAATGGGCGCTCGAGCCGTGGCGACCGGTACTGCAAAAGGTGAAGGCGCTGCGCCGGCCGCCGAAGTTAATCGGCCCTGGCCGGCGGCGAGCGAAGAAACCAATCCAGGCCGAGCTGTTGCTGGATACGGTGCGCGTGGTGCGAAACGATTTGCGAGACGAGGATTTAGTGGCCAGCGGCAAGGCTTTGTACGCCGGGCCGGGACCAGGGGCAGGGGCGGGCCGAGCGTGGGGCCGAATTACGTCCCGAATTTTTGGTCCCGGCCAAAGCGTGAGATAGTCATGGCGTGCCTGAGTTCAGACATAGGCCGGTGTTGGTGGGGGAAGTGTTGGAAGGTCTTGGGCTTTCCGGCGGACGGTGGTCCCGACTTGTCGGGAAGTCTGCCGAACGCACGGGTAATGGTCGGCGATGGAGCGCCGACCCTACCCTTTGGGTGGATGGCACGGTTGGCGGCGGTGGGCACGCAGCAGAGATTTTGCGCGCGAGCGCGCCGGGCGGGCGGCTGATTGGGTTCGATCGCGATGCGGTCGCGATCGAAGCGGCGAGTAAAGCCCTGAGTGACTTTGCAGGCCGCTTCGAGCTGCACCACGGAAATTTTTCAGAGCTGGCGGGAACGATTGAGCGTGGCAGTTGTGACGGGGTGTTGCTGGACCTTGGGGTGAGTTCGCCCCAACTGGACCAGGCAGAGCGCGGGTTCAGTTTTCAGCAGCAAGGCCCCCTCGATATGCGGATGGATCGCCGCCAGGCGTTGACAGCTGCGGAGTTGGTGAACGGGTGGGACGCCCGGGAACTGGCAAAAATTTTTCGTGAGTTCGGGGACGAGCCGCAGGCAGGGCGTTTCGCGCGCGGGATCGCGCAGGAACGGACTCGGGCGCGGTGCGAGACGACGACACAGTTGGCGCGGTTAATCGTGAGAGTGGCGCCGCGACACGGCAGCAAACGACATCCAGCGACGCGAGTGTTCCAGGCGTTGCGCATGGCAGTGAATGATGAAGGACGTTCGCTCAAAAGCGGACTTGCGGCAGCTTGCACCTGTTTGC
>Ga0111539_10006669_pt1 | contig 14870 bp, 13 predicted proteins | sample RhiMethybrSRZTD1_FD_79667 | JGI IMG/M metagenome (GOLD analysis project Ga0111539, IMG submission 79667) | Populus rhizosphere microbial communities from Tennessee, USA - Rhizosphere MetaG P. TD hybrid SRZTD1 (version 2) (version 2) | ecosystem: Host-associated > Plants > Roots > Rhizosphere >... | reverse complement strand
CGTAATCTTGCCTGCGCGATTCTCACCATTGCCGTGCTGACCGGCCTCGTCTCTGCTGCACAGCAGCCGATCTTCCGCGGGCGCGGCGATGCTGTCCGTGTCTTCGTGACCGTCACCGACCGCGACGGCCGGCTCGTGACCACGCTGTCGCAGAACGACTTCGAGATCCGCGACGAAGGCAAGCCGCAGCCGATCACGCTCTTCGACAACACGCCGCAGCCGATTCGCTTGATCGTGATGCTCGACGTCTCAGGCAGCATGGAGGGGAATCTCCCACTCCTGCGCGACGCGTCGGAACAGCTCTTCGCGCGACTGCGCCCTGACGATTTGGTGCGCGTCGGCTCGTTCGGTCAGAACGTCGCGATCAGCCCGACGTTCTCGAACAATCCGGAAACGCTCCGCGACGGATTGCCCCGATCGATTGCACCGGATGCACCGACACCGCTCTGGAAGGGCATTGACGCGGCAATGGAAGCGTTCGGGAAAGAGACCGATCAGCGACGCGTCGTCCTCGTGCTGAGCGACGGCAAGGACAGCGGGCCGATCAGCATCCGCGAGCGTTACATGAGCCAGGCGGAGGTGATCGATCGCGCCCGTCGGGACGACGTGATGATCTACGCGATCGGCATGCGCAGTCGCGGCGCACGACCGACGCAGCCCGGTCTGGGTCCAGGCGGTCTGCAGGCGGCGCTCGCCGGGGACCTGCCGGATCCGGGCCTTGCGATGGTCGCCGAACAGAGCGGCGGCGGTTACGCGGAAATCCGCTTCGGACAGGACCTCGGCGCCGCGTTCACACGCGTCGCCGACGAGCTCCACGGCCAATATCTTCTCGGCTTCGCGCCACCCAAACGCGACGGGAAGGTTCACGACCTCGACGTGCGCGTCACCACGAAGGGACTGAAGCCGCGCGCGCGAAAAGGCTACGTTGCGCCGAAGGAATGACCTCCTGCGCTACTGTTCGCTGCTGATGCGAATCTCGGAGGGAACCTTGATCGCGCGCGCGCGCCGTTCGTCGATATCGCACGGCGATCGCAGCAGCCAGTCGACGATCTCTTTCGACGACACCGTCTTCGGCAGCATCTCTGCTGGCGAGATCGCGATCGAGTAGCTGCACGGCGTCTGCGGGTAGACCGTCAAGTCGAGGCGTTCGATCGCGGGTGCCGGCCTGGTCGGGAAGTTGGTGATAGAGAACCCCGTGGTCGCGTCCTTGCGACACGGCTCACCGCAACTGACGGGAATTTCGATTCCGTCGGGCAGCGCCGAGACGCGCAGCCTCCACCAGGGCGCCGCATCGAACAGCAGCCGCGCGACGCAGCGTCGACGTCCGTCGACCGCTTCGCTCGTCACGGCGATGGCTCTCGAATCCAGGCTGAATTGCCAGCCGGGCACATCCGGCTTTACCGCCGGATTCTCGACGGCCTGCACCTGCTGAACGGCAATCGAGCCGACGCCCGCCACGTCCGCCAGGTCGACGAACCAGCTTCCCCCTTTCGACGTGACGTCCGTCCGGATCACTCGGGCCGTCGTGATCGCGACGAGCACCTTCTCGGTCTCGCGCAGGGACCGTCCACGGTAATTCATCCGCATGAATACGGCTTCGACCGGCGTGCAGACCTGCGCGTGGCACAGGGATGCCACCAGCATCGAACCGGCGAACAGAACGAACATGCGTGGGTGAACGATCGTCATGGCCTCGAAGAGGACTATCGCCCGAGCCATCCGAGCAGTGCAAGCACAAGGGTCGTGAAGAACGTGATGGTCTGAATGATCTTCTGCGCGCGTTCGAGCTTGCTGAATGTCTGCTGAAACGGCGAGATGAACTTCAACCATACCCTCGGATCCAGATCCTGCTTCCTCAACGTGCCGCTGGCGACCAGAACCGCACACCCGCCGGCTGCGCAGCACACGCCGACGATCACCGGTCGAAGCACCGGGAATTCGCGGGCGAGCAGGGGCGCGGCGTCGAGCGCATCGGGAATGACCACTGTGATCAGGTACTGGACGAACCCCACCGCGAACAGGATCCAGACATTGCCACAGCGCCGCTCGGCCATGGTAAGACCCGCGCCGGCCGCAAACGCCAGGACGTTGGTGGCGCGCCTGAAGAGCACACCGGTGTGGAAGACGTGCGGCAGCAGGAATGCGACCGCATAGAACAGCACGACGCCGGTCCCGAAAATCCACGACGCATACGGGCTCTCGGATGGGGCGATCGATGGCTGGTTGACGGTCGTATCGCTCATTGCTCGGGGATCCCCAGCGCCATCTCTCCCAGCGAGATGTTCACACCGAAGGATGCGACCAGGCTCCCGTTCTGGGAGAAATCATTCCGGTAACTCTTGCCCATCGAGAAGGTGAGCCGGGTCGATCGACTGAACCCGTAGCTCACGCCACCGACGGCCCGTCCGGTGTGCAGATCGTAATCGGGCCTCCCGGGCGGAAGAGAGCGGATGCGGCCGAGACTCTCGAGGAAGTATTCAATGCCGCCGGCGACGGCGGTGATGCGGCCGCCCAGATCGACCATGTGGGATCTGGTTTCGTGTTCGTCGATGTAGCGAACGATCGCCGAGATGGTCATCGGTTTGCGCTCGAAGCGATAGATCGGCGTTGCCCACCACGCGCGCCGGCCAACGGAGGAATTCCTCAACATGTTCGCGGGCACGTGCAGCGCGAACACCGTGCCGGTTTCGAGCAGGAAGCCGACGCGGCTCTTGTCGGTGCGCACGAGATCCTGACGCACGGCGCGAGTCAGCGCCAGGAGCTCGGCGACGCGCTGCTGCTCAGTGTTGCCGGCGCCCGGCTTCGTTTGCGCGTCGATGGCCGTGTCGAGCTCTTTGCGTCGCGAATCGTAATCGGTCATCAGCGCGTCGAGCCTGCTGTTCGCGCGGCCGCTCCACACGAACGTGCGGAACCCGAGCGCCAGAAGCGAGAACGAGGCGTCTGACGCCGATGGGGCGCCGTGCTGCGACACGGCGAGCGACCATGCGGCATACTGACCGATTGATCCCAGCACGCCGGATCGGTACTGCTTGTCGTAGACGTCCTTGACCGTGCTGCCAGGCTCGGGATGCGTCGTCAGCCACGGCAGAATCTCGAGTCCGAGATCTCGTGGAACGAGATCGTCGCTGCGCAATGTCGAAAACAGGGTCAGCGTTGTCGAATGAAGCGGCGCGATGTGCTCGATCGACATGGTGGAGCTGTCGATGACAGCAAAGCCCGGCATCGTACGGTCCGGCGGCATGTTCGCCAGCTCGATCGACTGCGCGACAGCCAGCTCCGGAGCGATCGCCACGAGGGCGACAGCGAGTGCGAGGCAACACCATGGACGTGACCGCATGCACGGGCGGACCACAGGCATGAATCATCCTCTCGAGGACCAAACGCGTAAACTCCACCGGGCGAACGACGTCTGCACGCGAACGATCACCGGGCGGTGACGTGATCGCTGTCGTCCAACGTCAGATCGACCATCAACTCACCAGCGAGCGACTCGACCACTCGACGAAGCTGCTCGATCGTGACGGTCGACGGCATCCGCAGCGTGGCACGCGCGCGGAACAACGCTTCTCCAGACATCGGCGCCGTCGTCGTGTCCGTTTCGAGCTCTTCGATGTTGACGTGGTGCTGCGCCAGCACGCGCGAGATGTCGCGAACGATCCCCGGACGATCGTGACCCACGAGCTCCAGATGGAGCGTTCGAAAATTGATGGTGTCGCCTTCGGCGCTCCGCTCGACGACGACGGTGAGGGCAGGGGCGAGTTTCTTCAGTTTCGCGGCAAGCGCGTCGGCGCGGTCGGCGTCGATGCTGACGCGTAGCAGCCCGGCGAATTTTCCCGCGAGCCGGGCCATCCGGCTCTCTTCCCAGTTGGCGCCAGCCCCCAGGATGTCATCGGAAAGCTGCTCGACGATGCCCGGTTTGTCGTCGGCGATGACGGTCAGCACCAGTGACACTCGCATGACGCTGCTCCTTGCTCGCGGCCCTGCTCTCATTAGACCTCACTCACAGGCGTGGGCTCGCAGGAATCAACTATCAGGTACAGCCCTGAATCCTGATTCCTGATGCCGGATTCCTTCCAGGATCGCAGGAGCATCCATTTGACAGACACGCGCGGAGGGCGTATTACGGCACCTCATAAGAGGAGTGGTCATGATGTCCTCCCTGCGTACGCTTTCGACCGTTGTCCTGGTGCTGGTCGTCATGACCGGAACCGCGCATGCGCAGGGAACCGCGCAACTCAATGGCCGCGTCACCGATGAGAGTGGCGGGGTCCTGCCCGGCGTGACCGTGACGGCCACGCAGACAGACACCGGATTTGTCCGCGCCACGACGACAGACGACACCGGGTCGTGGCTCATGCCGAACCTTCCGATCGGGCCGTACAAGCTGGAAGTCTCGCTGCAAGGCTTCCGGACGTACGTCCAGACCGGGATCGTCCTGCAGGTCAATGCGAATCCGACCATCAACGCATCGCTAGCCGTCGGCAGCCTTGCTGAAACGGTCGCAGTAGATGCGGCCGCGCCGCTGGTCGACGTCCGCAGCGCCGGAATCAGCGAAGTGGTGGAGCAGCAGCGGATCGTGGAGCTTCCGCTGCAGGGACGACAGGCCACGGACCTGATCCTGCTCGCCGGGGCAGCGGTCAATACCGGCTCGGTCACGCAGCTTGGCATCGCCAAGAGCGTCGGCATCTCGGTGGCGGGCGGTCTGCGCACCGGCGTCGAATACGTGCTCGACGGAGCGATGCACAACAACACGTACGACAACTCGAATCTGCCGTTCCCGTTCCCCGATGCGCTGCAGGAGTTCAGCGTCGCGACGGGCGGTCTGTCGGCGGAAAACGGGATGCACTCGTCCGCGTCGGTCAACGCGGTGACCAGGTCGGGGACCAACACGGTTCACGGCAACGGGTTCGAATTCTTCCGCGACAGTCGATTCAATGCTGCCCCCGCGCTCGCGCCGCTCGGACCGGATGGCAAGAAGAAGGGCGACGGTCTCAATCGCAACGTGTTTGGCGGCACGCTGGGTGGACCGATCATGCGCGACCGGCTGTTCTTCTTCGGCGGCTACGAGCGCACGCGCGTCCGCCAGATCTCGCCGGACAACATCGCCTTCGTGCCGACGGCGGCGATGCTCAGCGGTGATTTCACGGCGGCGGCCTCACCCGCGTGCAATGCCGGTCGACAGGTGACGCTGATGGCGCCGTTCGTCGGCAACCGGATCGATCCCGCGCGGTTCAGCCCGGCGGCACTGAAGATCACGCAGTCGGAACTGTTCCCGCACTCGAACGATCCGTGCGGCGAGCTCCGGTTCAGCCTGCCGATGAACAACAACGACGAGCAGTACGTGGCGCGCGTCGACTATCAGTGGAGCACGAACCATTCGATCTTCGGTCGCTACATCGACACGTTCGAGCGGCGGCCGCCGAGTCTCGCCGAGACGAAGAACGTGCTGACGCTGCGGGGTACGCCGAATATTCAAAAACGTGCGCAGACGATGGCGCTCGGTGACACGCACGTGTTCGGTTCGACCAGCGTCAACGCGTTTCGCGTGACCTGGGTCAAGACGGGGACCCATTCGAATCAGCCGGCGGAGAAGTTCTTCGATACGACGGCGCTCGGCATCCCCGTCTATACCTACATCCCGGGTGTGTTGTCGCTCAGCGTGACGAATGGGTTCAGCTTTTCGGGCGGACCTGCCGTCGGTGCGATTTCCGACAACGCGGCGTACCAGATGCAGAACGACTACTCGCGGGTGTACGGAGGCCACCAGGTCTCGGTTGGCGCCAACGTGGCGTACTCGACGCTCGATCAGATGAACGCCGCGCTCTCGGTGGGCGACTTCATCTTCAACGGGCGCGCAACCGGCCTCGGCCTCGCCGACTTTCTCACGGGGCAGGTCTCGCAATTCCGTCACGGCGCGCCGGGTCTGCTCATCAACAATCAGTGGTACATCGGCCTGTACGCGCAGGATGCCTGGCGTGCGAGCAATCGCCTGACGTTCAATCTCGGTCTTCGATGGGAGCCGTACCTCGGGACCAATTTCGAGAACAACGCGATATCGAACTTCTCGCTCGACAACTTCAACAAAGGGATTCGCAGCAGTGTCTTCATCAACGCGCCGCTCGGACTGGTCTATCCCGGCGACGCCGGCTTCCCTGGCGGAAAGAGCGGCCTCGACAAACAGTGGCATAATTTTTCACCACGTGCCGGCCTCGCGTGGGACGTCACCGGTGGCGGCCGGCTCGCGGTGCGCGCGTCGTATGCGCTGAACTACGATTTTCCGGGCGCCGTCTTCCAGAACACCGCCGTGCAGGCGGCCCCGTTCAACAACCGTCTCGACTTGATCGGCAACTACCCGTTCGACAACCCGTATAGCGTGATTCCGGGAGGACAGACGCACCCCGTCACCGGGGACCCCGCGCGCGATGTCGTGTTTCCCGGTGCAGGCTCCTACGCGACGATCGATCCGCGTATCAACTCGATGCGCATTCACTCGTGGAGCGTGACGGTCGAGCGCCAGATCGGCGAGGCGTGGGGTGTGTCGGCGAGTTATCTGGGCAACTACATGGATCATCTGTGGGGACAGAACCAGCTGAACCCCGGCGTGTTCCTCGGGCTGGGTCCATGCTCGATCGCCGGTGTGTCGTATCCGGTCTGTTCGACCTCGACGAATCTCGAGCAGCGGCGCGTGCTGTCACTGGAGAACCCGGTCGAGGGGCGGCTGCTCTCGAACGTTGCGGTCTACACGGACGTGGGCGAACAAAGCTATCGCGGTCTCAAGCTCTCGGTACGGCGGCGCGCGTCGAATGGCATCAGCGTGTCGGGCAACTACACGCTGTCCCACTGCGAGACCGACACGCCGGTCACCGGCAGCTTCATCCAATTCAGCAGCGGGTATCAGAACCCGAACGACCCGGCGTACGACCGCGGCAACTGCTCGAACAACCAGCGGCAGATTGCCAGCTTCACGATGGGGTACAAGACGCCGCGCATCGCGAACGCGGCTCTGCGCACGATCGCGTCCGACTGGCGCGCGTCGGGCATCCTCAGCGCGCACTCGGGTGATTGGCTCACGGTGACGACGGGACGCGAGATCACGTTCACCGGGATTCCCGGCCAGCGCGTGAATCAGGTGCTCGACGATCCATACACCGAAGAAATGAGCCTGTTGCGCTACCTCAATCCGGCGGCGTTCGCGTATCCGACATCGGGCACGTACGGCAACGAGCCGGCGCGAAGCATCGAGGGTCCAGGGTTCTGGAACATCGACATGGCACTGGCGCGGCTGCTGCCGATCGGCGTCGGCCGAACGCTTGAACTGCGCGTCGAGGCGTTCAACCTGCTGAATCACTTCAACTGGGGCAACCCGGCGACGAACCTCGACGCAGGGACGTTCGGACGGATTACAACTCAGAACGGCAACGCGAGGGTCATGCAGTTCGCGGTGAAATACGGGTTCTGAGACCACTTCCAACATCGAGAGGGATCGACGATGAAAATGACGGGTGCTCTCATTCTGTGCGTGGTCGCCGGTCTCTACCCGGTGAGCCACGCGATCGCGCACCATTCGTTCGCGGCCGAGTACGACGCGACGAAGACGATCACGCTCAAGGGCGTGGTCACCAAGATCGAGTGGACCAATCCGCACGTCCGCTTCTACGTCGACGTGAAGGACGACAAAGGCGCGACGGCCAACTGGGATCTCGAGCTGCAGAGCGTCAACACGCTCACTCGCGCAGGGTGGAATCGCAACTCGCTCAAGGTCGGCGACGTCATCACCGTGACGGCGTGGCTGGCGCGCGACGGCTCGAAGCGAGGCAACGCACGGGAGAACATCACGCTTGCCGACGGCCGCCAGATCTTCGCTGGCGATCGGCCGCGCGCTGATGGCGAGGAGGTCAAGCGATGAGCGCGCGATGGATCACGTCGATCGCCGGTGCTGCGGTGCTGGCCATTCTGTTACCGGCACACACCCCCGTGGCCGCGCAGGGTCGCGGCGGTCGCGGCGGCCGCGGACAAGCGCCTGCAACACCTGCCGGTCCCGCACCGCGTCTGGCGAACGGCATGCCCGATCTCTCAGGGGTGTGGATGGGCGGCGGTGGTGTGGGCGAACGAGATCTCAAACCAGGCGATGCGATCGTGCTGCTGCCAGATGCGAAAAAGCTCGTCGACACGCGACAGTTGAAGGACGATCCCGAAGCGCACTGTCTGCCGACCGGCGTGCCGCGCATGAATCCCTATCCCTGGCGGATGGTGCAGAGCATCGACCAGAAGTACATCTTCGTCCTGTTCGAGGGAAACATTCACAGCTACCGGCAGATCTTCCTCGACGGTCGCAAGCACCCGGACGATCCCGATCCCACGTGGTACGGTCACTCGACCGGCAAGTGGGAGGGAGACACCCTGGTCGTCGACACCGTCGGCTACAACGACAAGTTCTGGTTCGGCGCCAACAAGCTCCCGCACACGACGAAACTCCACACGATCGAGCGCTTCACGCGATCGGACGCCAACACGCTGCAGTGGGACATCACCATCGACGACCCCGGCTCGTACGCGAAGCCGTTCACGGTGCGCACCAGGGCGCATCTCGAGCCGACGTGGGAGCTGATGGAATACATTTGTCAGGAGAACAACACGAACGTCGGCCACATCGTGCAGTAGAACGCGAGTTGGGAGTTGGAGGTTGGGAGTTGACGAGGAGATGCGGATGAACCCACGACGTCTCGCGATTGCGATCGCCGCGGTGATTGGTGTCACGGCTGCGAGTCCGCTTTCGGCGCAGCAGAACGACAGCCTGAAGGCGATCTCGTCGCAGCTGATGACACCCGCCAAAGGCTTCGTGCAGCCCAAGACCGAGTGGGGCGAGCCGGACATCTCCGGAGTCTGGACCAGCGACGCGGCGCTCGGCATTCCCCGCGAGCGGCCGGCCAAATATGGTCATCGAGCGTTTCTCTCCGACGACGAATTCGCGGAGGTGCAGAAGGCCGACACGGACCGGCGCAAACGTGGCGAGAACGCCGTCGGGGCGTTCCGCAACGATGACGCATGGAAAACGAAGTCGTTCAGGCAGACGTCGCTCGTGATCGAGCCCGAGGACGGTCATACGCCCGCCTTCACGCCCGACGCCTTGAAGCGGACAGCCACACGCGATCGCGGGAGCTTCGGGGAAGGCCCCTTCAACACACCGCTGGATTTCACCCTCTACGATCGCTGCATCACACGTGGCATCGTCGGCTCGATCATGCCGGTCGTGTATGGGAACGGGAACCGAATCGTCCAGGCTCCGGGACAGGTCGTCCTCAGCTACGAGATGATTCACGATACGCGCGTGATCTACACGGACGGTCGTTCTCACGTCAGCCCGAACATCAGGCAGTATCTCGGCGACTCGCGCGGTCATTGGGAGGGGAACACGCTCGTCATCGAGACGACGAACTTCACGGATCAGACGAGCATCGGCGGTGGCAACGGGAACGGCCTGCGCCACAGCAGCGACATGAAGATCACCGAGCGGATCACCCGCATCGATAAGGACGAGCTCCGCTACGAAGTGCATGTCGACGACGCGAAGACCTACACGAAGCCGTTCACGATCTCGTTGCCGCTGACGTCGCCCCCGGGATACGAGCTGCTGCCCTACGAGTGCCACGAGGGCAACTACATGCTGCCGCACTCGCTGAGCGCGGAGCGCGAAGAGGACAAGGCGCTGGAAGAGGACGCGAAGAAGGGAATCATCCGCAAGCGGAAGAGCGTTCAGCAGAACCTCGACGCCGGTGCGCGCCCGATCCCGGGTCGCACCAATCCCAACGACGATATCGATACCAACTGATTCCAGACTTCGTCCACGTCGCGGTTTTCACTGGAAACGGAGGTGGGGCTGACCAGATACTGAGCGGCACGCCCGCGCGCAAACCGAGCCCATGACGAAACGAGTGGCCGTCGTACCGGCCGAATCAATTTCCGCAGACGAGGCAGCCGTTTTCGTCAGGTCCGGCATGTGGCTCGATTACGGCACCGGACTCTGCCAACCCGATGTCTTCGACCGTGCGCTCGCCGCGCGCGTCCACGAGCTGATCAACGTCAAGATTCGCAGCTGTCTGACGATGCGGCCGCGCGCCGCGGTCGATGCCGACCCCGACGGTCACCACGTCTACTGGTTCAGCCTGCACTACGCCGCGTACGACCGTCGGAAGCACGATGCCGGGCGCTGCAACTACATCCCGGTCAATCTCGGTGAGATCCCTGATTACTATCGGCGCTTCATGGCTCCGGTCGATATCGTCATTCTCAAGACCTGTCCAATGGACGCGCACGGCTATTTCAATCTGAGCGCCGCCAATCTCTGGCACCGTGCCGTGATCGAGCGCGCTCGCCTGGTGATCGTCGAGACGAGCGCGACGCTGCCGTACGTGTATGGCGAAGAGACCGGCCTGCACGTGAGCGAGGTGGACTACGTCATCCAGGGCGACGATGCCCCGGCGCCGGAGCTGCCGAACCCGCCCGCGACCGAGATCGACGCCGCAGTCGCGCGGCGCATCGCGGCGGAAATCGAAGACGGCAACTGCCTGCAGATCGGCATCGGCGGCATGCCCAACTCGGTGTGCCGGCTCCTGCTCGAGAGCGGCGTGGGCAATCTCGGCGTGCATACGGAGATGATGACCGACGGGCTCGCTGACCTTTACAAGGCAGGACGCATCACCGGCGCCAGAAAGCAACTGAATGCCGGCAAGGCGGTCTACACGTTCGCGCTCGGGTCGCGCGATCTCTACGCCACGCTCGACCGGAATCACGACATGCACTGCTGTCCCGTCGAGTACACCAACGCGCCGCAGGTCATCATGCAGAACGACTGCGTGGTCTCGATCAACAACACCACACAGATCGACCTGCAGGGACAAGCGGCCTCCGAATCCGACGGTCACCGCCATATCAGCGGGACAGGCGGACAGTTGCAGTTCGTACGCGGCGCCTACGCCTCGAAGGGCGGCAAGTCCTTCATCTGTCTGTCGTCGACGTACGACAAGCGCGGCGAGCGCCGCAGTCGCATCGTCCTGAACCTGACTCCTGGCAACATCGTCACCACGCCCCGCTCCGACGTGATGTACGTTGTCACCGAGTACGGGATGGTCAACCTGAAGGGGAAATCCGTCGCTGAACGCGCCAAGGCCCTCATCGGGATTGCGCATCCGGACTTCCGCGCGGACCTCGAACGCCAGGCGTACGAGCATCGCCTGATCCCGCGCGGCGTCTCGTTCGATTGACCGGGAAAGAGGGACTCATGACACCGAATGCCACGACGCAGGCCGAGGCCGTGCTGCTCGTCGAGACGACCGAGGCCATCGCCACCGTGACGCTGAACAGGCCTAACCAGTTCAATGCCCTCTCCAGCGCGCTCATCGACGAGTTGCAGTCGGCACTCGACCGCATCGCCGCGGACCCTGGCGTCCGCGTCGTCGTTCTCGCCGCAGGCGGCCGCGGGTTCTGCTCCGGCCACGATCTCAAGGAGATTCGCGCCATGGGCGGCGTGGCGGAGGTCGAATCGCTCTTCGCGCGCTGCAGCCGGATGATGACGACGCTCACGCGGCTGCCGCAGCCGGTCATCGCGAAGGTGCACGGGCTCGCAACCGCGGCAGGGTGTCAGCTCGTCGCCACGTGCGACCTCGCCGTCGCGTCGAACGCCGCGACCTTTGCGACGCCTGGTGTCAGCATCGGCGCATTCTGCTCGACACCTGGCGTTGCGCTCGGCCGGGCGGTCGCCCGGAAGCATGCCATGGAGATGCTGCTGACCGGCGCCCCGATCAGCGCCGAGCGCGCGTTCGCGATCGGACTGGTCAATCGTGTCGTGTCACCAGAGGCGCTCGACGCCGAGGTGAACGCCCTGGCGACGCTCATCGCCTCCAAGTCGCCGGCTGCGATCGCGAGCGGCAAGCAGGTGTTCTATCGACAGCTCGAGATGCCGCTTGGTGAGGCCTACGACGTTGCCGGTCACTCGATCGCGTGCGATTTCTTCACTGAGGATGGGAAGGAGGGAGTGGAGGCGTTTCTCGGCAAGCGCGCAGCGCGGTGGACGGGGCGACTGTAACGATTTGCGATTCGTGATTCGTGATCTGTGATTCGTCTGTGATGTGCGATTTCTGATCGGTGAACTATTTTATTTCTTCATCTTCTGGCGGTACTCGGGATAGAGCGTTTCCTGATAACCGAGTACCACGTCTCGAGGCAGGTTGTACTTCTTGCTCATCTCGTCGATGAACGGGTTCGTCTCCGGCGAGTAGTGCGGCACCTCGCCTGGCGTCGCGCCTTCGTATGTCGTGATGCACGCGAGCACCTGTGACGGGACCTCCGCCTCGGCGAGCTGATAGCTCTTCGTCCACACCATCGGCTCGGTCAAGTAGTACGGATCCTCGATCACCGACAGCATCGTCAGAATGTTGCCGTGCCGGAAGTACCGCGTCGTCATCGTCGCTTCGTCGCTGATCGGCGGACCTGTCTTCCGCAGGTTCCCGGTCTTCATGTGCGTCGTGTAGGTGACGAGTGTGGCGCCTTCCCATTTGCCGGTGGTGAAGCCGCTTCGCGTGTGCAGCGCGTACTTCGACGGGTGTGCCCTGCCGTCCATCCAGATCACGGTCGGTACGCGATCGGACCACGCCGCGATCGTGTACGACACGGTTGCGCCTTTGATCGGCTCGGTCTGCCGCGTCACAAGCAGCGCGAAGCCGCCGGTCGCGAGATAGGTCGGCGGCCACGCCTCGCACTGGTGCTCGGGCATCGAGAGCTGCGATTCCGAATAGGTGAGCGCTCGCGCACGTCCCTCCTCCGTCAGAGGAAGGCCCATGTAGTCCACGGGCAGCGAGTCGTTGGAGAAGTCCTCGGTGCCGACGTAATTCCACGAGCCGCTGAACTCGAACTGCGCCGCAGCCGGCCGGGCGGCCGCGAGCACGAGCAGCACGAGCGCGGCGACACGCAGACGGGTTACCAGCGAGCGGTGCATGGCGTTGGACTCCACTTCGAGCCGTCGCTTTCTTTCTTGAAATGCGAGCTGACGATGAACGGCCGCTGCAGGTATTGCGGGTCGTCGACGATGGTCGTGAGGACGAGCAGTTGGCCACCTTCGCCGTGCGGCGCGAGGTCGAAATACTCCGTGAGCGTCGCGCGCTCGCTGTAGGGCACGCCGTTGAATCGCAGATAGCCTGGACGCAGGTTCGTTGTGACGACTTTCAGCGATCGCGCGGTCGCGTCCCAGCTCGCGGTCGAATCGCCCTGCCACGTGCGCTCTGTCGATGGCGGTGAGGCGGTGAAATGCAGCACGCGCGTCTGCGTGCCCGCATCCGTGTCGACGCGGAGCGTCGTCGCGTCCTGCCATGTGACGTGGAAGCGGCCAGGGACGCGCATGATATTGGCCGCGCCAAACGCCTTGCACTGATTGCCTGCCGTTTCGTCCGCTGTCGGATTCCAGGTGTCGGCAACCTTGCGACCCTCGGGCGAGAGCGGTACGCGCGCGTAGTCGCCCTTCGCCGGCGTGACCATTCGGAAGCGCCAGTCTTCGGTGACGAACGAGACCCAGTAGCCGGTGAGATCGATCGGCGCTGATTGCTGCGCCGTCCTTGCCGGCGCCGCATTGCCGCGTCCCTGCGCCCGCATCGGCGCCGATGCGAGCACGACCATCGCCGTTGCGCTGCCGATCGCCAGGAGCGTTCGCCGGCTCACGACTTCACCTGCGACAGGCTGCGATAGATCGCCTCGATGAAGCCGTTCGTCGAACCCGGACCCGTGCCGGATCCATAGCGGGCGGCATAACCCTTGGCGGGACCCGTTGCCTTGATCTGGTCGAGCGTCTTGCCCGACGCCTTCAGTTCTCGCACGCGGTCGCGAACGATCGTGACCATGTCGCGATAGCCGACGACGTCGAACTGATCGCAGACGTGGCCGTGCGCGGGAATCACGAGCGTGCCCTCATCGCGCGTGATGATCGGCACCGAAGGGATCGCCAGGTTCACGAGTCGATTGAGCGCGTCGATCTCGCCCTGGATCGATCCGCCTTGCGCGACGTTGATGGTGGGGAAGTGCGTCGTGTCGAGCACATCGCCGACGGCAACGACGTCAGAGCGACGGAAGAAGATGAACGCATCGCCGTCGCTGTGCGCGGCCGGCTGATGGACGACCTCGATCCCCTCGCCATTCAGATACATGTTCTTCTGACCCGTCGGGAACGTTTCTGTAGGCCAGGCCGCGACGGGAAAGGGAGCTGTCTGGCCGGTCGGCGCGCTCATGCGCGCGAGCACCTGCTCCATCGCGAGGATCGACGCAGGTCCCGGCCCCGAGCCGCCGCTGAAGCTCGAGGAGTTGGGCAGACCCGTCACACGGGTGCCGAGGATTGTGACGCCGGCTTTCGAGATTGCCTCGTTGCCGCCGACGTGATCCGCATCGGCGCTCGTGTTGATGACGTACCGGATGGGCGCGTCGGTGATCTTTCTGATTGCGGCAAGGATCGCGCTCGCGCCGCCGCTCGACCCTGAATCGACGACGATCACGCCGTCGTCGCCGATCTGGACGGTCACGTTTGCGCCCGCGCCGGCAATCATGTGCACGTTGGGCCGGAGCTGCAGGGCCTCGACGTCCTCGCCGCGTTGCGGGGCTGGCCTTCCCTGGGCGGTGGCGAGGACGACCAGGGCAGGAATGATTCCGGCGCCGATGAGCAGGCGTCGCATGGCCGGGATTCTACCCGCAAATCCCAAACACCAAATCCCAAATCCAGATCCCAGATCCCAAGTCCCGACAGCCGGCCCTGTTGTGATTTGGGGTTTGGGTTTTGGGTTTTGGGATTTACACTGACGCGATCTCATGAAACTGCTGCGAAAAGTCCTGATTCT
>Ga0111539_10006665_pt1 | contig 14875 bp, 11 predicted proteins | sample RhiMethybrSRZTD1_FD_79667 | JGI IMG/M metagenome (GOLD analysis project Ga0111539, IMG submission 79667) | Populus rhizosphere microbial communities from Tennessee, USA - Rhizosphere MetaG P. TD hybrid SRZTD1 (version 2) (version 2) | ecosystem: Host-associated > Plants > Roots > Rhizosphere >... | reverse complement strand
TTCCCACGTCGATCGAGGTCCTGTTTCGCAAGATCTCCATGGACGATCCCTCGGTGGTCCTCTTGCTATGGCGCGAGGGAGCACTCGTTCCCGTGCGTCTTTCACCCGGCGAGCGCATCGACGTGCCGTGGTCGAAGGGGCCTACGGGCTTTTTCTGAACGCCGAAAATGCACGGAAAAGCTTGCGTGGGGGGACCCTTTGGATCCAATCTCGGGCGGGCGAAGTGGGCGAAACGAATCCGCAGGCTGACGAAGCGAGCATCGACGAAGGTTGGGACGACGAGCCGAATTCCGGCGACGCTCCCGATGTCAGCGCGGCCAAGCGCGCGGTAGAGGTCCCCCCCTCGGAGCCTCGCCCTTCGTCACCGGCGCCCGCCCTTGCACCGCGACCCGCGCCGGTCGTGAGGCCTGCTGTACCTTCGTCCAGCGCCGCAGCCGGGACGAGCACGGCCGTGGCGCCGCCGCCGAGCGCGGCGACCGCGCCGACCACCGCTGTAGCGCCTTCATCGAGCGCGGCGACCGCGACCAATGCGTGGGGGCCGGTCCCAGCTTCGCGACCCTCGCGACCGCCGCTCGGCGGCAGCGCGCTCGGTCCGAGCGGCGCGCCGGCCATCCCGCGCCCTGCCGCAGCTCCGGTCGTCGAGCGCCCCGCAGTCGCCGCAACCCCGAGGGTCGAACCGCGACCACCTGCCGCCGTGGTCGCACCGACCCAAAGTCGCGCTGCGGCGCCGGCCGTCGCGCCTGCGCCCGCGCCGGCTCGAACCGCGGCGCCGACGGAGCGTCGCGCCGCCTCACCAGCCGCGGCGGCCCCCGCGGCGAAAGCTTCTCCAACTCCTTCCGCTGCGCGCGAGATCGCGCTGCCCGACAAGAAGTCGAAGCCTGGCCGCGGTCCGAAGGACGCGCGCGACGCGAAGGCCGCCAAGAAGGCAGCCAAAAAGGCGGCACGCCAAGCCGAGCGAAAGGCGCGCGCCAAGAACAACAACAAGGCGGCGATCCGCGCCGTGGCCGCGGCAAGCAAAGCGCGTCAGGTCGAAGCGACGACCGCGACGACGGCGGCGCGCGCCAACGGCGTCAAGAAGCGCGCCGCCGAGCACCCCGCGGACAGCAGGCGCACGGGCGGTTCGACGGGTGCCGTCAAAGCGGCGGGGGGGGCAGCGGTCCGCACCCCGAGTACCGTGCGCACGGTTGCCACGCCCCTTTTGATCCTCGTCGCCGCGGTCATCATTCTCGGGGCACTAGGCTGGTTCTTGGCGGCGCGTCACTGAAGGCTCTCGCTAGTCGGGCAGCGCGCTCGGATCGCTGAGCAGCGCGCGGGTGAAGCTCGCGCGCAGATAGAACCCACGAGGCACCGTCGCGATCCATTCCCCCTCCGGTCCAAACGAGAAGGTGCGCGTCCGACCGGTGGCCGCTTTGGGGCGGACCTGCAGCCAACGACCGCTGCGCGCGGTCAACGCTTCCACATGGCCGGCGCCGATGGCACCCATCGCCGCCTCGAAGTCGTCGCGCAAGATCGCTTCTTGCTCCGCGGTGGGCCGCCAGAGCAGCGGCGAACCGATGCGACGGCTCTCCATCGGTTCTTCGTCGCCGACGACGATCGGCACGAACAGCACCTGACGAAGCTTGGCCCGCGCGACGGAGGTGCTCCAATCGGCGCGCTCGGCGCCGGCGAGCGCGATCGAGCAAACGAACGTCGACTCGCGCGGCGTGCCCCCCTCGTCGACGGGGATCGTTTTGAGCTCGATTCCGAGCCGCGGAAAATCGGGCACGCTCGCCGACCCTGCTTCGGCGCCGAGCGCTTTCTCGACAAGGGCCCCCATCTTGCCCTTTCCTCGCACCCCCGCGACAGGGACGGGAGAACCGAGTGCGCGCGCGAGCTCACCGATGGTTCGGCCTGAAAGCCATGCCGCGCGGTCGCATAGCTCGCGCTCACTGGAAGGCGGAAAGACGACCATCCGGCTCCTTTTCGAGAAACTACATGTAGTTGTGAACGGTCGCCAGATCGTCCGTCTCCGTCGCGCGTCAGCAGAACGGACGCACGGAGGAAACCCCATGATTTTGCGCTGGATCGACCCTCATACCCGACGGAGCATCGCCCTTGCTGCGGTGGTGCTGAGCGTCGCCGGCTTGGTGCTCGCGGACCGCGGACGTCCTTATAACTCCGGTCTCGTCATGGCGACCGACGTCGAAGTGGCGCGCGACGGGGCCCCTTCGACGACATCCACCCCTTTTTCGGCGCGGGGCGCTTCGGGTCGTTTCGCCATCAGCCATGGGCGCCTCTTGGCTCAGGGGGTCCGCCCCATGCACGCCGAGATCCGGGTACGCGCGAGCGATGCCGACGTGATCGAGGCGCGGGCACCGGTCGCATTGGTCCTCGTCATCGACACCTCGGGTTCGATGGCAGGGCGCAAGATCGACGACGCCCGCAGAGCGGCGCTCGCCCTAATCGACGAGATGCGACCCGACGACATGGTCGGCGTGGTCCGTTTCGCCAGCACGGCCGAGACCCTCGTGCCGCTCGGCCGCGTGGGCGACGTGCGCAGCGAAGCGCGCCGCCAGATCGAACGACTCAGGGCGGAGGGGAGCACCGACATCGCCAATGCGCTTCGCAATGCCGACCGCCTCCTCGGCTGGACGCGCGATCAGCGCATCGGCCGCATCGTTCTCGTGACCGATGGTCGCGACACCTCGGGCGCCCCGTCGAGCACCGGGCTCGAGCTGGCGCGGGTGGAAGCGAGCCGCGGTTTCACCGTATCGGCGCTCGGCATCGGAGCGGACTACGACGATGCGTACTTGGCAGGGATCTCCAATGCCGGTCGCGGCAACTACGAATACCTGCGCGACACCTCGGCGCTCTCGCGCTTTCTTTCCAAGGAATTGTCGGAAACCGCGCGCACGCGTGTGAAGAGCCTGGAAGCGCACCTCGACTTGCCCTATTCGGCGCGCATTCGCGATGTGTGGGGTGCGACCTGGGACGGCAATCGATTGTCGTTCGGATCGCTCTTCGCGGGGGACGAGCGCCGCGCCGTGGTCGCGATCGACATGCCCGTCGATCAGCCGGGGAGCTCGCTCAGCATCGGGGGCTCGCTCTCCTTCCGCCTTGCTGACGACACGGCGGTACGCGTCGAGCTCGCGCCGCTCGCCGTCACTGCCGTAACGACGCCGGAAGAGGTCGACAATGCGCGCGACATGTCGGTCATCGCCTCCGTCACGAGCGTCATCGCCTCAAGGCGCGAGACCGAGGCTGCCGCGGCTTTCGAGCGCGGCGATCGGGCGCGCGCCGTGGCGCTCAACGCCCAGAATCTTGCAGACATCGAGAAAGTGCGACGCGCGGCGCCTCCGGCGGTCGCGGCGCCTCTCGAGGCCCAGAAGCGCGCGTACACGAATCACCAGGACACCTTCGCGACGGCTCCCCCTTCCGCCGGCGCGGCCCGTGACATCGGCGCGCAAGAGCGCAAGAACGCCGACCGCGCGGTGGCCTACTGACATGACGATGTTGCGCAGCATCCTCGTGGCGCTCGGCGCCGCCGCCTGCCTCCTCGCCTTCGCCGCGCTGGGAGAGCTGCCGGGCGGCGCCGTGACGCGCGCACTGGCCGGCGTCGCCTTGGGCGTCGGAGTGACGGCGCTCGTTTATGGAGAGGCGACCTTCGCGGCGGTGGCTCTCGGGGCCGTTTCACCGCTCGCTTTCGCGACGCTCGGTCGGATTTCGGACAGCGCGGCCGCTTCCGTGATGTGCCTTTTGTGGCTTGCGCCTCGCTTCGTCTTGGCCGATTCGCGGCGAAAGCTCGTCGCGCTGGTCGCGGTTTCCGTTGCGGCAGCCGCGGTCGCAGGCACGATCTTCGCGGCCTATTGGGATGCGCCGTCGGCCGCGCACGCGGCGTCGTGCGTGTTCGCCGGCTCTTGCGTCTCTCTGGTCGGCACCGTTGTACCGGTTGCGACGCCGACGGCTCACGCCATTCGCATGGCTGCCGGCGCGATCGATGGCCCTATCAAGGCCGTGCTCCTGCGCGCGGCGCAAGCGCACGAAAGCTCGCGGTTGCAGCCGCGGGACAGCGATGCCCGCCGAAACTGGAAGACGCTCGTCCAACTGTCCGATCGGCGCGCAGCGCTGGAAAAGGCAAAAGGCGCGGACGCCGCCACCCAGCGCCGCGAGATCGACGAGCGGATCGAAGCGATCGCCCAGGAGCTGGCACCAGTGCCGCTCGACACCACCCCTGTAGCGCCGCGCGCAACAGTCGCCCTATCCGCGACAATGATCGATTGCGCGGGCGCGTCCCAGGGGGCGCTGAACGACGGGGCGCCCGGAGAGCTCGATATCCGCATCGAAGAGCCGTCGCTCGAAGTCGACGACGCGGGCGCTACGCCGACCCAGGGGGCGTGATCGCCGCACAACCGCAGCCGCGAAATCGCGCAACCACTGCGCGATCCACTTCGCATTGACCACAATGCGCCTTTGATCACCGTGGCATGAGGCGCCCAGTGTGCAGGTCGACGCGCCGCGCTGTAGCGCGGCGAATACGCAGACCCGTCGATTTTTAGACGGTCCTCGGCGCGAGCAATCGCTAGTTACAGCGGTCAGAGGGGCTATCTGGCCGAACTTTCGCGCCGCGGGCGGAAGGCACGGGCATTGCGACGTTCGCCGCCCGATGATTGGCGACAAGACGCAAAAATGGGCAGTCCGAGGATTGCGTACATGGGTAACGGGAGCCGCTATCGCATGTCCTCTTCTTTCGGCTTCGATAGTCTCTGCACAGGGCGACCCGGAAGCGCAAGGGGCGACGGAGCGCGCCGCAGCCGCGTACCCCGCTGCGACGAGCGTGGCGGGGACCGTGCTCAGCATCGATGAAGAGGACATCGTGCTCGATCTCGGATCGTCGAAAGGAGCCGCGGACGGCGGCATCGTGGAGCTGTGGCGGCCGTTCAAGCTGCGCCACCCGGTCACTGGGCAGACGCTTACCGATCGCTTTCGCATCGGCTCACTGCGCCTCGTCCAGGTGCAAAAGACGCTCGCCTTGGCTCGCCCCGAGGGTGCGCTCTCCCGCGCCCCCGCACCGGGCGACGTCGTGCTCATGCTGCGCACAGCGAGTCCGAACGAGCCGAAGACGACGCCCCGCGCGCGCACGAAAGAGCGCGAGGTAACGCCCGGCGCGCCGGCCACGCCCGCCGCAGCGAATCCGCTCGATGCCGAGGGCCGAGAGCTCTGCGCCATTTTCGATTCGCTCAAAGGTCAACCGATCGCCAAACGCATCGCGCGCTACGACCAATACCTGCAGGCGCATCCGAATGGCGCCTACGCGCGCGTGCTCGCCGAAGAGGCAGAGGCGCTGCGCCAACTGCTCGCCGCGGCTAGCGCCGCATCGGGCACGGCCGCCGCGGCCAACGCCGTCCAGCGTGCGGTGACATTCAATCCTCCGGCGTCGGCGTTGGCCCACGAACCGATCAGCGTCGGCGTGGAAATCGCCGGCGCGTCGGGTGCCGTTCTCCACGTACGTCATGCGGGGGAGATGGCCTACCAGTCCTATCCCATGCACGCCGCCGGCGCCCGGTACTACCGGGCCACCATCGAGACCGCGCAGATGGAGGCGCCAGAGGTCCAATACTTCATCGAGGCAGTGAACGCAGAGGGCGTGGCCATCGCCGCGGTGGGCACGGCCGACCAACCGCAACGCCTCGAAGTGCACGAGGGCCCGCGGCCGCTGGCCCCCTCACGACCCGCGGCATCCGCCTCGATCTTCACCGACTATGCCGATTACAATCGCCTGCGCGGCAACGACTATGCGTGGCAAACCGAGGGACAATTCGGATTGCGTTATGCCGACAAGGGCGTGCGCGCCGTGCGCTCCGGCTTCGGCGTTTACCGCGGGCTCGGAGGTTCGGTTTACGAGCTCGATTCACTCGGAAAACAGCCGCGGCGCGTCGGGCTCACCTACGGCTATCTGGAAGGCGAGTTCGCAACGAGCAACGTCGTCGGATTCGTGGGACGGCTCGCCTTCGGCCTCACCGACGACGGCGTGAACGCGGGGGGACAGTTCTTCCTCCGGCTCGGTAACGACCGCCTCACCAACTTGCTGCTGGGGGGCGAAGTCCTTGGCGGCATCGGCACGCGGGGAATCGCCGAGCTGCAATGGAACACGCTTCCGCGCGTGCCCGTCGTGCTCCGCACGGAGGTGACGAACCAGCCCGCCGGCGTGAGCGCGCGAGGGTCGACCGACCCATCGTCGACTCTCGCCGTCGATCGCAGCGACGTGGGCGCGCGGGCCATCGTGCAGGTCGGTTATCGCCTGGTCCCCGAGCTCGTCGTCGCCGTCCGCGCTTCTTACGAAGGACGAACCATTCAACACGCCGGCCCCGGCGCCGGCGCGGGAGTCACGTATTCATGGTAATCGCATCGCTCAATCGCCTCTTGACGACGGCCTCTGTCGCTGCGGCTTTGCTGGCCGCGGCGGCCCAAGTGCACGCCGAGGTTCCTTCCGATGGACCGGCGCTCCATCACGCTCCCGTTTCGGTGGCACGGCCCGGCGAATCGATCTCCATCGTCGGCGCCATCGATCACCCCGAGCTCGTGAAGAGCGCCTTCGTCGTCTACCGATCGGGATCCGACACGCTGCACCAGGTAGCTTTTCAGCGCGCGTCGGCCGGCCCTTACGTGGCCATCATCCCGCCCGAAGACGTGCGCACGCCGCAAGTGGCCTACACGGTCGAGCTCGAGCTCGTTGCCGGTGGACGGCGCACGGTGTTCGCCAGCCGCGAAGAAATGCAGACCATCGAAGTGCCAGGCGACCTCGAAGAAGGACGCGAGCGCGCGTCGGCCGAACGACTCGGCGGCCGGCGATCGGTGGTGACCACCTCCGCGGAGTACGTGGTCTTCGGCGAGCACCCAGAAATGGCGGGAAGGCGCGCGGTCGCCGACCGTTATTGGCGCACGGAAGCGGGTTACACGTATCGACCGCTTCGCACCATCGCCGAGTTCGGTATTCGCGCGGGCGTCGTGCGCGGCCCCAACCCGGAACCCGATCCCAAGAAGCCCGACCTCGGCCTCAACTACGGCGCACCGAGCGTGCGGTTTCGCCTCGGCGACCTCTGGCACCTCGAGGGGGAGTTCTTGACCAGCATCACCGAAGTCGGCTTTTCGGTCGGCACCGGAGCGACGCTGCTCATCGGCGACCCTTACGGATCCAAACTTTGCCTCGGTTTCGAGACGATCCAAGTCTTCGGCACGCGCCTCTTCAGCCGCATGGACATCGCCGCGCGCCCCGATCTCATCATCTCCCCCATCGTCGAAGTGACGAACATGCCGCATGCCGATCGGTTCGGCGTGCGCCTGCTCACGGAAGCGCGCTTCGACGCCGGAAAGGGGTTCGGCGTGGGCGTGATCGGCGGCTACCAAGCGCGCGTAGCCACGAGTGGAGGCCCGACGCTGGGCCTCAACGCGTCGTACGCATTCTGACGGCGCGCAGGAGTTGCGCGGTCCGCGTCGGCTGCACACGCAGATTCTTCGCAGCGAAGTGGCTCGCTCGACACGGCGTCGATCGGTGGCGAGCGGGCGATGTTCGGCAGAGCACCGCCCGCCGATTTTGCTAAGTTGGACGCGCCGCGCGCACCGGACGCCGGGACCCTGCAATGTCCTCCGACGAGAAGAAAGAAACGACCGAGGAAAAGGCCAAAGCGCCTCCCCCCAAGGAGCGCCCGAAAAGGCTCCCCTTGCGGGCCCGCATGCGCGCGCGGTGGCCCGAGATCCGCGACACTTATTTCTCGTTCGACCCGCGTAGCCTCGGACTCGGCCGCATCGGGCTCGGCTGTCTGCTCCTTTACGATCTCTGGCGGCGCGTCGGCGGCATTCCCACTTGGTACACGAACGAAGGGCTCTTACCGAACCACGCCGTCTTGTGGCGACCGGACGGAGACTACGTCTTCTCCTTTTTCTTCGCTGCTTCGACGCGCGGCGAAGTGGCCGTTCTGTTCGGTCTCGTGGCGCTCGTCTACCTCTGCTTACTCGTTGGGTGGCACACGCGCCTTTTTCACATCCTGAGCTTCTATTGCATGGTGAGCGTGCACAGCCGCGGCACGTTTCTCGAAAACGGCGGCGACGTCGCGTTGAACCTGCTTTGCGCGTGGACGATGTTCCTGCCCATGGGGGTGCGGTTCTCCGTCGACTCGGTGAGGGCGAGCATGCGCGCCTTCCGCGAACCGGCGGTCGCCGATCTCGGCCGGCGCGACGTCTGGCGCGAACGCCCCGCCCGCCCGATCGTGTCGCTGGCGGTGCTCGCGACTCTGCTCCAGGTGTCGATCATCTATTACTTCAATGCCGTCCACAAACACGGGTGGACCTGGCGCGAGGGAAAGGCGATTCACTACGTCCTTTACCAAGAGCGCATGGTGACTTGGTTCGGGCTCTTGGTTCGCCCGTTCATGACGCTCCCCCTCTCGATGGTCATGTCGTACATGACGCTGGTCATCGAGGTCGCCGCGCCGCTGTTCATTTTGAATCCGGTGCGCCGCTACCGTACGCGCTCGATCGCGATCCTCCTTTATCCTGCCTTGCACCTCGCGTTCGCCGCGTTTCTCAACTTGGGTCAGTTCTCCTTCAACATGATGGGCTACTTCCCCCTCATGCTGACGGCAGCGGATTGGGAGCTCATCAACCGCGTCGTTGCGCCGCCGGAACTGCGCGCTCGCATCGTCGCGTTCGACAACGCTTCCCCGCTCCTCTCCACTTTGGCGCGGCTCTTTGCGCGGCTCGACGCCTTCGATCGGCTCACTTTCCAGCCGCTCGCGCTCGCAGCGGATGACGAAGGCGCCAAGGGGTCGTCCCTGTCGCGGTGGTCGGCCGTCGACCCATCCACCGGGGCGCGCGTGACCGGCATACCCGCCGTCGCCGAGTGCGTCGGTGCGCTCGCGCTCGGACGAGCTTTCGCGTGGTGGCTCCGCACGGGATTCGGAAGCGCGATGGGCGAGCGTATCTGGCGCTGGGTCGAGCGGCGCGAAGCGGCGTTCCAAAGCACCTACGCCTGGGAGACGCTCTCGGCCGAAGCCTCGATGCCCGCGGAGGCCGGCGTTGCACCGGTCGTTGCCGCGGCCGGCGTTGCACCGGTCGTTGCAGCACAGCCGGCGATCGCGGCTGCCGTGCCCGTTGCGGTAAACGATGCCCGCGCGCCCGCGGAGCCCGCACTGCTCGCAGTTGGCGATGCCGCCGCGATCGCGGTGCCGCTCGCTGCGCCGGTCGCCCCCCCTGCGACCGCGGCGCCCGGTCCTCCGAAGGTGCTCCCCCCGCGCTACGACGCGCCCGATGTTGGACCGCCCGTGCAACGCTGGATTCGACGGCGCACGACGCAGCTGCGCGAGCTGTCCCTCGCCGTGTTCATGCTGGCCATCGCCAGCCAAGTGCTGCTCGAGAACAAGGCCGTTCCTCAGCAGCTCAAGTGGGGCCAGCCCAAGTGGATGCAGCAGATCGTCAGCTATCCGAGGCTCTTCCAGGGCTGGGGCATGTTTTCGTCCGACGTCCCCGTGGGGGAGCGCATGCTCTACGTCGACGCCGTCACTTTCGGCGGGCGACACGTCGATCCGTTCAACGAAGCGGGCAGTCGCGTCGCCAATCTCCCCGTCGACAGGATCCCGCCGCACATGGAGCAAGACGAGTTCTGGTGCGACTACACGAACCGCATCCCCGAACGCCAGGTGTATTGGCGCGTGCTCAAGGAGTGGATCCTCAACTACCACGTCCGCACCATGCGCCGCGAAGACCGCGTCATCTCGTTCGAAGCCAAGCTCATCGAGAGCGACAGCCCTCCGCCAGGTGAGCTCCAAGCGAGGAACATCCGGACCAAAGTGATGATGACCGACCGCGACCCTTGAGCGCGCGCCGGCCGCACGTCGCCGCCCCGTCAGCAAATGGCTGACTGTCGCACCTTCACACACCCCGGTTGCGGTGCTCCCTCGCCCTCCTCCCCGCCTCCGCTCCTCCCTGTGAATCCCACTCAGCAATCCGCCCCACAGCCCCGCGCGACGGCTGCCGGAAGGCGGCTTTATCGTCGATACTCGGGGCGAGTGGTCACGCGCTGATGAACCGATCGATCGTCGTGGGGAACCGAGCGTGCTCGGGGGGTGTCCGATGCGATGTGTTGGGGCTTGCGCCATCGGGTGACGCGGCGGCGTCCGGCTCTGCATGAGCTACGACGACGAAGCCAAGTTCATCGAGCGGCTGCGGGCACGCGACGAACGCGCTTTCAATGAGCTCGTCAAGCAATACGAGCGGCGCATCTTCGGTCTCCTTCTGCGGATGATCGGCCGGCGCGACGAGGCCGAAGACCTGGCGCAGGAGGTGTTCGTCCAGGTCTTCAAAGCGATCGGCACGTTCCGCGGCGAGGCCAAGCTATCGACGTGGATTTTTCGCATTGCGATGAATCTTTCCAAGAACCGCACCAAGTACCTCGCGCGGCGTCGCGCCGATTCACAGGACAGCTTCTCGGGTCCCGCCGAAGAGGTGCCGATTCACCGTGCGCGCAATTCGAATATGGGGATCATCGATCGACCCGATGAGCTCTTGAGCGGAGTCGAGCTCGAAGCCATCGTCGAGCGGTCGATCACCGAGCTCGAGCCTGAGTTCCGAGAAGTGCTGATTCTGCGCGACGTCGAGGATATGAGTTACGAAGAAATCGCCGAGATCACCGGTCTCGCCGACGGCACCGTCAAAAGCAGAATCCATCGAGCACGCCTTCAGCTGAAACAGGCCGTCGAGCTTGCACTCGGGGAGAAGATCGGATGACGGACAAGGACGACGCACCCGAGCCGCGACCCGAAAGCGAAGAGAGCGAGCAAGAGGCGGTTCGCTCTATCCTCCGGCGCGCGAAAATTCGCCGCCAGCCCGAGGTCGATCTCTTGACGGGCGTGCAGCGTCGTATTCGGGAGCGCTCGCGGGGTCGCTTTTACGCCGACGGCTGGAGCCGTCGCACTTCCCCGACGTCGACCTACGTCGTGACGAGCCTGCTCATGCTCGTCATTCTTTCGCTCGTGTATTTCGTGCTCTTGCCGGGGATCAAGTTGCCGTAAGCGTCATGCGATCCAGCGCGCCAAAACGCACGTAATGTTGTCGGGGCCGCCGTTTTCGTTGGCGCGTTCGACCAGGGCGCGCGCTGCCGAGCGCAGATCGGTCGACGTATCGATGATGGACAGGATGTCGGGATCGCTCACCGGGCCGGACAGGCCGTCCGAACAGAGCAGCACGATGTCGTTGGCGCGCGGCACCTCGAAGCGCGTGTCCACCTTGACGGTGTCCTTCATGCCGAGAGCGCGCACGATGACGTTCTTGTGCGGGAAATTGGCGATCTCTTGCGGCGTGAGCCGCTTCATCTTGATGTAGTCATTGAGCAGCGAGTGATCCTCGGTCAGCTGGTCGAGCTTGCCGTCGCGAATGCGGTACACGCGGCTGTCACCGACGTGCGCCACGTAGACGCCGTCGACGACCGCGAAGATGGCGACGATGGTCGTCCCCATCCCGCGCTGGCGCGGGTCGCGCTGGGCCGCTTCGAAGATACGCAAGTTGGCCAGCTTGATGCCGGTGATGAGCCGGTTTTCCTCGTACCCCTTGGACCGGTCCATCTTGTAGGGCCAGGTCCTCTCTGGATCGTCCGAGGTGGCCGAGAAGAACTCGCGCAGGGTGTCGATCGCCATTTTGGAGGCGACCTCGCCGGAAGCGTGGCCCCCCATGCCGTCGGCGACGACATAGAGACCGTACTCGCTGAAGATGGCGAGATTGTCCTCGTTATGACTTCGCTTTCTGCCGACGTTGGTCTCACCGGCGACTTCGACGCGAAGCGGTTCAGCCACGGCTTGCCTTGGAAGGGTATTCATAGGGAAAGGCTGCGCTCAACAGGAGCATGTCCCTCAAGTCTGGCGAGGTCGCACATGCCCACCCCGAATCGTGAATGCGAAGGAGGCGGAGTGTCAATCGTCATGTTTGGGCGCGGGCGCGTTCCGGGTCGGCCGAGGGCAGCCGTAAAACCGCTGGACACCAGAACAGCTTCGGCGAAGTTGCCTCGCGTAGCAAGAACGGTTCGCTTTTCGTACGATAGAACCCCATGAAGGTCCGAAGCCGGGTTTTCCTGATTTGCCTTTGGGCCGGGGTTCTCGGGAGCGCGCTCTCGGGCTGCGGAAACGGCGAAAGCGCCACACCAGACCCCACAGACGGCAGCACGACGCCCCCCCGCGAGCCGATCCTCGACGGCGGCGGGGTGATTCCGCCACCTCCGGACGGGGCGAGCCTGTGCCCGAGCGGGGTCTGCAATTATCAGACGGGGACGGGCTGCGCTGCGGACGCGGGAGCCGCTTCGTGCGTGCCACTGCCCATGGGGAGCGGGGTCGCGCCCGCTTGCGAACGGGCCGGGCAGACAGCGATCGGCGGGGCGTGCACCCAGTGGACGGACTGCGCTGCGGGATCGATCTGCGCCGCGGGGCGATGTCGCAAGCTCTGTTGTGGCCGCGATTGGACCGGATGCGGTTCGCCGAGCGAGCACTGCTTGCGTCCACTTCAAGTTCAGCTCGCCGACAACAGCGTCGTGCAGAGCGGCGCGTACCTCTGTTACCCGGTCAATCAATGCGACGCCCTCATCCCGTCGTCGTGCGCGACGATCGAAACGGGCACGACTTGCCAGATCGCCGACCCCACCGGGGCCACGGCATGTCTGCCCGAAGGCAAAGGGGGCGTAGCTTCGCCCTGCCCGTGCAAAGGGGGATTCACCTGCGTCGAGAGTGGCTGTCGCAGGCTTTGCCGCGCGGTGGCAGGAGGGGGCGAGCCGTCGTGCCCCGCCACGGAAGGCACTTGCGTGCACTTCAATCGCGATCCGCCCGGCGTCGGCGAGTGCACGCCGATCTGATCTTGAGCCTTCGTTCGATCATTGCGCGCGAACGAGGGTGATCTCTCGGCTCTGGCCGATGTCCCAGCGAAGGGTCTTGTTCCCTTCGAGTGTGAACGTCGTTTCGTCGCGCGTCGGGCTGTCCTTGCGGTGAACGGACAAGACGACCTTGTCGCCGTCGACCTTCGCGACTTTGAAGGTCCCTTTGCGCGCTGTTTCCGTGGGAATCGTGACGGTGAGCTTGTCGCCCGTGAATTCGAGCGTTGTCGCCTTGACCCACGCGGTGGCCCGCGCCACCTGCTCGGCCGAGACGTTGTCGATCCGCTCGCCGACCCACTTGCCTTCCAATCGGTCGGCGGGGCCGTTGCCGCACCCTGCCAAAACGAACAATGGACCCGCGAGGCGAAAGGTGAGTCGGCCGAGACGAGCCGCCAAGGCGCGAACCGCTTGGCTCCGGGGGCTCGGGATCACGAAAACTCGGTCATCTGATCGATCGATCGACGGTTCGAACATGGTGTTTCCCTTCGAACACGCATCGTAAGAAGCCGCGCACGGCGCGGCCAAAATCCTGGAAGAACTGCGCGACATGCGGCCGTTTCGACGCGTGCAGAGGCCAGAGCGGGATGTCCGATGTGCTCGCCGCGAACGCGAACGCGACGGCCTGCTGCCGCCTTCACCGCCTCGATTGGGACGATTCAAGGGAGACGGGGAGGAAGAATGACTTGTCGAGCGAAAACGCAGCAATAACGATATTTTGCGTTGCCGCCGCAACGTGAGTGGGGCGGTGCTGCGCGGCGCGCTCGAGGGATCTGCACGAGCTCGCCTTAGAGAAGGCACGTTTTTCGAACGCAGAACGCGACGTTGTCGAGCGCGCGCTTATTGAAAGAGAGCCGCGAGTGCGGTTCGGTGGCGAAAGACGCGGCGCATTCGGGAAGCTAGGTGCCGCGGGTCGCATGCCGTCGTTTTTGGCGCCTGCGACCCCCGGGAGGATTTACTTTCCCCCGGCGCTTCGGCACTCTTCGCTGTCTCTGGGTTACCGACACGGACTTATTCCGTACCAGGTTTGTTTCCGCTGTCCTACGAGGTAGGGCAGACTAGTGCGTCTTCGCGCGCTGAACGTTTTCCTCCACCCATCGCCACTAGCAACTAGGGAGAGTGCTTATGAGTCCCTTAAAGCTTCTTCGAATCTGGCTCCTTGCCTTGATGGTGGTGCTCGTCGGCTGCGGTGGGCACGATGACGAGGGAACGCCGATCGATCTCGATGCATCGAGCGACCGCCGATCCGACGCCACGTCCGATCGCGCGACCGACGCGGTGGGTGACGCGCGGGACGGCCAGTCCGATGCAGGCGCTGCCGATACGCGCCTCGATTCGGCGGTCGACGTCCGCATCGACACGCCGACGATCGATGTGCGCATCGATACCCCCGTCGATACGCGGGTCGACATCGTCGATGTACGCGTCGATCCGATCATCGACGTGCGCGTCGATACCCCCGTCGATGCGCGGGTGGACATCATCCCCGACACGCGGGTGGACGTGGTCGACGCTCGCGCCGATACCGTCGACGTCCGCGTCGACGTGCCGCGCGATGGGGACGCGAGCACCGATCCGACGATCGATCCCATCGTCGACGCCGATGCCGACGCCGGGTGCACGTCCGACAACCAATGCGGCCAGCTGACGCCGCATTGCAACACGAACACGGGGCAATGCGTCTCGCGCGTGGCCATCGCCGTGACACCGGCCAACCCGTCCATTGCCGCCGGTACGACGCAGCAATTCGTCGCCACCATGACGTATTCCGATACGTCGACGGGCGATGTGACGGCGCTCGCCACCTGGGCATCCTCGAATACGACCATCGCCACGATGAATCCGGGTACGCCGGGTCTCGCCACGGGCGTAGCGCAGGGCGCGTCCACCATTAGCGCGGTCTTCGCGGGTCTCGCGGCGGGCACGCAGCTCACCGTGACGGCCGCGCAGCTCGTGTCGATTCAGGTCACCCCCCCTCAGCCGACCAACCCGCTC
>Ga0111539_10006660_pt1 | contig 14879 bp, 16 predicted proteins | sample RhiMethybrSRZTD1_FD_79667 | JGI IMG/M metagenome (GOLD analysis project Ga0111539, IMG submission 79667) | Populus rhizosphere microbial communities from Tennessee, USA - Rhizosphere MetaG P. TD hybrid SRZTD1 (version 2) (version 2) | ecosystem: Host-associated > Plants > Roots > Rhizosphere >... | reverse complement strand
GCGCTTTTGATCTCGGGCGTGGTCATCACCGAGACCGTGTTCAACATCCCCGGCCTCGGCCGGCTCACCGTCGATGCCGTGCTCAAGCGCGACTACCCGATCGTGCAGGGCCTCATCATCGTGTTCGCTGCCGCCAAAGTGCTGGTGAACCTTCTCATCGACATCTCCTACGTGTTCCTCGATCCGCGCATCAGGTATTGAGCCCCGTGACGCTTGTCGCCACCGCCGAAGACATGCCGCGCGTTGGCTCGCCGCTGGTGCGCGCCGCGACCGCCATCCGCCGCAATCCTACGATTTTCATTGGCGCCGTGCTGCTTGCCGCTCTCGTGGCGCTGACGCTGGCGGCGCCCTGGATCGCCGGCGACCCGTTCCGGCAGGCGCCGATCAACCGGCTGCGACCGCCGTCGGAGGGCTTCTGGTTCGGCACCGACCAGTTCGGCCGCGATGTCTTCTCGCGCACCGTCTACGGCGCCCGCGTCTCGCTGATCGTCGGCTTCGCGGTGGCGGCGCTGTCGAGCCTGATCGGTCTCGCCGCCGGACTGGTGTGCGGCTATTTCAGCCGCATCGATGCCGTGGTCATGCGCGCCATGGACGGCATCATGGCGATCCCGTCGATCCTGCTCGCCATCGCCCTCATCACGCTGACGCGGCCCGGGCTCGGCATCGTCATCGCCGCCATCGTCATCCCCGAGGTGCCGCGCGTGGTGCGCGTGGTGCGCTCGGTGGTGCTGTCGATCCGCGCCCAGCCCTATGTCGAGAGCGCGATCGCCGGCGGCACGCGCAACGCCAAACTGCTCGCGCGCCACATCCTGCCCAACACGCTGGCGCCGCTGATCGTGCAGGCGACCTACGTATGCGCTTCCGCCATGCTGATCGAGGCCGGCCTGTCGTTCCTGGGTGCCGGCGTGCCGCCGGAGATCCCGAGCTGGGGCAACATCATCGCCCAGGGACGCACCTTCTTCCAGATCGCGCCGTGGAGCATCCTGATCCCCGGCGCCTTCCTCGCGCTGACCGTCCTGGCCGTCAACATGCTGGGCGACGGCCTGCGCGACCGCCTCGATCCCAGACTGGCGAGGCGGCTTTGACCCTCCTGCAGGTGCGCGACCTTGCCACTCACTTCTTCACGACGGACGGCATCGTGCGGGCCGTCGACGGCGTCTCCTTCGATCTGGCTGCCGGCGAGACGTTGGGCATCGTCGGGGAGTCGGGCTGCGGCAAGTCGGTGACGGCGCTGTCGATCCTGCGGCTGCTGCCGGCCGAGACGGGTCGCATCGTCGGCGGCTCGATCGCGTTCGACGGCCAAGAGCTGACGCGGCTGCCGGTCGAGGCCATGCGCGCTATCCGCGGCCGCCGCATCGCCATGATCTTCCAGGAGCCGATGACCAGCCTCAACCCGGTCCTCACCATCGGCACGCAGATCGCCGAGAGCGTGGAGCGGCATCTTGGGCTGTCGCGGCGGGCCGCATGGGACCGCGCGCACGAGATGCTGGAGCTGGTGCGGATCGCCGACGCGCGCCGGCGGCTCGCCGAGTACCCGCACCAGCTCTCCGGCGGCATGCGCCAGCGGGTGATGATCGCCATCGCGCTCGCCTGCAATCCGCAGGTGCTGATCGCCGACGAGCCGACCACGGCGCTCGACGTCACCATCCAGGCGCAGATCCTCGACCTGATGCTGGAGCTGAAGGAGAAGCTCGGCTCCGCCATCATCCTCATCACGCACGATCTGGGCGTCGTGGCGCAGACGTGCGAGCGTGTGCTCGTCATGTACGCGGGGCGGATGGTCGAGCAGGCGACGGCCGGCGAGCTGTTCGCCAGGCCGCTGCATCCCTACACGCGCGGACTGCTGCGCGCGCTGCCGCGCCTGGACGATGATGAAAGTGCCGGCGGCGGCCGGCCGAAGCTCGCCGAGATTGCGGGCATCGTTCCGGACCTGAGCCGGCCGATCGTCGGCTGCGCGTTTGCGCCGCGCTGCTCGTTCGCGGTCGACCGGTGCCGGGTCGCGGCACCGAGGCTCGTGGAGGCCGGCGGGTCGCGTTCGGTGGCATGCTGGGAGGCGACTCGCGTCGCGGAGGCCGCCGCATGAGCGAGCCGGCAACCCTGGAAGTCGAGGGCCTCGCCAAGCACTTCCCCGTGTTCGGCGGGATGCTGCGGCGACGCCGCGGCGTCGTGAAGGCCGTGGACGGCGTCAGCTTCGCGATCCGGCGTGGAGAAACGCTCGGACTGGTCGGCGAATCGGGTTGCGGCAAGACCACGGTCAGCCGCCTCGTCCTCAAGCTCATCGAGCCGACGGCGGGCCGCATCGTGCTCGGCGGCGTCGACGTCACGAGCCTCTCGCCGGCGCAGATGTGGGAGCATCGCCGCCGCGTGCAGATCGTGTTCCAGGATCCCTATTCGTCGCTCAATCCGCGCCTCTCCGCCGGCACCATCGTCGGCGAGCCGATGGAGAACTTTGGCATCGCCGCGGGCAAGGAGAGGGAGCGGCGCGTGGCCGAGCTATTCGCCCGCGTCGGCCTGCGGGCGGAGAGCATGGCGAGGTACCCGCACGAGTTCTCCGGCGGCCAGCGCCAGCGGCTCGGCATTGCCAAGGCGCTGTCCGTCGATCCGGACGTGATCGTGGCCGACGAGCCGGTGTCGGCGCTCGACGTCTCGGTGCGCGCGCAGGTGCTGAACCTGATGATCGCCCTGCAGGACGAGCTGAAGCTCGCCTACCTGTTCGTCAGCCACGACCTTGCCGTGGTCCGCCACGTCAGCCATCGCATCGCCGTGATGTACCTCGGCCGCATCGTCGAGCTGGCTGACAAGCGCGCGCTGTTTGCCACGCCGCTGCATCCCTATTCGGAGGCCCTGCTCGCGGCCGCGCCGGTCCCCGACCCTCGGCGCCGCAAGGCCAGGGGCGTGATCTTGCAGGGTGACGTGCCGAGCCCGATGCGGCCGCCGAGCGGCTGCCGGTTTCATACCCGCTGCATCTACGCGGGCCCGGAGTGCAAGGTCACCGATCCGCCCCTGCTCGAGGTGGCACCGGGCCATCACGTCGCCTGCTTGCGGCGCCCGGTCGGCGGGGGCATGGGACCTTTGGCGAGACCGATCTGAAGGAAGGGAGCATGGCGTGACGACAAGCAACGACGAGATGCTGGCGCTTTCCTCCGTGGAGCTGCGCCGGCGCATCGGCACCAAGGAGATCTCGCCGGTCGACCTGATGGAGGCCGCGATCGCCCGCATCGAGGCGGTCAACCCCGCCGTCAATGCCATCGCCGCGACCGGCTATGCGCGCGCACGCGCCGAGGCCAAGGCGGCGGAGGTCGCGGCATTGCGGGGCGAGCCGCTCGGGCCCTTGCACGGCCTGCCGACCGGCATCAAAGACCTGCACGAGACCGAGGGCCTGCTCACCACCTACGGCTCGCCGCTGCATCGCGACTTCGTGCCGAAGGCGGATGCCGCAATGGTGGCGCTGGTGCGCAAGGCGGGCGCGGTGATCGTCGCCAAGACCAACGTGCCGGAGTTCGGTGCCGGCGCCAATACGCGCAATCCCGTCTGGGGCGCAACCGGCAATCCGTTCAATCCTGGGCTGAACGCCGGAGGCTCGTCGGGCGGCTCGGCGGTGGCGCTGGCCTGCGACATGCTGCCCGTCTGCACGGGCTCGGACACGGGCGGCTCGCTGCGCATCCCGGCCGCCGTGTGCGGCGTGGTCGGCTTCCGGCCGTCGCCGGGCGTGGTGCCGATGGACCTGCGCGGTCTCGGCTGGACGCCGATCTCGGTGCTGGGCCCCATGGGGCGCACCGTGGCCGACGTGCGCCTGTTGTTCTCAGCCCAGGTCGGCATGGACGATCGCGAGCCTCTCGCCTTCCCGCTACGCCCGGAAGAGATCGCCCGCGCGCGCCCCGTCGACCTGGGTCGCCTGCGCGTCGCCTGGACCGAGGACTTCGGGCAGTGCCCCGTGGGTCGGGAGATCCGCGATGTCGTGCGCGCCCGCATCGGCGCCATGCGCCACCTGTTCCGGGCCTGCGAGGAGGTGCGCTTCGACTTCGGCGAGGCCGACCGGTGCTTCGATATCGTGCGCGCGCAGAATTTCGTGGCGCGCTATCAGGCCGCCTACGACAAAGACCCCGCGACGCTCGGGCCAAACGTGCGCGCCAACTACGAGGCGGGCGCCACCATGAGCCTCAAGGACGCCGCCTGGGCGCATGCCGAGCAGACGCGCATCTTCCGGCGCTTCCAGGCCAATTTCCGCGACTGGGATCTGGTGCTATCGCCGACCACGCCGGTGTCGCCCTTCCCGTGGACGCAGCTCTATCTGGCCGAGCTCGAGGGCCGCAAGCTCGACAACTACTATCATTGGCTGGCGCTCACCTACTACATCACGCTCGTCACCAATCCCTCGATCTCGCTCCCCTGCGGCGTCGATGGCAAGGGGATGCCGTTCGGCTTGCAGGTGACCGGGCGCTTCCGCGGCGACGTGGAGGTGCTGGACGCGGCAGAGGCTCTGGAGGAGGCCTTCAGGGCGATTCCCGAGCTGCGACGGCCGCGCCCCGATATCTCCCGGCTCGCGGCGCCCCGTCCGGAGCTGAAATCCATCGTCACCCATCCGCCGGCCGCGACGCGCTAGGCGCGGCGAATGGCGGCAAGCTCGCCGGGCGGCTTGCGGCGCAATGGGTCAGGAAACCTCTGCCTCCAGCCGCGGGGTCAGCAGATCCTGGAACTTGCTGTTGTGCTTGGAGAGGAAGGGATAGCTGCCCGCTCCTACAACGCGTCCGGCGTCCATGACGTAGATGCGATCGAACGACTCCACCGTGGAGAGCCGATGTGCCACCGCAATCACCGTCAATTGCTCGCGCAATGCGTCGATGGTCGCCATTACGGCCGCTTCAGTTTCGTTGTCCAAGGCGCTGGTGGCTTCGTCGAATAGCAGGATCTTCGGCTTGCGATAAAGGGCGCGCGCCAAGCCGATCCGCTGCCGCTGACCGCCCGAGAGCCGGATGCCGCGATCGCCCACGACCGTGTCGTAGCCCTCGTCGAGCTCGCGCATCACGAACTGATGGAGGCTCGCCGCTCTTGCCGCTTCCTCAACCGCTGCCCGGTCGATCTCGTTCTCGGGCACGCCGAAGGCAATGTTGGCTCGGATCGTGTCGTCGGACAGAAAGATCGTCTGGGGAACGTAACCCAGGGTGCGCTGCCAACGCCGATGGCCGATGGTCTCCAGCGGCTCACCGTTGACGAGGACCTGCCCGGCGCTCGGCCTCAGCAGGCCGACCATGAGGTCGACGAGCGTGCTCTTGCCCGATCCAGAGGCCCCGACGATGCCGATCCGCTCGCCTCGGGCGACGCGCAGGTCGATCCCCGACAAGGTGGGCCGCTCGCGTCCCTCGTAGCGGAAATCGAGAGCCTTCACCTCGATGCGGTCGACCTCGTCGACGGGCTGCGCTGCAGCGTCGATATCCTCCCGCCGGGCGCCGGCTGCCTCCTGGTAGTCGCGATAGAACCTATCCAGGGCCGGCTTGGTGTACCGCACCACGGAGGCCTCGCTCATCAGCGACTGCAGCGAGGGCATCAATCGGTAGGCGCCGTAGGCGAAGGCGGCGACGGACGGAAGGGCGGCGTTCAAGTCCCCATAGGACCAGACGAGATAAAGAAGCGCGGCGATGCCGGCGCTGACGGCCACCGCTTGCACGAAGAACATCGGCACCACCGCCAGGGTCTCGCCGCGCGCTACGGCGTTGGCGTGTTCCAGCGACGAGCTGGCGAAGCGGCGCGAGTAGCTGCTTTCGCGGCCGAGCAGCCTCAGCTCCTTGAGGCCGCCGAAAACCTCCTGCGCCTGGCGGAAGCGGACGGCATCGGCGCGCGCGCGCACGCGTCCCGCGGCCAGCGCCCCGCGCCGGAAGAGCAGATAGATGCCGCCGATGCAGATGCCGAGGGCCAGCGATGTGACAATGGCAACCATCGGGTTTATCAGCACCAGCAGCGCTATGAGGAAGAGGCCGATGACGGCGTGGAGCATGGCCCGCATGATCGGCAGCAGCACGCCTCTGACGATCTCCTCGGCGCCGAGCAGGACCGCTCTGGAGAGATCCGCAGTATTCTGCTTGAGGTAGAACAGGTAGTCCCGCGACAGATTGAGCCGCATCAAATTGAGGGAGAGCGTATGCATGACGGAGAAACCGAACCTGCTGATGAAGTAGACGTTGCAGGCCCTCACCAGCATGCTCACCCAGATTACGAGCACGGTTGTCAGCCCCAGCAGGACGGCGAAATCGGTCGCGGTCGCCAGTCCGAGCGCGTCTTTCAGGGCGCTCAAGTGACGGTTGGAGAGCACCATGCTCGGCTGGGTAAGAATAGAAACGAACGGTAGAAACAACGTGACGCTCAAGAACTCGAGACCGGCCGCCAGGATCATCAGGGCAAAGACACCCACAGCTTGCCGCTTCTGCTTGACGGACAGCAGCTGGCTCAGCTTGTCGACCGCATCAAGCATGGATGGCGGCTCTGGGGGCGAAAGGCATCGTTGCGGGCATCCCTCGAATGGTTGAGGCTCACCTAAGGTGAGAGGCACACCAGCGTCAATAGACGGACGGGCCAACTCACGCGTAAATACCCTGCCCTCGACGTTCCTATATATGACAAGCGGATGCTCGAAGACCCAGGAGATGACTGACGTCCGGAAAACGAGGTTCTCGCACCGGCGCTCGTCCGACCAGGAGGGCCCGCAGCCGACCCGTCATGCGATCGCCATTGTCGGTGCAGGGCCGGTTGGCCTCGCCGCCGCGCTCGACCTTGCCAGCAAAGGCCAGCGCAGCGTCGTCATCGACAGGAAAGCGAGCCTCTCCGATGGCAGCAGGGCCATCTGTTGGTCGAAGCGCACGCTGGAGATCATGGACCGGTTGGGCGTCGCGCAGACGCTGCTCGACAAGGGCGTGACCTGGAAGAAGGGCAAGGTGTTCTTCGACACGCGGGCCGTCTACGAGTTCGATCTTCTGCCCGAATCGGGCCACCGCATGCCCGCGTTCATCAACCTGCAGCAATACTACTTCGAGCACGCCTGCATCGCGGCGGCCGTCAAGACCGGGCTCATCGATCTACGTTGGCAGGAGGAGGTGCAGGCCCTCGAGGCGACCGGCGACGGCGTGGTGCTGACCATCGCCACCCCGAGCGGACCCTATCGCCTCGCGGCCGATTGGGCGATCGCGGCCGATGGGGCGCGCTCCAGCGTGCGACGTGCGATGGGCCTCGGCTTCGAGGGCCGCGTGTTCCAGGACCAATTCCTGATCTGCGACATCAAGATGCGGATGGAGCGGCCGGCGGAGCGCTGGTTCTGGTTCGACCCGCCGTTCAACCGCGGCCGCTCGGCGCTCCTGCATGCCCAGGCCGACGACGTGTGGCGCCTCGACTTTCAAGTCGGCGACGAGGCCGACCGCGACGAGGAAGTGAAGCCCGAGAACGTCGCCAAGCGCGTACGCGCCATGCTGGGCGAGGACATCGATTTCTCCTTCGAGTGGATCAGCCTCTACCGCTTTCAATCGCGGCGCTTGGCGCGTTTCCGGCACGGCCGCGTGCTGTTTGCCGGCGACGCCGCGCACCAGATGTCGCCGTTCGGCGCGCGCGGCGGCAACAGCGGCATCGCCGACGCCGACAACCTCGGCTGGAAGCTCGACCTCGTGCTGCGCGGACTGGCGCCCGACGTGCTGCTAGACAGCTACGACGCGGAACGCGTTGCCGCAGCCGATGAGAACCTGCTCAATACCACCCGCTCCACCGATTTCATCGCGCCGAAGGGCGCAGCGAGCCGGATGTTTCGCGACGGCGTGCTGGCGCTGGCCGAGACCGAGCCGTTCGCGCGCCGGCTGGTCAACTCGGGCCGGCTGTCGACAGCCACCTGCTACGATGGGTCGACGCTCAATAGCGTCGATGGCTTCGCCCCCGGCGAATGTCCCGCTTCGCGTCCCGGTGCCGCGGCGCTCGATGCCCCCATCGATGGCGGCTGGCTGCTGCATCGGCTCGGCGGCAACTTCACGGGGGCCTGGTTCGGGCCGCGCGAGCAGATTGCGCAGAATGTCGCCCGTGCCCAGATCGTACCTGCCCGAAGCGGCGTTCCGGTCGCCCAGATCGCCGTTGCATGTGAACCAGCCTGCGCCCGCTACGGCGCGCAGCGCCAAGCCGGCTACTATCTTTTCCGGCCCGACGGCCATGTGGCCGCGCGCTGGCGACATCCGGGCGCCGGCGACGTGCAGGCAGCGCTCGACCGCGCGCTCGCCATTTCCTGAGGATGCGCTGGAGGACGCCATGGCCCTGTCGCGCGAAGCCAACAGCAAAGACTCGGACGCGCTCTACGCGGCCATCATCGAAGCGCACGTCGGTCTTTCCGACGCGGACAGCGCCGCGCTCAATGCACGACTGGTGCTGTTGCTGGCCAATCACATCGGCGAAGAGGCCGTGCTGCGCGAGGCGCTCAGCGTGGCGCGCAAATCGATCAGCAGAAGCGCTTGATCGGGCCAGGGCCAATCCCCATAGTAGTTGCATCGGTTGGGTCGACCGAAGCGATGACCCAACGCAAGCCCGGTGCGCAACCCATGACGCAGACCAACAATCGCTTTCTCGACGAACTCGCCAGGCTGATGACCGATGCGGCAGGCGCCGCCCAAGGCATGCGCCGCGATTTCGAGACCATGGTGAAAGCGCAGGGTGAGCGCATCTTGCGCGATATGGATGTGGTGCAGCGCGAGGAATTCGAGGCCGTCAAAGCCATGGCCGTGAAGGCGCGCGAGGAGAACGAGCAGCTGGCGGGCCGCGTCGCCGCGTTGGAGGCCGAAGTCGCCGCGCTGAAGGGCCGAGCCTGAGCTGCGACCGCCGGGATCGACGCGAGAATTTCCACAGCCTATACCCGCGTCATCCCCAGGTTTCCCCGTTTGTCCCGCGCCTGCCACTTTGGTCGTGGACAAGGCTGGCCTCGCCTTGCACCGGGCGGCGGCCTCCGCTTACGTGACAACAACACAGCAGCATCCAGCGCGGCCGCAACGGCGGCATGCCGGCACAAAATCGAGGGACGGAATGGCGATCGCTGAGATGAGTGACGGCCGCACCGGCAATCCGATCGATCTCGTCGAGCAGATCGCCGTCCGCAACGATTGGCCAGCCGAGCGCACCGGTGCGGACGAACTCACCCTGACGGTTGCGGGCCAGTGGAGCGACTATCATGTCTCGCTCAACTGGCGCGACGACCTGGAGAGCCTGCACATCGCCTGCGCTTTCGATGCCAAGGTGCCCGAGAACCGGCTGCCGGAGGTCTATAGGCTGGTGGCCCAGATCAACGAACAGCTCTGGCTCGGCCACTTCGACGTGTGGACGCAGGAAGGTCTGATCATGTTCCGGCACGGCCTGATGCTCAACGGAGCGCTGGCCACCGCGCTCCAGTGCGACGCGCTGCTGAAAGCCGCCCTCGAGGCGTGCGAACGCTACTACCAGGCGTTCCAGTTCGTGGTTTGGGCCGGCAAGGAGAGCCGCGAAGCCCTGGCCTCGACTATGTTCGAGACCGAGGGTCGGGCCTGACCCCCAGTGCCGTCACACGGCCGGGTGCGCATCGCCGGCGTAGCGGTGCAGGTCGGTGCCTTCGTGGCGCAGCCAGTGCTTGGCTTCCTCGAGTCGAGGCACGGAACGCGCCACGATCTTCCAGAAGCGCGCCCCGTGGTTCATCTCGAGGAGGTGGGCGACCTCATGGGCCGCGACGTAGTCGAGCACGTGCGGCGGCGCCAGGATCAGCCGCCAGGAGAACGAGAGATAACCGTTGGCCGAGCACGACCCCCAGCGCGTCGTCTGGTCGCGCAAGCCGATGTGTCGTACCCGCACGTCGAGCTTGGCGGCGTGCCAGCGCACCCGCTCGTCGAGGTCCTTGCGCGCCTGGGCAATCAGCCAATCCTTCAGCCGGCGGGCGGCATGCTCGATGCGGCCTGCAACCTCGAGACGCACCGAGCCGTCGGCACAGACGCGCTCGCTCACCACCGCCGTGCCGCGGCCCACTCCGGTGAATGAGATGCGGCAGAGGCGGCCGCGCAGCGGAACGGTCGCGCCATCGACGAGCGGCACCGGCTCCGGTACGCGGCCCAGACGCTCGCGCACCCAATCGATGTTGGTCCTGAGAAACCTATCGGCTTCCTCGAGGCGGCAGCCCGACGGAACCGTCACCACCACGGCGCGGCGCGTCTTGCTCACCCTCAGCGTCAACCGCCGCGCCCCCGCATGGCGCCGCACCTCGACCGGCACTCCTATTCCCCGGACTTGGAGTGCAGCAGTCTTCGCCCTCTTGCCTTTGCCGGATGGCACTATGCTGTCCCTCTCTTACAAAAAGCTACCCGTGCGTTGCGAGAATCGAAAGCCTCGCCAAACCGCACGGGAGCACCATGCGTTGCCTAGCAAATAATTGTGGTGCGTCCAGCCCCGATTGTGACGGCCCGCGCACTGCTCGCGAGCCTGTTGCGCTCTGGCGACAGCACACGCTCGCCCATTATTGATTGGCGACCCGTGAGCAAACGTGCACTCAATGGAGCGCGTGGCCTGTGCCTTGTCGGCGGAACCAGTGCGCGGCGTGTCGCAGCAGAGCTTTGCAGGCCGCGGTTCCCATGGAGGAATTTTCGGCCACTCGAAGCGTTAATCGAACAATCGGGTGCAGTCACCCCCGGGCAACAAGGAGATCGCGCATGGCGCCAAAGCAACGCTTGGCTACCGTCGCTGCCGCTCTCGTCGCTGGGTTCTTCGCAAATGCTGCCCAGGCAGCCCCCATCGCCACGTCGGCAATCGATCTAAAGGTTGCGACGCAAGAGGCATCCTACACCGACAAGATCGCATCGCGTCGCTGCTGGTGGCGCAATGGCGAGCGCCACTGCGTGAAGGTCGGCGGGTCGCGCGTCTACGGCGCCCGCGGTCAACAGGGCAGCGACTACTACGAGCACATCCCGGAAAAGCTACCTTACGGCTCGTCGAGTTGGTGGGACCAGATGGTGCGCGAGAACCGCGGCGGCAACTCCGGTGGCGGCGGCCGCAACTGAGGCCGTCGAGCGCGGCTAGCCTGCGGAGAAGCTGAAGGCCAGAGAATCCAAGTCCTGGGGACGCCGGCCGCGGCGCGGCATGGTCGCCATATGCTCGAGCTGGGCGATGGTGAGTGCCGGCGCCGAGCAGGGGTCGTGCGCCCGCATGAATGCGGCCATGCGCGGCGCGATCTCGGAGCGAAATCGCGAGCCGTTGAAGATGCCGTAGTGTCCGACCCTCGGACACTCGAAGTGCAGCTTGTGCTCGGCTGCAACGTTGACGCACAGATCCAGGGCGGCGCGGCACTGGCCGGTGCCGGTGATGTCGTCTTTCTCGCCCTCGATGGTCATCAGGGCCGGCCGGCGAATGGCAGTCAGGTCGATGGGACGGCCGCGCGAGGTCATGAGCCCGCGCGGCAGCAGGTGCTGGACGAACACGGTGTCGACCGTCTGCAGGTAGAACTCGGCGGTGAGGTCCATCACCGCCAGGTACTCGTCGTAGAACTCACGGTGTTTGTCGGCGGAGTCGCCGTCGCCATGCACCAGGTGCATGAACATGTCCTTGTGCGCCTGCATGTGCCGGTCGAGGTTCATAGTCATGAAGCCGGAGAGCTGCAGGAAGCCCGGATAGACCTCGCGGCCGCGCCCGGCACAGGGCCAGGGCACGTTGGTAATGACATTGTGCCGGAACCAGTCGGTACCGCGCTTCTCGGCCAGCGTGTTGACCACGGTCTGGCCGATGCGCGTGTCGACGGGACCGCCGGCCAGCATCAGCGTGAGCGGCACGGCGGGGTCGCCGTCGGCCTCCATCAGGGCGGTGGCAGCCAGCACCGGCACGGACGGCTGGCAGACCGCAAAGACGTGCACGTCGCCGCCCAGGAAGCGGAACATGGCGGCCATGGCGTCGATGTAGTCGTCGAGGTCGAAGCGGCCGGCCTCGATCGGCACATGGCGCGCGTCCTGCCAGTCGGTGATGTAGACCTCGTGCTCGGGCAGAAAGGTCTCCACGGTGCCGCGCAGTAGCGTGGCGAAGTGGCCCGACATCGGCGCGACCAGCAGCAGGCGCGGATGCAGCGCCGCTTGGGCGGGGTCGATGTCGCGCTTGAAGTGGATAAGGCGGCAGAACGGCGTCTGCCACACCACCTCCTCGCTGACGCGCACCGAGCGGCCGTCGACTTTGGCGCTGACAATCCCGAACTCGGGCTTGGAGTAGCGCCGCGTTGCGCGTTCGAACACCTCGCAGGCGGCAATGGCGCTGCGGCCGGCAGGCGTATGCGACAGCGGGTTGAAGGGATTGAAGAACAGTCGGCAAGAATCTGCCGCCGCTCGGGCCGGCCTAAAAGCCGCCCGGCCAAGCTCATACCAGTGGTAGAGCACGCCAGTGTCCCCCGGTTCTGATCCCTAACGCCTGCCCACGTGCTGGAACCCCACCTCCGAAAAGGGCGCCGTCGCGATGCTCGCGGGCTTTATCGATTGTGGCATTCTTGTGCATGGCAGACTGCACCGATTCGGCGGTTGGTTAAAGGCGCGTGCTCTCACGGCCACACTCGGGGTGTCTCAGATGGGGGTGGACGCCGGCGCTTACAATGTCTTGGCAAGCCGGTCGGCGATCACGTCGGCGCTGGTGGCATGGGTGAAGTGCGTGCGGTAGGCACCGTCCGGTCCCATGACATAGATGATCGAGGAGTGGTCGATCGTATACCCGGCGGTCGACTTCGGGTCCGGTACTTTCTGGACATAGACGCGATAGGCCTTGGTGACCGCGGCGATCTCGGCCGGCGTGCCCGTGAGCCCGACGAGGCGCGGATGGAAGCTCTGCACATAGGTTGCGAGTTGTGCCGGCGTGTCGCGCTCCGGGTCGACCGAGATGAAGATCGGGGTGACGCGCTCACCTTTCGGGCCAAGCTTGTCGATGGCCGATGCGATCACTTGTAACCCAGACGGACACACGTCCGGGCAGAAGGTGAAGCCGAAGAAGACGACGAGGGTGCGCCCGCGGAAGTCCTGGTCGGTCACGCGTTTGGCCGTGTGGTCGGTGAGCGTGAAGGGGCCGCCGATCAAAGCCTGCCCGACGGACCGGACATTGACTGCCGGCAGCAGTTTGGCGCGGGCTGTCGGAAAGATGAGAAGGGCGCCCAGCGCACCCAGCGCGAAGCCGGCCAGGATGAAAAGCGCAAGTCTCAATTTGGGCGCTGGCACGACGTCGCTGTCCTCGCTCATTCGCCCATCTGCACCAGCGTGCCGTGGATGCGCGCGCTCCGCAGGTAATAGGCGAAAATCGCAAAGCCGGCGATGAAGTAGAGCACGTTGAGGGCGAAGGCCTTGACCATCAGGTGGCCGACGAAGCTGCCCTCGAGCACGATGGCGCGCAGGCCCTCGAACACGTAGGTGGGCGGTAGGGTAAGCGCAATTGGCTGTAGCCAGCCGGGCAAGGTCGCGACCGGATAGTAGACGCAGCAAATCGGCAGCAACACGAACACGATGAGCCAGGCGAAGCTCTCGGCGCCTAGACCCCAGCGCAGCACCACCCCCGTCGAGACGAGACCCAGCGACCAGCTCATGATGACGAGGTTGGCAAAGAACGCCGCAAACGCGACCCCCAAGCTCAACACGTTGAATCCGAACAGGAAATACGCAAGAAACGCGACCGGAATCATGGCCACCAGCAGCTTGATGAGGCTGACCGTCATGAGGGCGGCGATGAACTCTGCCGGCCGCAGGGGGCTCATCATGAGGTGGCCGAGGTTGCGCGACCAGATCTCCTCCAGAAATGCCACCGAGAAGCCGAGTTGGCTCCTCACCAGCACATCCCACAGCAGCACCGCGCCGATGAAAAGGCCGGCGGCCTTGGCGGCAAAGCTCGAGGTCTGCGCGAGGTAGCTTTGCAGGAAGCCCCACATCAGCATCTGCACCAGCGGCCAATAGATCAGCTCGGCGGTGCGCGGCCAGGATGAGCGGATCACGTACCAGTAGCGCAGAACGAGGCCGAAGATCCGGCCGGCGGAGGCGGCCAGCGTCGCCTGCTCGCGAACCGGGGAGGAGCGGGGTGCAGGGCCGGCAGCTGCGATCATGGCGCGCCCTCGATGTCCTCGGTGCCGCGGCGGGCAATGGCCAAGAATACCTCCTCCAGATTGCTGCGGCCGAAGCGCTTGATCAGCTCCGCCGGCGTCTCATCGGCGATGATGCGGCCTTTTTCCAGCATGATCACCCGGTCGGCCAGCCGCTCCACCTCCGCCATGTTGTGGGAGGCGAGGACGACGGTTGCCGCATAGCTTCGGCAATAGATCTCGAGTTTGGAGCGCACCCAGTCGGCGGTGTCGGGATCGAGCGAGGCCGTAGGCTCGTCCAGCATCAGCAGCTCCGGCTCGTTGAGCAGCGACTTGGCGATGCTCACGCGCGTCTTCTGGCCGGCCGAGAGCTTGCCGTAGGGGCGGTCCAGCAAGTCGGCGAGCTTGAAGTCCTCGGCGATCTTGGCGATCCGCTCCTTGCGGTCGCGCACGCCGTAGAGCCTGGCGAACACCTCCAAGTTCTGCCTGACCGTCAACCGCATCGGCACGTCGACGTAGGGGCTCTCGAAATTCATGCGATGCAGCACTTTGTAGCGCTCGCGCGCCATGTCGGCGCCGAACACCCGCGCCTCGCCGGAAGTCGGGATGACGAGGCCCATCAACATGGAGATGGTGGTGGTCTTGCCGGCGCCATTGCCGCCCAGCAGCGCCGTGATCGCGCCGCTCTGCAAGGCGAAGCTGATGCCATCCACGGCGGCGATCTCGCGATAGACCTTGCGCAGCTCCCGCACGGCGACGGGAGGCGGCAAGGCGCCCTGCTCCTGCGACATCGGCTTTTGCATCGAGCGTGGTAGCCTGGAATGGG
>Ga0111539_10006658_pt1 | contig 14880 bp, 15 predicted proteins | sample RhiMethybrSRZTD1_FD_79667 | JGI IMG/M metagenome (GOLD analysis project Ga0111539, IMG submission 79667) | Populus rhizosphere microbial communities from Tennessee, USA - Rhizosphere MetaG P. TD hybrid SRZTD1 (version 2) (version 2) | ecosystem: Host-associated > Plants > Roots > Rhizosphere >... | reverse complement strand
TTGCTATACACCACCTGCCAGGTCGCGACGTACCGGACAGAAGCCACCGCAGCGATCAACGCGCCCACTTTGAGCGCTCGACCAAACGAAATCTTCCCCTCCAAAACGTTGTCGCGGTACGAGCGGACGCCGAAATAGATCAGCAGAAAGGCGAGTACCATCGACGTGTAGCCGAAGATCTCGCCGCGGTCGAACCCGATTTTATCGATGAACGGGACAGTCGCGAGCATCATCACCGACAGGATGACGCCTGCGATCGAGCCGAATACGAGTACGATCTTTTTCATTGTTCGAAGCCTCAGGTCGTTGGAATCTGTGTGGACGGGCGGACAACCTGACTTGATCGCTCGATTTCCGCGTCACCCGAACGGGTGATTTTGCAGCGGGAACGAAAAAATCACCTTTTCAGGGGATGAGTCCTGCCTCCTTGGCCTTCTGGACGGCTTGTGTTCGACGGCTGGCCGCGAGCTTGTCGAACAAGCGGGCGGCATGCGTCTTCACCGTGTTCTCGCTGACGAAGAGCTTCTCGGCGATCTCGCGATTGCTGAGTCCAGTGGCGATCGCTTCGAGGATTTCGAGCTCGCGGGGGGTGATACCGAGCTGGTTGAGCCGCTCTTTGTTGCGCACGAAAGGCCCCTGCGTGGGGACCGGAATTTCCTTCAGGACGACCTTGGTGCGGGTGAGTTTGAGACCAAGCCAGATGCCGAGCGCCGCGAAAATAAGGGCAACGAGTCCGCCGTAGAGCTCGAGCGAGTGCTCGAGAACAAGGAACCGGTACTCGATGAGCTTGAGCGCCGCGATCAGCACCCCACCCAGGATTCCGTACAGCAATACCGTCTTCTTCAGTTGCGCTCCCGGCTGATCATGCAATCGAAGCGTCGTGGACCATTGTCGCAATCTCGGACCAGCTCGAAACCGTGATGGCCGGCGGTGATGCGCGCAACGCACCGTTCGGCGACAACAGGATCGGCATCATTCCGGCGGCTGTCGCTCCATCGACATCCTTGTCGATCAAGTCTCCCACGAACCAGCACTCGAAAGGCGCCACGTCGAGCAGGCCTGCGGCCACGTCGAAGATCAGCGGATTGGGCTTTCGCACCCCGTGTTCGGACGACACCACGAAGATCTTCATGAAGTCATCCAGCCCGTGCTTCGACAGTTCGTGCCGAATGGTGGCCTGCCCGAACGACGTGTTGCTCACGACTCCCATCGGGATGCCGGCTCGACGGAACTTCGCCAGCGCGTCCTCCACCCCCGGCATGGGGCGCGTACGCACGGCCGCGTTCCAGAATCCCAGCTCCAGCGCTTCGATCGGTTCCCGGAAGACCGTGCCTAACGCCCCATGGATGAGTCGCGTGAGCGAGGGCCACGGCGTCTCGACGTGCGTCGTGTCACGCAGGTCCGCGACTTCGCGCGAGATGCGCCGTGCCCGGTCCCGCACCTGCTCCATGCTGACACCGGGTCTCAGCTCGGCGCGCTCGAGGAGCCACTCGTTGCCAGCGCCGGTGTCGAACGCCAACTCCTCGACGAGCGTGCCGCCGTAGTCGAAGAGCACCGCGCGTGGCGGATGAGGAGCCGTCACGACGGTCCCCATCGGCCCGCTTTCTCAGGCCGCCTGGGCCTGCACTCGGCGTGCCGGCGCTGGTTTTCCATCCACAACGGATTCGATGATGTAGTGAAACGCGATGACGGCCAGTGAGAACCACTCGGCCCAGAACAGCGTGAACCAGGACAGGAACTTCCAGCCAAGCATCGCCAGAACGATGGCTACGACAAGCCCGATCTTGAAGCGCCTGTCCTTGATCGACGAGAAGAACAGGATGACAGCCAGGTTTCCGACGAAGAAAGCCGCCGTGAAGATGAAGTGTACCGTCGTGAAATCGACGTTGTTGAAGAGGAGCAGGCCACCCAGCATGGCGCCGAGGTAGGTGTTGTAGAGCTGCTTGTCCTTCACCACACCATTCACGACGAACAGCATCGCCGCCATCGTCAACGGGACATAGAAGAGCTGGTTCTCTCCCATGCTGTAGTAGTCGCTGATGCTGTCGCGAATTCCAGTCCCGTCGTCAGCCCAGAGCAGCAGCACCGGCGTGAGCGCGCAGGTGGCGGCAAGGACTCGTTCGAGCCGGCCGAAGCGCGAGAGATCCTGCAGTGCGCGCCTGGTCTTTTCCTTGGCTTCCTGAAGCCTCATCGTGGTTTCCTCCCGGGTACGAGAATTCAGCCACAACGGTGTGCCCAATTATCCCGTTCCCAGGTGCAGCCGGCAATACTCCAGGCCGCCTTGCTCTTGACGCCTGCATCCGTAAGTTACAACTTACGGATATGAGTACGACCGATCGGACTCACGACATCGACCGGCAGCTCGACGCCCTCGGCGACCCCACACGGCGCGCCGTCCTTCGCCTCCTGCGCGACGGACCACGCTCCGTGACCGAACTCGCCTCGCATTTCCCGGTGAGCAGGCCGGCCATCTCGCAACACCTGCGCGTGCTCAGCGACGCAGGGTTCGTGAGCGCCACGCCCGAGGGCACACGCCGCGTGTACGAGTGCCGCCCCGAGGCGTTCGACTCGTTGCGCGTTTACATCGATGAGTTCTGGACGGCAGCACTCGGAAACTTCAAGCAACGAGCGGAAGCGCGGCGTTCCCGGAAGCGGAGGGCATCGTGACCGCCGGTATCGAAGCGGCGCCCGTCCGGAAGACCATCACGGTGCACGCGCCGGTACGTGACGCGTTCGAGGTCTTCACGGAGGAAGTCGATACCTGGTGGCCGCGGACGCACCACATAGGCAAGACGCCCATGGTGTCAGTGACGATCGAGCCGCGAACTGGCGGGACCTGTTACACGCGCCACGAAGATGGCAGCGTCGCCATCTGGGGTCACGTGCTCGCCTGGGAACCGCCCACTCGCCTTGTACTCGCCTGGCAGGTCACGCACGAATTCGGGCACCAGCCTGACATCGCGCGGGCGAGCGAGGTCGAAGTCCGGTTCACGCCGATCGCGCGAGAATCAACCCGCGTCGACCTGGAACACCGCCTGCTCGAGCGCCATGGCGCCGGGGCCGCGGCGATGCGCCAGGTCGTCGACGCGCCTAACGGCTGGAGCACGATCCTCGGATTGTACTGCCGGCGAGCCGAACAACCACAGACGGAGCCATAGATATGCCTTCCACGACGACCATGACGACGCGCGAAACCATCGAGGCCTACTTCAATGCCCTGCGACAGCGTCAGGGGATGGAAGACCTGCTTGCCGAGGACATGGTATTCACGAGTTTCACGAGCCCCATTCGAGAGTTGCAGGGGCGCGCCGCGTACCTTCCCGGCACGAAGCGCTTCTACGACGGGATCCAGTCGTTCGAGCTTCGGGAGCTGATGGTTGATGGCGATCGCGCCGTCGCGTTGACGCGGTACCAGATCAGGGGGCCTGGCGATCGCCCGCCATTCAGCAGTGATGTGGCCGAGGTGTATCGTGTACGCGAGGGGAAGATCGTTTCGTTCGGGATCTACTTCGATACGGCGCCGTACCCGAAGTAAGGGTGCGTCCTCAGGACCAGAGCGAGATCGCGAATTTCCGCACGCGGACCTTGAGTTGCCCCGTTCCCGACAGGGTGACCAGCGTGATTCCGAGCCCCCCAATCCAGTTCTGAGGGGCGTTGGACAGCGCGGTGTTCGAGTAGACGCGCTCATCGTGGAGAACGCCCGGAGGTCCTATCGTCAGCTCTCCGTTGCCCAGGCTTCGGCCGCTGGTGATGCCGCAGAACGAATGCTGCATCGAGTAGACGAACTGTGGATTGATCGTGTAGTCGAGCGGCGTCAGGAGCACGGGTGCCTGATCCCCCTGCTCATTGAATGGCGTGTTCAGTCGCGCGCCATTCACCTGGCGGTTGAACTGCGTCGTGACCGGCACGAGCGGTTCCCCATTGACCTGTTTCTCGTTCCCGAACTTGACCACCAATGCCACCGCCCACGGCTCCGGCGTGGGAGAGCCTGGTGGCGGTGGGGGCGGCACGGTGTTTGATGGTTGGGCCACGTACTGCAGGTGAGCGTTGGGCTGGTCGAATTCGGTCTCGAGCAGGACCCGCGAGGCAAGCGAAAGAGCGTTAGGCGGCAGGACGGCAGTCACGCCGATCGCCGCATGGGTGTTCGCCCCCGGTGGGCGGTAGATCGACAGGTTGAGTCCCTTCGCGTCCGGAATACTCGACGGCTGATTGGACGGGCCCGAGTCGCCGAGCTTCATGGGGCCCCAGCCCTTGGTGTCCAGCGAAGGCGTCAGGTTGCCCCCGCCGAAATCGACTTCATAGACGCGTTTCGGTGGCATTTGAACTCCGTCATGATTGAGGCGTGCGTTCCACGGGACCACACGATCGGGCGACGGCGTTCCCGAAACGTTCGGTAAGCGTTCCGGACCGCCGAATCCCGGCGATAAACTTTCTGATCGCTCCGGTCCGGGTTGCCAGAAACGTCCTTTCGTCTACGATCAATGGCGCAAGCACATCCACGAGTCATCGGACTGCCGTACGACGCGAGCTCGTCGTACCTGCGCGGGGCCGCGGCGGCGCCGCCGATCATTCGCTCCGCGCTGCATTCCCCGGCAGGCAACGCATGGACAGAGAGCCTTCACGACCTCGGTGAACCTGGGGTCCTGACAGATGCAGGCGACCTCACCCTTCCCGAGTCGAGGGAGGCGCGCGGACTGATCGAAGCCGGGATCGCCGCGATCCTCTCCGACGGCGCCCGTCCAATCGCGTTAGGCGGCGATCATTCGGTGACGTACCCAGTCCTGCGCGCCATTCATTCTCATGACGGGCCGGTCACCGTGCTCCACGTAGATGCACACCCGGATCTTTACGACGAATTCGAGGGCGACCGGTTCTCGCACGCCTGCCCATTCGCGCGCATCATGGAGGAGGGACTGGCGCGCCGGCTCGTGCAGGTCGGCATCCGCACGACGAACGGCCATCAGCGCGCGCAGGCTGAGCGCTACAAGGTCGAGGTGATCGACATGCGCGCCTGGGCGCGGGGAGAGCGCCCTTCATTAGATGGGCCGGTGTACGTCTCCATAGACCTGGATGGGATCGACCCCGCGCATGCACCGGGCGTCTCACATCGTGAACCGGGTGGTTTGACCGTTCGTGACGTGATCGGACTCGTCCAGAATGTCTTCGGCACGATTGTCGGTGCGGACGTCGTCGAGTTCAACCCGTCACAGGACGTCGGCGGGTTGACCGCGCACGTTGCCGCAAAACTCGTGAAAGAGATTGCCTCGACGATGCTGAAGTAGCGCTACCGGCGGATTCCTGCCTTTCGCAGTGCACTCCAGATGGCCGGATCCTCGGAGCCGAGCAACCACACCGAGAAGCCGCGCAGCTTGTGCTTCCGCACGAGCTCCAGCTTGGCCATGAACGCGCGAGAATCCTCGAGCCACGCGTGATGAAACACGCCGCGCGATTCCCACATCGCGTACGGTGATTTCTGGACATCGTCCCACTTCGGCTTCACGCCCGCGCTGTCGAGGATCCGCATTCCGCGCTCGTACGAGATGTCGCTCCCGCGCAGGCGTGAGCCATTGGAGTCGTCGTACGCCGGATACCACCAGTCCGAGTAGCCGGCGAGGCCGAGCGAGATCTTGGACGGTGGCACGCCGAGCGAGAGTACGTACTCGAGGCACGCCTTCATCCATGGAAAGCCGGCGACCGGTCCCGGAGGTGAACCACCGGTGTGCTGGGCATACGTCATGTACGAGATGAAGTCGAGCGTATCAGCAAGCGCCTTGTAGTCGAACGCCGCGCGCCAGTTCTCGTAGATCCATCGGTCGTAACTGTTCGTGCCGGGATCCTCGTTGAGCCGGGGTACAACAGCGGCCGAGAGCTGACAGCCGGCCCGATGAACCGAATCGACTGCCTCACGAGTGAAAAAGGTGAAGGCGTCCTTGTCGCGCAGGTGGAAGTTCTCGAAGTCGAACTGGATGCCATCGAACCTGTTGTCGCGGCAAAGCGCCGCGAGCGAACGGAGCGCCTCCAACCGCGCTTCAGGGTGATTGAGGACGCGATGAATCGAGGGTTGATCGAAGCCGGGATTCATGACCAGCGGATGCACCTTCACGCCCTTTGCGCGGGCAGTCTCCAGTACGCGCGGATCCACGCGTCCCCTGATTCGTCCCGTCGAATCCATCTGGAACACCTGGGGCGCGACGATGGTGACCTGGTCGGCGTGCGTGATGAACGCCTGGATGCTCTCCTCGCCGCGCAGGTACCAGATCGCCTCCATGCGCTGCGCGCCCGCGCGCGAGGCGAGGGCGGCGAGCAGGAGCAGCGTCCGCAGCATCACTGCTTCAGCAGGTCGAGCGCCGCCTCAACCATCCGGCGTTGAAGTGCGCTCGCTGGAGCCGCAAAGTTCGTGGTGTTGAAGACCGCGATCACGGCCATTCCGTTCGCCGGCACGAAGTAATAGAAGGACCTGAAGCCGGCCTGGCTTCCCGTGTGGCCGAGGATGCGCTGGCCATTGCGGTCGCGAACGAAGAAGGAGAGGCCCATCCACTGGTCCGGGTTCGATTCGTAGCTCTGGGACATCGGTTTCCCCGGCTGCCACATCTCCTCCAGGCTCTTCCGCGAGAGCACGACGTCGTACCGCTCGCGAGACATGCCCGGCAGGATCGCGTTGGTGAGGAAGGCAGTGTATTTCACGAGGTCGTTCACCGGCGCGTTCCACGCCCCGTTAGGCGACGTGATGCCGGGATCGAAGTCGGCGCCGTTGTCGGTCGTGCCTGCGCGGCCCGACGAGTCCTTGCGCACGTAATAGTTGTGGGACCTGTGCGCGGCGAGGAAATACGGCGTGCCGCGGAAGTAGCTGCGGTCGAGCTGGAGCGGCGCGAAGATGTTCTTCTGCACATAGGCGTCCCACGGGTCGCCAGAGACCTGCTCGATCACCCGGGCGAGGTAAATGAACGCCGGATTGGAGTAGCCGTAGCGCGAGCCGGGCCGGAACAGCAGCTCCTGGTACGGCATCATCGCCACGAGCTGGCTCCACGTCGTGGGCTCGAAGGGTTCCCACGGCTTGTCGTTGCCATACGGCCACGTGCCGTTCTGGAAGCCGGCGGTGTGCGACAGCAGCATCCGGATCGTTATGCTGTCCATCATGCCGTACGCGTCGTGCATGGTGCGCAGCTCGGGAACCCAGCGAATGATCCGGTCGTCGAGCGAGAGCTTGCCGCGATCGCGGAGCTGCATGATGCCGATCGCGGTGAGGGACTTGGTGATCGATCCCCAGTGGAAGATGGTCTGCGAATCCACCGACACGCGTTTGTCACGGTCGGCATAACCGCTCTCGTAGCGGCTTACCACCCGACCGTTCTTCATCAGGATCACGCTCGCGCCGACCACCTGGTCGCTGTCGACGTACGCCTGGAAAGTCTTCGTGAACTCGGCCCAGCCTTGCGGCGCCTGGCCCGTTGCGACCGTCGACACACCGAGAAGGGCCGCGGCAACGAAAGAGAATGGCTTCATGCCGAAGTCTGCTGGTTGGCAGAGCGTGCCGTCAAGAAACTGGAAAGACGGTTGTCGCGCGCCGCACGCCCTGGGACACCGCTGCTGCAGGCTGGCGCCTGACGCGAAGCCGCCGCAGACTGACGAGGGAATAGACAGGGAACAGGCAGGGAACGCCTTCACGGCATAGTGAAACAGATCCGGAGGTGGACCATGCGTCGTCGATTCTCTTCACGATCGTTTTCCCTTGGCTGCGCGAGCCTGGCCGCGGCCTTCGTGGTCTCGTGTAACTACGTGACCGATACCACACTCCCTGATGAGTTTCTGCTCGGCCCACCCGTTCAGCTGGAGATCAGGCCGGCCACCCTGAGCGTCATCGCGGGCGATTACTTCTCGCTCGAGGCGATAGCGCTCGATGCAAAGGGCCATCGAGTCCACTCCATCGTCCAGTGGACGAGCTCCGACCCGTCGATCGCTACGGTCGGTCGATTTGACGGCCTCGTGACTGGCATTGCGGTCGGGCAGGCAACGATTGCTGCATCCGACGGCGCATCGCTCCAGGCGACGGCCGTCGTCACGGTGACTCCACCAAAGCCGGCGGCTTCACTTCACATCGAGCCCGCAGAACTGTTCCTGGCCGTTTCCACTTCATCCCGCCTGAACGCGACCGCGTACGATTCCAACGGCCGGCTGACACCGGCGACGGTCGAGTGGTCGTCGCAGCACCCGGGCATCGCGACCGTGGACCGCGTGACCGGCGTGGTGACGGCGATCGCGATCGGAATGACGGAGGTGACGGCGACGGTCGGCTACGTGAACGCGTCGATCATTGTGCGCGTGGAACCGCCGGAATTCCTCATGCAGTGGGCGTCGTCCGCGACGGCGAGCTCTCAATACGACACCGACCTCTGGTCAGCCTCCCAGGCCACCGGAGCCCCGAATGTCTCATCGTGTTTTGAAGAATCGAATTCCTGGGCGTCCGCCGACGGTAACACTCAGGACTGGCTCGAGCTCACGTATGACGTGCCGGTGCGACCATCCGACATCCGCATTCATGAGGTCTGGGCACCGGGTTCCATCGTGAAGGTCGAGGTCAAGGACCTGACCGGGACGTATCACACGGTCTACGAGGCGGTGCCGAAGGCAGCTGGAGGCGCATGCCTGCTGCGGACCCTCCACATTCCCGTCACGAACGTACCGGAATTGATCAATGTCATTCGTGTGAGCATTGATCAACGCGTAATCGGTGACTGGAACGAGATCGATGCGGTACGACTCATCGGGTATCGCTAGTTGTGACCTTCACGCGCTCAGCGGTGTAATGTTCACTTGCTCGAGTAACAGGAGGGAGCATGACGCACCCGAGCGAGGAATCAGCCGGCAGCGCAGACGTTGAGCGGGTGTCGAGGGAAGTATCCAACCGTCTCGAAGAGCTTGGCATCTGGTTGAGTGGTACTGAAGAGCCCGAAGAGCTCGTGAGGATCCAGGAAGCCGTCGAGCGCTTCGAGCTCGCGGTCGAGTCGCGGGGCGGTGACCTGATGGTCGACGAACCCCCCGAGGGTCGGCGTGCACAGCCTGACGATCCGCACTTCGCTCTGCCTCGACGAAGCGCGGATGAGTCGGTGGACCGGTTCGTCGATCGGCTCGAGCGCGCCAGGCAGGACGTGCTACAGCTTCCGCCGGCGCAATAATCGCGGTCAGCTCGCGGTTCGCGCCGTGGAACCCGAAGGTTTCATGTCCGTGAGGGTGCGCGGGTACAAGGGTGCGAGGGTATGCGTACCCTCGTGCCCTCGTACCCTTCTACCCTAACGCGGAGCCACCAGCCGATCGAAGATCCGATCGGCCATACCCCGCGCGTCGGCCGAGGCGTCGTTCGTCAGGATGATGATCGTCGCCTTGCGGCCGGGAACTCGGACGAACGCGGCGCGCTTGCCGTCGGCGGTGGCATAGGCGGTGAAACGGGCCACGCCGGCGCGCGTGTCGGTCGTCCAGCCTCTCGTCTGGTCCACATTCCGCCACGTCGTCGGTGAGTCCAAGCCGAGTGACAGGCGATAGAGCTCGTCTACGCTCGAATGAACGTGTTGCGAATCAGGGGCAACCGTCTGGTGCGCGCCGATCGGCTGCGAGACGCGCGCAACACACGCCTGCAGTGGCGACGGCGGCGGACCACCACGCCCGCGTCCCGCTGCCGGCGCTGCCGTGGAATCGGCGGCGCCGCGGCCACGCGCTGCCGGTGGCGGCAGTTGCTCGCAGATCGACGTGAAGACCTTCGCGATGTCGCCGATGTCGAACTGCGGCAGCGTCGTGCGAGGCATGTGGCGCGCTTGCGCTGGAATGCCGAAAGACTGGTCGATGAACACGTCGCCGTTCTGGGCGACGAGCACCGTGGCGCCGCCCAATGCCGGATCATCGTACTTCGTGAACAGGGCACGGACGACTCCCAGCGGAACCGGTGAACGATCGGCGGCCCGGCTGATGACGCGGCGCGTGTTCAGGTTGTATCGGTCACCCGGGAACAACGTGAGGAACGGACTATCCTTGTCGTTAGGGTCGCGGCCGTTGTAGACGAACGCCTTGTTGCGGCCGATGATCCGTCCCGTGTCACCGCGGACCACCCAGGCTGTTCCTTCGTCCTCCGAGATGCCGAGCAGGTTCGGGTATCGCGGGATGATCGAATCGGCGAGGTCGGGAAGTCGCGAACGGGCCACCACGTGCTGGTCGATGCCGACGTTCCTGAGGTAGCCGAAGGCGGTCTGGTACCCCGGGTAATCCATGATCGTGTTGTTGTTCGACGGCGCGCCGCGGACCATGAAGTCACCGAGGATCGTCGCGCCCGCCGAGGAGCCGCCGACGACACCACCACGCTCGAGGACCGCCATGATTTCCCGTTCCGTCTTCGTGCCGCCGTAGTCCTGCACGATGTGGAAGTGGCGCCCGCCATTGTACCAGACCCCGCCGGCTTTCCTGATGATCGCCGTGAACGAGTCGCTGTCGGCAACCTTGCGGTCCTGGGTGAACAGTACGGCGACATTCTTCGCGCCGTTATTCAGCCAGGACTGGGTGAGGGTCGGCGGGGCCGTGCTGTCCCCGCTGGCGTTAGGCACGACGAGGATGAGCGCCCCCGGCCCGCCGGCCGCGGTGATGAACGCGTCGTAGATCTCGGGCCCCATCGAACCGCCACCCACGACGACCACGGTGCCCTTCGAGGGCCCGATCTTTACGGGACCGACGCCGGGCGGTCGCGCCTTGAACGGAGCTCCAAAACCGTTCGGTGCGGGAGCGGCGGCGGTCGGAGCCGGCCCGGAGTCCTGCGCCGCGACGGTCAGCGGCGCGACGACGAGAATGGCGGTGGCAAGTACGGTTCGCATGGTGCCTCTTCGATCAGGCTTTGGCGGTTCACTGACAAGTCGCGTCCGCGCAGAGCCATGTCAAGAGTCGGCCTTGCGGCCACAGGTGGTACGCGTAGCGTTGTGGACCATCCAACCCCTGGAGCGCCGCACCTTTGGGTGACGCACGATCCGCCGCCATTATGGTGACCGTGAACGGAACGCCATACCGGCGTACCGTGGAGACGCGACTCCTGCTGAGCGATTTCCTGCGCCAGGACCTCGCGCTCACCGGGACGCACGTCGGGTGTGAACATGGCGTGTGCGGTGCCTGCACCGTGCTGCTCGACGACGAACCGGTGCGTTCATGCCTCATGCTCGCCGTGCAGGCGGACGGTCATGCGGTGAAAACCGTCGAGGGCCTCGCGCGAAACGGCGAGTTGCATCCGTTGCAGCAGGCGTTTCACGAGGCTCACGGGCTGCAATGCGGCTTCTGCACGCCGGGAATCCTCATGACGCTCGTTCCATTCCTCCGCGACCATCCAGGCGCGGACGAACATGCGATTCGTGAGGCGCTGTCGGGAAACCTGTGCCGCTGCACCGGCTACCAGGGGATCGTCGACGCAGTCATCCTTGCGGCAAGTCGCGCGGATTCAACTCCAGCAAGCCGCGCATGACTGGTCTCGTCGGCAAGCGCGTCTTGCGGAACGAGGATGCGCGATTGCTCACCGGCCGCGCGATCTTCGTTGATGACGTAAACCTGCCGGGAATGCTGCACGTGGCGTTCCTGCGCAGCGATCACGCGCACGCGCGCATTCGCAACGTGGACGCGGATCGGGCGCGCCGTCGTGCCGGTGTCGTCGCGGTCTACACGGCACCTGATCTCGGCGATTACTGGAAACCCGGGCCGCTGCTCGTACACCCGCCTCCGATCAAGGACCTCACGTTCCGCGAAGCAACGCAGGTCCCGCTGGCGCGCGACAAGGTGCGTCACCTCGGCGAGCCGATCGCCATGGTGGTAGCGGAGAGTCGTTACCTCGCCGAAGACGCACTCGCCGACATCATGGTGGAGCTCGACCCGCTGCCGGCCGTGACGAATCTCGAAGCGGCCATGCTGCCTGACGCGCCGCGCATCCACGAGCAGTTCGACTCGAATGTCGCCGCGCACGCGGTCCAGTCGAAGGGCAATTACTCGAAAGCGCTGGCGAAAGCGCACAAGGTCATCTCGCGGCGACTGCGCTACGATCGCGGCATCGCTGGAGCGCTCGAGAACCGCGGCGTCGTCGCCGACTGGAACGCCGCGTCGCAGGAGCTGACGATCTGGGACACGACTCAAGCGCCGATCCCGATACGGAACGGACTCGCCGGCATGCTTGGCCTTCCCGAGTCGCAGGTACGAGTGATAGCGCCGTTCGTGGGCGGTGGTTTCGGTCCCAAGATGATGATGTTCTATCCGGAGGAAGTGCTCGTGCCGTGGGCGACGCTGCAGCTCGGGCGCCCGGTGAAGTGGATCGAGGACCGTCGCGAAAACTTCACCGCCACCACTCAGGAGCGCGGGCAGGTCCACGATGCGGAAATCGCCCTATCGAAGAACGGCCGCATCCTCGGCGTGAAGGACACCTTCATCCACGACGCCGGCGCGTACGACCCCTACGGCCTGACGATTGCGATCAACAGTCAGTGCACCTTGTTAGGCCAGTACGACATCCCGAACTACCTCTCCGAGTTCACCGCGGTCTTCACGAACAAGCCGATCGTCACGCCGGTCCGCGGCGCGGGGCGGCAGCACGGGGTGTTCGTGATCGAGCGGCTGCTGGACATCGCGGCGCGCGAGCTCGGCATCGATCGCGTCGAGATCCGCCGGCGGAATTTCCTCCAACCCCGCGATTTTCCGCACAACCACGAGATCATCTTCCAGGACTTCCAGCCGTTGGTGTACGACTCGGGCAACTACGAGCCGGCACTCGACGAGGCGGCGGAGATCATCGGCTACGAGAAGTTTGTGCGCGACGAACAGCCGCGACTCCGGGCGCAGGGAAAGCACGTGGGGCTGGGAATAGTCACATATATAGAAGGGACCGGAATCGGCCCCTACGAGGGTGCCCGCGTGCGTGTCGAGCCAAGTGGCCGAGTCCTGCTCGCCACCGGTGTCGGGACCCAGGGACAAGGGCACTTCACGATGTTCGCCCAGATCGTGGCCGAACAGCTTGGGGTGGCGGTGACGGACGTGAACGTCGTGACCGGCGATACGCGCGAGTTTCACTGGGGCACCGGAACGTTCGCGAGTCGCGGCGCGGTGGTCGCCGGCAGTGCCTGCCACGCCGCGGCGCAGAAGGTGCGCGAGAAGGCGATCGCGCTCGCGGCCGACGTGCTCAAGGTGAAGGCGAATCGCCTCGTGCTGGAAGGTGGCCGGATCTTCCCGAAGGATTCGCCCTCGTCAGGCATGACGCTGGGCGAGCTGGCGCGAAAGGCCAATCCGCTTCGTGGCGCGGTCAAGCCGGGCACGGAGCCCGGACTCGAGGCGACTGCGTATTTCGGCCCGTCGCGCGGCAGCACCGCAAGCGGCGTCCACGCGATGATCGTGGAGGTAGACAAGGAGACGGCGAACGTCGAAATCAAGCGCTACGTCGTCGTGCACGACTGCGGCAAGCAACTCAATCCGATGATCGTCGAGGGCCAGATCCAGGGCGGCGTCGCCCACGGCATCGGCAACGCATTCTACGAACAGCTGATCTTCGACGGGGGCGGTCAGATCCTGAACGCGTCGTTCATGGATTACCTGATGCCGACGGCGCTCGACGTGCCGAAGGTGGAGATGGGCCACCTGGAGACGCCGTCGCCGCTCAACCCGACGGGTGCCAAGGGTGTCGGCGAAGCGGGCGCGATTCCAACCGGCGCCCTGTTCGCGCAGGCGGTCGAAGACGCCCTGCATGGAACCGGCGTGGAAATCCTCGAGATCCCGCTTTCGCCTAACCGGCTCTTCGAGCTTATCGAAGAGGGCGGTCAGACGCCGGCAGTCGCTCCTGCTTCACACAACGGTGCGCGAACCTTGAGCGTGAAGGGAAGTTTCGATTTCGACGCGCGCGTAGAATCAGTGTACGAGGCGCTGCTCGATCCGACCGTGTTGGCCAGCGCGATGCCGGGATCGCAGGAGCTGGAGCTGGTCGCCCCCGATCAGTATCACGGCGTCATGAAAGTCGGACTTGGGCCTGTGTCCGCGGCGGAGTTCACTTTAGGGGTGAAGATCGTGGACGCGCAGCCTAACGCCGGCTATCGCATGTCGATCGACGCTCGGGGCGCGCTGGGCTTCGTGACCGGCGCGGCCCAGGTCCGGCTCTCAGCGCGTGGCAATGGCGGCACCACCATGCGGTACGATGCCGACCTGCATGTCGGCGGCACGATCGCAGGGGTCGGCCAGCGCCTGCTCGATTCCGCCGGTCGCGTGATGAGCGCACAGGGATTGAAGGCACTCAACCGGCAGTTGAAACGCCACCTCGACGGGAATCATTCGTGAAGCCGGCGCCATTCGACTGGTATCGCGCCGGGAGCGCTGTCGAAGCGCTCTCCCTCCTTGCCGAACACGGCACGGATGCCAAGCCGCTCGCGGGCGGCCAGAGCCTGATCCCGGCGATGAACTTCCGGCTCGCGCGGCCCGGCATCCTCGTCGATCTGAACGGAGTCGCCGATCTTTCCGGCATCGACACCACGGCTGACGGAACGTTGCGGATCGGGGCGATGACGCGCCAACGAACGGCCGAACGCAGCTCGACGATCGCGACGCATTGTCCGTTGCTGGCAGAGGCGCTTCCGTGGGTCGCGCACGCGCAGATCCGGACGCGAGGAACGATGGGTGGGAGTGTCGCGCACGCCGATCCGGCGGCCGAGCTTCCGGCGGTCCTTGCCGCGCTGGGTGCACGGTATCAGCTCCGATCGCAGGGCGGCGAGCGCTGGATCGCGGCCGAAGATTTCGTGACGGGACTCTTCGCGACGGCGCTCGAACCGGGTGAGCTGTTGACGTCGATCGAGGTTCCGCGTCGCGCACCGCGAACCGGCCACGCGTTCATCGAAATGG
>Ga0111539_10006657_pt1 | contig 14882 bp, 14 predicted proteins | sample RhiMethybrSRZTD1_FD_79667 | JGI IMG/M metagenome (GOLD analysis project Ga0111539, IMG submission 79667) | Populus rhizosphere microbial communities from Tennessee, USA - Rhizosphere MetaG P. TD hybrid SRZTD1 (version 2) (version 2) | ecosystem: Host-associated > Plants > Roots > Rhizosphere >... | reverse complement strand
GTACCAGCCTTTGCAGCTTTGTACGTCAGCATGGAGATGAACCGTGCCCAGGAGGCATCGCGTACATCCTTTGCAAGGGTACCTTGGGCGAGCCCCCTTACATTGAGCTTCTCGATCGCGATCGCATCGTAGTCGCGCACGAGCCGGGCACTTGCCTGGTGCAAGTGCTCGTTCCTCTCGCGAGTCACGGCCGCATGGCACCGGGCTACCGCCATGCGAGCCCTTTCCCGACCGCTCGAGCCGCGCTTCCTGCGCTCCAGCCGACGTTGAGCCTGCCGGACCCACCGCTCGGCCTTGCGGGCCGCCTTGAGGCTCGGGATGAAGCCACCATCGGAGAGCGCGGCGAAGGTTGATATACCGAGATCCAGGCCGACGGTCCGGTCGCCCGTGCGCGGTTCGGCGACCGCGATCGCCACCGCGAAGGACACTGTCCAGCCCTTCGTGTCGCGCTTGAACGCACAAGTCCTGGGTGAAGCACCGGCGGGCAAGTGACGGTGCCAATGCACCCGCAGACCTCCCGGCATGCCCTTGAAACGCAGGCGACCGTTCTTGAGGGTGATTCCGCAAAACTCGCTGAACCCGAAGCTTTGGAACCAACCCTTGCCGCGATACCGGGGAAGGCCCGGCTTCCGGCCCTTCCTGACCCGTCGGAAGAAGCCTCGGTAGGCCTCGTGTAGGCGTTTGAGCGTCGCACGCTGCAAACACACGGGCAGTGCCGAAGCCTCGGCGTCGCTCCTTCGCCATTCGGTAAGTCCCTTGGTCTGGTCCCTGTAGGTGAGCGATACATCTGCTTTCCGGTGGGCCCCAATGCGTTCCTCCAACGCCGCGTTGTAAAGTTGGCGCTGCGACTCCAGAATCTTCTCGAGAGCCCGATGCTGTGCCTTTGCGGGCAGAAGGCGGAATCGATAGGAGACAATCATCGACCCAAGTTACTGCGCTGCAAGCTCACTGGGTGAGCCTCATACCTCCTAAGCCGTTCCTTTTTCCGCGCTTGGGTTACCCGTAGCGCTCAAACTGAGGCAGTACTAACTAGAGCGGTTTCAACCCCGCGTCCCGCAACCCCACCAGCACCGCTTCCCCGCTGGTGGGGTCGACGCGGAACTCGCCGTAGCGCGCCTCGCGGTACTGCGGCTCGCGGCCTTCCTCGAAGAAGAACGCGTTCGTCCCCAGCCACACCTCGCCCTTGCGGATGCGGTAGCGGATCCGGATGTTGCCGGTCTCGCCGGAGCGCGCGAGGTTGCCCACCTGGTTCATGGCGATGTTGACGGGCGCGAAGTCCGTCCCGCCCTCGGGCGGCAGCGGCTTCACGTGCGTGCGGATGTCCTGCGCAAGGCGGAAGCGCAGCGTCATGTAGTCGCCCTGCATGATCGATCGCGGGTCGACCGGCGCGAGGTCCAGGTACACCACCACCCCGTTGCGGATGGTCGATTCCTTGCCGACGATGGAGAAGTTGACCGCGCCCAGCACGATCAGCGCGCCGACGATGATGAAGATGCGCGTCCTCTTCATGGCTTCGCCCGCAAGTGGCGCGCGAGCGCGAGGCACGCCGCGCCCATCACCAGCATCAGCACCGACTTGATGAGCAGGCTCGCACCGATCGCGTAGTAGAAGTGCGAGACGTGCAGCAGCGCCGCCAGCACGCACAGGCCCATGAGCCCGCGGCCGCCCAGCGCGAAGGCGGCTGCGAGCGCGCCGAGCGAGGCGAGCGCCGAGAGGATCGGCCACAGCGCGAGCCACCCCACCCGTGGGCCTTCGGCGGGACCGAACAGGCGGAATGCCTCGAACGGATGCGAGATGATCGTGGCGAAAGCGAGCCCGAGGATGAGGCCGGTCGCGACGGGGCGGGCCATCACCTGCCGCCCGGCCGCCATCCACGCGGGCTCCTTGTGCACCAGCAGGTAGAGCGCGCCGGCCGCCGGCGCCCACGCGACGATCCACCCGGCGAGCGCCATGCCGAGCGAGAGCGGCGGCTGCCCCTTCCTGTCGGACCAGAAGGGCTGGTCCCAGAGCCCGTAGCGCACGAAGATCGCCCAGGCGATGCACGCGAAGATGGTGCACATCGTCCGGTGCAGCCCGTTGGGCATGACCGGGACCAGCGCCAGCTGGATCACGAGCGCGATGAACGCGATCGGGGCGATGCCGCCCTGATGGCTGCCCTTGAACAGGATCTCGTAGGTCCCGAAGAGCAGCGCGAACTGCGCGGCGATCGACAGCGCCAGCGCGAGCTGCGAGACGAAGGCGCCCTCGCGATCGGCCCTGAAGAGGCCCCACGCGGCCGCGAGCAGCACCAACCCGGTGAAGAGCGCCCCGCCTCCGCTATCGGGGTGGATCACGGCGCCGACGAACAGCACCAGCAGCAGCCCGGCGAACCAGCCGGCCACGCCCAGCAGCAGGCCGATGTACCACGGGCGCTCGGAAGCGTGAGCCTCGGGCGCCTTGTGCAGCACTTCCAGCAGCTCGTCGGCCGTCATCATGTCGCGCGCCACTCCCGCACCCACTTCATCAGCACGAAGCCGGCCACGCCCGAAGTCGCGATCAGCCAGGCGGCGAGCACCAGCACGTTGCCGAAGTCCTTGAACTGCATCTGCTTGATGAGGAACGCGGTGGAGATCGCGATCCACGCGCCGAACACGAGCGCCATCGGATAGACGTCGCGCTTGCGGCGCAGCGTCTCGAATGCGATGCCGCCGCACGCGGCCGCGAAGAGCAGGATTACCAGCGAGTCCTGCTGCGACATCCCGGCTCCGCGAGCGGACCCGCCGAAGAGGGCCACCATGCACGCCACGGTGCCGAACACGAAGCCGAAGGTGGCGAGCACGCGCACCAGCCAGCGCGCGCGGCCCAGGTGGTCGAAGAGGATCGCGCCCCCGAGGTTCACGAGGCACGCGAGGAAGAGCAGCAGCGGCCGCTCGATGCCCAGGCGGCTGGCGAAAAGGAACCGCGCCAGGGACGTGTCCTCGAGCCCGCAGTAGAGCGCCATGCCGACGTTGAGCACCACCCACCACGTCGCCCATACCGCGGCCGAAGCGCTCGCGAGCGCGAACGGGAAGGCGAGCGCGGCCCAGATGAAGAAGAGCTCGTAGACGTCGGCCCCGGTCTGGTAGGTCTGGCCGAAGAGGGCCAGCAGCGCGCCGGTGAAGAGGAGGGCGAGCGTGACCGCGCCTTGGCCCAGCGCGTGGGGCGGCGGGCGCCAGAGCGCGAGGCCGGCGGCGGCGAGCAACGCCACTTGCAGCAGCGCGAAGCGGCCGAGGACGCCGTAGTCCTGCCAGTTCGCCGCGACGAAGAAGATGGCGCCCGCGCCGAGCGCCGCGATGCCGGCGCCGTTCAGCAACCGGACGAGGAAGGAGCGCCACGCGGCGGCGTCGGGCCGCGCCCCCGAAAGGTCGAGGGCCATCGCCGCCGTGGGTTCGTTCAGGCGCTGCTCAAGGACCAGCTGGTCGAGCACTGAGCGCTTCATGCCGCGGATGATACGGCACGGCGCTCATTCCCCTCTATCTACCGGCCGAAATCGTTCGGCCCTTCTCCCGGACGCGGGAACAGCCCATTGCCGATATGCGGACCTGTCTGCGGGTTCGCGGCCGCCACCGGATCGTAGCGCCGGTAGACGTAGTCCCGCGCAGGCATCTCGTATACGCGCTCGACCAGGACCGGTGCGACCATGGGCGCGCCGACGTGGCGTTCGATCACGAAGTCGCCCTGGGGATACCGGTACACGAGCTCGCTGTCGGGAACGACGCGCATCACGACGACGGGATCGGGCGCCGTTACGAGGTAGCGGTTCGTGCCGTGCCAGGTGTCGCCGGACACGGCCATGGCCGCGGTGGAAGCGAGGGCGAGCGCGACGCCCGCGGCGATTCGGATCCTTTTCATGTGGCTCTCCGGGGTGCCCAATCGAGGTATGACACCCGGAGGCGCTGCTATGATTCGATCCAAGTGGCTCATCCCATGAGCCTACAGCGCCGCAGCCTTGCGGCATGCGGATGACCGTGGACCGGACCGAACGCTTCTACAAGATCGACCAGCTCCTGCAGGCCCGGCGCCCGGGCGTAGTGCCGATCCGCACGTTCCTGGACGAGCTGGACGTGTCGCTCGCCACCTTCAAGCGGGACCTCGAGTACATGCGCGAGCGGCTGTATGCGCCGATCGTGTGGGACCGGGACCAGAACGGCTACCGCTTCGAGGCCCAGGAAGAGGTCAAGGGCCATCCGTACCAGCTCCCGGGGCTGTGGTTCAGCCCCGCCGAGGCGCAGGCGTTGCTCACGCTGGAGCACCTGATCGAGGGCCTCGAGCCGTCGCTGCTCGGCCCCCACCTCGATCCGCTCAAGGTGCGGCTGCGCGCGCTGCTGTCGGCGGGCGACCATTCCGCCGACCAGGTGAGGAAGCGCATCCACGTGATCCCGCTCGGCGCGCGCAAGCACGAGCCCAAGCACTTCGCCCTGATCGCCTCGGCCGTGCTTGGCCGCCAGCGCCTCAAGATCACCTATTACAACCGCACCCGCGACGAGGAGACCGAACGCCAGGTCTCGCCCCAGCGCCTGGTGTACTACCGCGCCAACTGGTATCTCGATGCGTGGTGCCACCTGCGCAACGACATCCGCAGCTTCTCCCTCGATGCGACGCGCGCGGCCGAGATGGTGGCGGGAAAGGTGAAGGACGTCCCGGACGCGGAGCTGGACGAGGTCCTTGCGGCCGGGTACGGGATCTTCTCGGGGAAGAAAGTGCAGTGGGCGACGCTGCGCTTCACGCCCGAGCGCGCGCGTTACGTGTCGCTCGAGGAGTGGCACTCGAAGCAGAAGTCGCGCTGGGAGGCCGACGGCAGTTTCGTGCTCGAGGTGCCATACAGCTCGGAGGGCGAGCTGGTGATGGACATCCTCAAGTTCGGCGCCGACGCGGAGGTTCTCGCGCCGGCCGCCCTTCGTGACCTGGTGAGGGACCGGCTGCGTGGAGCGGCCCGGCAGTACGAGGGATAAAAAAGGACGTTCGACGAAGTCAAACGTCCGGGAAGATGCCCGCTTGCGCGGGCATCAACAGGTGCTCAGTAGCGGGTCGGATTGTCGGGCGCGCGATCGCGGCTGTTCGGCACGCCGTCATGGTCGCGATCGGAGTTCCAGCGCCCCTGCTGGAGTTGCCAGCCCTTTTCGTGCTGGACCCATTCCGGATGCGAGCGGTGGTAGCCCTTGCGCTCGCGCTCCCAGTGCCCGGCCTTCCAGTGATGGCGGTTGTCGCGGCCGTCCCAGTATCCCGGCGACCAGACGTAGCCCTGGCGTGCGACCGGAACCGGCTCGTGGCGCAGGGGCGGCGGCGGGGCGTTGAAGTAGATTTCCACCGCGGCGTTGGCGGCGAGGGGCACGGAGACGGCCCCGAGCGATGCCGCGCACATCACGGCGACGAGGGATTTGCGGAATTTCATTTTCGATCCTTCTGCAGCCAGGCTGCGAGAGGACCGAGAGTAGCGGGGGCGGCTGGCGGGGTCTGTTCGCCAGCGCACGGCTAGAATTGGGCACCCGCGTTTGCGGGTTCGACTGGATCGGGTTCTCAATGTGCCGCTGGCTCGCTTACTCCGGTTCCCCCATCACCCTCGACGAGGTCCTCTTCAAGCCGGCGAACTCGCTCGTCGTGCAAAGCCTCAAGTCGCAGAAGGGCGTCGAGACCACCAACGGTGACGGCTTCGGCGTCGGCTGGTATGGCCGCACTCCCGAGCCGCGGCTCTACCGCTCGACCAGTCCCGCGTGGAACGACCGCAACCTGCGCGAGCTCGCGGCCGACGTCCAGTCCGGCCTCTTCCTCGCCCACGTGCGCGCCTCCACGGGCACGGCGGTGCAGCAGACCAACTGCCATCCATTCCGCTATCGCAACTGGCTCTGGATGCACAACGGCCTCATCAACGGCTTCGCCCAGGCGCGCCGCGAGCTGCTGCTGGCGGTGGACGCCTCGCTCTTCCCGTCCATCGAGGGCACGACGGATTCGGAGATGATGTTCTACCTCGCGCTCACCATGGGGCTCGAAACCGATCCTGCGGGCGCGGTCGCGCGCATGGTGGGCTTCGTCGAGGCCGTGGGCAAGCGACACGGCGTGGAGAATGCGATGCAGATGTCGCTCGCCGTCTCCGACGGGCGCGACCTCTGGTTCTTCCGCTACTCCACCGAGCGCAAATCCCGCTCGCTCTTCTACAGCACGGACATCGTCGCGCTGCGCAAGCTCTACCCCGACGTGCCGCAGTTCAAGGCCGTCTCCGACGAGACGCGCCTGGTCGTCTCCGAGCCCTTCAGCGACCTGGAGGGTGCGTGGAACGAGGTTCCGGAAGGCACCTGCGGCCGGGTGCACCATGGCGAAGACACCTTCGCGCCGTTTGCGCCCATCGCCTAGGTCCACGTGAAGACTCGCGCCGCCGTCGCCTGGGCCGCAGGCAAGCCGCTCACGATCGAAGAGGTCGAGCTCGCGGGCCCGAGGGCGGGCGAGGTGCTGGTCGAGATCAAGGCCACCGGCATCTGCCACACCGACCACTTCACGCTGTCGGGCGCGGATCCGGAAGGCCTCTTCCCCGCGATCCTCGGCCACGAGGGCGCCGGCGTCGTGATGGAAGTGGGCGAGGGCGTGACCACCCTCGCGCCCGGCGACCACGTGATCCCGCTCTACACGCCCGAGTGCCGGCAGTGCAAGTTCTGCCTCTCGCGCAAGACCAACCTCTGCCAGAAGATCCGCGCCACGCAGGGCAAGGGGCTCATGCCCGACGGGACGTCGCGCTTCTCGCTGAAGGGCAAGCCGATCCTGCATTACATGGGCACCTCGACCTTCGCCAACCACATCGTGGTGCCGGAGATCGCGGCTGCGAAGATCCGCAAGGACGCGCCGTTCGACAAGGTCTGCTACATCGGCTGCGGCGTGACCACGGGCGTGGGCGCGGTGCTCTTCACGGCGAAAGTCGAGGCGGGCGCGAACGTGGCCGTGTTCGGGCTGGGCGGCATCGGCCTGAACGTGATCCAGGGCGCGAAGATGGTGGGCGCCGGGAAGATCATCGGCATCGACCTGAATCCCGCACGCGAGGCGCTGGGGCGGCAATTCGGCATGACCGACTTCATCAACCCGAAGAGTGTTCCCAACGTGGTCGATGCGATCGTGCAACTCACCGACGGAGGCGCCGACTACTCCTTCGAGTGCATCGGCAACACCACGACCATGCGCCAGGCGCTGGAGTGCTGCCACAAGGGCTGGGGTGTCTCGGTGATCATCGGCGTGGCGGGCGCGGGGCAGGAGATCTCCACCCGCCCCTTCCAGCTCGTGACCGGGCGCGTCTGGAAGGGCACCGCCTTCGGCGGCGCGCGCGGGCGCACCGACGTGCCGAAGATCGTGGACTGGTACATGGAAGGCAAGCTCAGGATCGACGAGCTCATCACCCACAAGTTGCCGCTCGAGCGCATCAACGAAGGGTTCGAGCTGATGGAACGCGGCGAGTCGATCCGCTCCGTGGTGGTCTACTGACCGCTAGGGCAGGCTCACCAGGTATGCGCCCAGCGCCCTGATCTCGTCGTCGCTCAGCCCGTCGAGCACCTCGCTCATCGTGGTGTCCGCGCCGGTTCGCTTGCCGTCGCGGTAGGACCTCATGGTGTCGAGCAGGTAGTCGCCGCGCTGGCCCGCCAGGGCCGGGATCTGGTCGCGGCCCCGGTAGTTCGGCAGGTGGCATTGGCCGCAATGGCGCTTGCCCGCGATCTCCCTGCCGCGCGCGACCGCCGCCGGGTCCGGGCTCGCGGCTTTCACGGGCCTGGGCGCCTGGCCATTGAAGTGCCGCGCGAGGGAGGTGACCTCGGCGTCTTCCACGCCTTTCATGAGCGGCACCATCACGGGCGCGTTGCGCAGCCCTTCGCGAAAGAAGATGAGCTGGTTCTCGAGAAAGGTGACCGGCTGGCCGGCGATGGACGGGACGTTGGCGGTTGTGGAGTTGCCACCGGGACCGTGACAGGACTCGCACAGCGCGATGCGGTCGGCGGCGGCCGCGGGGAAGGAGAGAGCCGCGAGCAGCAGCCCTCTCCAGGTACTGCTACCGACCATACGAGACGCGGTAGATCGCTCCCACCTGCTCGTCGGCGACGAGCACCGCGCCGTCGGGCATTTGCAGCACGTCCACGGGGCGACCCCAGAACTTGTTGCTCGAGGCGTCCATGAAGCCGGTGAGGAAGGGCTCCACTTTCGCGGAGCGGCCGTCGGACGACGGCGTCACGCGAACGACGTCGTAGCCGTTCAACTTCGTGCGGTTCCACGAGCCGCGGCGCGCGACGAGGATGCTGTCGCGATATTCGGCCGGGAACATGCTGCCGGTGTAGAAGCGCATTCCGAGCGCCGCGGCGTGGGCGCCGAGCGTGGTGACGGGCATCGTCACGCCCGCGCAGGCGTTGGGCTTGCTCACGTCGGGATCGGGAATGCCGTTGGCGTGGCAGTAGGGGAAGCCGAAGAACTCGCCCACCTTGGTCACGCGGTTCAGCTCTTCCTCGGGGCCGTCGTCGTTCAACCAGTCGCGCCCGTTATCCGTGAACCACAGCTCCTTCGTGCGCGGGTGGAAGTCGAAGCCGACCGAGTTGCGCACGCCGCGCGCGACCACTTCCATGCCCGAGCCGTCCGGGTTGTAGCGCCGGATCTGCGCGTACTCCGGAGGCGGCAGGCAGATGTTGCACGGCGCGCCGAACGGGATGTAGAGCTTCCCGTCGGGTCCGAACTTGACGTACTTCCAGGCGTGGTGCTGCTTCGGCGGCAGGTTGAAAGCGGCGGTCACGTCCACCGGCTGCACATTCGGATTCGCCTCGATGCCGTCATAGCGCAGCACCTTGTCGATCGCCACCACGTAGAGTTTGCCGTCCTTGATGGCGACGCCATTGGGTTGCGTGAGCTTGTCGACCAGGACGCGCGAGGTTCGCTTGCCGCCGGCGTCCTTGATCTCGTAGACGCGCCCGATGGTGCGCGTGCCCGCCCAGATCGTGCCGCTGTCGCCGCGCACCATGTGGCGCACGCCGGGCATGCCGCTCGCCCAGATCTCGACCTTGAAGCCCGCCGGCACCTTGAGGCTGGATAGCGGGATCTCGTTGTCCGGCGTGACCGTCATCTTCCCGGCGTGCGGGGCGAGCGGAGAGGTCGCGTGCGCATCCGACATCCCCTGCTTCCACCCGGGCACGCCCTGCGGCAGGTCGGGATTGGCGGCTTTCGAAATCGTCGGGGCAGCTCCTGCGCCGGACGACGGCTCCTTCATGTGTGAGCATCCTGCAGCTGCGGCGACGCAGAGCACGAGCAGGTAACCTTTTCCGTTCATGACCCATCTCCTCTCAGGACTTTTCGTGTTCATCTGGGCCACCGGCTTCATCGTGGCCGGGGTCGTTTCGACGCGGGCGGAACCTCTCACGTTCCTCGCCGCGCGCCACGGTTGCAGCATCCTAGTGTTCACCCTACTCTCCCTGGCCGTCAAAGCCGCCTGGCCGCGCGATATTAGGGCCTGGCGTGACGCGATGGTCGCCGGGATGCTGCTGCATGGCTTTTACCTCGGCGGCGTGTTCTGGGCGGTGTCGCAGGGGCTGGGCGCCGGCATGATGGGCCTCATCACGGGCCTGCATCCGCTGTTCACCGCGGTGCTCGCGTTGCCGCTGCTGCACGAGCGCCTGAATGCGCGGCAATGGGCCGGGATCGCGATCGGCGTGGCCGGCGTCGGGCTCATCGTCGCGCCGAAGCTGGGCAGCGTGGAGGGCTTGCCGCTGCATGCGTTGATCGTCGCGCTGCTGGCCACGCTCTCGCTCACCCTGGGCACGATCTGGCAGAAGCGCTCGAAGCCGCAGATGGACCTGCGCGTGAACGCCGCGATCCAGTTCGTGGGCGCGTTCGTGCTCATGGCCCCGCTCGCCTGCGCCCTCGAGGCCGGGCGCTTCGACCACAGCCCCGCGCTCTACGGCGCGCTCGCGTGGGCGGTGTTCGGCCTGTCCGTCGGCGGCATCTCGATCATGCTCTACCTGCTGCGGCGCGGCGCCGCCTCGAAGGTGGCGCCGCTGCTCTACCTCTCGCCGCCGATCGCGGCGATCATGGCGCTCGCGCTCTTCGGCGAGGCGCTGACCGCAGTGCAGCTGGGCGGGATGGTGCTCGCCGTGGTCGGAGCGTTCGCGGCCCGCCGCTAGGGATAGCGGCACGCGGCAGGCGCGTAGCGCAATCCCTCGCCACGGCAAGTCCAGAGGTACTCGCCGTTGGGGACGGACTCCGGGCGAATCGTGAGGCGCGCTCCAGCGACGAGGTCGTCGGCGATCTCGATCACGATCGTGCCATCGGGCCGCGCCGACATCGCGCGCGCGCCTGGGGGCAACGCCGCGAGCACCGGCATGGGCGCGCCCGAGCGCAGCGCGTTCTCGACCTCGGCCTTGTAGGGCCGGCTGGCGTCCAGCACCGCAACGACTTCCTCGTAACGGCGCTGGCGGTCGAGGACCTGATAGAGCCAGTACACGCTGAATACTGCGAGCGAGAAGGCGAGAACCAGGCCGATGCGGCTCATCGCCGGAACCGGCGCGGGCACCTGGACGATCTCCTCGGGGGTCGCGCCCCGTTTCACCACGAAGGTTCCGGCGGCGAGGTCGTGCAGCGCCTGGCGCCGCGGGGTGAACGCGGCGAGGATGAAGCCCGCGCCGGCGATCCCGATCGAGGGCACGAAGGCGACCAGCCGCAGCAGCGCTCGCAGGATGCCGATGCGCTTCCCGCTGCGATCGCAGATGCGCAGCCCGACGATGCGCTTGCCGAGCGTGGCTTGCAGGGGCGTGGCGGGCAGGAGCCCCAGGTAGAGGGCTGGGACGATCAAGGCCGTCCAATTCGGCAACTGCACCTGCAGCGCGATAGCCGACCGGATGAGCACGAACCAGAGGGCATTCAGCACCACCAGGTCCAGGATGAAGGCCATGGCGCGGCTGCCGAGGAGTGCGAAGGCCGATTCGGGCCGGGGAGGGTCGGCGCTCACGGCGGCATTATCCGGCACAAAGCGTCACACTGCCGGCGCGGCCTGGGGCTACACTTTTCCTCCGGGAGGTGTGCCATGAGGATGCTGCTCGGAATCGTCGTTCTCCTGCTGCTGCACGGCTGCGCATCGGCTCCGCCGGCCGTTGCGCCGGACAACGCCTACTTCCGCGACGAGCTCTTCGCGCCGGCGAGCGATCGCATCGACGCGAACGACGTCTTCGCGATGACGCCGGAGATGCGGCGCTACCTCAAGCGCGAGATCGGGCGCCAGCTGGAGGGAAAGGGCTGGCACCGGGGCCTGGTGGATGCGCTCTACAACGACGGCCAGCTGAAGCTCCAGTACGACTCCGACATGACGCGCACCGCCGCGCAGGCGTTCGAGGCGCGCTCCGGCAACTGCCTTTCGCTCGTGATCATGACCGCCGCGTTCGCCCGCGAGCTCGGGCTGGCGGTCCATTTCAAGCGCGTGTTTTCCGACGACGCCTGGAGCCGGGTGGGCGAGCTGCAGGTGGCGAGTACCCACGTGAACGTGACGCTGGTGTCGACCAAGCACGACGTGCGCATCATTGCCCGCGAACGCGATTGGGACCAGCTCACCATCGACTTCATGCCCACGGCGCGCGGGCGCATATACCGCGGCTACGCGATTTCCGAGGCCACGGTCGTCGCGATGTTCATGAACAACCGCGCCGCCGAGTCGATCGCGCAGGGACGCGTGGACGACGCCTACTGGTGGGCCCGCGCCGCGATCGTCCAGGATCCGGGGTTCGTCGCCGCATACAACACGCTGGGCGTCGTGTACCACCGCAAGGGGCGCCTTGCGGAGGCGCAACGGGTGCTCGCCTACGTGCTGGAGCGCGAGGCCGACAACACCTTCGCGCTGTCCAACCAGGTGCTGGTGCTCCAGGGCCTGGGTCGCCAGCCGGAGGCGGCCGTGCTGGCCGAGCGGCTGGCCAAGCTCGAGCCGCACCCGCCGTTCTTTTTCTTCGACCGGGGGCGCGAGGCGATGAAGGCGGGCGACTACGCTGCCGCGCGCGACCTCTTCACCCGCGAGGTGCAGCGCGACGCCGAGTACCACGAGTTCCACTTCTGGCTCGCTGCCGCCCATATCGCTCTGGGAGAGGCCGTGCCCGCCCGCAAGCACCTGGAAATCGCGCTGCGCAACAGCACCACCCGCACCGATCGCGACATCTACGCCGCCAAGCTCGACCGGATGCGCTGAATGGATGGAGTGTAAGTAAATGTAAACCGTGTGATCCCGCTCCCCCCTTCGGGCGTTAGGGGGATAAGCTAGCCTCCAGGGCGGGAGACCCACATGAAAACCATCCTCAGATTCACCCTTGTCGCGGTCGTCGCGCTGGGCGCGGCATCCGTCGCCCGGGCGCAGGCGCAATACCCCGCGCCCCCTTCGTACCCCTCGCAGGCGCCGTACCCGGCCCAGGCCCCGTACCCGGCCCAGGCCGCGTACCCGCCCGCGGACGAGGCCCTGCGTTTCTCCCAGGCCGAGCTGGACTCCATGCTCGCGCCGATTGCGCTCTACCCGGATCCGCTGCTCTCGCAGCTCCTGATGGCCGCCACGTACCCGCTCGACGTCGCGCAGGCCGCCGCATGGTCGCGCGCCAATCCTGGCCTCGCCGGGGACAACGCCGTGCGCGCCGTGGCAAACCAGCCCTGGGATCCGAGCGTCAAGTCGCTCGTGGCCTTCCCGCAGGTGCTCGCGATGATGGACGAGCACCTGGAGTGGACCGAGCGCCTGGGTGACGCGTTCATGTCCAACCCGAGCATCATGACGGACACCATCCAGGCCCTGCGTGGCCGCGCCGACCAGGCGGGCAACCTGCGCTCGGGCGAAGAGGTCGTCGTCCGCCGCGACTACGGCAACTACGTGATCGAGCCGGCCCAGCCCGAGGTGGTTTACGTGCCCTACTACGACCCGCGCACGGTCTACGGTTCCTGGTGGTGGCCCCACTACGCCCCGGTGTACTGGTCGCCCTGGGCGGGCTACGGCTATTCCGCGGGCTACGCCGGCTTTTCGTGGGGCTACGGCGTGGCGGTCGGCAGCGGTTTCTGGTACTCGAGCTTCGACTGGCCGCGGCACTACATCCGCTTCTATCCCAACCGGCCCTACTACTGGCGCGGCCACAGCTACGCGCACGGCCACCGCTGGTACAGCGATCGCGACCACCGCCGCAACACGCGCGGCTGGCAGGCGAGCGGCTACAACCGCGACGGCAACTACTATCGCGGTGACGGGCGCAGCCGCGATGGGCGTGGAACCAGCGGCGACCGCCGCACCGACCGGGGTGCCGCATCGGCGCCGGCGCCGGCCGGGGCCGGCGTCCAGCGACCGCAGTCTTCGCGCTACGCGCCGGGCGCACCGGCGCCGGCCGCGGCGCCCGCGCAACCGCAGCGCGGCATCGAGCGCGCTCCGGAGCGCCAGTACGCCGCGCCGCAGCCAACGGCCTCGCAGCCCCTGTCGCGCGGAGCAGTCGCGCCGGCGGCGCCGCAGGTCGGGCACGCAACGCAGCCGGTCCAGCGAGCGCCCGCCGCGGCGCCTGCGCCCGCACCGGTGGTGCAGCAGGCCCCGGCGCCCTCGCCGGTGGCGCGCGAGTCGCGTGAATCACGTGAGTCGCGCGATTCGCGCCCGGATTCGGATCGCCCGGATTCGCGCTCCCCGGATAGCGGCTCGCGCTCGGGCAGCAGCAACTCGCTCGGCCGCGGCGGCGGCAGGTCGGCCAACAACTGACCGCGCGGCGGGAGGCGGTGGCGGGGTCGGTTATCCTACGACTCCGCTTCCGCAACGATCCCGCCGCATGTCCGCCTTCCGCACCAACTACCTCGATTACGCCGAGCTCACCGAGCAGCTGCGCGCCTGGGCCAAGGCCCATCCCGATTTCGTGAGGCTGTCCTCTCTCGGCAAGAGCGCCGAGGGACGCGACATCCCCCTGCTCACCATCGGGCGCAACCCCGACGAGATGCGCCCGGCGATCTGGGTCGACGGCAACATGCATGCCACCGAGCTCTGCGGCTCGAGCGTGGCGCTCGCCATCGCCGAGGACGCGATCGAGCTGCACCGCAACAAGGACTCGCGCCTGCCCACGCACATGGCCGAAGTCCTGCGCGACGCGCTGTTCTACGTGGTGCCGCGCATGTCGCCCGACGGCGCGGAAAGCGTGCTCAAGCACGGACGCTACGTGCGCTCGAGCCCCATCGACAAGCGCCTGCACAAGGGGCACGCGTACTGGGAATCCTTCGACTTCGACGAGAACGGGCACATCGGCTACATGCGCCAGCAGAACGCCGACGGCGAGCTGGTCGAGCTCGCCGACCATCCCGGCGTGATGGTGCCGCGGCTGCCCGAGGATCCGCCGCCCTACTACAAGCTCTATCCCGAGGGCCGCATCGCCAATTTCGACGGCCGGCGCATCCCCGACCCGTACTTCCTCTCCGACAACCAGTACGACTTCAACCGCAACTTCCCCTACAGCTGGGCGCCGGAGCACGAGCAGGAGGGCGCGGGCGACTTCCCCGGCAGCGCGCCCGAGACGCGCGCGGTGCTCGACTTCACCATCGCGCACCCGAACATCTTCTGCTGGCTCAACCTGCACACCTTCGGCGGCGTGCTGATCCGCCCGCTGGGCGACAACCCCGACGGCAAGATGGACCAGGAGGACCTCGCGGTCTACCGCCAGGTCGAGAAGTGGGCCAAGGAATTCACCGGCTATCCCACGGTGAGCGGCTACCACGAGTTCCTCTACGCGCCCGACAAGCCGATCAAGGGCGACCTCACCGACTACGCCTACCACCAGCGCGGCACGCTCGCCTACGTGATCGAGCTCTGGGACCTGTTCACGCAGATCGGCATGGAGAGGAAGACCCCGTTCGTGGACGTGTACTCGCGCCTCGACCGCAAG
>Ga0111539_10006655_pt1 | contig 14886 bp, 15 predicted proteins | sample RhiMethybrSRZTD1_FD_79667 | JGI IMG/M metagenome (GOLD analysis project Ga0111539, IMG submission 79667) | Populus rhizosphere microbial communities from Tennessee, USA - Rhizosphere MetaG P. TD hybrid SRZTD1 (version 2) (version 2) | ecosystem: Host-associated > Plants > Roots > Rhizosphere >... | reverse complement strand
CGGCTTCTCGGCGGGCCTTGCTTTCTATCTAATGTTCCAGACGCTCTCGGCCTGGCTCCGTCAGGACGGCATCGAGCGCGCGACGCTCGGCATGCTCGCCTGGGTGGCGCTCGTCTACACCCTGAAGTTCATCTGGTCCCCGATCGTGGACCGGCTGCGGATCCCGTTGCTTTACGGGTTGCTCGGCAAGCGCCGCAGCTGGATGCTGCTCGCGCAAATCGGCATAGGCGCGGGGCTCCTCAACCTCGCGGGAAGCTCGCCGGCGGCGGACATCACGCACGTTGCGGTCGGCGCGCTCTTCCTCGCGTTCTGCTCGGCGACGCAGGACATCTCCGTCGACGCCTGGCGCATCGAGTCGGCCTCGCTCGACCAGCAGGGAGCGATGGTTGCCGCTTACCAGCTCGGCTATCGGGCCGCGCTCATCACCGGGAGCGCCGGCGCGCTCGGACTCGCCCAGGGCTACGGCTGGGCGACGAGCTACACGGTGATGGCCTCGCTCGCGGGTATCGGCGTCCTGACGACGCTCCTCGTGCGCGAGCCCGCTACGAGCGTGCCGAGGTCCGCCGCCGACGGCGAGCGGCGCGTCGCCGACTGGCTCGCGGCGCGGCCGAACTGGCCGGAACCGCTGCGCCACCTCGGCGCCTCGTTCATCGGTGCGGTCGTCTGCCCGTTCACGGACTATTTCGCGCGCTATGGCCTGCACACCGCGATCGTCGTGCTGCTGCTCGTCAGCACCTATCGCCTGACCGAGTTCACGATGGGCTCGATGATCAATCCCTTCTACATCGACCACGGCTTCTCGCTCGGGCAGATCGCGACCGTCGTGAAGGCGATCGGCCTTCCGGTCTCCATGGTCGGCGTCATCATTGCGGGGTTCATCGTCGCGAAGGCGGGCCTGCGCTTCGCGCTCTTTCTCGGCAGCATCCTGATCGCGTCCTCGAACATCGGGTTCGCGCTGCTCGCGAGCACCGACTCGCCGTTGCTCCTCGGCCTGGGCCTCGTCAACGGCCTCGACAACCTGGCCCAGGGCGTGCACGGCACCGCGCTGATCGCTTTCCTGTCGGGCCTGACGTCGACGCGTTACACGGCGACGCAGTACGCACTCTTCTCGTCGCTGTATGCCATCTTCGGCAAGCTGCTCGAGGGCACCTCTGGATTCGTCGTGGACGCGATCGGCTATCCCTCCTTCTTCACCTATACGGCCTCGCTGAGCCTGCCGGGCCTGCTGCTGCTGGCGTGGCTCTCGAAGCGCGGCGTGCTCGACTGGCATGGCAAAATCGCGACGCGGGAAGGCAACGGGTCCGAAGATGACCGATGAGGTCCTGAAGTTCTTCGTGCTCTTCTTCGTCGTGGTCGAGCCGGTCACGCTCGTGCCGCTTTTCGCTGCGATGACGGAGGGAGAGGACGAGGCGTTCCGGCGCAAGATGGCGCTCAAGGCCGTGTGCATCGCGGGCATCGTCCTGTTCCTGTTCGCGGTTGGCGGCGCTTCGTTCCTCAAGGTCATGGGCATCAGCATCGACGCCTTCCGGATCGCCGGCGGCATCATGCTCTTCCTGATCGCGCTCGAGATGGTGTTTGCGCGCGAGTCCGGGACGCGCGTGACCCCCGACGAGAAGGACGAGGGCCGGAAGCGCAAGGACGTGTCTGTCTTCCCGCTCGCGTTTCCGTTCATCGCGGGACCCGGCGCGCTCGCGATCGTGCTGCTGACCTTCGGTGCCGCGCGCGATGATCTTCGGTTGTCGGTAGGCCTCTTCGGCGCCGTGGTCGCCGTGCTCGTGATCACCTATCTCCTGATGCGCCTGACGCCGGTCGTGATGCGGGTGATGGGCGTCACAGGCGGCAACGTGATCAACCGGCTTTCCGGAGTCGTGCTTGCGGCGCTCGCGGTGCAGTTCATCATCACCGGCGCGACGAACGCATTCGGCGGTGGCTGACCCGCATGGCGGACGTCTTCATCTCGTATGCCCGTGGCGACAAGGCGCGCGTCGCCCCGCTCGTGGCGGCCATCGAGGCGAGGGGCTGGTCCGTCTGGTGGGATCCGGAAATTGCTCCCGGACAGGACTTTGACCGCCAGATCACGAAGGAACTCCAAATGGCCGCCGCCGTCCTGGTGGTCTGGACGCCAAAATCGGTCGAGTCACGGTGGGTTCGCGGCGAAGCGCGCGAAGGCGCAGACCGCGGAGTCCTCGTGCCCGTGCGTTTCGAAAACGCAAGCTTGCCGATCGATGTGCGCGCGATTCATACGATGGACCTCGATGACCGGGAACTCGGCAGCGGCAGTCCGGGGGTCCAGGAGATCTTGCACGCGCTCGAGGCCGTGATCGCGCGCGTGCGCGGGGTCGAATCCACTTCCGCCGGCCGCGAAGCCGCGTCGGCCAGGTCCGTTCGGGCAGCTTCCCGCACCGCAATCTGCGTCCTGCCATTCTCCAACATGAGCGGCGATCCCGAGCAGGAGTATTTCAGCGACGGCATCACCGAGGACATCATCACCGACCTGAGCAAGGTCTCGGCCCTCGCCGTCATCTCGCGCAACAGCGCCTTCGTCTACAAGGGCCGGCACGTCGAAGTCCCCAAGATCGCGCGCGAGCTCGACGTCAGCCACGTTCTCGAAGGCAGCGTCCGCAAATCGGGCGGCCGCGTCCGGATCACCGCGCAGCTGGTCCACGCATCGAGCAATGATCACGTCTGGGCCGAGCGTTATGACCGCGACCTGAACGACATCTTCGCGCTGCAGGACGAGATCTCCCAGGCCATCGTCAAGGCTCTGAAGGTGAAGCTGCTGCCCGCGGAAAAGGAAGCCATCGAGCAGCGCGGCACGGAAAGTGTCGAGGCTTACAACCTCTACCTCATGGCCTGGCAGCGCTACGTCGGCAATGCCCGGAACGAGGAGGACGTCGGGGCGCTGGAAACGATCATCCGCCTGTGCACACGTGCGACCGAGATCGACCCGGGGTACGCACAGGCATGGGCACTCATGGCCATCGGCCAGATGATCCTCCACTTCGTGCATGGACGCGCAGGCGACGGAGGCATGAAGGCGATCGAGCAGGCGCTTGCCCTGGATCCGGACTCGGACCAGGCGCACGCGATCAAGTCCAAGATCCTGACCCGGCAAGGCCGGAACGACGAGGCTTACGCGGAAATCGAGGTTGCGCTACGTCTGGATCCCGATTCCTTCGAAGCCAACCGGACCGCCGGGCTATGGAATGTCAGGAAGCGGCGCCTGCCGGAGGCCATTCGGCACTACGAAAAGGCTCTGGCGCATACGGACGCGGACTTCCACACGACCGCCATGCTGATGACCTGCTACACGGCGATCGGAGACACGAAGGGCGCCCGACGCGTCGCGGAAATCGCGGTTTCGCACGCGCAGAAAGTCCTCGCGCAGGATCCGGACGACTGGCCGGCCATCAGCTACGGCGCGAATGCACTCGCGATACTGGGAGAAGCCGAGCGCGCCAAGGAATGGATGAATCGTGTGCTGCTCATCGAGCCGAACCGGATGGAGATGCGCTTCAATTTCGCCTGCACGCTCGCGTGCAACTTGGATGAAAAGGAAGCCGCGCTCGACATGCTCGAACCGGTGATGGCAACGATCACCGCAGGCTTCCTGCGTCATGTCAAGGTCGACCCGGACCTCGATACCCTCCGCGACGATCCGCGCTTCAAGGAAATGGTCGCGTCCGCGGAGGCGCGCCTCGCAGCGGCCGCGCCGGGGCCCGGAACGGCATCCTGAATCCGCTCTAGCCGCTGCGCCTGAACTCGAGATCGAAGACCGAGTGGCCGAGCCGGCGGCCGCGGTGCTCGAACCGCGTGGCCGCGCGCTCGGGCCGGTCGACGCAGCCGCCGTCCCGCGCGACGTTGCGAAGATCCGGCGATGCGTTCAGGACCTCCAGCATCCAGGCTGCGTAAGGCTCCCAGTCCGTGGCGAGCTTGAATAGCCCGCCCGGCTTCAGGCGGCTCGCGACGAGCGCCGCGAAATCCGGTTGGACGATCCGCCGCTTGTGGTGACGCTTCTTCGGCCAGGGGTCCGGAAAATAAAGCAAGACCTCGTCGAGCGAGGCGGGCGGGATCATGCTCGCCATCACCTCAACGGCGTCGTGCGCGATGACGCGTACGTTCGCGAGGCCGGCCGCGTCGGCGGCGAGCAGGCAGTGGCCGACACCGGGCGGATGCACCTCAATGCCGATGAAATCCTTCCCCGGCGCGGCGGCGGCGAGCGCGACGAGCGTGTCGCCGTTGCCGAAGCCGATCTCGAGCGCCCGCGGGGCGTGGCGGCCGAACGCGCGGTCGAGGTCGAGCGGTGCGGTTGCGTAGGGGATGCCGAGCCGCGGCAGCAGCTCATCGAGCGCCCGGCGCTGCGCGCGCGTGATGCGCCCGCCGCGCAGAACGTAGCTCCGGATCGGCTGGCGCGGCGCGTTCACGCCTGCGCGACCAGGTCCTGTGAGAGCCCCGACACGCTCGTGCAGCCGGTCAGCGCGAGCGTGCGGTCGAGCTCGTCGGCGAGGATCGCAAGCGCGTGCGCGACGCCGGCCTCGCCCCCTGCCGCGAGTCCGTAGACGGGCGCGCGGCCGAGCAATACGCCCTCGGCGCCGAGGGCGACCGCTTTCGCGATGTCCGAGCCGCGGCGCACGCCGCCGTCCACGAGGATCGAGACGCGGCCGCCGACGACGCGGGCGACCTCGGGCAGCGCGTCCAGGGCGCTGATGGCGCCGTCGAGCTGGCGGCCGCCGTGGTTCGAGAGCACGAGCCCGTCGAAGCCCGCGGCCAGCGCGCGCTCCGCGTCGCCCGCGTGCAGCACGCCCTTCAGGAGGAGCTTGCGCGGCCAGCGGTCGCGGAAGCGCTTCACGTCGTCCCAGCAGAATGAAGGGTCGAACATCGAATGCCCGACGAAGGCGTTGACGTCGGTTCCAGGCGGCAGCTCGCGCTCGATGTTCACGAAGCGCGGGCGCCGCGTCGCGACGGTCGCGAGCCAGCGCGGGTGCGCCAGCATGTCGAGCTTCGTCGCGAGCGTGAATTGCTGGGCGGGAAGGAGGCCCGTGCGCAGGTCGCGCTCGCGCTTGCCGGTGACCGGGAAATCGCTCGTCAGGATTGCGCACTCGAAGCCCGCATCGCGCGCACGCCCGAGGATAGCCTCCGTGATCCGCCGCTCGGCGAAGACGTAGGCCTGCAGCCAGTGGCGCCCGGGTGCGTCGCGGGCGATCTCCTCGACGAGGCTCATCGAGACCGTCGACATCGCGAACGGCACGCCCGCTTTCGACGCGGCGCGCGCGAGCGCGAGGTCGCCGTCGCGCCAGGAGAGCCCGTTGAGCCCGGTCGGTCCGACGACGACGGGCAATGCCGACGGCGCACCCAGCAGGCGTGCCGACACCGCGCGATTTGAAACATCGACAAGCGTGCGCGGCCGGAAGCGCAGCCGCGCGAAGGCTTCCCGATTGCCGACGAGCGTGCGCTCGTCCTCGGCGCCGCCGTCCACGTACGCGAACACGAAGCGCGGGAGCCGCCGCTTCGCAATGGCGCGGAGGTCCTCGATGTTGATCGCGTCGCCGAAGCGCATCGTCCGTCCTAGGCGTTCCGTCCCGCGATGCGGCCCGAGAAGATGCATCCGCCGAGGAAGGTTCCTTCGAGCCCGCGCTTTCCGTTCATCCCGCCGCCGCCGAATCCGGCGGCTTCGCCCGCCGCGTAGAGCCCCTCGATCACGCGCCCATTGTCGCCGAGGACGCGGCCCTGGAGATCGGTCTGGATGCCGCCCATGCTCTTGCGGCTGATCACGAATTCACGGATCGCCATCAAGGGTCCCGCGCGCCGGTCGAGGATCGGCTGGAACGCGCAGGTGCGGATCCGGTCGCCGGGCCAGCGGCGCAGCCACGCGATGCGCCGAAGCTGCTCATCGTCGTGGAAGCGGGGACCGCGGCGGATCGCGGCGTCGTAGCGAGAGACCGCGTCCTCGACGGCAGCCAGCCCCACGGCGTCGTCCCCCGTGAGCGCATTCATGCGCTCGACGAGCGCGGGAAGCGTCGCAGCCTGCACGATGTCCTCGCTGTTGCGCGTCAGCTCCTCGTACAGCCAGCGGTTTCCGAAGAGGAGCTCGCGCGCGAAGCGCAGGCGCCTGCCGTCGCGGATCGCCGGGTTGAACTCGGCGCCCGACACCGCGAGCTCCTTGAGCGCGATCCTGCGGTTGAGAAGCTGCCAGCTGTAGCCGCCCGGCTCGCGGCAGATACGCGCGACGAGCTCGTGCGTGTCGAATCCCGAGACCAGCGGCATCGGGCCGATGCGCTCGCCGCGGGCGTTCAGCCAGAGCGCGGACTTCGGCGGGATCAGCGACAGGCCATGACCGGGCTTGCGCGGCCTCCAGTGCCGGATGCCGGCGGCGTAGTTCCACTGCCAGTCAAGGTGCGTCACGCTCGCGCCGGCCGCGGTTGCGGCATCGTGCAGCCGTCCGTCTGCGAATCGGTGCGAGCCATTCAGGATCACGCGCGGCGGCTCGGCCCAGTCCTCATGCCAGTGACGCCGCACGCGCTCGATGTCGCCGTTGATTCCGCCCGCGGCGATGACGACCGATTCGCTCTCGAATTCGAACGGCTCGCCGCCCGGCTCGGTGACGCCGCGAAGTCCCGTCACGCGGCCCGCGCGCGTCGTGAATGCATCGACCCGATGGCCGAAGCGCAGCGTCAGCAGCCCGCGCCGCGGATGCCCGAGCAGGCGCGCGTTGACGCGATCCGCGAGTGCGCGGCCCGTGCCCCAGACGAGGTGGAAGCGCGGCACGGAGTTGCCGGGCCCGTAGAGACCTCGCTCGACCCACATCGGCATCGGCATGAACCGGATGCCGAGCGAAACGAGCCAGTCATGGACATCGGGCACGCAACGCTCGACATAGGACTGCGCCCAGGCGCGCGGCCAGGCATGTGCAGCCTGCAATTCTCCGAAGGCCAGCCAGTCGGAGAAACCGAGCTCGACGCTGTCGGGGATTCCGCGCCGCCGCTGAAGCGGCGAGCCCGCGAACCAGAGTCCGCCGAATGCGTCCTTCGCCTGGCCACCGAGCGTTTCCTCGACGTCTCGGTCGATGAGCACGACGCGCCGCCCGCGATCGAGCGCCTCGATGGCGGCTGCGACGCCCGCGAGACCCGCGCCTGCGATCGCGACATCCGCGGAATGGCTGCCGGTACGCATGTGGGAGTATATTCCGCGCTTCGCGCGACCCAAGCGACACCGAGCGGGTGTAGTTCAATGGTAGAACTGCAGCTTCCCAAGCTGCTAACGTGGGTTCGATTCCCATCACCCGCTCCATATTCATGAACGACTGGGCGCCCGGAATCGCCGGCGGCGCGTTGATTGGTCTCGGCGCCGCGCTCCTCCTGTGGTCGGTCGGCCGCATCGCCGGCATCAGCGGCATCGCGAGCGGTGCGCTCGAGGGCGCGCGGGGCGATCGCGCCTGGCGCATCGCGTTCCTCGCAGGGATGATGATCGCGGGGGCGGCGGCGCTGCAGTTCGTGCCGTTGCCGCCGCCGCGCGCACAGTCGGGACCGACGGCGCTGCTCGCGGTCGCGGGGCTCCTCGTCGGCTTTGGCACGCGCCTCGGCAGCGGCTGCACGAGCGGGCATGGTGTCTGCGGCCTCGCACGCTTCTCGAAGCGCTCGCTCGCTGCGGTCGTGGCCTTCATGGCTTTCGCCATGGCCGCGACCTTCGTCATGAACCACGTCCATCTCTCGCCATGACGCGCGGGATCCTTGCGTGCTTCGCCTCCGGCGCACTCTTCGGCGTGGGGCTCGCCGTGTCTTCGATGACGGACCGTCACGTCGTGCTCGGCTTCCTCGACGTGTTCGGCGACTGGAATCCGCGGCTCGTGTTCGTGATGGCGGCGGCCGTTGCCGTCACCGCCATCGCCTATCGCCTGATCCTGCGGCGTCCCGCGCCCGCGGCGGGCGGCGAGTTCCACGTGCCGAAAGCGGGAGCAATCGACGCGCGACTGGTCGCGGGCGCCGCGATCTTCGGCGTCGGCTGGGGGCTCGCGGGATACTGCCCCGGGCCCGCGCTCGTCGCCGTCGCCGCGGGGCTGCGCGACGCGTGGATCTTCCTGCCCGCGATGGTCGCCGGCAGCTGGATCGCGGGCCGGCTCGCACGATGAGCGCGGGCCTCGAACCGCTCATCGCGCTCGCGCGGGAAACCTGCGCGAAGGCGCATGCGCCGTATTCCGGCATCCACGTCGGCGCCGCGATCCGCTCGGCGGCGGGCGCGATGTACAGCGGCTCGAACGTCGAGAACGCAGCCTATCCGCTCGGCAACTGCGCGGAGGCGAGCGCGATCGCGGCGGGCGTACGGGCCGAGGGCGAGCGGTTCCGCATCGCCGAAACGGCGGTCTGGGCAGTGGATCGCGACGGGCGCGCAGTTGCAATCTCGCCCTGCGGCGGCTGCCGCCAGCGCATCCGCGAGTTCGCGGCCGGCGGCAGCGTTGCCGTCCACTTTCCCTGGCAGGGCGGCGCGATCCGCACCGCGAGCGTCGACGAGCTGCTGCCTTACGCCTTCGAGCTGCCGAGCAGCCGCAGCGGGCGCTGAGCGCCGGAGTGCGCGCAGGCGTCGGACCAGCGCAGGAGAGCGAGCCGGCCGCTCATCGTCTCGACGAGTGAGCTGCAGTTCTCGACCCAGTCACCGTCGTTGCAGTAGAGAACGCCGTCGATCTCGCGGATCGCCGGGTGGTGGATGTGGCCGCAGACGACGCCGTCGCAGTTCTCGCTCGCAGCGGCGCGCGCTGCGGCTTCCTCGAAGAGCCCGATATAGGTGCGCGCGTCGGAAACGGATTGCTTGAGCCATGCCGTGAGCGACCAGTCCGGCAGCCCGAGGATCCGGCGCGCGCGATAGATGAGGTTGTTCACGAAGAGCGCCGCTCCGTAGAAGGCGGCGCCGAGCCGGACGCGTAGGCGTCCGCAGCGCACGGCCGAGTCGAACTCGTCGCCGTGTATGAGGAGCATCCGGCGACCGTCCGCAGTCCGGTGCACGAGCTGGCGGCGGATCTCGACGCCGCAAATGTTCATGCCCGCGAACTCGCGCGCCGCGTCGTCATGGTTGCCGGGGATGTAGACGACGTGCGTGCCGCTTCGCGCCCGGTCGACGAGCATGCGAAGCACGTCCTGGTGCGCCTCCGGCCAGCAGACGGAGCGGCGCATCGCCCAGAAATCGACGAGGTCGCCGATCACGAAGATGTTCTTCGCCTCGGTCGCGGCGAGGAACGCGAGCAACTCCGTCGCTCGGCAGCCGGACTGGCCGAGGTGCACGTCAGAGATGAAGATGCTCTCGACTCGCATGGCGCCGAGCATTGGGTCCGCGGGTTAACGCACCATGACGGGTTCATGAATTCTTTTTTACATTCCGTCGCTTAGGCTGATAATCTCACCCAGAGCATCACCATGTGGCTGCCGCAGGAAACGATCCGGGCCAAGCGCGACGGCGGCACGCTCGAGGCCGGGGAGCTCGTACGTCTCGCGCATGCGCTCGCCGACGGCAGCCTGTCCGACGCGCAGGCGGGCGCTTTCGCGATGGCCGTACAACTTCGCGGCATGTCCCCTCACGAGTGCGCCGCGTTCACGATGGCCATGCGCGACACCGGCGAAGTGTTCAACTGGCGGCACGAATCGCCGCCGGGACCCGTGCTCGACAAGCATTCGACCGGCGGAGTCGGGGACCTCGTCTCCCTCGCGCTCGGTCCAATGCTCGCGGCCTGCGGCGCCTGGGTGCCGATGATCGTCGGCCGCGGCCTCGCGCACACGGGCGGTACGCTCGACAAACTCGAGTCCATCCCGGGGTACGCGTCGCGCCCGACGCCAGAGCGCGTGCGTGCTGCCGTGCGAGAGGCGGGCGTCGCGATCGTCGGCGCCGGCGAGCGCATCGCGCCGGCCGACCGCAGGCTCTACGCGATTCGCGACGTCACGGCGACCGTCGACTGCCTGCCGCTCATCGTTGCCTCGATCCTGTCGAAGAAGCTGGCCGCCGGGCTCGAGTCGCTGGTGCTCGACATCAAGCACGGCAACGGCGCCGTGCTGCCCGAGCCGGAGCGTGGCGCGGAGCTCGCGCGCGCGATGGTACGCACGGCGGAGGAGGCGGGGCTCAAGCTCTCCGCGCTGCATACCGACATGTCCGAGCCGCTCGCGCGCTCGGCGGGCAACGCGCTCGAAGTCCTCGAGGCGATCGCGATGCTGCGCGGCGAGCCGGCCGATCCGCGCCTCCTCGAAGTCACGCTCGCGCTCGGCGCGGAGGCGATGGTGCAGGGCGGGCTCGCGCGCGACTCCGCCAGCGCACGCGCAAAGCTTTCGGAATCGCTCGCGAGCGGAGCCGCGGCGGAGCGCTTCGCACGGATGGTCGCGAGCCTCGGCGGGCCGCGGGATTTGCTCGAGAACGCGCCGACGCGGCTCCCGCGCGCGCCCGTCATCCGCGACGTGCCGGCGCCGAAGTCCGGCACGGTCCTCGCCATCGATACCCGCGCGGTCGGCTTCGCGGTGGTGTCGCTGGGCGGCGGACGGACGGCGCCCGACCAGTCGGTGGACCCGGCGGTCGGCTTCGACCGGCTCAATCCACGCGGCGCGCGCGTCAGCGCGGGCGATCCGCTCGCCCGCGTGCACGCGGCCGACGAGGCTCGGGCAGAAGCCGCGGCCCGGGCCCTGCAGCGGGCCTTTACGATCGGGGTGGGAGCGCCTGACGTGCCGGCGCTGGTCGAGCGGATGTAGCTAGCGTGTACGGCGCGGCCGGAATTGCCTGACGCTTCGCGCGACAGGCCGTGCAGGCGCGGCCGGGGCTGGCCGGTGAGCCGGAGGCGACGGTTCCACTCTTGCGAACACCGGCGTCGCCGAGAAAGGCACCGCCTGGCGCATCGTTCTCTCGATGTCACGCAGGAGGGGCGCCTCGTCCTCCGATACCAGCGATACGGCATGGCCGTCGTTGCCCGCGCGCGCCGTACGGCCGATGCGATGCACGTAGTCCTCGGGCACATGGGGCAAGTCGAAGTTGACCACCTGCGGAAGCTCGCGGATATCGAGCCCGCGCGAGGCGACCTCGGTCGCGACCAGCGCCGTCAGCTTGCCGGCCTTGAAGTCTGCGAGCGCGCGCGTGCGTGCCGCCTGGCTCTTGTTGCCGTGAATGGCCGCGGAGCGGATGCCGGCGCGCTCGAGCTGATCGCTCAGGCGATTCGCGCCATGCTTGGTGCGCGTGAAGACGAGGGCCTGGTGCCAGCGGCCTTCGCCATTCGCGCCGTTCTGGAACAGGTGCACGAGCAGGTGCCGCTTGTCGTCCTTCCTGACGCGAAAGGCGAGTTGCGTGACGCGATCGACGGTGCTGTTGGGCGGAGCAACCTCGACCTGCACGGGATCGACGAGGATGCGCGCCGCGAGCGCGCGGATATCGGGCGTGTAGGTTGCTGAGAACATCAGGTTCTGCCGCTTCTGGGGCAGCAGCCTGATGATGCGGCGGATGTCGTGGATGAAACCCATGTCGAGCATGCGATCGGCTTCGTCGAGAACCAGATGGCTGATGTCGGCCAGGTTCGCGAGGCGCCGATCCGCGAGATCAAGGAGGCGGCCCGGGGTCGCCACGAGAATGTCGCAGCCTGCGCGGAGCCCGTCGATCTGTGGACGCTCGCCGACGCCGCCGAAAATCACGCGTGCGCGCAATTTCTTGTGTGCGCCGTAGATGCGGATGCTCTCGAGAATCTGGGCCGCGAGCTCGCGTGTCGGGGCGAGTACCAGCGCGCGTGGCCCGCGCCCAGCGGCCGTGTCGAGCACCTGAAGCAGCGGGAGCACGAAGGCCGCTGTCTTGCCGGTGCCCGTCTGAGCACCCGCAAGCAGGTCTCGGCCGGCCAGGACGGGCGGGATGGCGCGCGCCTGGATGGGCGTCGGCGTGGAATAGCCGTGGTCGGAAATAGCCGAGAGCAGCTCGGGCTTGAGCCCGAGATCCTTGAAATTCATGATTATTTGGGTTGTCCGGGGAGGGAAAGGCGCGCGGACTATACAGGAAGCCGAGTCCCCGCGCAGTAACCGGCGAAGTACGATACGAAAACCGAGACGGAGTGATCCTCATGCGAAACCTGATTGCGTGCCTCGTCGCCATGTCCTGCCTCGCCCTGACGGGCTGCGGCTACAACACCATCCAGTCCCAGGACGAAGCGGTGAAGGCCGCATGGTCCGAGGTCACGAATCAATACCAGCGGCGCGCCGACCTGATCCCGAACCTCGTGGCCACGGTCAAGGGCTTCGCCGCGCAGGAGCAGACGGTTCTCATCGGCGTCACGGAAGCTCGCGCCCGCGCGACCTCGATCCAGGTGACGCCGGAGACGCTGAACGACCCGGAGGCGCTCAAGAAATTTCAGGCCGCGCAAGGTGAGCTGACGCAGGCTCTCAGCCGCCTGATCGCCGTCGCCGAGAACTATCCGGACCTCAAGTCGAACCAGAACTTCCTCGCGCTCCAGTCGCAGCTCGAGGGCACGGAGAACCGGATCACGGTCGCGCGCAACCGCTACATCGAGCAGGTGCAGAATTTCAACGCCACGATCCGCCGGTTCCCGGTCAACCTGACGGCCAAGATCTTCGGCTACGACGTGAAGCCGAACTTCACGGTCGAGAACGAATCCGAGATCTCGAAGCCGCCGGTCGTCGAATTCAACGCGCCCGCGAAGCCCGCGGAGCCGCCGGCGAGCCCGCCGTCGAACTGACCCGGGCACAGCGCATGACGCGCGCAATCCGGCTGCGCTTTGCCGCGCTGGCGGCGGCGTCGCTGGTCGGCGCTGCGCCCCTCGCGGCCGCGGCCGACGACCTGCAGCCGATCCCGCAGCTTCGCGCGCGCGTCACGGACCTTGCCGGGGTTTTGAACGAGAGCCAGCGCGCCAGCCTCGAATCGAAGCTCGCCGCCTTCGAGGCGCGGAAGGGCGCGCAGCTCGCCGTGCTCGTCGTCCGGACGACGAAACCCGAGGAGATCGAGCAATACTCGATCCGCGTCGTCGACGCCTGGAAGCTCGGCCGCGAGAAACCCGACGACGGGGCGCTGCTCCTCGTCGCGACCGACGACCGGGCGCTTCGCATCGAGGTCGGGCGCGGCCTCGAAGGCGCGCTCACGGACTACGCCTCGAGCCGGATTATCAACGAGGCGATCGTTCCGCGATTCCGCGAGGGAGACTTCGCGGGCGGCATCGAGGCCGGCGTCGACCGGATGATCGCCGTCGTGGACGGCGAGGAGCTGCCGCCGCCGGATGAGCATTGGAAGGAAGGCCCGAAGGACATCGGAAATTTCTTTCCAATCATCTTCTTCATCGTCATCTTCGTCTCGGGCATCCTGCGCACGGTCTTCGGCCGCGCATTCGGCTCGCTCGCGACGGGCGGCGTGAGCGGCGGCATCGCCTGGCTCGTGTCGCGGGCGCTCGGACTCTCGGTCTTCGTCGGGTTCGTCGCGATGCTGCTGTCGCTCCTGTTCGGATTCGGCCGGGGCGGCCGCTGGTCGAGCCGTTCCGGCCATGGCGGCTGGACTGGCGGGGGATGGGGCGGCGGCGGTTTCAGCTCGGGCGGCGGCGGGTTCGGCGGCGGCGGCGGATTCGGCGGCGGAGGCGGCAGCTTCGGCGGCGGTGGCGCGTCGGGGCGCTGGTAGATGATGCAGCTCGGTCGCGCACTGCGGCATCTCTTCTCGACGCGTTGGGGCACGCGCCGGCGCTTCACCGTCGAGGTGCGGCGGCGCATCGAGGCAGCCATCGCCGGCCTGGAGCGCCGTCACGCAGGTGAGATCCGATTCGCGATCGAGACCGCTCTCGATCTGCCCGAGCTCTGGGACGGCGTGACGCCGCGCGAGCGCGCGGTCAACGTGTTCGGCCAGCTCGGCGTCTGGGACACGGCCGACAACAACGGCGTCCTGATCTACGTCCTGATGGCGGACCACGTCGTCGAGATCGTCGCGGACCGCGCGATCGCGGCGCGCGTCGCCCACGGCGAATGGGATGCGCTGTGCCGAGCCATGGAGGTCCACTTCAGGGCCGGCCGCTTCGCGGAAGGATCGGAAGCCGGGATCGCTGGCGTCGGCGCGCTGCTCACGCGGCATTTCCCGGGGCAGGGCGGGGACGCGAACGAGCAGCCCGATTCACCGGTCCTGCTTTAGCTCGCCGGAGTCGGCCGGTCGCTTCAGCCAGGTCTTGTACTTGCCGTCTTTGAACGCCCACCCCTCGGACGGCATCCAGTCGCAATAAAGCACCCGCATCCAGAGCTGCTCGTTTGGCGGATCCCAACGGCAGCGAGCATCCGGCGAATTCGCTCTTTCGCGAATCTCCGTCGCGACATTGACGGTCCCGGGATCCTTGCGGCTTGCCTTGCGTCCCATGCGGACTACGACGATGTCGCCGGGGTCTGCTGGCACCTCAGTCGGTATGTAGATCGCGATTGCGGTGCGCCGGGCGGTGGGTTCATGGCAGCAATAAACGACGGCCAGCGCCACGCTCCCATCCTGGATGTCGGAATCATTGAGACCGGAGTCCAGCAAATGTCGCACGGCATCTTGACTGCCGAGAATCTCCTCGCGAGTGCCGAGTTCCACGACCTGGGCGACCCTCAGCGCGCCGGTCTCGTCCTCTTCAGGCGGATAAAACTTGGAATATGCCGCGTCGGCGGCGGCGCAGACGAACAGGCCAACGAGCAACGCCACATCCCGCTTCCGGTCCATGACGGCGGCCTCGCAACCGGCAATTCCGGGCGGAATGATACAACGCCTGCGGGGTGAGGGTGCTCAGGCGAGCGTGTGGTAGACCTTCTGCACGTCGTCGTCCTGCTCGAGCTTGTCGATCACCTCGAGCGACTCGTTGCCTGCGCCTCCGGTAGCTCCATCGGCGTCGTGCAGACGTACTCCTGCTCGGCGGAGACCGGGACGATCCTG
>Ga0111539_10006653_pt1 | contig 14890 bp, 12 predicted proteins | sample RhiMethybrSRZTD1_FD_79667 | JGI IMG/M metagenome (GOLD analysis project Ga0111539, IMG submission 79667) | Populus rhizosphere microbial communities from Tennessee, USA - Rhizosphere MetaG P. TD hybrid SRZTD1 (version 2) (version 2) | ecosystem: Host-associated > Plants > Roots > Rhizosphere >... | reverse complement strand
GAGCCGCGCGTCGACTGGCAGCCGCCGCAGCCGGGCGACGTGCCGCGCACCTACGCCGACATCGGGCGCGCGAAGGCCGAGCTCGGCTACGCGCCGAAGGTCGACCTCGACGAGGGCCTGCGCCGCTTCGTCGCCTGGTACCGCTCGGGGCCCGGCGCGCGCCGATGAGCCGCATCCTCGTCACGGGGGGCGCGGGCTTCATCGGCAGCCACGTCGCCGAGGCCCTGCTGCTGCGCGGCGACGAGGTCGTCGTCGCCGACGACTTCTCCACCGGCCGGCCCGAGAACCTGCCGCGCGGCTGCCGGCTCGTCGAGGGCGACCTGGCCGATCCGGCCGTGGCCGAGCGCGCCGTCGCCGGCTGCCGCGCGGTCGTGCACTGCGCGGCGCGCCCCTCGGTGACGCTCTCGGTGCAGGACCCCGAGCTCTCGACGCGCGCCAACCTGGGCGCGAGCATCCAGCTCCTGCTCGCCGCGCGCGCCGCGGGCGTGCGGCGGATCGTCTACAGCAGCAGCTCCGCGGTCTACGGCGACAAGGTCCCGGGCGCGGCGCGCGAGACGCGGCGCGAGGCGCCGGTCTCGCCCTACGGGATGAACAAGCTCGCCGCCGAGCACGTGTTCCGCATGGCGCCCGCGCTCTACGGCGTGGACAGCTTCTGCCTGCGCTACTTCAACGTCTACGGGCCGCGGCAGGACCCGACCTCGCCGTACTCGGGCGTGATCTCGATCTTCATCACCCGCGCGCTGGCCGGCACGGCGCCGACGATCCACGGCGACGGCCTGCAGAGCCGCGACTTCACCTTCGTCAGCGACGTCGTCGCCGCCAACCTGGCCGCGCTCGGCCTGCGGCGCGGCGGGGGGCGCGTGGCCAACGTCGGCTCGGGCCGCTCGACCGACCTGCTCGCGCTGTGGGACGCGGTGCGCCGGGCCTGCGGGCGCCCCGGCCTGCCGGCCGATCACGGGCCGCCGCGGCCGGGCGACATCCGGCGCAGCCTGGCCGCGGTCGAGCGCGCCACGCGCTGGCTGAAGCTCGGCGAGCCCGTCGCGCTGGACGCGGGCCTCGCCCGCACGGTCGCGTGGTATCGTGTCCCGCTTTCGTCGCCGGGTTGAGCGGCGCGAGCGACCTGCCGAGACGGAGTGTCCCGCATGAAGGGTGTCATCCTCGCCGGCGGCCTGGGCACGCGACTCATGCCGCTGACCAAGATCACCAACAAGCACCTGCTCCCGGTCTACGACCGGCCGATGATCTTCTATCCCATCGAGACGCTGCGGAACGCGGGGATCAAGGACATCCTCATCGTGACCGGCGGCAACAGCGCCGGCGACTTCCTGCGGCTGCTCGAGAACGGCGACGAGCTCGGCGTCTCGCTCTCCTACGCCTACCAGCGCGGCGAGGGCGGCATCGCCGACGCGCTGCGCCTGGCCGAGCGCTTCGCGGCCGGCGAGCCGATCTGCGTCATGCTCGGCGACAACCTGATCGAGCGCGACATCGTGGACACGGTCAAGGCCTTCAACGCCCGCGCGCAGGGCGCCTGCATCCTGCTCAAGGAGGTCGAGGACCCCGAGCGCTTCGGCGTGGCCGTGCTCGAGGGCGACCGCATCGCGCGCATCATCGAGAAGCCCCGCTCGCCGCCCAGCAACCTGGCGGTCATCGGCATCTACCTCTACGACCCGCGCGTGTTCGAGATCATCAAGACGCTCAAGCCCAGCGGGCGCGGCGAGCTCGAGATCACCGACGTCAACAACGCCTACATCGCCAACGGGCAGATGAGCTACGGCATCCTGAAGGGCTGGTGGACCGACGCGGGCACCTTCGAGAGCCTGCTGCGCGCCAGCCGCCTGGTGGCCGAGGGCGGCGCCAACAAGGTCGGCTGACGTGCGCGTGCTCGTGACGGGAAGCGCCGGCATGCTCGGCTTCGCGCTGCGCGAGAGCGCGCCGCCCGGCGTCGAGGTGCTCGAGGGCGACCTGCCGGCCCTCGACATCCGCGACCGCGGCGCCGTCGAGCGCGCGCTGCGCGAGGGCCGCGCCGAGGCCGTGATCAACGCCGCGGCCTACACCGACGTCGACGGCTGCGAGAGCCACGAGCCGGAGGCGCTCGCCGTCAACGGGACGGGCGCGGGACACGTCGCCGCGGCTTGCGCGGCGGCCGGCCTCCCGGTGCTGCACCTCTCCACCGACTACGTCTTCGACGGCCGCATTCCCGCGCCGGGCGAGTACGTCGAGGCCGACGCGGTCGCGCCGCTGTCGGCCTACGGCCGCACCAAGCTCGCCGGCGAGCGCGCCGTGGCCGCGGCCGGCGGCCCGCACTGGATCGTGCGCACGCAGTGGCTCTACGGGCTGCGCGGCAAGAACTTCGTGGACACGATGCTGCGCCTGGCGGGCGAGCGCGAGTTCCTGGCGGTCGTCGACGACCAGGTCGGCAGCCCGACGAGCACGCACGACCTGGCGCCCGTGCTCTGGCGCGTGCTCCAGCGGCGCCCGCCGTCCGGCCTGTACCACGCCACGAATGCCGGGAGCTGCTCCTGGCACGACTTCGCGGCCGAGATCTTCCGGCAGGCCGGGGTCAAGCTCGACCTGCGCCGCACGGACAGCCGCTCGCTCGCGCGGCCCGCGCCGCGGCCGGGGCGCTCGGTGCTCAGCAACGCCAAGCTCGTCGCGGCGCTGGGAGTGGGCCTGCCCCGCTGGGAGGACGCGCTCGCGCGCTACCTCGCGCGGCGCTCGACGGAGGTCGCGCGATGAGCGTGCTCGTCACCGGCGGCGCCGGCTTCATCGGCAGCAACTTCGTGCTGCGCTCGCGCCGGCTGCGGCCCGACGTGCCGCTCGTCGACGTCGACCTGCTCACCTACGCCGGCAACCTCGAGAACCTGGCCTCGCTCGAGGGCGACGGGGGCCACGTCTTCGTGCGCGCCGACGTGGCCGACCGCGCGGCGATGGAGGCCGTCTTCGCCGAGCACCGGCCCGCGGGCGTGATCCACTTCGCGGCCGAGAGCCACGTCGACCGCAGCATCCTCGACGCCACGCCCTTCGTCCGGAACAACGTGCTCGGCACGCAGATCCTGCTCGACCTGTCGCGCGCGCACGGCGTGCGGCGCTTCCTGCAGGTCTCGACCGACGAGGTCTACGGCACGCTGGGGCCGACCGGCGCCTTCCGCGAGGACACGCCGCTCGCGCCCAACAGCCCCTACGCCGCGAGCAAGGCCGCGGCCGACCTGCTCGTGCGCGCCGCGGTGCACACGCACAAGCTCGACGCGGTCATCACGCGCTGCAGCAACAACTACGGGCCCTTCCAGTTCCCCGAGAAGCTGATCCCGCTCATGATCGCCAACGCGCTCGAGGACAAGCCGCTGCCGGTCTACGGCGACGGCCTGCAGGTGCGCGACTGGCTGCACGTCGAGGACCACTGCGATGCGATCTGGACCGTCTACGAGCAGGCGCGGGCGGGCTCGATCTACAACATCGGCGGCAACAGCGAGCGCACGAACCTCGAGGTCGTCCGCCGGCTGCTCGCCGCGCTGGGCAAGGGCGAGGAGCTCATCCGCTACGTGGCCGACCGCCCGGGCCACGACCGCCGCTACGCGATGGACGCCTCGCGCCTGAAGGCCGACCTGGGCTGGAGCCCGGCCTGGCGCTTCGAGGAGGGCCTGGACGCGACCATCACCTGGTACCGCGAGCACCGCGGCTGGTGGGAGCGGGTTCGCTCGGGCGCCTACCGGGACTATTACGAGCGCCAGTACGGTCGAAGGCTCCCGGCCTGAGGCGAGGCTTTCCCTGCACCCCGGGCCCGGATCGGCCGATATCATCCCGAAGAGGCGCGGTCCGTCGAGACCGCCGGCCGACAGGATCCCGGAGCACGGAGCGAGAGGCATGAGGCTGTGTCGCGCGAGGTGGGCGATCGCGCTCCTGGCCGCCCTCGCGGGGGCCGGCTGTCGGAGCAGCGACGACGCGCGGGTGCTCCAGGTCCTCAACCAGCGCGGCTTCGGCCGCCCGACCCAGGACGCCAACCGGCAGTACTACGTCGGCATCAACGACACGATCAACGTGCTGGCCCCGACCTACCCCGAGTACAGCGGGCAGACGGAGCGGGTGCGCATGGACGGCGTGATCACGCTGGCCGACGTGGGCGAGATCTACGTGAACGGACTGTCGCCCGACGAGGTCACGCAGGCGGTGCGCAAGGCCTACGACGCCTACCTGATCGACACGAGCGGCATCAACGTGCGGGTCACGGGCACGGGCAGCAAGAAGTACTACGTCGCGCAGCTGCCGCCGGCCTTCCCCCGGACGGTGCCCTTCCAGGGCGACGAGCTGCTCGTCGACGCGCTGATCCGGGCGCGCGTGGACGAGGGCCTGGTCGACACCGAGGAGATCCTCGTGATCCGCGGCGACCCGGAGAACCCGCTGGTCATCGTGTGCAACTACGAGGACATCGTCCAGGAGGGCCTGACGCGCGACAACATCCAGATCCGCGAGAACGACCTGATCTACATGACGCCGTCGGTCATCGGCTGGATCACCTACGGCGTCTACCTGCTCACGCTGCCGATCAAGCCGATCGCCAACCTCTTCTCGAGCGCCAACCAGATCGTGTCCATCGCCGACAGCTTCGGGCAGGGCAACTACTACGGCGGCTACGGCAACTACAACTACAACCAGCCCCACTACCAGAACCCCGGCTTCTGAGCGATGCCCGAGTACACCGACAGCTTCGGCCAGCCCGCGGACGCGCGCGAGACGATCCAGGAGATCCTGCGGGCCATCCGGCGCAACACGGTGCGCGTCGTGTTCACGACGCTCGTGTGCCTGATGGTCGGCTACGGCATCACGCTGATCTGGCCGAGCAAGTTCGAGTCGACGACGAAATTCCAGATGCGCGACCCGTCGATGGTCATCGGCGCGGTCGCGGTCGTGACGCGCGAGGACCTGAACGGCCTCTCCGAGACCAAGAAGGTCGACGCGCTGCGCAGCGAGCTGCGCTCGCGCAAGCGCATCGAGGACGTCATGAACGTCCTCCAGTGGCCCGAGTGGCTCGAGACCGCCGGCAAGGAGAGCGACCGCCGCAACCTCGTGAAGAAGTTCGGCGACAACCTCAACGTCGAGATGGCCCGCGACGCGACCGGCGTGTACATGGTCGAGCAGAGCTTCAAGTGGACCTCGCCGCGCAAGGCCGCCGACTTCGTGAACCGGCTGCGCGACTCGTGGATCCAGCTCACGATGGAGGGCTTCAAGCAGAAGCTCGAGGACGACAGCGACACCCAGGAGGCCCTGCTGCGCCAGGCGCGCGACGAGCTGCTCGCCGCGCAGAACGACCTGATCAGCTACTCGAAGGAGAACGGGGCCGACCAGCTCATGTCGGCCGAGGCCTATCACTCGCAGATGGTCGAGTACCAGCTCGCGGAGATGCACGACAAGGCCGAGCTCGAGTCGAAGCTCAACGAGGTGCGGCGCCTGTCCGACGACCTGGCCGCCATCCCGCCCGAGCTCGAGATCACGCCGACCGTCGTGCCGCCCGCGTCGCTCTTCGCGCCCGACAGCGCCGAGGCCAAGGCCTGGTTCAAGCTGCAGGCGGCCAAGGCCGCGGTCGACGAGCTCTCGGTCAAGTACCTGCCGTCGCACCCGACGATGAAGAGCAAGCAGCGGGCCTACGAGGAGGCGCTCAAGGACGCGCAGTCGCTCGGCGTCTCGGGCGGCCTGACGGCCGCGCCGGCCGACCCGCCGCCGGGCAAAGAGATGGTCAAGAACCCCGACTACGTCGCCAAGGCCGAGCTGCTGCAGGCGGCGCGCGACCGGCAGTTCGAGCTCGAGCAGGCGCTCAAGGCCAATGCCGCCAGCCAGTCGGACGTGCGCTCGGCGCTCGAGCGCCTGCCCTCGGTCAACGTCGAGCTCGGCCGCCGCGGCAAGGAGATCGAGATCAAGCAGGAGCAGGTCGCCACGCAGGAGACGGAGATGGCGCCGCTGCGCCAGCGCCTCAACCGCATGCGGCAGCAGAGCTTCGGCAGCGACACGACCGGGCTGCAGGCGGGCGTCGGGCCCTTCGACATCCTCGAGACGGGTGTCGAGGCCGAGTACCCCGTGCTGCCCATCGGCGCGATCATCATGGCGCTCTCGCTCGTGCTCGGCGTCGCGCTGGGCGTGAGCGGCCCGATCCTGGCGGAGATGACGCGCAGCTCCTTCGGCACCGTCAAGGAGGTCAGCCGCACCCTCGGCGTGCCCGTGCTCGGCGCGGTCGACCTGATCCTCACGGCGCGCGACGTCCGGGCGCGGCTGGCGCAGCGCGTGCTGACCTACGCGACGATGGTGCTCGTGCTCGCCTCGCTGGCGACGGCGCTCTACATCTACCGGACGCACGAGTACGTGCTGCCCTCGGCCCTCCTGCGCACGATCCGCGACGTCAAGATGGCGCTGACCTGAGGGACGCCCTTGGATGTGCTCTTCGTCGCGCATCGGGCGCCCTTCCCCCCGGACAAGGGTGATCGGCTGCGCGCCTTCCACCTGCTGCGCGGCCTCGCCGCCCTCGGGCCGGTCGACCTCGTGGCGCCCGCCGACAGCGAGGAGGAGGCCGCCGCGGCGCGCGCGGGGCTGGCGGGCCTGTGCCGCGAGGTGCACGTCGAGGCGCGGCGGCGCCCGGCGGCACGGCTGCGCATGGCGGCCGCGCTCGTGGGCGGCGGCAGCCTGACGCTGGCCTGGATGCGCGACGCGCGGCTGCGACGCGCGGTCGACGGGCTGCTCGCGCGCCGGCGCTACGACCTGTGCTTCGGCTTCTCGTCGGGCTGCGCCGAGCTGTGGAGCCGCACCGAGGGCCGCCGGCGCATCTTCGATCTCTGCGATCTCGACGCGCTGAAGTGGGAGGCGCTCGCGCGGCGCGGCGGGGGACTGCGCGAGAAGGTGTGGGGGCTCGAGGCGCGCCGGCTGCTGCCGATCGAGCTGGGCCTGGCGGCGGGCAGCCAGCTCGTGCTCCTGAGCACGCCGCGCGAGGAGTCCGACCTGCGCGCGCGCGGCGGTCGCCCGGCAGCCAGCGCGGTGCTCCCGCACGGCACCGACGGGCGGCGCTTCGACGGGCTGCCGCCGGCCGGCGCCGCCGAGCCGGTCATCGGCTTCCTCGGGCAGATGGACTACGCGCCCAACGTCGAGGCGGCCCTCGTGCTCGCCCGCCAGGTGCTGCCCCTCGTCGTGTCGCGCTGCCCGCAGGCGCGGCTGCGAATCCTCGGGCGCCAGCCGGCGCGCGCGGTGGCCGCGCTCCACGACCCGCCGCGCGTCGAGGTCACCGGCGCCATCGACGACGTGCCCGCCGAGCTCGGGCGGCTGGCGGTCTTCGCGGCGCCGCTCGAGAGCGGCCGCGGCCTGGCGAGCAAGCTCCTCGAGGCCCTGGCCGCCGCGCGCCCGCTCGTGCTCTCGAGCTGGGCGGCGGGCAGCCTGAGCGGCGAGCCCGGCCGCACCTACCTCGTCGCCGACGGCCCGCAGGCCACCGCCGAGGCCGTGGCCGGCCTGCTCGCCGACCCCGCGCGCCGCGACGCGCTCGGACGCGTCGGCCAGGACTGGGTGCTGCGGCACCACGACTGGGACGCGCTGCTGGCCCGGCTGCAGCAGCTCGCGCGCGAGGCCGCGCATGCGTGACCTCGTCGTCTTCACCCTCTTCGTCGCGGTCCTGCCGATGTGCTTCTTCCGGCCCTGGATCGGCCTCATGGTCTTCACCTGGCTGGCCTACAACCGCACGCAGGACCTGACCTGGGGCTTCACGCGCTCGCTGCCGCTCAGCCAGGTCGTGGCCATGGCGATGATCTCGGGCTGGGTGATCTGGGAGTTCCGGCCGCTCGTCCGCCGGGATGCGCGGCTGTGGGCGATGATCCTGCTGCTCGCGATCGTGGGCGTCTCGATCTTCGCCAACACGCTGCGCTGGGACTTCCAGGGCAGCCGCTACCAGGACCTGATCAAGATCATCTTCGTGGCGCTGCTCACGTCGGCGCTCTGCGTCGACCGCACGCGCCTGCGGCAGGCGATGTTCGTGGTCGCGCTGGCGCTCGGCTTCTACGGCGTGAAGAACGCCGTCTGGTTCCTGCTCGGCCAGGGCACCGGCAACGGCCCGGGCGGCATGCTCAAGGACAACAACGACTTCGCGCTCGCGATGGTCATGAACCTGCCGCTGCTCTGGTACCTGGGCGACGACCTGCAGCACCTGCGCCGCGGCATCCTGGCGCGCCGCGCGCTGCGCGTGGCCTTCTTCATGACGATGCTCACGATCATGTCGACCGGCTCGCGCGGCGGCTTCCTGGCGATGGGCATCACCGTGATGATGATGGCGCTCAAGACCCGCTACAAGGTGCCCGCGATCGTGGGCATGGGCCTGCTCGGCCTGATCGGCCTCATGCTCGCGCCGAGCGACTACATCGCGCGACTGCACTCGATCACTTCGGCCAACGACGAGTCGATCCAGGGGCGCTTCGTGTCCTGGCAGGTGGCGTCCAACATGATCAAGGACAAGCCGCTGCTCGGCATCGGCTTCAAGAACATGGTCTTCGACTACCAGCGCTACCTCGTCGGCGTGAAGATCCCGGGGAACCTCGAGGTCGTCCCGAGCCGCGTGGCGCACAACTCCTACCTGCAGGTGTGGGCCGAGTCGGGCACCTTCGCCTTCATCGTCTTCCTGTTCATGATCTTCTCGACGATCCGGCTGGCCCGGAAGCTGGCGAAGCGCACGCGGGGCACGGTCGACGCCTGGGTCATCCCCTACGCCAACGCCCTCGAGTGCAGCTTCTACGGCTACCTGACCGGGGCGCTGTTCCTCAACCGGGCGCACTTCGACCTGCTCTACCAGCTCGTCGCCATCTGCACGACGCTGCCGCTCGTGGTCGTGGTCGACCGGGTGCGGCAGGCGCGCGAGGACGCCGCGCGCCGGCGCGGCCCCAAGCCCGCGCGCCGCGTCTCGATCGGCACCGATCCGCTGGCGGGGTCGCGCGCGTGACGCGAGCGACGCGCGTCGCGCTGGTGATTCCCGACCTGCGCGTGGGCGGGCTCCAGGCGCTGGCCGTGCGCCTCGCGCTGGCCCTCGACCGCGCCGAGTGGCTGCCGTCGGTCTACACCTTCGACGGCGAGGGCCCGCTGGCCGGCGAGCTCGACGGGGCCGGGCTGCCGCACCACCTGCTGCCGCGCCGGCCGGGCGTCGACCGCGCGCACGCCGGGAAGCTGGCGGCGGCCTTCCGGCGCGACGGCATCGGCCTCGTGCACTGCCACAACATCACCGCGCTGTTCCACGGCGCGCGCGCGGCGGCGCAGGCCGGCGCGCTGCCCGTGCTCTACACCGAGCACGACCGCGACCTGCCGGCGCCCTGGCGGCAGCGGCTGATCCATCGCTGGCTGGCGCGCCGCGTCTCGGCGGCGGTGGCGGTCTCGGCGCGCCTGGCGCAGCAGCTCAACCGCACCGAGGGCTTCGCGGCGGACGAGCTCGTCAACGGCGTGCCCGACCCGGCGCGCGCGTGTGCGCTGACCCGCGAGCAGGCGCGCGCCGAGCTGGACTGGCCGCCCGCCCCCGCGCTGCTCGCGGTGGGGAGCCTGACGCCGGTCAAGAACCACGCGCTGCTGCTGACCGCGCTGCCCGCGCTGCTCGCGCGCGTGCCCGACGCGCGGCTCTACGTCGCCGGCGACGGCGAGCTGCGGCAGCCGCTGGCCGCCGCGGCGCGCGCGCTGCCGCCCGGCGCCGTGGTCTGGCTCGGCGAGCGCGATGACGTTCCGCGCCTGCTCGCGGCCTGCGACCTGTTCGTGCTGAGCAGCCGCAGCGAGGGCCTGCCGCTCAGCCTCATCGAGGCCCACGGCGCCGGCCGCGCCAGCCTGGCCTTCGACGTCGGCGGCGTGGGCGAGGTGCTCGTCGACGGAGTGACCGGCCGCCTCGCGCCGGCCGGCGACGGCGCCGCGCTGGCCGCGGCCGCGGCCGAGCTGCTGCTCGACGCGCCCGCGCGCGCCGCCTGCGAGCGCGCCGCGCGCCGCCGCTACGAGGAGTGCTTCACGCTCGAGCGCATGGTCGGCCGCTACGTGGCCCTGTACCGGACGCTGCGTGACCGGAGGGCCGCCTAGATGTGCGGCATCTGCGGCCTCGCCGCGCGGCCCGGCGCACCGGCTCCCGACGGGGCCGTGCTGCGTCGCATGAACGCCTCGATCGCCCACCGCGGGCCCGACGCCGACGGCTTCTGGGAGGACGGCGGCGTCGCGCTCGGTCAGCGCCGGCTCTCGATCATCGACGTCGCCGGCGGCGACAACCCGCTCCACGACCGCGACCGCCGCCTGTCGCTCATGTACAACGGCGAGGTCTACAACCACCTCGCGCTGCGGCGCGAGCTCGAGGCCGCGGGCCATCGTCCGCTGAGCGGGAGCGATGGCGAGGTCGTCCTGCACGGCTACCGCCAGTGGGGCCTGACCGGGATGCTGTCGCGGCTGCGCGGCATGTACGCCTTCGCGCTGCACGATCGCGACACGGGCGAGCTGCACCTCGCGCGCGACCCGCTGGGCATCAAGCCGCTGCACCTCGCGCTGACGCCGCAGGGGCTGGTCTTCGGCAGCGAGGTCAAGGCCGTCCTCGCCGGGCTGGGCGCGCGCCCGCGGCTCGACCCGCGCGCGCTGTTCCAGTGCGCGACGCTGGGCTTCGTGCTCGCGCCGCGCACGATCTGGCAGGGCGTCGAAAGCCTGCCGCCCGGCGGCTGGGCCACCTGGAGGTCGGGCGAGCTGCGTCGCGGCCGGCACTTCGAGCTGCGCTGGGAGCCGGGCCGGGAGACCGCCGACCCCGAGGCGCTCTGGGCGCGGCTGTCGGACGCGGTGAGCAGCCACCTCATGAGCGAGGTGCCGCTGGGCGCCTTCCTGTCGGGCGGGATCGACAGCTCGGCGGTCGTGGCCGCGATGGCCGGCGCGACGGGCGCGGGCGCCGGCGGCGGCCCCGGCGTCGACGCCATCTGCGTCGGCATCCCGGCTGGCGGTCTCGACGAGCGTCCCTTCGCGCGCACGGTGGCCTCGGAGCTCGGCGTGCGGCTGCACGAGGAGCTGGCCGAGGCCGACGTGGCCGAGCTGCTGCCGCGCCTCGTCGCGCACCTCGACGCGCCCTTCGCCGACACCTCGGCCGCGCCGACCTGGCTGTTGTGCGCGGCGGCACGGCGGCACGTCACCGTGGCGCTCTCGGGCGACGGCGGCGACGAGAACTTCGCCGGCTACCGCCGCACCCGCTACGACGTGCTCGAGCAGCGCTGGCGCGCGCGTCTGCCGGCGGCGCTGCGGCGCGGCGTGCTCGGCCCGCTCGGGCGCGCCTGGCCGGCGGGGCCGGGCGTCCCGCGGCCGCTGCGGGCGGGCACGCTGCTGGGCAACCTGGCCGAGGACTGGCTGGGCGCCTACGTGACGAGCATGGCGCGCGTGCGCGAGTCGACGGCGCGCGAGCTGCTGCGCCCCGGCCTCGTCGATGCCGCGCCGCTGCGCGACGACTTCGGGCCCGCGGCCTCGCGCTGCGAGGGTCTCGACCCGCTGCACCGCGTGCTGGCGATGGACTTCGCCACCTGGCTGCCCGACGACATCCTGGTCAAGGTCGACCGCATGTCGATGGCGCACGGCCTCGAGGTGCGCGTGCCGCTGCTCGACACGGGCTTCGTGAGCTGGGCCGCGGGCCTGCCGGCCGAGGCGCGGCTCGTGCACGGGCAGGGCAAGGTCCTGCTGCGGCGCGCGCTGGCGACCCGCGTGCCGGCCGCCGTGCTCGAGCGGCGCAAGCAGGGCTTCCACCTGCCGGTGGGCCAGTGGCTGCGCGCCGAGCTGCGTCCGCGGCTCGACGCGGTGCTCGCCGACGCCGCGGGGCCGGCCTTCGAGTGGCTGGTTCCCGAGCGCTGCGCCGCGCTGGCGGCCGAGCACGCGGCAGGACGCGCCGACCGCAGCACCGAGCTGTGGTTCCTGCTCGTGCTCGACACCTTCCTGCGGCTGCCCGCGGCGTGAGGCTGCTCGTGTACACCACGCTCTGGCCGAACCCCAAGCAGCCGCACCACGGGATCTTCGTGCGCGAGCGCATGCGGCTCTACGGCCTGCGGCACCACGCGCCGCTGTGCGTCGTGGCACCGGTGCCGCTCGCGCCGCCCGTGGGACCCGAGCGCTGGCGCGTCTGGTCGGGGCTGCCCGAGCAGGAGCAGCAGGACGAGGTGCGCGTGACGCACCCGCGCTTCTTCAGCCCGCCGCTGCTGCCCGATCGCGTGCGCGCCGGTTGCCTGGCCTCGGGCTCGCGCCGGCGCCTGCTCGACGAGGCGCTGCGCTTCGAGCCCACGGTGCTCGACGCGCACTACGCCTGGCCCGACGGCGTCGCCGCGCACCGGCTGCGCCCGCTGCTCGAGCGGCAGCTCCAGCGCCGGCTCCCGCTCGTCATCACGGCGCGCGGCACGGATCTCAACCTGGCGCCCTCGCTGCCCGGCGTGCGCGAGCAGCTCGCCGCCGCGCTGCGCGGGGCCGATCACGTCGTCTGCGTGGCCGACGCGCTGCGCGCGGTGGCGCTCGAGCTCGGCGTGGCGCCCGCGCGCGCGACGACGCTGCGCAACGGCGTCGACCTGGAGCGTTTCCGGCCGGGCGACGGCGGCGCCGAGCGCGCCGCCCTGGGACTGCCCGCCGACGGCGCGCTCCTGCTCTGCGTGGGTCACCTCATCGAGCGCAAGGGACAGCACCTGCTGCTCGAGGCCCTCGCGCGGCGGGCCGCGGCGGGCGACGCCCGCGGCCAGCTCGTGCTCGTCGGCGCCGGCCCGGCGCGCGGCGCGCTGGCGGCCCGGGCGCAGCGGCTGGGGCTCGGGCCCCGGGTCCGCTTCGCCGGCGCCGTCGCGCCCGACGCGCTGCCGCGGTGGTACCGCGCGGCCGACGCCCTCGTGCTGCCGAGCCTGCGCGAGGGCTGGCCCAACGTCGTGCTCGAGGCGCTGGCCTGCGGCACGCCGGTGCTGGCCACGAAGGTCTGGGGCACGCCCGAGATCCTGACCGGCTGCGCGGCCGCGGCGCTCGTCGATCCGACCGTCGAGGGCCTGGCCGCCGGCCTCGAGAAGCTGCCGCGCCTCGACCGCGCCGCCGCGCGCCCGTGGGCCGAGCGCCACGGCTGGGAGCCGACGCTCGACGGGATGCAGGCGATCTACTCCCGGGTCTGCGCCGGGTGAAGATCCTCTATCACCAGCGCACGAAGTCGCGCGACGGGCAGAGCGTGCACATCCGCGCGCTCATCGCCGCGCTGCGGGCGCGCGGCCACACGGTCGAGGAGTGGGCCCTGAGCCCGGGCGAGGACGGCGCGATGGGCAGCGAGGGCGGCGCCGCGGGACGGTTGCTGTCGCGCGCGCCGCGCGCGCTCTACGAGCTGGGCGAGCACGCCTATGGCCCGCTCGCCGCGCCGCGCCTGGCGGCCGCGGGCCGCCGCCTCGGCGCCGACCTCGTCTACGAGCGCTACGCGCTCGGCAACACCGCGGGGCTGCGCGCCGCGCGGCGCCTGGGCGTGCCGCTGCTGCTCGAGGTCAACTCGCCGCTCGCGCGCGAGCGCGCCGAGCACGAGACGCTCGTCTTCCGGCGCTGGGCCGCGCACTCCGAGCGCCGGCTGCTCCAGCAGGCCGACCGCGTCCTGTGCGTGACGCGCGTGCTGGCCGACCTCATCGTCGAGGCCGGCGCGCCGCGGCCGCACGTGGCGGTCGTGCGCAACGGCGCCGACCTCGCGCGCTACCCTTCGCCCGTCTTCCGCGGCAGCGAGGCGGTGGTCATCGGCTTCGTGGGCTTCGTGCGCGCCTGGCACCGCGTCGAGGACCTCGTCGAGGCCCTCGCCGCGCCCGGGATGCCGGTCGGCGCGCGCCTGCTCGTCGTCGGCGACGGCCCGGCCAGGGGCCACATCGAGGCCCGCGCGCAGCGCCTCGGCGTGGCCGGGCGCGTGACCGTGACCGGCGCGGTCGCGCACGAGCAGGTGCCGGCCCTCGTCGCGAGCATGGACATCTGCGTGCAGCCGGCGGCCACGCCCTGGGCCGCGCCGCTCAAGCTGCCCGAGTACATGGCGGCGGCGCGGGCGGTCGTCGCGCCCGACCAGGAGAACCTGCGCGAGGTGCTCACGCACGGGCGTGACGCGCTGCTCTTCCCGCCCGGCTCGGCCGCGGGGCTGCACGAGGCGCTCGTGCGCCTCGCGCGCGACGGCGCGCTGCGCGAGCGCCTGGGGCAGCAGGCGCGCGCGACCGTCGAGCGCGAGAAGCTGACCTGGGACGGCGCGGCCGAGCGCGTCGAGGCCATCGCGGCGACCTGCCTGGGCAAGCGGCGATGAGCGCCGTCCGCCACGGCCTGTCCTTCGACGTCGAGGAGGCCTTCCACGCGCTCAACCTGTGGGGCGCGGTGCCGCCCGAGACCTGGGGCGCCCAGACGCCGCGCGTCGAGGGCGTCGTCGAGCGGCTGCTCGAGCGACTCGACGCGTCGGGCGTGCGCGCGACCTTCTTCGTGCTCGGGCTCGTCGCCGAGCGCACGCCGGGGGTGGTGCGCCGCATCGTCGCGGCCGGGCACGAGCTCGCCAGCCACGGCCACGGCCACCGCATGGCGGGCGAGCTGGGCCCGGCCGACTTCGAGCAGGACGTGCGGCGCGCGCGGTCGCTGCTGCAGGACCTGTCGGGCCGGCCGGTCGAGGGCTTCCGCGCCTCGACCTTCGGCATCGGCAGGAGCACGCGCTGGGCGCTGCCGCTGCTCGCCGCGGCCGGGCACGTCTGGGACAGCAGCGTCTTCCCCGTGCGGCACGACCGCTACGGCGACGTCGGCTTCCCGCCGCACCCCGTGCACCTCGACCTGCCCGGCGGCGCCACGCTGCGCGAGTATCCGCTGCTCACCCGGGCCGCCTTCGGGCGCCGCTGGCCCGCCGCGGGCGGCGGCTACCTGCGGCTGCTGCCCTTCGGGCTCGTCG
>Ga0111539_10006651_pt1 | contig 14891 bp, 9 predicted proteins | sample RhiMethybrSRZTD1_FD_79667 | JGI IMG/M metagenome (GOLD analysis project Ga0111539, IMG submission 79667) | Populus rhizosphere microbial communities from Tennessee, USA - Rhizosphere MetaG P. TD hybrid SRZTD1 (version 2) (version 2) | ecosystem: Host-associated > Plants > Roots > Rhizosphere >... | reverse complement strand
TCGAGAGCGACGGCAACGGCCGCGTCGCGTCGCTGCACGGGAACCGCGTCGAGATGGTGAGCCGCGACGGCCGCCTCGACTTCAAGCCGGTCGAGGGCAGCGAGTTCGAGATCAAGGCGGACCTGGTGCTGCTGGCGATGGGCTTCCTCGGCCCCGAGCGCAACGGCATGCTCGATGAGCTCGGCGTGCGCATGACCGACCGTGGCACCGTGTGGCGCGACGAGCGGTGGATGACCAGCGTGCCGGGCGTGTTCGCCGCCGGCGACATGCAGCGCGGCCAGTCGCTGATCGTGTGGGCGATTGCCGAGGGGCGCAGCGCCGCGCGCGGCGTCGACACCTATCTGATGGGCGCCTCCGACCTGCCGGCGCCGCTTCAATGAAATCCGTTACAGAAAAGACAATTTGCGCTTGACACCGGCCTGCCCGACGTCTTAGCTTGACGCCGGCACAGTCTGCAGTTGCGCTACAGGCGTCAATCCCAGCAGGAGGGAACCGTGACCAAGCCCGTCGGGCGCCCCTTCCGACTCCGAATCCTGGTTGCCATCGGCCTCGCGATCCTGTTCATCGCCTCCCATCCCTCGCCTGCCGTCGCCCAGATCCTCTACGGCAGCGTCGTGGGCATCGTGAAGGACGCCACCGGAGGGGCCATCCCCGGCGCGACCGTCACGATCGTCAACAAGGAAACCAACCTCACGCGGGAGACGACCACGAACGCCGAGGGATCCTACAGCATCATCAACGTGCTGCCGGGGCCGTACGACCTGAAGGTGACGCTGACCGGATTCCGCGACGTCGCGCGGCCCAACGTGCCGATCACGATCGGCCAGATCGCGCGCGTCGACTTCACGCTCGAGATCGGCACGGTCGCCGAATCGGTGATGGTGGTCGGCGAGTCGCCGATTCTGCAGACCGACAAGGCTGACGTCCATACGAGCCTGCGGGCGGCCGAGCTCACGAATATGCCGCTCAATCGCTATCGCAACTTCCAGGCGCTGCTCAACCTCGCGCCCGGCACGACGCCGATGGCGTTCGGCAACGCGGAAACCGATACGCCGGCGCGCTCGCTGGCGACCAACGTCAACGGCCAGGCGAACACCAACAACTCGACGCGCACCGACGGCGCGACGAACATGAACATCTGGCTGCCCAACCACGTGATGTACGTCTCGCCGGCCGAGACCATCGACACCGTGGACGTGTCGACCAGCAGCTTCGACGCCGAGCAGGGCATGGCGGGCGGCGCGGCGGTGACGGTGGTCACCAAGTCGGGCACGAACATGTTCAGGGGCTCGGCGTTCGAGGGGTTCAACAGCGACAAGCTGAACGCCAAGCCGTACTTCTTCGGCGCCGGACCGTGGCCCGACAAGCTGCCGGTGAAGACCAACAACTACGGCGCGACACTCGGCGGGCCGATCAAGAAAAACGCGGTCTTCTTCTTCGGCTCGTTCGAAGGGTACAAGCGCACGCAGAGCATCTTCACCTTCTTCAACGTCCCCGACCCGGCGCTCAGGTCGGGGGACTTCAGCAGGGCGTTCAACACGGACGGATCACTTCAGACCATCTACAATCCGTTCACGGGCAACCCCAATGGCACCGGCCGCCAGCCGTTCGCGAACAACGTGATTCCGCAGGCCATGATCAATCCGATTGCGCTGAAGATTCTGCAGATGTTCCCGATGCCGAATACGCCCGGCATCGGCGCCGGCGGCTACACGAACAACTACAAGCGGCAGGAAGATCGCACCGTCGACCGCCAGAACTACGACGCGAAGTTCAACTGGAACCGCACGTCGACGCACCAGCTCTGGACCAAGTTCAGCCACATGAACGCGGTCGTCGACGACCTGACGAACTACCTCGGACCCGATCCGAACGCGACCGGCGACGGCGGCAAGACCAAGGTCTATCAGCTCACGGCCGGGCAGACCTGGACCCTGAGCCCGTCGCTGCTGATGGACACGACGTTCGGGTTCTCACGGCAGAAGCAGGACGTGCTCGGGCCCGACTTCAACGCCGGCAACTTCGGGCTCGATACCCTGGGCATCCCCGGCACCAACGATCAGGGCATCGGCGACCAGCGTTACGCGGGCTTCCCCGAGTTCCGGTTCGGCGGCACGACCTCGGGCTTCTTCAGCCAGCTCGGCAACCGCGACGGCTGGAACCCGATCTTCCGCGACGAGCGGACCTACTCGCTCGCGCACAACATCACGAAGATCAAGGGGCAGCACGACTTCCGCGGCGGCTACTTCCTGAACTTCCTCTACCTCGATCACTGGCAGCCGGAGACCGGCAATCCCCGCGGCCGGTTCGACTTCCTGCCGAACACCACCGGACTGCGTGGCGGCCCGACCGCGAACTTCTACAACGCCTACGCGGCGTTCCTTCTTGGGGCCGTCGGGCAGGCGCAGAAAAGCGTGCAGAACGAGCTGATGACCGCGCGCGAGTGGCAGCACGCGCTGTACTTCCGCGACCGGTGGACGCCGAGTGAGAAGTTGACGCTCGACCTCGGTCTTCGCTGGGAGGTCTATCCGATCATGACCCGCGTCGATGGCCGCGGCATCGATCGCCTCGACCTCGCCAACCCGGACTTCAGGCGCCAGCTCGACGTCATCATCGCCGGACGCGGCGGCAACCCGCAGACCAACGGGATGGAGACGAGCCTGAACAACTTTGCGCCGCGCCTCGGCGGCGTGTATCGCATCAACGACACGACGGTGTTCCGCAGCGGCTACGGCCTGACCTACAACGCGCAGCCGTGGGCGCGTCCGATGCGCGGCCACAACGACTACCCGGTGACGATCGCCTCCACCTTCGTCAATGCCGAGGCGTTCGCGCCGTATTCCACGCTCCAGCAGGGCATTCCCAAGATCCTGGGGCCCGACTTGAGTTCCGGCCGTATTCCCCTCGATCTGGCGGCCGGGTTCTACACGCCCGAGTTGGGCAATATCGATCGCGGCTACGTGCACACCTGGAACATCGCCGTGGAGCGCATGCTGCCGTTCGATACGACGGTTGAAGTCGCGTACGTCGGCGCGAAGGGCGTCGATGGCTACGCGGGGCTCGATATCAACGCGCCGCAGACGCTCGGCGTCGGCGACGCCGGCCGTCCGTACGCGTCGCTTGGACGCCTCCAGCCGATCTTCTTGTGGGGAGACCGTCTGAAGACGCGCTACAACTCGATGCAGGTCGCGCTCAACAAGCGCATGTCGCACGGGTTCTCGTTCAAGGGCGCCTACACGCTGGCCAAGGCGATGAACGAAGCCTGCAACGACGGCGATGGCGCGGCCACGCTCTGCTTCAACACGCCGAGCGAGCTGTACCGCAACTGGGGACCCGCCGGCTTCGATCGCCGCCACAACCTCCAGCTGGGGTTCATCTACTCGCTCCCGTGGCAGAGCAGCAACGGCTACGGCAACTTCGCGAAAGCGCTGGCGGCCGACTGGCAGTTCAACGGCGTCTTCGGAGCGTTCAGCGGCAACCCGTTCACGATGATCGCCAACGGCGGCAGCCTGAACACGCCGAGCAACAACGCCGGCAACACCGGCAACGCCAATCTCGCCGACCTGAATGGCTCCTACAACATCACGGGCAACGTCGGCAACGCGGGAGCGTGGTTCGACACCAGCGCCTTCGGGCAGCCGACCGGCGTCCGCTTCGGCAATACCGGGCGCAATCAGTTCTACGGGCCGGGCGGCTACAACCTCGACTTGTCGCTGTTCCGTGCGTTCCCCGTGGGCGGAACGCGGCGGCTCGAGGCGCGGATCGAAGCGGGCAATATCCTCAACCGGGGCGTGTTCGCCAACCCGCAGAACAACGTCACGTCGGGCACGTTCGGCGTGATCACGGCCGTCGCCAACAACAACGGCGCCGCGTTCTATCCGGAGCGACAGATTCGGCTGGGCATCCGGTTTAGCTTCTGACAATGCGGATTGCGGGTTGCGGATTGCGGATTCCAATCCGCAATCAATCCGCAATCCGCAATCAATCCGCAATCCGCAATCCGCAATCCGCAATGTCGGTCTGCGCCATCCTCTTCGCGGTGGCGCAGACCTCTCTTCCTCCTCTCCCACGCCTGGCGCTCGACACCTATCCCGCGGCGGCGCGTGAGGCGATCTCGCGCGCGCATCGGGACGCGAGCTTGCCGTCCGCGAACGCCGAGAGCGTCGGCGCGCTCGGCCGCGTGCTTCATGCCTGGGAGCAGTGGGACGGCGCGCATCAGGCGTATACGCGCGCGCAGGCGCTCGCGCCGCGCGAGGTCGAATGGCCCTACCTCGATGCGATCGTGCTGCAGCGTCTTGCGCGTCATGCCGAAGCCGCGGCGCGCCTCCGGCAGGTGCTGGCCGCGTCGCCCGACTACCTGCCGGCGCGGGTGAAGCTCGCGGAATCGCTCTTCGAGGCCGACGATCTCGACGGCAGCCAGCGCCAGTTCGAGCCGCTGGTGCGGGAGCCGGCGGCCGAACCGGCGGCCGAATTCGGCCTCGGGCGCATCGCCGCGGCCAAGGGACTCCACGAGGCCGCGCTGGCACACCTGCAGCGCGCGGTCGCGCTCTTTCCCGAATGGGGCGCCGCGTATTACGCGCTCGCGCGTTCCTACCGTGCGCTTGGACGCCAGGACGAGGCGCAGCGCGCGCTCGAGCGGCACCAGCAGTACGGACCGCGCTGGCCCGCCCTGGAGGACGCCTTCGCCGCCGCCGTCGCCGCGCTCAGGGATGATGCGCGGGCGATCGTCCAGCGGGGCGTGAAGCTCGCCGAACGAGGCGACCTTGAAGGCGCCATTGCCGCGCACGAAGCGGCGCTCGTTCTCGAGCCGTCGTTCGCGGAGGCGCACGCGAACCTGATTACCCTCTACGGCCGCGCCCGGAACTTCTCGAAGGCCGAGGCGCACTATCGCGAGGTCGTACGCCTCGGGGTCAACCTCGGCACCGCGCACTATGATTACGGCGTCCTCCTGGGCCTCCAGGAAAAATGGGATCTCGCCGCCGAGGCGTACCGGCGGGCCATCGCGGTCAATCCCCTCCACGCGGAGGCCTACAACAACCTCGGCCAGATTCTCGAGCGCCAGCGTCAGCTCGACGCGGCGGCCGACGCGTATCGATCGGCGCTCGACAGCCAGCCTGGCTTCAGGCTGGCGCGGTTCAACCTTGGACGCATGCTGATCGCGCTCGGGCGTCCCGACACCGCGATCGTGGAACTCCAGAAGCTGACGGAGCCGCGCGACGCCGAAGCGCCGCGGTATCTCTTCGCTCTCGCCACCGCGCACATCAGGGCCGGCCACAGGGAGGTCGGCATCAAATGGGCGAGCGACGCGAGGCAGCTCGCCCTCGAGCACAGACAGGACAATCTCGCCGCGGCGATCGCGCGCGATCTCGCGTCGTTAAAATGAACCGCGTGCTCGTTCGCCTCGCGCCGGCGCTGATCGTCGTGGGCGTGATGCCGTGGCGTACCGGCGCGGGTGCCGCTCCCGAGGAGCTCTTTACCGAGCGCGCCGAAGCGGCGGGACTCGTATTCACCCACGTCAACGGTGCCGCGGGCACCTATTACCTGCCCGAGGTGATGGGCGCGGGCGTCGCGCTGTTCGACTTCGACGGCGACGGCGATCTCGACGTGTTCCTGGTCCAAGGCGGCGGGCTCGATGGATCCGGTCCGGCGACGAGCCGTCTGTTTCGCAACGACCTCGCTGCCGCCGATCCGCGCCGCCCGCTTCGCTTCACCGACGTCACCGAGCGCGCCGGCGTCGGCCTGCGCGCCTACGGCATGGGCGTCGCGGTGGGCGACTACGACGGCGATGGCCACCTGGATCTCTTCGTCACCTCATTCGGCCCCGACACGCTCTATCACAACAACGGCGACGGCACGTTCACCGATGTCACCAGGCAGGCGGGCGTCAGCGACGCCAACTGGAGCACGAGCGCCGCGTTCGTCGACTACGATCGCGACGGCAAGCTCGATCTGTTCGTGGCCAACTACGTCGATTTCACCATCGCCGCCAATCAGCTGTGCAGCGACGCGGTCGGTGCGCGCGACTACTGCGGGCCGCGCGCCTACCATCCGGTTGCCGATCGGCTGTACCACAACGAGGGCAATGGCCGCTTCGCCAACGTGACCGAGGCCGCTGGCATCAGCAAAGCCGACGGCGCCGGCCTCGGCGTCGCCACCGGCGACTACGACGGCGACGGCTGGATCGACCTCTACGTCGCCAATGACGCGACGCCGAATCAGCTCTGGATCAACCGCCACGACGGCACGTTCGCCGACCTCGGCCTGCTCTCCGGATCGGCGGTGAACGCGCAGGGCAATCCGGAGGGAAGCATGGGGATCGCGTCGGGCGACGTCGATCTCGATGGCGACGAAGACCTGTTCGTGACCAACATCGCCGGCGAGACCTCCGTGCTGTACATCAACGACGGGCATGGCAGCTTCGACGATGCGCGCGCGCGGTGGGGCCTGGCCCTGCCAACCGCGGCGTTCACCGGATTCGGCACCGATTTCTTCGACTACGACAACGACGGCTGGCCCGATCTCCTCGTCGCCAACGGCGCCGTCAACATCGTCGAAGCGCAGCGCGGGCAGCCGTCGCCGTTCCGGATGAGGAACCAGCTGTTTCGCAACACCGGCCAGCGGCGGTTCGAGGAGACCAGCGCCGCAGGCGGCGCGGCGTTCTCGCGCGCCGAGATCGGCCGCGGCGCCGCCTTCGGCGACATCGACAACGACGGCGACGTCGACGTCGTCATCACCAACAACAACGGTCCGGTGAGGCTGCTGCTGAATCAGGCGGGCTCGCGGAATCATTGGCTGGCGGTGCGGGTGACGCAGGCGTCAGGCAACCGTTTCGGGGTTGGCGCCCTGGTTGGCGTCGAACGCGCCGGGCGCCCGACGCTCTGGCACCGCGTCAGATCCGACGGCAGCTATCTGTCCGCGTCGGACCTGCGCGTGCACTTCGGTCTCGGCTCGTCGCCGGCGACCGACGCGGTAGTCGTGCAATGGCCCGACGGGCTGCGCGAGCGGTGGACCGGCATTGCCGGCGACAAGCTGGTGACGCTCGAGCGGGGGACCGGCGGCAAACCGTAGCGCAGCCCTTTAGGGCTGCCCCGTGCGGCTACGCGAATCGGAGGAACTGACATGCGTCTCGCGACAGCGATCGCAATGGCCATCTTCGCTGTGTCGGCCGCGCCGCGGGCGCTACAGACGCCTGCTGTCCCGGTGACAGGCGTCGACCGGCTTCGTGCATTCGATCCGGCCGCCGTCGAACGCGGACGCACGACCTTCGGCGGCAAGTGCGCGGCGTGCCATCGCGCGAACGCGCGCGGCGGAGAAGGGTTCGCGGGTCCGGATCTGATCCGGTCCGTGCTCGTCCTTCAGGACGCGAACGGACGGGAAATCGGCGCCCACCTGCAGGCCGGCCACCCTGACAAGGGCAAGCCGCCGATTCCGCTGGAGCCGGCCGAGATTGCCGACATCGCGACATTCCTGCATCGCGAGATCACCTACGCCGCCGAGCGAAGCAATTACCAGTTGCAGTACGTGATGACCGGCGACGCGAAGGCCGGAGAGACGTACTTCAAGGGCGCCGGCGGTTGCGGCCGTTGCCATTCGCCCGAGGGGGATCTGAAGGGCATCGGTTCGCGCCATGACGGCCCGGCGCTCCAGGCCCTGATCGCGTTTGGGGTAATCAGCGGCGGCGGACGGGGACAAGGCGCCGCGGCCGCGCCCTCTCGAACCGCGCGCAGGGCCACGGTCACGCTTCCCTCAGGCGAGACCTTCACCGGTGTCCTCGTCCGGCTGACCGACTTCGACGTGACGATTCGCAACGACGCCGGCGTGCCGCGTTCCTGGCTGCGCAGCGGCGACGTGCCCAAAGTGCAGGTCACCGATCCGCTGCAGGGGCATATCGACCTGCTGCCGAAATATACCGACGCCGACATTCACAACCTGGCGGCGTATCTGGCGACGATGAAGTAGGGGCTGGCGGCTGGGGGCTGGGGGCTGGGAGCCAACGCGCAATGCTCTCGGAAATTCGACAGCGAGCGGGATCAGCGGATCGGGCCGTTTCGCGGAGAAAACCCTCGGAGCAGGCCGCACGCGCGAGACGGAAAAACGTCCCGGAGGCGCCGAGATCCCCGTGGGGTGACGAAGTGGGGCCCCACGGTAATCACCGACAAGCCGCCGCAGGGACGTTCCGGGCTGCGAAGCGGGTTTTCGGAGCGAAATGGCCCGATCCGCCGTCGGCTGCGAATTTCCGGACGGCATTGGCGGGTTGGCGATGGCTGGACTGGGGCTCACAAATGAAAACGATTCTTGCGTCGTTGTCAGTGTTCGCGGCGTTGCTGCCGATTGCGCTCGCGGGACAAGTGCCCGATCCGCTGCGCGAGAAAGATGCGTGGCCGACGCACTACGGCGATTACTCCGGGCGGCGGTACAGCCCGCTCTCCCAGATCAACGCGGCCAACGTGCAGTCACTGTCGCTGGCGTGGATTCACCGCGCCTCCGCACAGGAGAGCCTCAACTCCGGCGGCGAATACCGCGCCGGCGAGCCGTACTACTGGGGCGGGCCGTCCGCGACGGTCACGATCAAGGCGACGCCGCTGATGGTCAACGGCGTGCTCTATTTCGCGGCGCCCGACCACGCCTACGCCATCGACGCGCGGACCGGCCGGGAGATCTGGCATTACTTCTGGCGAACGCGCGGCGGCATTCACATCGGCAATCGCGGCGTCGGCATCTACGGCAACTACCTGTTCTTCGAGACGCCGGACTGCTACCTGGTCTCGCTCGATGCCGCGACCGGCAGGGAACGCTGGCACAAGGAGATCGCCGACGTCCGGCAGCAGTACTTCTGCACGCCCGCGCCGATCGTGATCAGGAACCATGTCATCGTCGGCATCGGCGGCGATTCGCTCGACGTGCAGGGGTTTCTCGAGTCGCGCGATCCCGAGACCGGCGAGGTCCAGTGGCGGTGGTACACGACGCCGCAGAAGATCGGCGACGCCGGATCCGATTCCTGGCCGGACGAATACTCGATGACCCACGGCGGCGGGATGACCTGGCTGCCGCCAACCTACGATCCGGAGCTGAACCTGCTCTACGTGCCGACCGGCAACCCGAATCCCGTGTTCGCGCCGCGCAGCCGCAAGGGCGACAACCTCTTCACCTGCTCCCTGGTCGCGCTGAACCCGGACACCGGAAACATGATGTGGTACTTCCAGACCTCGCCGCACGACACGCATGACTGGGACAGCGCGCAGGTGCCGGTGCTCATCGACGGGCAGGTCGATGGCCGGCCGCGGAAGCTCGTGGCGCAGGCGGCGCGCAACGGCTACTACTTCCTGATCGATCGGACGAACGGCAAGAGCATCTTCACGGTCCCGTACGTGGACTTCATGAACTGGTCGCTCGGCGTCAACGAGAAAGGGCAGCCGATCAACAACCCCGCGAAGGATGCCAGCGTCGACGGCGTGCTGATCGCGCCCGGCTCGGCGACCAACTGGCCGCCTCCGAGCTTCAGCCCCAAGACCGGCTTGCTCTACGTCGGCACCTCGCAGGGCTACGCGATGCAGTACCTCACCGACACGGACGAGCGCCCCGAAGGGTACGGCGGCGGCGCGGTCGGCGCCAGCGGCGCCGGCGGCCGGGAGATCTTCCTCAAGGCGATCGACTACCGGACCGGCAGGATCCGATGGCGCCACGCGCTGACCGAAGGCGGCGCGATGGGCCTGTTGACGACGGCGGGCGATCTGCTCTTCGGCGGCGACGGCTCCGGGAATTTCGTCGCCTACGATCCATCGACCGGCAATCCGCTGTGGCACGCCGGGCTCGCGGCGAACCCGTCGAATGCGCCGATCACCTTCATGCTCGACGGCCGGCAATTCGTGGTGGTCGGCGCCGGCGACAGCCTGTACGCGTTTACCCTGGCCCGATGACCTTGATTGAGATATTCCGGAACTGCACCAGGCTCGGCGGCTGGGCCCAGACGCCGTTCTTCTTCTCGCCGTGGTGCTGCAGGGCGATCGCTCCGCGCGGCGCGACGCCGGGCAGCTCCGCGTTGCTGATCACTTCCTCGCCGTTGAGCACGACCGTCAGCCGGCTGCCGCGCATCGTGATCTCGAAGGCGTTCCACTCGCCGATGTCGCGATCGGCGTTGCGCTTCGGCGTCACCCCGGCGCGGACCGCGGCGGGCATCGACGCGTCGGTGCGATAGCCGTAGACCTCGCCTGAGCCGATCGGCCAGCACCAGATGTTCACCTGCGCTTTGCTCGAGCCGCGCAGGTAGATGCCGGAATCGGAATCCGGGACCGCAATCCGAATCTCCTTCCCCGACGCGTCCTTCTTGTGCGTGCCGTCGAAGCGGATGATCGGCACCGAGGGATTGATGTACGGCGTGCTCTTGATGCGCCAGTCGGCGCGCAGCACGAAGTCGCCGTACTCGCGCGCCGACCAGAGCGCCTTGTCGCCCGCCGCCTCGCTCTCGGCGTCGTAGTCGATCACGCCGCCGGCCACCCGCCAGTGGCCGTTGTCGCCGGCCGGGATCTTCCAGCCGGCGAGATCGCGCCCGTTGAACAGCGACACGAAGTCGTCGGCGGCTTTGCCCGCGGGCGCCATGACGGCAACCACCGCCGCCGCGGCCATCAACCAAACGCAGCGTTTTGCCTTCATCATGCCGCTAGTTTAGGCTACAGCACGCCGAAATGCCCATTGCCGATCGAACGCTTGGCGTCGCCATCTGCGGCGTCGGCTGGTGCGCGTCGCAGCACATCGCGGCGTTTCTGCGCAACCCGGACGCCGAGGTCAGGTGGCTGTGCGTCCGCGACGCGGACCGCGCCCGCGCCAACCTCGGCAAATACGGCGTGACGCTGCCGGGGGTGCGGTTCACCACCAGCTACGACGAGGTCCTCGCGGCGTCCGACGTGGACATCGTCTCGATCTCGACGCCGAACCATCTGCACGCCGGGCAGGCGGTCGCGGCGGCACGGGCCGGCAAGCACCTGCTGCTCGAAAAGCCGACCGGCCTCGATGTCGACGAGCTGGTCGCCATCCGCGACGCGGTGCGGCGCGCCGGCGTGCGGACGATCGTGTCCTTCGAGCTGCGCTACAACCCGTTTCTGATCTTCGCGCGCTGGCTGCGGACCGGCGGCTGGCTCGGCGAGATCCGCTTCGCGCGGACGCAGTACCTGTCGCGGGTCACCGACTGGTACAGCGGATGGCCGTGGGTGCGGACCCGCGAGAGCGGGCGCAGCCATCTGCTCGCCGCCGGGTGCCATGCGGTGGATGCGCTGCGCTGGTGCTCCGGCCTGGAGCCGGACTCCGTGAGTGCTTTGCACACGCACGTGACCCAGGGCTACGAGTTTCCGACCTCGATCGTCGCCAACATGACCCTCGGCGGTTCCGCGCTCGGCCATGTCACCAGCTCCACCGATTTCATGCTGCCGTATACGTTTCTCGTCGAGCTGATGGGCGACCGGGCGACCTTGCGGCAGGACCTGCTGCAATGGCTCGACGCGCCGATCGAGCTGGAGCGTCTCGCGGCGGCGAATCCCTTCCCGGACGTCCGCCTCACCGCGGCCGCCGATCCCGCGGGGCGGCCGGCGATCCGCATCGTCTGCACGATGCCCGACTCGGCCGACGTGACGCACCATCCATTCCAGGCCGAGATCGACGAGCTCGTGGCGTGCGTGCGCGCAGGGCGCGAAACCTCGATCAGCGTGTTCGAGGCGCAGAAGACGATGGAGGTCTGCCTGGCGGCGGATCGGTCGGCGGAGCTCGGCGGCAGGCCGATCGCGCTGCCGCTCGTCGCTGACTAGTTGCTGGTTGCTGGTTGCTGGTTGCTCGTCACACACCAATGCTACTCGCGCGACCGACCGGACCCGCGCGGCGCGATCGATCGAATCTTGATGTTCCGGTAGGCGGCGCGATCGCCGTGATCCTGCAGGCCGATGTGGCCGCGCCGCGCGCGGCCGTAGGCCGCGTAATCCTTGAACTTGCTTTCCCGGACCCGCCGCTCCCAGTCGGGAGTCCACAGCTCGTACTCGACCACCTTCACACCGTTCAACCAGTGCTCGACATGCGCGCCGCGCACCAGCAGGCGGGTCTGGTTCCAGGCGCCGATTGGCCTGGTCACGTCGCGCGACGGCGGATGCAGATCGTAATTGGCGCCGGCGTGCTGGGCCGGCTTGAGCGGCTCGTTGTTGTAGGCGTTGTCGATGATCTGATACTCCGGCGCCACGTGCCACATCACGTCGTCGCCCTCGGTGACGCGGTAGAAGACGCCACTGTTGCCGTTGGGCGCCAGCTTCCACTCCAGCGTCAACTCGAAATCGCCGAATTCATCGATGGTGACGAGGTCGCCGGCCTCGCCGACGCGGGTGAGCGCGCCGTCGATCGCCTGCCACCCGCCGGGCAGCGTCTGCTTTCGGAAGCCGCGCCAGCCGGCGGTCGTGCGCCCGTCGAACAGCAGACGCCAGCCGTCGGCCTGCTCTTTCGTGCTGATGCTATTCATCGTTCCCTGTGCGGCGACAACTTCGCCGCCGGCATGCGCACCCAGCAGCACAGTCGTCATCGTATGGAGGAAGTTGCGGCGTGAAAGAATGTGGGTCATAGAAAGACCTGCTGTTCAGCAACCAGCCTCGGGCAACTATCATCTGGCAACCAGCAACCAGCAACTAGCATCTGAGCAGGTGCCGGTCGTAGCCGGCCTGCACCAGCGCCTCGTACGCCTCCCACACGTCGCCGGGAATGTCCTGGTGGATCTGAAATCCTCTCGCCGGATATTCGCGGATCCGCTGCAGATCGCCCACCATGATGCTGATGACATCATCGGCCGACAACGCGCCGTTCGAGTACCGGTTCAGGTACTCGTCCATCGACGCCTGCGGCGACGTCACCCGAGCTTCCTTTTCAGGCCAGACCTGGCGGAAGGTGGCATAGCTGCGACGCTCCATGTACGGCTTCTGCACGACGATGAACGTTGCCGGATCGAACTCGCGCGCAGCCAGCAGCTGTCTCGTGAACCGGATGTTCTCGCCGGTGTTGGTCGATCGGTTTTCGATGAGAATCCGGTCTTGCGGGACGCCCATCCCGACGGCGATCCGCGCAAACTGATCGGCCTCGGGCTCGTCCCACAGCCCGCGGGTGATCGCGCCAAGCCCGCCCGCGAAGATCAGCAGCGGCGCCCACTGCTGCAGGAAGAGCTCGGCGCCGCGCGCCGCCACCGCCGTGTCGTGGCTGCAGAGCACCAGAATCGCGTCGGCGCGGGCCAGCTGATGATCGAGGTGATGGTAGTCCCAGATCTTCTGGGCGAGGGCGTGGATCCGATCGTCCATCACGCGTCGCCGGCGCGCAGGCGATCTTTCAGGTAGTCCATCGTCCGCCACGCCATCGCCAGGATCGACCAGGTGGTGTTCTGGGTGCCGCCGCAGACGAACGGCGCCGCGTCGGCGATGTAGACGTTCTTGACGTCGTGCAGCCGGCAGAAACGGTCGGTGACCGAGGCGCGCGGATCGTCGCCCATCCGCGCCGTGCCGATCTCGTGAATCGACCAGCCGGGCGGCAGCGGCTCACGCTCGATCCTGATGTCCTCGGCGTGCGCCGCCGTCAGCATCTCCTCGATCGAGTCGGCCATGTCCTTTGCCATCTTCAGCTCGTTGTCGCGGAAGATGTAGTCGAACCGCAGGACGGGGATGCCCCACGCGTCCTTCACCGACGGATCGATCGTGACGCGGTTTTCCTTGCGCGGCACCACCTCGCCGAAGCCGCCGAAGCTGATCAGGGCGGGATAGTACTTGCGCACGCTCGACTTGAACGCCTTCCCATAACCGGCGATGTCGTTCGCCATGCTCGGGAACTCGGCGCAGCCGCCGCCGCCCTGGAAGTGGTAGCCGCGGATGAAGTCGGGATGCCGATCGGTGACGTTGCGAAACCGCGGGATGTACGGCGCCACGGGACGCCCGTCGTCGAGCGTCGTTTCGGTCCCAATCCGGGCCGGGATGTAGCCGCTGCCGCGGATCCCCATGATGTGCTCGCTCAGGTAGCAGCCAAGCAGGCCCGAGGAATTCCCCAGGCCGTCCGGGTGCGCGCTCGAGCGCGAGTTGAGCAGGATGCGCGTGGTGTCGAGCGTGCCCGCGCCGAGCACGACGACCGGCGCCTTGAAGTCCATCACCTCGCGCGTAATTGCGTCGATGACGCGCACGCCGCTGGCGCGGTTCGACGCCTCGCCGACGAGCACCTCGGACACCATCGAGTACGGGCGGACGGTCAGCTTGCCACTGTCGCGCGCCGGGTAGATCAACGCCGTCGGCGAGTGGAATGCCGCCTGGATGTCGCAGCCGCGCCCGCAACGTCCCCGTCCGGCGCAGCGCGCCCGGTATTTGTTGTTCAGGACGCCGTCGGTGGTCACGCCGGCGCGGCCAGGGATGTAATGGCGCCCCATCGGCGCGATCGCGCGTTTGAATGCGACCTCGACGCAATTCAGCTTCGACGGGCGCTGGAACACGCCGTCCGGCACCTGCGCCAGCCCTTCATTCGTCCCCGAGCAGCCGAGCAGCACATCGACCTTGTCGTAGTACGGCTTCACGTCGCCGCACGAGATCGGCCAGTCGACATCGAAGCCGTCGCGGCTGGCGGCGTTGAACTGCAGCGGTCCGTAGCGCAGTGCGCCGCGCCCCCAGAAGTTCGTCTTGCCGCCGAGGATGCTCGAGCGCACCCATGCGTACGGCGTGCCGGTCGTGGGATGCTGCCGCTCGTCCACCAGCCAGTTGCGCGTGAACCGGTTGGCTGCGTACGACATCACCTTTTTCTGCTTGGTGAAGGCGGGATTGGATCCGTACGGGCGATCGAGAAAGCTGTACTCGGCGACGTCCACCGGCCGCTCGCCGACCGGCATGCGGCCGCGCCGATTCGAG
>Ga0111539_10006650_pt1 | contig 14893 bp, 11 predicted proteins | sample RhiMethybrSRZTD1_FD_79667 | JGI IMG/M metagenome (GOLD analysis project Ga0111539, IMG submission 79667) | Populus rhizosphere microbial communities from Tennessee, USA - Rhizosphere MetaG P. TD hybrid SRZTD1 (version 2) (version 2) | ecosystem: Host-associated > Plants > Roots > Rhizosphere >... | reverse complement strand
GACCACCCGGCCGGAGATGACGCCGCCGGCGGCCAGCGTGAAGTCCACGCCCGACACCGTGGCCGGCGCCGCCACCACCACCGGCGCGCCGCGCAGGATGTCGCAGCGCCCGCAGGGACACTCCGTGCCGCCGTACATCTGCTCCAGCAGGTGGCTCTCGTTCTGCGTCTTCAGGAAGTAGGCCCCGCTGGGCAGGCCGGCCGGCGTGACGTAGCGGCCGTCGAGGCCCGTGTACCCGGAGGTCACCAGCTCGCCCCGCTCGTTGTAGACGTTGACGCCCACCGCCGGCACGGGGCCGGAGGGCCCGCTCACCCGGCCCGCGATACGGCCGCCCGGGCGGAGGGCCAGGGCCACGGTGGTGGTGGCGCGGTCACCCACGGTGATGCGCGTGCCCAGGATGGGATCGCAGTAGCCGCCGCCGCACTCGAGGCCCTTGTAGATCTGGTCGATATAGCCGCTCCGGTTGTCGGTGCCGGCCAGGTAGGCCCCGGGCGGCAGGGCGTCGGCGGTGAAGGCGCCGAGGGCGTTGGTGATCGCGCTGGCCACCGAAACGCCCCGGCAGTCCCACACCCACACCCCCACGCCGGGGAGGGGCGCGCCGGTGACGGCGTCCTTCACGGTGCCGGAGAGGACGCCGTCGGCTCCGGCGGCCGGGACCCACCCGGCCAGGAAGAGGAGGAGGGCCCCCGCCTGCCTGCGCACGTCGCTCATCTCGACTCCCTCGTGGCGGGTGGCTCCAGGACCCCGCGTTGCCGGCGCGCCAGGAAGGCGCGCTGGGCTTCGTTGTCCGTACGGGCAAGGGCGCGGTCGTATTCCGCCGCCGCCTCCGGGCCGCGGCCGAGGCGGCGCAGCAGGTCGGCCCGGATGGCGTGGAAGGGCTGGTAGCCCTCGAGGCCGAGCGCGTCCACCAGCGCGAGCGCCTCCGCCTCGCCCTCCACCTCGGCCACCGCCACCGCGCGGTTGAGCGCCACCACCGGGCTGGGATCTTCGAGGAGGAGCTGGTCGTAGAGCTGCACGATCTGCGGCCAGTCGGTGGCGGCCGCGGTGGGGGCGTCGCTGTGCACGGCGTTGATGGCGGCCTGGATCTGGTAGGGGCCGGGGTGGCCGCGGCGCAGGCAGGCGCGCACGATGGCCTGGCCCTCGGCGATGAGCAGGCGGTCCCATGCCCCGCGGTCCTGCTCGGCCAGGGGGACGAGCGCACCCTCCGCGCTCGTGCGTGCGGCCCGCCGCGCGTCGATGAGCAGCATCAGGGCCAGCAGGCCCATCACCTCCGGCTCGGCGGGCAGGAGCTCGGCCAGCACGCGGCCCAGGCGCAGGGCCTCCGTGCAGAGGTCGGCCCGCAGCAGCTCCGGTCCGGAGGTGGCCAGGTAGCCTTCGTTGAACACCAGGTACACGACGGCCAGCACCGCGCGCAGGCGCGGCGCCAGGTCGGACTCGGCCGGCACGCGGTAGGGGATGTTGGCATCGCGGATCTTGCCCTTGGCCCGCACCAGCCGCTGGGCCATGGTGGCCTCGGGCACCAGGAAGGCGCGCGCGATCTCGGTGGTGGTCAGGCCGCCCAGCAGGCGCAGCGTGAGCGCGACCTGGGCGGCCGTGCCCAGGGCCGGATGGCAGCAGGTGAAGATCAGCCGCAGCCGCTCGTCGCGCACCGGCTCCTCCTCTTCCGGCGGCGCGTCGCGCGCGTGCAGCAGCGCCGCCTGGGCGTGACGGTCCGCCCGCGAGGCCTCCCGGCGCAGCCGGTCGATGGCCCGCCGGCGGGCGGTGGTGATGATCCAGCCGGCGGGGCTGGGCGGCAGCCCCTCCTCGGGCCAGCGCTCCGCGGCCGTGGTGAAGGCGTCGGCCACCGCCTCCTCGGCCACGTCGATGCTGCCGAACACGCGCACCAGCACCGCCACCGCCCGGCCGTGCTCCGCGCGGAAGACGCGCCCGATCTCCGCCGCGGAGGCGCGCGGCAAGCGCTACCCTCCGCGCTCGTCCTGGAACGGGCGCACCTCGATGGGCAGGCCCAGGATGCGGGCCGCCCGTCCCGCCCAGCCCAGCGCGGCGTCGAGATCGGGGGCGTCGATGATCCAGAAGCCGCCCACGTGCTCCTTGCCCTCCACGTAGGGGCCGTCGGTCATCACCAGCTCGCCCTCCCGCGCGCGCACCACGGTGGCCGTGCTGGCCTCGTGCAGGCCGCGGCTGAAGACCCAGGCCCCGGCCGCCTTCAGCTCGCGGTTGAGCGCGGCCAGGCCGCGCATCACGGGCTCCAGCACCTCCGGCGGCGGCGGCCCGCCGTCGGGCTGGTAGATGTTGAGCAGGTACTGGGTCATGGTCGGCTCCTCAGGCGGGCTCGTAGGTGGCGATGACGACGCCGGTGCCGGTGGTGACGCTCTTCACCAGCCGCAGCTCCGCGCGGCTGGCTTCGTCCTTGAACAGGCGGCGTCCCCGGCCCAGCACCAGGGGGTGGATGAGCAGCACGTACGCGTCCACGAGGCGGTGCCGCATCAGCGTCTGCATGAGGTCGCCGCAGCCCAGCACCACCAGGTCGGGGCCCGGCTCCTTCTCGAGCCGCGGCACCGTCTCCGCCGCCTCCCCGGCCAGCAGGATGGAGTTCTGCCAGGGCAGCGGCTCCTTCAGCGTCTTCGAGCACACGTACTTCGGCGAGCGGTTGAAGACCTCGGTGAAGGGGTTGTCGGTGCGCCCGGGCCACACGGAGAAGAAGTCCTCGTAGGTCCGGCGCCCGAACAGGAAGGCCGGTTGCGCGGCCATGCCCTCGCCCATGGCCTGGAACAGGACCGCGTCGCGGTAGGGCGCCGCCCAGCCGCCGTATTCGAATCCGCCCCGCCGGTCTTCGTCGGGCCGGCCCGGCGCCTGCATCACGCCGTCGAGGGTCAGGCTGATCGTGGCCACCACCTTGCGCATGCGTCCCGTCCTTTCGGAGGCGGGCCGGCCCGAATGCCGGCCCTTCGACCCCTACACGAACGGGAAGCGCCCGGATCGACACCGGCCCCAAAGATAGCCGAGTCAAGGGGCCAGGACGTCCTCCACGGAGGCGCCGGCGGCGCGCTGCGCAAACGCGCGCTGGACGTCCGCGCTCATGTACACCACGAAGCCATAGACGCAGAGCGCCAGCGACGTGGGCAGGCAGCAGCAGGTGAGCCCGGAGAGCAGGCCGAGGGCCAGCGTGGCCATGCCGAAGGCCCGCCCGCGGAAGGAGAACGTGAGCACGCCGGCCACGATCCGCAGCAGCCCGATCAGGGCCACGGCCAGCCCGGCCAGCGACATCGCGATCCACAGCTCGGCCGAGCCGGTGCCGCCGGGCGAGAGGCCGAAGATGAGCCCGCCCATGAACTCCAGGCTGCCTTCGACGACCTGGGCCGTGGCCAGGACCTGCACCTGCCGCACCGTCATGGTGCGCGTAGCTTACGGCTTGCGCCGCCCGCACGGCCGTTCTACCTTGGGGGGATGACCACGCGACGGTGCCTCCTCGCCTGCGGCCTGCTCCTGGCCACGGGCTGCGGCGGGAACAGCACGACCCCCAACCCCGTCACCTCGACCCCTCCGCCGGCCACGGGCTCCAACACGCTGGCCGGAGTCGTCTTCTACGACCAGAACAGCAACGGCACGCTGGAACCCGACGAGCAGGTGCGGCTGCCCGGCGTCCGGGTGTCGGTGGGCGGGCAGACGGGCACCAGCACCACCGGCGGCCAGGTCACGGTGGCCGGCCTGCCCGACGGCACGGGCACGGTCGCCCTCCAGGCGGACTCGCTGCCGCCCTTCTTCCAGCCCGGCCGCATGCCCGCGGTGACGCTGCCGCTGGCCGCGGGCGCGGTGGTGCCGGTGCCGGTGACCCTGCCCATCGGTGCCAACGGCCCCAACCAGTACCTGGCCTTCGGCGACAGCATCACCGAGGGCGCCGGCTCCGACCGCCGCACCGGCTTCGCCACCCCACTGCAAGCGCGGCTGCGCGCCTACTGGGGTGGTGAAGCGGAGGTGCGCGTGGATGGCGTGCGCGGCAGCCGCTCCGTGGACGGGCTGGCCCGGCTGCCGGCGTCGCTCAAACAGAACCGCCCCGCCTTCGTCCTCATCCTCTATGGCACCAACGACTGGAACGGCCGCTGCCAGTCCCTCGCGGCCGAGGCGTGCTTCACCGTGGGCGCGCTGCGCGACATGGTCCGGGCCGCCCGCGCGGCCGGCAGCCAGCCGGTGGTGGGGACCATCATCCCCGCCCATCCGGGGCTGGCCCCGGCCGAGCGCAACCGCTGGATCCAGGCCGAAAACGAGCTCATCCGGGCGCTGGCCCAGCAGGAGGGCGCGGTCCTGGCCGACACCTGGGCCGCCTTCGGCGCCGACCAGGGCCAGTGGCCGGCGCTCTTCTTCGACGACTTGCACCCGAACGAAGACGGCTACGCGCGCATCGGCGAGGCCTTCTTCCAGGCCCTCACGCGCAGCCGCGGCGCGCGCTGAGGGCCACCCAGCCCAGGACGACCAGCTCCAGGCCCAGGGCCAGCGGCGCCCACCAGTAGAGGTGCAGCCCGCCGACCACCCAGGCGATGACCAGGGCGGCGGCCACGGCCAGGCTGAATTGCGGCTTCCACAGGCCCAGCCGCCGGTCGCGGTACACGGCCAGGGCGGCGCAGACCATCAGCACCACGGGAGCGATGGGCAGCAGGGGATCCTTCTCGATGCGGGCCCACGTGAGCGCCAGCGCGACCAGCGGCGCGTAGTTCACCACCGTCACCGTCGCCGGCGCGTCGATCTCCAGGCTCAGGTAGTCGGTGCGGGGGCGGCGGTAGTAGGCGTAGGCCGCGGCCTCCGTCTCCGGCCGCACGCCCAGGAACGGCACCCGCTGGCCGTCGACGAAGACGAGAAGGGACCGCGGCGCCATCCGGTCGCCCAGCGGCCCCCGCCACCAGGAGGCCGGCAGCTGCACGCGCGGCTCCGGGCCCTCCGCGCCCGGCCCCGGCACGTCGGCCCGCACCACGTCCCCGGAGACGGAGCCGAGCCGCGCCACCACCGCGGCCTCGTCCACGGCGGGCAGGGCGCGCATCGCCCACAGCCCGTGCTGCACGGACAGGGCCGCCAGCAGCACGGCCAGCGAGAGGACCCGGCCGGGGCCGGGCGGCGCCGGCGCCAGCGACTTCTCGCGCCACAGCGCGAGCACCGTGCGCCGCGCCGGCTCCTCGACGAGCTCGAAGAGGAGCGCGGAGATCACGCTCATGCCGAGGTAGAGGCTCCAGAGGGACACGCCCTCCCGCCCGGGCAGCACGCGGTACAGCAGGCTGCTGCCCAGCGGCGTGAGCTGGATCAGGTAGAGCGCGTACGAGATGCGGCCCAGGTAGACGGCGGGCCGCAGCGCGAGCAGCCGCGAGAGCGGCGCCGGGCGGCAGGTGAGGCCCAGCACGATGGCGGCGGAGGCGGCGGCCACCAGCAGGTCCCAGCGCCACTCCAGCGGCGGATTGTCGCCGGCCGCGGCCAGGCCCGCCTGCGCCGCCACCAACAGGACGCCGCCGCCGCCGGCCAGCAGCGTGGCGAACGTCCTGCCTCCGCGGCGCTGCCAGGCCGCCTCCACCCGCCCCGAGAGATAGAGCAGCCCGGCCGCGGCTCCGAGCGCGAAGTCCGGGAAGCGCCCGAGGAGGGTGAAGGACCACAGCAGCCCCGGCTGGGAGAGGAAGGGAAGGGGCGGCTGGACCCGCAAGAGCACGAGGCCGGCGAGGTGGACGGCGGCGGCCGTAGCGCCCAGCGCCAGCAGCGGCCCGGCGGCGGCGCCCAGCCGCCGCCGCAGCGCGGCCACGCCCAGGAAGAGCAGGGGCGCCGTCGCGTAGAAGCACTCCTCCACCGTCAGCGACCACGAGGTGAGCACGGTCATGCCCTCCAGCGAGGGCCCGAAGAGGCCGTGCGTCAGCGTCCACTCCGGCAGCTGCGCCGCGTCCATCGGGACCGCGCCCGAGGTGAGGAGGTGCGTGAGCACCAGCACCGTGTAGTAGAGGGGAAGGATGCGCGCCGCGCGCTTCACGAAGTACGCGCCCAGCCGCCCCTCGCCGGCGGCGAACTGCGGGTAGTAGCGGACGGTGATGAGGAAGCCGGACAACACGAAGAAGACGGTGACGCCGACGTGCCCCTGGCCGACCACGATCCCGGCCAGGTAGGGCAGCCCCTCGGGAGCGAAGTGGTAGAGGAAGACGAGGAGGGCCGCGACCGCGCGCAGCGCGGTCAGGGCCGGCAGATCCGGGGAGGGCGTGGCCCGGTGCGCCAGGACGATGGGGATGTCCTCCGGATCGGTCTGAAGCACGCGCCACCGGCGCGGTGCCGAGGCTCAGGCCATTATGCCAGACACACAACCGGCAGTGTCCGGCTCTTCACGAGGCACCAGCCCTGGCCACACGTGGGTGGCAGCGGAGGCGCCACGGGCTACGGGCGGGACACGCTCTCGCGGTAGCGGCGGGGGGTGATCCCCAGCAGGCGGACGAACGCGCGCCGCATCACGTCGGCGCTGCCGAAGCCGGCCGCCGCCGCCACCTCCTTGAGCCCCCTGTCCGAGCGCTCGAGCTGGCGGCGGGCCGCCTCCACGCGCATCTGGAGCACGTACTGCGACGGGGTGGTGCCGACCTCCCGGGTGAAGACGCGCTCGAAGTTGCGCACGCTCATGGCCATGCGATCGGCCAGGCCCTCCACCGTCAGCCGCGTGGCCAGGCGCTCGGCGATCCAGATCTGCAGCTCGCGGATCGACGTCATCTCCGAGGCCTGCGTGGCCAGCGAGACGCTGAGCTGCGGCTGGCCGCCGGGCCGGCGCAGGAACAGCACCAGCTCGCGCGCGGCCTCGTGGGCCAGGCCGGCGCCGCAGTCCTCCTCCACCCAGGCCAGCGCGAGGTCGATGCCGGCCGAGATGCCGGCCGAGGTGTAGATGTTCCCGTCCTTGACCCAGAGCGGCTCGTGCTCCACCCGCACGCGGGGATGGCGCCGGGCCAGCTCGCGGCCGAAGCGCCAGTGGGCGGTGGCCCGGCGCCCGTCGAGCAGGCCGGCCTCCGCCAGCAGGAAGGCGCCCACGCACACGGCGCCGATCCGCCGCACCGCGGCCGCCATCTTCCCGAGCCAGGCCGACAGGGCGGCGTCGCGCAGCGAGCGCGTGCCCAGCCCGCAGACGAGCAGCACGGAATCGCAGCCGCCCGCGACCTTGCTGAAGTGGTGCTGGGCCATGAAGGTCAACACGCCGCTTTCGCCCTGCAGCGTGAGGCCGTCGCCGCTGGTCACCACCTCCATCGTGTAGATGGCGCGGCCGGCCAGGCGGTTGACCGAGTTGAACACCTGGAGGGGGCCCACCAGATCCAGCTCGTCGACCGGAGGCACCACCACCACCGCGATGCGCCGGCTGGCCGGCTGGCTCCTCTTCACGCTGCGCTTGGAGTTGGAGGCCATGCCGCCGCCACTATCGCGCCCGCCCTCCCGTCCCGCAAGCGGCGGCGGCTGGTTGGCGGATGGGGCCGCATCCCTGTCGGAAAGCGTCGTGTCCGCCCTGGCTAACATTCGCGGCATGAGACACCGCTGGACGTGGCTCGCCGGCGCGGTGCTGCCGCTCCTCTGCTGCCTTCCCGTCGCCGCGGACGGCGAACGGGGGCCGTACGCGCGCATCGCCTTCCTGCGCCCGCACGACGGGGACACCGTGGACTTCGAGGCCGGGTACATCCGGCACCTGGAGTTCCACCGCCAGGCCCGGGACACGTGGACCTGGTACGGATGGAGCATCTGGGCCGGCGACCGGCAGCGCTGGTTCGTGTACGCCACCTTCGGGCACACCGCCGCCGCGCTGGACCATCCGGTGCCGCCGGCCGAAGACGAGCGCGACAACGTCAGCAACGTCACGCCGCACGCCGAGTTCGTGGGCAACGGGCTCTACGAGTTCCTGCCCGCCCTCTCGCGCGGCACGGGCCAGCCGCAGGCCACGGCCCGGCTGGAGATGACGACCGTGGACCTCGAGCCCGGGGCGGCCCCGGCCTTCGAGGCGGCGCTGGCCGCGGGCCAGCCCGCGCTGCCGGGCGAGTCGCTCTGGTACCGGATGGTGGCGGGCGGATCCGCGCCGCGGTACGTCCGCCTGCGGCCCCGGGCCAGCCTGGCCGCGCTGCTGGAGGGAGCGCGCGACGCGACGCTTCCCGACGCGGCCGGCCGGCTGGCCGCGAAGACGACCATCGAGATCCTCACGTTGCGGCCGGCGCTGAGCTACGGCCTGCCGCCGGGCGAACAATGACCGGCACCCGGCGCGAGGTGCGGGGGGCCTGTGCGCTCGACTGTCCGGACACCTGCGCCTGGATCGTGACCGTCGAGGACGGCGTGCCGTCCGTGTTGCGCGGCGATCCGCAACATCCCTTCACGCGCGGCTCGCTGTGCAACAAGGTCGACGGCTACCTGGCCTACGCGCGCTCGCCGGACCGCCTGCTGCATCCCCTGCGCCGGGTGGGGGCCAAGGGCGGCGGCGCCTTCACGCGCATCTCCTGGGACGAGGCGCTGGAGCGCATCGCGGCCGGGCTCCAGGACGCCATCGCGCGCCACGGCCCCGAGTCGATCTGGCCCTTCGTCGGCACCGGCAGCATGGGCCTCATCCAGGGCATCTACGGGGCCGGCCGCCGGCTGTGGAACGTGCTGGGCACGTCCCGCCACGTGGTGACCATCTGCACCATCGCCGGCGGCGTCGGCACCGGCTACACGCTGGGCGACAACCGCGTGGGCATGGATCCCGAGACCCTGCGCCTCTCGAAGCTGGTCCTGCTCTGGGGCGCGAACACGCTCTCCACGAACCCGCACCTGTGGCACTCGATCCTGGAGGCGCGCCGGAACGGCGCCCATGTCGTGGCCATCGACCCCATCCGCACCCGCACGGCCGCGGCCTGCGACGGGCACCTGGCCCCGCTGCCCGGCAGCGACGCCGCCCTCGCGCTGGGCCTGCTGCACGTGGTGCTGGAGGAAGGGCGCGAGGACCGCGAGTTCATCGGCCGCGCCACCGTGGGCTGGGAGGCGTTTCGCGGGCGCATCCTCGAGTTCCCGCCCTCCCGGGCGGCGGCCATCACGGGCCTTCCGGTGGAGTCGATCGTGGCCCTCGGCCGCAGGCTGGCCCGGACGCGGCCCACCGGCATCCGCATCGGCATCGGCCTGCAGCGCCACGGCGGCGGCGGGATGGCCGTGCGGACGATCACCTGCATTCCCGGCGTCACCGGGGACTGGCGCCATCCGGGAGGTGGTGCCTGCTACGACACCCGCGGCTTCTTCGGGATCGACTGGGCCGCGCTGTGGCGCGACGACCTGCGGCCCCGTCCCGCGCGTGCGCTGCACATGACGCGCCTGGGCGAAGGGCTGCTCGACGTGGACGCGCCGCCGGTGAAGGCGCTCTTCATCTACGCGGCCAACCCGGCGGCCAGCGTCCCGCACCAGACGAAGGTCCGGCGCGGCCTGGCCCGCGAGGACCTCTTCACCGTCGTCGTCGACCACTTCCTGACCGACACCGCCCGCTACGCGGACGTCGTGCTGCCGGCCACCATGCAGACCGAACACCAGGACCTGCTCATCTCGTACGGCCATCTGTACGTGGCCTGGAACGAGCCGGCCGCGCCCCCGCGCGGCGAGTGCCTGCCCACGGCCGAGATCTTCCGCCGCCTGGCCCACACGATGGGGCTCGAGGCGCCGCCGCTCTACGACGGGGACGAAGCCCTGGCCCGGCAGGTCCTGGCCAGCCGTCACCCGGCGCTGGCCGGCATCACGCTCGAGGAGCTCAAGGCGCGGGGCTGGATGCGCCTGCGCTGTCCCGATCCCTTCGTTCCCTTCGCGGACGCATTCCCCACCCCCTCCGGCCGGCTGGAGTTCGTCTGCGAGCGGATGGCCCAGGCCGGCCTGGATCCGGTGGCCGGCTACACGCCCGCCCACGAAGCGTCGCAGCGCGGCACCGCCCTGGCCCGGAGCCACCCGCTCGCGCTGGTCACGCCCGCCGACCACTACTTCCTGAACTCGGTCTTCGCCAACGTCCCGCGCCAGCAGCGGCGCGCGGGGCCGGCCACGCTGGTGATCCATCCCGGCGACGCGGCGCCGCGCGGCATCGCCACCGGTGACGCGGTGCGCGTCTCCAACGCCCGCGGCGCGTTCCTGGCCGTGGCCGACGTGAGCGACCGCGTGCGCCCGGGCGTGGTGGCCAGCAGCAAGGGCCGCTGGCCGCGCGACTCGGCGGCGGGCACGAACGTCAACGCCACCGTGGACGAGCGGGACGCGGACATGGGCGGCGGCGCCGTCTTCCACGACAACCGCGTGTGCGTCGAGAAGCCGGCCCCGGCCCCCTAGAGCCCGCCGTCGTGGCTGGCGTAGAGCACGGTCTTGTCGGCGAACCAGGCGCTGCTGGAGATCCAGGTCCGGCTGACCCAGTCGAGGTTCGCGAAGGCCTCGTCGAGCAGCAGCACCCGCCGGTCCGCGGCCATGACGGCGGTCAGCGCGATGAGCTGCTTCTGGCCGCCGGAGAGGCCGATGTCCACCGCGATCTGCGTGTCGTAGCCCAGGGGAAGGGTCCGCACCCACGCCTCCAGCCCCGAGGCCTCCGCGGCCTCGGCCAGGCGGCGGGCGGAGGCGCCCATGGAGAGCCACTGCAGGTTGCGGAGCAGCGTCCCGCTGTGCAGCCGGAAGTCCTGGGGAAGGTAGGCGACGTCGCCGCTCACCGCGGCCGGGGGCAGGCCGCCGATCGTCACCCGGCCGCGGTCCGGATCGTAGAGGCCGGCCGCCACGCGCAGCAGGGTCGTCTTGCCCGATCCGGAGGGCGCGCGCAGCCAGTGCTTCCCGCCCGGCTCGATGCGCAGCGTCTCGCCCCGCAGCACCCACGGGCGCTCCGCGTCGTACCGGAACCAGACGTCCTCGAGCACGATGGCGCCCGCGGCCTGCCGCCCGGGGGCGTGCCGCCCGCGGGGCGCGACCTCGGGCACGGCCAGGCACTCGATGGTGCGCGCGGTGCGGGAGGGAAGGAGCATGAGCACGGCCAGCACGCGGTTGACGCCGCCCAGCGCCAGCGCGAAGCCGGCCGTGAGCTGCGCCAGCTGCACGAAGGCGCCCACGCTGAGGGCGCCCGCGGCCACCCGCCCGGCGCCCCAGGCCACCGCGAAGGCCGGCAGCCCGTAGCGGAGCCCGTCTTCGAGGACCTCGTCGCGGAGCGCGATCAGGCCGCGGCGGCGCGCGGCCACGAGCTCGTGCTCGAAGTCCGCCGTCCACGCGCCCACGACGATGCCCTCGAGGCCGGCGCTCTTGACGGTCTCGATGCCGCGCAGGGCTTCGAGCAGCGTGCTGCGCTGGCGCGAGCGGCTGGCGATCTCCACTGCGTACAGCCCGGCCTGCGCCCGGCCCAGGAGGGCGGTGGCCCCCAGCAGCAGCAGGCTGGCGGCCAGGGCGGCCGCGCCCACCGTCCCCGAGAGCGAGGCGATGGCCGCCAGGTAGATGAAGAACAGGGGCGCGTCGAGCAGGAGGCCGAGCAGGCGCTCCCCGAGCACCTCCAGCGCGGCCTGCAGGCCGGTGAACACCTCCAGCAGCTCCCCCGACGTCCGCTTCTGGACCCAGGCCAGGGGGAGCCGCAGCACGTGGAGGAGGACGTCGCCCACCAGGCGCACCTCCACCTCGCAGCGCAGCGCGAGGACGGTGCTCTCCCTGAGCCAGCCCAGGCCCGCCTGGTAGAGGGCGGTGGCGCCGATGGCCGCCGCCACCAGCGCCAGGAGCGCCGGCGAGCGGCCGGCCACCATGTGGTCCACGGCCACGCGCAGCAGGAGGGGCGGGGCCAGGGCCAGGAGCGGGAGGCCGAGCACCACCGCCAGCACCACGCCCAGCCGCCGGCGCAGGCGGGGGAACACGAAGGCCAGGCGCGAGCGCAGGGAGCCGGCGGTCGAGGTGGTGGTGATCTCGATGGCGGAGGTGGCCGCCGCCCGGATCGCGCGCCGGGGCACGAGGCGCGGGCCGCCGCCCCGCACCACCGCCCGCGCCCCCTGCCAGCGCTCGATCAGGAGCCACGTCTGCTCCTCGACCTCGACCAGCGCGGGCAGCCGCAGGTGCCGCAGCGCCCGGCGCTTGAAGCGGACGGCGCGGGCGCGCACGCCGTGCTGGCGCAGCGCGCGGGCGAGGGATTCGCTCGTGTCCGCGTCGAGAAGCGGGCCGTCGCCCGCGGCGTCGACGGCGGCCGCGCAGGCTTCGCGCGCGGCGGCGAAGGCCTCCGCCGCGGACAGCCCCTTCATGCCTCCGGCACCGCGCGCCGGCCGAGGCTCATGGCCGCCTCCAGCTGCGCGAAGAGCCCGGCTTCCGAGGTGAGCTCGTCCCAGGTGCCGCGCTGCACGATGCGGCCGCCGTCCAGGACCAGGATCTGGTCGGCCCGGCGGCACTGGTGGAGACGGTGCGTGACCACGAAGCGGGTGCAGCTGAGCCGGCCCAGGGCGTCTTCGATCGTTTCCTCGGTGGCCGGGTCCAGGGCGCTCATGGCCTCGTCCAGCATCAGGAGCGCGGGCCGGGAGAGGAGCGCCCGCGCGAGCAGGATGCGCTGCCGCTGCCCCACCGACAGGCGGCGGCCGCCTTCGCCCACCCGCGTCGCGTAGCCCTCGGGCAGCTTGGCCAGCACCGCGTCGAGCTGGCACGTCCGCGCCACCTCGTCCACCTCCGCCTGGGAGCAGGAGCGCCCGACGAGCACGTTGTCCAGGATGGAGGCGTCGAACAGCACCGCGCTCTGCGGGACGGCGCCGATCTCCCGCCGCACGGTGGGGCCGCCCAGCTCGGCCAGCGGCCGCCCGTCGAAGCGCACCGTGCCGCTGGTCGGCTCCTGGAGGCCGAGGAGCACGCGGGCCAGCGTCGACTTGCCGGCCCCGGTGGGCCCCACGATGGCCACCAGCTCCCCGGGCGCGACGGAGAGCGACACGCCGTCCAGCACCGGTCCCGTGTCCGGGTTGTACACGACGCTCACGTCCTCGAGGGAGACCCGGCCGGAGAGGGAGGCCCGGCCGCCGCCATCCTTCTCGACCGCGGTGCCCACCACGTCGTCGACGCGGCTGAGCCGGACGTTCACCGTCTGCAGCTCGCTGAGCGCCGCCACCAGCGAGTCCAGCGCCGCCACCATGAGGGCCTGCAGCAGCAGGGCGGCGGCGAACATGCCCACCGTGGTGCGCCCGGCCAGCACCTCGCGCCCGCCGACCCAGACGACCAGGGCCAGCGACAGGCCGGAGAGGGCGGTCATCGCGTGCCGGGCCAGCATCTCGACGCGCCGCCGCGCCAGGCCGAAGTTCAGCCGGTCGACGTTCCGGTCCTCGGCCCAGGCCACCGCCGCCAGCTCGGCCCCGGCCGCCCGCGTGCCCTCGATCGAGGCCAGCGTCTCCAGCAGCCGCGCTCCGTCGCGGTTGACGGCCATCGACTCCGTGATCTGCTTGTGGCGCAGGCGGCGGTTCCGGGCCAGCCAGAGCGCGCCCCGCACGGCCAGGGCCGCGGCCACCACGCCCGCCATCCCGGGGCTGTACAGGAGGAGGAGGAGGCCGCCGGCCACCAGCGACAGCCCGTCGAACAGGGCCATGGCCGAGCCGGTGGTGAAGATGTTGCGCAGGTGGACGTTCGCGTGCACGCGCGTGGCCAGCTCCGACGGGTGCCGGAACAGGAAGAACGAGAAGGGCAGCGCGAACAGGTGGCGGCAGAAGCCGGTCATGAGCGAGCGGTCGAGCGCGGCCTGCAGGGTGAGGACGAGCCACCCGCGCACGTAGAGGACGAGGCCGCGGGCCAGGAAGGTGGCGGCCAGGACCCCGGCCAGCAGCGGCAGGAGGGCCTGCTGCCCGCGGGACATCACGGCGTCGACCGCCACCCGGGTGGCGGCCGGCAGCACCAGCCCCAGGAGCTGCAGGCACAGGGAGAGGGTGAGCACCTGCGCCGCGTTCGGCAGCGCCTGGCGCATCTGCGCGCGGTAGCGGGCCAGCGACCGCCGGGCGGCGCGGCGCTTGCGGAAGGCGGCGCCCGGGGCCAGGCGGACGGCCACGCCGGTGAACGACCGGCTCAGCGCCTCCCGCTCGACCGAGCGGTGGCCGGCCGCGGGATCCACCAGGTCCGCGCGCCTCTGCGACAGCGCGGTCAGGACCACGAAGTGGTTGAAGCCCCAGTGCAGGATGGCCGGCAGGGGCAGGCGGTCCAGGCCCTCCATGTCGAGGGCGACCCCCTGCGCGTCGAGGCCGTAGCGCCGCGCGCAGCGGACGATGGACAGCGCGCTGGCGCCGTCCCGCGACACGGCCATGGCGTCGCGGACCTCGGACAGCGTCGCGTGGTGCCCGTGGTAGGCCAGGACCATGGCCAGCGACGCCGCCCCGCACTCCACGGCCTCGACCTGGGGAACGAACGGGACGCGCCGGCGGAACCGCGGCAAGGCTCCCATCGCGGGCGTCAGCGCAGCAGCCGGCGCGCGGGCTCGAAGACGAGCGCGCCCAGCGTCTGCCGGCGCGGGCGCAGCCACACCGTCACCGGGCTGCCCGCGGGCAGCCGCGGGCCGCCGTTCACCTCCACGCGGTACACGGGACCGGGCGGGGCCGCGTCGCCCACGGCCGCGCGCACCTCCTGGGCCGGGGCCGGCGCGACGTCGATCCGCACCACCATCCCCGCGGCCGCCGCCTTTTCCCCGCCGTCGGCCGGATCCCCTTGCACCACCACGCCGTCGCCGACCTTCAGCCACGCGTGGCCGCGCGCGGGCACGAAGGCCACCACGCCCGCCGCGCCCGTCTCATCGATCCGCACCACGCCGCGGCCGCGGTCGGCGGCCGTGACCGGCACGCGCAGCAGGCCCCACGCTCCCAGAACCAGCGCCGCCACCACGGCCAGCGTGACGGCCCAGGTCCAGGGCGGCGACACCTCGAGCACGGGCGCGGGCTCCGCCGCCTCCGCGCGCTCCTGGATG
>Ga0111539_10006649_pt1 | contig 14893 bp, 6 predicted proteins | sample RhiMethybrSRZTD1_FD_79667 | JGI IMG/M metagenome (GOLD analysis project Ga0111539, IMG submission 79667) | Populus rhizosphere microbial communities from Tennessee, USA - Rhizosphere MetaG P. TD hybrid SRZTD1 (version 2) (version 2) | ecosystem: Host-associated > Plants > Roots > Rhizosphere >... | reverse complement strand
TGGTGCACGCTGTCGACCCGGATAAAAAAGGCGCCATCCTGTGGCAGACGCGCGCAGCCAAGGGCGGATATCTCGGCGGCAGCCAGTGGGGTTCTGCATCGGACGGGCAGAAAGTGTACGTGGCAACTTCGGATCTCGGGATTGGCGGAGTGGCCGATGCAACCGTGCCCGGAGGTTTCCGCATGGCTGTTGATCCCAAATCCGGAGGCGGACTGCATGCCCTGGACCTGAAAACAGGCAAGTCGGTCTGGGACGCGAAACCGTTGCCGTGCGCTGCAAGCCAGGCCATCTGTTCGCCGGCACAGTCGGCTGCAGTAACCGTCATTCCCGGAGTTGTCTTTTCCGGTTCCGTTGACGGTCATCTGCGCGCCTATTCCGCGTCGACGGGTGCTGTGCTCTGGGATGTGGATACCGCGCGTCAGTATGAGACCGTCAACGGGAAACCTGCCAGCGGAGGCTCCCTGGATGCCGCGGGCCCGGCGATCGTCAATGGGATGGTGTTTGTGAACTCCGGCTATGGCCAATGGGGCGGCATGCCGGGAAATGTGCTGCTGGTCTTCTCCGTCGACGGAAAGTAGCGCGGCTTGTGAAAGTCTCGCGAGGGAGGGGTTTGGAGGAGGCAATCTCCTGAACTCGCGAGGCTTCCACAAATTCCTCAGAACGCAACGCCCAGCAGCACCTTCACTCCGGCGACTTTCCCGTTCTCCGATTTGAGATTTAAACGTCCGTCCAGCCGGAAATCGCCGACTTGTACCTGCCCCGTGAGGTTGATCGACATTTGTGTGGCGTTGCGCGCGAACTCCCACGTAATCTCGCCGTTGTCTTTCAGCTTCAGCGATCCATTGAACGCTATCGTCGAAACCACCACGGCTCCGTTACGGATTTGCTGGAACGCGAACCCGGCACTCAGTTGAGTCGGCCCCAGTACCGCCGTAAACTTGCCCGCCACGGTAATGCTCGCGCCAGGCGAGCCATCCGTTTTCTTAATCGCGAGTTCGATGTCGCCTGTGAAATCGTTGCGACGGAAAGCGGTGCCAAAAGTAAAGGTCGTCGAAGCAACCTGCTCCTTGCCCTGTGAAACCTGGCGGTCCAACGTGTACGTGATCTGAAAATTTTCGTTGATGTTGAGAGACCCGACAAACTGCAGACGGCGTCTTTGGCCATCCTTGTCGTACTCATACATGAACTCGTTGATCGTGCGATTGACAGTAATCGCTCCCGGTAACTCAAATGTATCCTCGGTGCTGTTCGCCCGCTTGTACTTGAACCGAACCATGGGCTTGCCGTCGGCACTGGTGAACGACTCCCAGGCTCCGACAAAGCCCAGAATGCTTTCGCGCGTCAAATCCTGTTTGTCGAAGAAGTGGTACATGAACCGACCTTTAGGATCCTGTATGAAACCCTTGATCGACGACTTCACTCCTCCGACAGTAAGGGACAGGTTGTGATTCTCATCGATGTCCCACTCACCGTTCAGATTGAAGGTAAACGCCTGAGTATTGTCGGGAAACACTTGAAGAACCGCATCGCTTGTCTTCAAAACCGGTTTTGCGCTGGACCCGCTGAAGTCGAATACCTTGTCCTGCCCGGATTTCAAGATCAAATGATTGTCGTCATTAAACGACCACGCGACGTCGATGGGAATCGCGGTGCCGCTCGACGGACTAACGACAATCTGATTCGCAGCGTTAGTGGACCACTTGCCAAAAGCTGCTCCCGCCTTCTTGACGCTGCCGGTCGTGTCCAAATCGAAAGTGTCGGTTCCCTTTTTTAGTTGAAATGCTGGCATACACTCTCCTTTCTCAGAATGCTCGTGTCGTTGCTACGCTGAAATAGAAACGGCCCCCGTTGGAAGTCGAGTACGCGTCACCCAGTCCCTTCGCCCAGTCGAGTTTCAGAACCGCCACGCCATACCGTATCCGAACGCCGGCGCCAAGACCGGCCTTCATACCCTCAAAGGAACCCAAAGTCTGCGATACTTTGCCGAAGTCCGAGAAAAACGCGAGCCGCACGTTTCGCCCCAGAAACTGACCCGCGCCTCCCACCGCATTCCCGGTACCGGGAACCAATGTCCAAATCTCCGGCTGCACCGCCCACAGCTGTTGCGCAAGAACATCGTCCCGCCGGAACCCGCGGACACTCTGGTCCCCGCCTAGTGACGGCAGCTCATAGAGTGGCGTGCTCTCGGAAGCAATAGCAGCCGTTCCCGTTACATCGAACTCTGTGGGCCCAATCAACTGCTGGTGATAACTCGCCGTCAAACCGAAGCGTGTGAAACTCGGTTCGGTCTCGGACAAGCCGAGCCCCCAGCGCAGCACCGGCTGGATTCGTACCGTAACCGGATAGCTCCGTGCATACCGCTCCAACAGCCAGGTTCCCTGAAAATCAAGAGTTGTGAGATTCGCCTTCTCTGCGGGTTGTCCTTCGACCTGCAATTCCACGGTCGCGCGCCGGCCTTCCACAGCAGTCTTGAGTAACTGTCCTCGCTTGTTGTGAAACCACTCGACTTCGCCGCGCACAAAGCCTCCCGTGCGCCGCTCGTCGGCAACCGAAGTGTTGAATTGCCGGTTCAGATTAAAGTCGGTCGATCCATTCAACTGAAAACTGAGCCGGCGCACCAACGATTCAAACCTGACAAAGTCGACAAAAAAGTTGCCGAAAAGCACCGGCTTATCGTTAACCGTCCCGGACTGAATGGACAGCGAAGATGGTCCAATCAGTTGCGTTCGCTGATAGACGAATAACGGGCGCACTCCCTGGCCTGGGAGATATTCGAATCCGCCTCCTATCCAGTTCTTCAAATTCTTTGGCGGCGGAACGTTCTCGTCGAGGATTGGCGCCTGCGACTGAGGCGCTGCAGATGCGGCGGGAGGGACGCCGGCAGGCGATGCACTCACCAGACCCTCCGGAGTAATTCTGGAAGGCGCTGGTGCGCTTCGCGCCTTATCTCCAGATTCAGTGTCGGACTGTTTCTCGAGCAACAGGTCGACGTATGGATTCTGCAGATCTGGTGGCCGTGCACGGCTGGGGATTACGCTGAGGTTCATTCCCAGGGGAGCGAGTTCAGACCGGTTTGTCTGAAATTGCAAAAGGTTGAATATGGGTTCTTCACCCATCCTAATGCCGAGGTTGGCAAGATCCACCTGCTGGGCTTTGGGCGGACCCGGCAACTCTGCAATCACCCCGTCTCGTTTCCGCATGTATTCGCGAAATTGGGCATCCTGCAGCAGGTGATATGCGCCCCGGTCCAGGTCAGAGTGGTTGATCGAAGGTGGAGTAAAGAGGATGCGAGCGATCCTCTCTCCCGGACGAACGCGAACAAACTTAGGGCTGGCGTCCGCCTTCGAGACCTCCACCGCGGAGCGAATGCCACGGGATGTCAGGTAGTTCTCGACCCTCGAACGAATCGCGCCTGGCCGCCACAATGTTCCTTGGAGCGGCTCGAGAACTCTCAGCAGAGTTTCACGGGACATAGCCGGCGTAAGGCTGGTGACCTCGTATTCGCTGCTTGCCCACGAACCGATCGGATCGGCAACCCTGAAACGAATAATCCCCTTGTCGATCTCGCGGGCAGGCGGCGCTGGGGGGTCCGGGTCTTCACTCAGATATTGCAGCGGACCCCAATCTGAATCCGGCCCCTGAGCCAGATCGAAGAGCGTGGAAATCAGATCGCCCTCGCCCTTGCGCATTGAATTGTCAGTTCTCCATGCACGGTAAGCGGTGAGGAACTGCCCCCATGTGCCCGCAAATGTACGCAGGCCTCGCGTCTTCGAATCCGTCAACTTCCCTGCCGCCTCCAATTCGGTCTCCTCGGTGGTGAGGCCAAACCAGAAAACTGCAGGCAATCGTGCCAGCAGTGTGTTCAGATCCCGGATCATCTGCTGTCTCGCGTCCCGGACACTGCCCTTCAGCCGCGGGGGGGCAAACGACGTGGAAGGGGTAAACACGGTTTGAGCGGAATCCGCCTGCAGACGTCCTTTGTCTACTCGCAATACCACGCAGAGAGCGCTCGCATCGGGGCCAGTTCCGGCGGGGCACACCGGGGGTGTTGATTGAGCTATGAACAAAACTGCCGATAATGCCGCCCAGCGCATAAGTTTCCTTTGGTAAAAGGCCTCAACAGAGCCCGCCGAGGACGACGCAGCCCATGCAGAAAGTGCCTGCTATTTGCCCTTGGTCCTCTTTGGCCTCTTGCTCTCTGTGGAAGCCCGCTTCGACGCTGCGGAGGGTGCGGGCGCCGCCGGCGGGGTTGCCGGTTCCTCGTCAACCGACTCCGGTTCGACTGCAGCTGTCGGCTCTGCCGATGAAAGCAATTCCCTGATTGTGGCGCGTGGTTCCGCGAATAGATCTCGAAGGTTCGCCACCGAGAGCTGAAGGGTATCAATGGCGGCCTTTGTATGTTTGAACGCCTCTTCGGACTGCTCCGCAAGGCGATCGGCAGCATCCAGATTGGGCTGAAACCCCGGATCCGAAGGGAGATCTGCTGTGACGCTATCGACGGTACCGGACTTACCCCGGACCTCAGCGCGAATCGCACTTACTTGTTTGCGGGGTCCGCCGGAGGGGGTGACCGTCAGAATGAGCGCGCCTTTCTCTGGAAGCTTGCCGGCAGCAAGGCTCAAAACCGCGTGCCCTTCCCCATCGGTCAACCCTTCTGCGAGCGCTGGAGCTTCAACGTCGGTTCGAAGCTGCACTGCAACTTCCGGAACACCAATCTTCGTGCGTGGTTTGTTCAGCCGGACAACCACCTGAAAGAGATCCGGAGCTGGCGCAATTTGCGGAGGCTGTTTGTGCTGCTCTTCCATCTCCGCGATCCTCTTGGCGAGTCTCCTGGCGCGATCCAGACGAGCCTGCGTTTGGCGAGTCTGTTCTTCGGCCTCTGCCTTCAGCGCCTTCTCACTTTCGCCTAACCACTCCTCCGCGCTTCGGATCATTGCGGGAAGAGTGTTCTTGAACGAGTTCTGCCACTCGGGCGAACTCACCAGTTGTTGCGCCAGCTTCGCCGAGAGAAGGTCGGCCGATTCAAGATCCAGCTCAGAAGGATCCCAGTTTGTGCCTTTCAGATGTGAACTGCTTTTGAAAACATCCTCGATACTCATGAACTCCCCTTATACATTCAACGCCTGAATGACGGGCGGCGGAGCGATCACTCCAGTGATGACGACGTTGGATGAGATGACGCCTCGACCCGCGTTGACGACGGAGATCGCCGGTTCGCGGCCGATGCAATGATTTCCATTGATCACAACCTCTCGGCAATCGGCGGAGAGAGCCCTGAATCCAAAAGCCTCGATGATGTTGCTATTGGCGACAATACGAACGCTTCGCAACCCTGCAAGAGCACCAAATGTCTGCTGATTGCCTCGCGTTTGAGCAGCACGATTGTCATTAAATTGGATAACGTCGGCGGTCATGATCTGAACCAGCGCGTCGAACGAACCATTTCCCTCAAATGCGTTGGACGTAACCAGCGCTTCCTCGCTTTTGCCGATATCGAAGGCAAACCCGTTCGGCTGGCGTATGTTGTTCCCACGCGCCTTCGTCTTTCCCGTGTTACGCAGGCAGGCTATGCCAACAAGAATGGATCCGGCCGCACGGGAAGCAAAGCATTCGTCGACCTGATTTCCAGAAATCTCCGTGTTGTCCGCGTCTTCCACGTAGACCGCCGCCAGGAAATCCGTGACAGTTGTCTTTGTGATCTCGGAATCGATACGAAATAGCGTGTTATCGACAATGCGCACACCCTCTCCGCCGGAAACAACGATTCCGCCATTGAACCACGCGCGGATGGTGTCGCTTCCGATCTGGCAGCGCAAAATACGGTTGCGGCAGATACTCGCGATCGACAGGGCGACTTCCTTCGACGCGGTGGAGATCGCATTCAGCTGGCAGCCCAGGATCTCGTTATCTTCGATTCTGACTTCCCGCACGTTTGATGCAATGAGGATGCCGTAACCGGGGACCGCGCGAATACTATTGCCGGTGATACGGAGTTCGGACGCGCCTTCACCGGCTCGAATCATGGCAACGTCTGCACGGACACTGCGAACCGGCCCTTCCAGCCGGTTGTTCGCGACGCTGCTGCGCGGTGCAGCAATGTCGATCCCGATGTTTGCCGTTACGATGTGGTTTTCCACGACGGACGTGTAGGCTACGCGGGATCGAACTCCAAAACCTCGAACAGCCATGGAATTGGACTGTATGAGGTGGCGTGGTGTTGCGAGCGTGCTTAGTGTGGGAGGCGCCGCGCCAGACCCAATTCCATTCAAGTCAACTGCGGCGCTCCGGCACAGCGTGAAACTGTTGTCGATGATGGAAACATCACTGCTGATGACTGCGGCCGTTTTGGAGATCCCCGTGGTGAAAGTGAGGAATGAATTTGCGTGGATCTTCGCAACCAAAACAAAGCCGAAATTATTCGTCGAACCGGCCGCGCCGGTGGCTGAAGTGGTAAGAGAACCAATAACGCTTCCGGGGATGGTCGAGAATCCTGCAGAACCCAACACCGATCCGAAAAACGGAGCGATGATTTTTTGAAATTCCTGCGTTGAGAGCAGGCCAATGCCGATCTGACCAAGAAAAAGATTTTCCATGCAACAGAAGTCGCCCATGATCCCCGCCTGCACGACCCCTGCAACCAGGCCGAACACCGCATTGCGGTCGAACTTCACGGCAATACCGTGCCAAAGAACGAAGCTCACCAGCGAAAAGATGTCGTTATCGGCAATGTTGACCTCGATTCCGAGGAACAAAACAATCCCTGCCTGCCCGAAGATCAAGCTGTGATCGACGTTCAGGCGAGTGCAGGTAATGAGCGTGATAACGGCCGCCTGGAACGCCGTTGTGGTGCCACCAGTCAGAAACAAAGAGGCGGCAGCAGACTGGAACGCGTCAACGTTGGCCGCGGTCAACGGCCCGACGCCGGCGAGCTTGGCCATTTCCTCGGGCGACAGTCCCAGCAAGCGGCACCGTGAAATCGTGAGGTCCGCCGAAGACGGCAGAAAGATTCCACCGTTGCGCGTGAGGAAGGTTGTGTCGGCCACCAGGATCTTCCTGACTGTTTCCTGGGTACTGGCCACACCTTTCATCGCCAAAAGGAAACATCTGCGGATCTCGATAAGCGCTACTTCTTCGACAAAGTCGATGGCGCGGCCGGTCTGTACAGGTGCACCGATCTCCGAGCGTGCAAAGTTAATGATCGTGCAACGGTCGACCGTACAAAGATGAGAGGTCTGGAAGCGAATACCGGAGGCCGCTCGATTGGCTCCAATCCACAGATCTTCAAACCAGATGCTTTCGCAATTGAGGACCTCAAATACCGGTCGATCGATGTCTCCTTCACCCAGGAAGACGATTCTCGTGGAGGGGCCCATACCGCGAATAATGATGTTGCGAAGGCTCCGCAGGAAAATCGTGGTGCGGACCTGAAAGACGCCGCGCAGGATGCAGACCAACCCGCCCGCCGGCCCCAGCGAGTTTATGGCAGTCTGGATATCGGTAAAGTCGCCGATGGAATTCACACCGTCGCCAACGGTGACCGTGCAGCAGTCGCAGACTATTTCGTTGCCTCCGCCACCGCCGAAGGGTGGCGGCCACAGATTGCGGCAATCCAAAAATGTCCCACCGCCGACGGTCCAGGTGAGAAAGCCGAGACGGCAGAAATGATGATGAATGCCGCGCGGCGGTGCAGATATCAGCGGTTCGACGCTGCCATCCGCAGTGCGTGCGGCAAAAACCCAAAAGTCGCCCACCTTGTAGTTCGAGCCGCTAAAAGAAACCCGTACGCCGTCCTCAAGTTCCACTGGTCCGGCGACAACATCCAGCAGACCGTTCGCGTCCACGCCAATTTGCTGGTCCCAGCGGCGCACACGCGTGTGCCGGCCAGGATCGGTGGCATTAAACGCGAACGACGCAGGTATCGCTGGAGAAATCGTCAGGGTACGATTCGCCTCATCCACGGCTGTAACCCGCGCCGTGTGGCCCGAGATTTGCCGGAACTCGGTGTGATCATCGAGTACCTCAAGCCAATCGCCCACCTGAAATCGCAGCACCTGATCGCGGCCGATCCGTCGGACTGTAAGCTGCGTTGATGTTCCATCGATGCCATCGACAGTGGTCGCAACGGAGCCGTTATCCCGCGACCATTTGAATTTCGCTGGTGTCGCACCGCCCACTCCCCCGATAGCATGAATCTCCACTCGATATAGCCGATTCTCAAGACCGCGATAGCCGCCAGCCGGCGAAATGATGCAGGGGTCGTCGCTGGCAGGCGGCGCGACTGCGCTCGTCGTCAGCCTTGCTCCTGATGGAGCAGCCACTGCGTCCCACTGTTCGAGACGATCGTCGCACTTGTGCGGTCCAACGCCCATCAGGGCACGCACCTGCCAAACCGTCTGGATACGCATCGCAGTATCTGGACCGCCGAGCGCGATTTCCTGAATGGATGGATCTTCGAGATACGTGACCTCGCGCTGCCAGACATCGATATAGATCAGGTCGGTCGTGCCGGGAGTTCCGGGCAGAACGGGCGGAAGTCCCGTCGGTAGATAGGGCTGATTCGAATACGGCACATCAACAGTGCCCGCCTCTTCCGCCAGAGCTGCTCCAAAGGCGAGGGGCGGTAAGCCATGATTTTCTGCCTGCAGACCGTCGACGTACATTCGGCCGCGGCCGATCAAAAAATTGCCGCCGCCGGCAGGAGTGATGAAGAACGCCTTCTCCGTTATCCGTGGTACGGTGCAGCGTCCGATGATATCCATCGTCTCGGAACGCCACCGGCGGTCTGCAATCTCGGCATACTCGTTCCAGTCGGCATCGAGATCGACACGCCCCTGCTGTTTCCAAACGCTGGAGTAGTCTTTTCCCGGTTTGAACGTGAATCGTGTTTGGTCACCGGCCATTATGAATCCTCTCTCCCTCGCAGGCTGCGACAGCTTTGATCACGGCATAGCTGCGCGGTTTATGTGACATGAATCACTCCAGGATCCAGACCGAAGGGGAGATACTCCTCCAGCCTGATACGTAAGTTGGTTGCCCGTTGCGGCTGCTTTAAATGACAGAAGACGCCCATTTCGGACTCGTCCTCCGCGCCTTCTGCAATTTGGCGGCGCGAGAACAGGCGCAACTGGGCGTACCCGGGTTGACCGTAAAGCGTCGCCGTAAAGTCGGGTACCAGCCACGACCGGACGAAAACGCGGATAGCATTCTTTTCCAGCGGCGTCAGCGGTGAGCCCTTCGCTTTCTCTGCGGCCGAGGTTCGCGTCGCGATCTCCAGATCGGGCTGGCAGCGATATCGTCTCGGAGTTGCCGAACCGAAGGGGACATAGCTGAACCGCACACATCCGCTTTGCCGGCGTGCGCAGCGCACAACGCCCGAGAAGATCGTCTCGCTTGCCATCGGCAATGCCTGAAAGAACGAGCGCCCGAAAATCGTGCAGCGTTCGAGGAAACCCGGAGGTCCGTAGCCATCCGTTGTTCCGATCGCGCAAATTGCAGCGGTGCCCAAACCGTCGACGATGGAATCCAGCAGCCAGACACCCTCTGCCCGATTCGGAAGCCGTATTGGCCCGACGATGCTGAATGCGATCTCGACACGCAACCGGGTATTGATAAGGTCGCCCGCGGGATCCGTGGCGTTGACTTCAATACCTGGGTCGGTGCTGGCGGGCAGTCCATCTTCGGTCAGTGCGCGACCTGGAACGAGCGTTGTGTGAAGGATGCGAAGGCGGCGTGCATCGCCCTCAATCCGAACAGCTCCTTCCACAAGCAATCCGCTCAGCGTGAGCTCGGCTTGTGCGCTGGAACCCTGGACCGTGATGACGCCGCCGTTGGGTTGAATGAGAGGTCGAGCGCCGTCGGCGGCCTCAATCGCCAGGGTGCCGCCGCTGAGAATGATCGGGGCGGTGAGATCATAGGCACGGTTGTCTTGAATCGAGATAACGGTACTCGGCCGGCCTTGGGTAACCCACTCGCTCAGGGCGAGATCGAGAGTCGAGAACTCGGGAGCAACGGCGCCATCGCGAACTGTAAGACGAAGGTCGGGCAATTGCGGATCAACGATCCAGTTTCGGCGCGAATAAGGCCCGCCTCCAAGATCTGCGCTGAATCCGTAGTGATAGAAAACGTCGACGCCCTGCGCAGGCTCAACGAGCGGCCCGAACGCGATGCGGCCTCTTCGAACGTCAACGCCAACGTGCGCACCGGTGGGCTGAACCCAGGTCTCAAGATTCATGCAGCGAATGTCCAACGGAGGCACCGGCACGCCGTCTCGAATGATCATGAAGCTTGCGAGCGGATGAGGCTGCATCGCGCTGCCGCCAAACACGTCGAAGAGACCATAGTAATCCGTGAAATCCGGACGAGGCGGCAACAAAGCCTGGTAGCGCTGGACATCCTCGAAGAAAGCCGCAGGCCGGATCGGGCCGTGGACATGAAGCTCCGTCGCGAGGCCCGCTTCATCTCCTTCACGTCGAAGTCGCGTGAAAAGTGGTGCCTGTCCGCCAAGCGGACTGAAATGAAACTGCCAGGGCTGAGTGGCGACCCGCGCGGGCACGTTGACTAGCGGGTAGCTACGAAGGCGCCATACAAAGAAACCGATATTCCTGATGTTGTGCCAGCCCTCAAGCTGTGCGGGATACCGCACGTCTACGGTGTGAGCGAACTCATCAAACGCTCCGTTGACTCGATCGGCTCGCTCTACCTTGCGCAAGTCCGGAGTGCCCCCGCTGTGCAGGCGAATATGGTTCACGTTCTGACTCCACACCAGGAGTTCGAAGAACTCGACTGCATGAGCCGCCCAGCCGGTGACATCGCGCGCAAGCTCTTCGAGCATCGGGACTGTGCCCTTGCGGCGGCGATAGTAGATCGTCTTTGCAACATCAGCACGTGTGCGAACCGCGATACCCGGACGCAAGGTCGGACCAACCAGATCGGTAAAGAGCTCCCGGGCGGTATCGGGTCCACGCAACCGGCTGGCGTCATGGAGCAGTTTGTTGGAGACGAGATCGCCGATGTACGGTATGACCCATGGATCGCACGTTTCAATGAAGGAGTTGTCCCAGAGACGCTCAATATCCGCGGAGATGATGTCGGACTGCTCAGCGACGATGCGGAGCAGCGCGCGAAGCGAGTAACCGTGTGCGGCGTCCTGCTCACGATAGACGGCCGGAATCAGTTGATAGAGGAAATCAGGATCGTTCATCTCGATGCCTCAGGAAGGAAGCCCTCCAGTCGTCAGGATGACGACGTCATCTGCAGGCATTTCGATGGTGGCTTGTTCTGCTGGAAGCGCCAGATTGGGGGCCGTTCCCGGTCGCGCCGCAAAGATAACCAGGCGTCGTTGGACAGGATCGGCCGTGGCTCCGCGCAGCGCGAGATTGGCCGGTGACTGATCCTTGAAATGGAGCCGATCGATATCTACCCCCAACACACCTGGAACACCCTGGATCACGGCGAACAGGTCGCTCAAGTGAATTGGAGCGCCAAGATCCAACGCCCTGAACGACAAAGCCTCTAAGAGTGCGCTACGCGCCGCGGCTTTGACGTCTTCAGCGATTCGATCGGGAGCAATAACTATCGTTGCGTATACCACGACGGGAATCCGGGAGTAATTGTTGACCGTAAGCCGATAGTTTCGATCGCGCATAAGGTCAAGACAGGCATGGATCAACGCCAGACCGGACGGCGAGAATGTCGCGCCCTCATCACCCGCGACTGTCAGATAGATCGATCGGCTATCGCGGTCCCAAACCCATGTGGCACGAGCCTTCGCGACGTCGGCACGCGATACAGCCAGATCCTCCAGGTCGAGCATTGAAACGGCTCGCTGAAACGTGCGGACCGTCACCGGCGCGCTGGTGCGAGCCATTTCAAGAGTCTCGGGATCGCCGCCGCCGTCTGAGGGCACAGGATTGATCGCCGACTTGAGGCCGACTGGCATGTCCAGCAGCGTCTTGAGCTGCCCTTCCGCGACACGACCTACGACTCCGGAACCTTGCCGATATGTCGCGACAATATTCGCGCGCCCCGTAGGGAGCCGCGCTCCGTTCCTTCCGTCTCCGAATGTGATAGTCGGCGTTCCATCGTCCGCAATGCGAGTGATGTACGCGGCATCTTCGGGCCCTGCGGCAAACAGCGAAGGAACTTCGTTCCACTTCACGCGGTTGACGAGAACTTGCAGCGAGGTCTCCATTCCCGACTCTGTTGCTGCCGCAACAGAGGTGAGAGGTTTCTTCTGCAGGCGGAAATTCTGGAACGTGAGCGAGGTCTCCCCATCTCCCAACACCTCGTTGGCGACGGTTTCGCCATGTCCCGCCTGAGCTACATTGCCGTACAGGATCGCAGATGTGGCGTTGAAGCTGGCGCCTGCTTCCAAAGAGACTTCCAGGCGCAGAAACTCCTGAAGCTCCTCACCGACAGGTCCGGGGAACGCGAGAAGCCGATTGTCCACGGCCACCACTCTTGCTGCCGCAAACAGCGGCGACGGATCGGCAGAATTGAGCGCTGTCTGAATTTTCAGCGCGGCATCGGCTATGGAGACAGGGGAGCCGGACAGCGTGATCAGTCGCGGACCAAATGCGCCGATTTTCGCGGCCATCTGCCGCGCGGGATTCACGAGAACCGGCATCACCGGCAAGGCCCCTGAGATAAGGCCGGCGACCGGTCTTGATCTATCCCCATCAAACCCGAGGTCCGCCGCGGTCGTCGGGTCGTCGGCACTTGGGCGAACCAGGATCGCCGCTCCGGAGATACCTGGAAGAATAATGACGCGGCTACCCACAACGACCACTCGCGCCTTTGTAAACAGAGGATCGCCGTCCGCAGCGATGATTTCGGTCTGAAGCGCAGTGGCCAACGCCGCAAGACTGGCGGGCGCGGACGTAAGGCTGACCAGGCGAGGTCCGATCGTGCCGATCGTGAGAGCGATCTCACGCTTCGGGTTCGTGATGACTGGAATGCCTGGAAGCGCAGCGGTGGCGAGCCCCGTCATTTCGCGGCTCATCGACGGTCCGAAGCCGAGCTGGAGAACAGTCGTGGCGTCGGTCGGAGACGGTTCAAAGTGAACATCTGCTCCGAAGAGCGAAGACGCGGTGATTTTGCCTGCCGCGGCGGGTGAAGCCGGATCGCGAACAATCACCCGGCGGCCCTTATCGATGTCCGAGAGAGCAACCGTCACGCCGCTCGCGAATCCTTTCGGACCTGCGGTACGACCGACTTCAATGGAATCTCCGGCTGCGCGGCGTCCGGGTATGTAGACGATGCTCGCATTCACACGGTCGGGATAATCCAGACCCCAGAAGCGGATCGCTTCTGCAGCCAGTTCGTAGACGACGACCTGTCGCCGATCGAGACTCGGCAGGCTGCCATTGAGGTTCAGTACTGTGACAGTGTCGCTGATATTCCCAAGGCTTTGGAGGCTCTGCGTGACGCTGAGAATCGTGAACAGCCGGACAATGCCACCCGCTGCAACCAGGATTCTTGCCCCGGTCCGAAGATTGTCGACTTTCCCGTCCAGCGGCAATAGAGGCCCGCTGATGTTGTAGGCCGCAGCCGCGAGATTGACCACATTCCAGCGAATCGAAAGCGCTCCTCCGGAAGGCGGCGTCGGCCGAACGAATTGCGCAGGCGCGGTATGGCCGAAGACGCGAAAGAGCCGCTGATACTGGTAGACCTGCGTGTCGAAATTCCAACTGTTGGATTGAATGGGTTCTACCCAGGTGAGTTGAACGCGCTCTTCGACAAAGCGCGTCTGACTGACCGTGATCTCTTCCAGTCCGCTTGCCCCGGTCGAATTAAACAGCACCAACTTTCCGCCCGGACGAAGCAGCGCAGCGGCGGCCAGTCCCGCAGAACCAGGCGTCAGTAGTGCTCTGGTAGCGCCGCGGGCGAGCGGGTTGACAGTAACTGGGGCCGGCAGGATTCGAAGCTTGTTCCAGAACGGTGTAGCCTGGAACGACTCGAGAGTCTCGTACTTCTGCGGTTTCTGATCCTGCAAGGGAACGCTTTGAATGCGGAGGCCAATCGGAATTCGAACATTGCGGTCGCGTTCGACCGTGAACGCGACATAAGAAGAGGCGGCCACACCCGGACTGAGGTGATAGTCCAGCAAACGAACCAGACGAAGCACCGAATCTCGATACTTGGCGGTGCGAAGATAGGACTCGTTGGCGATCCGTTCCTGGTAGAACGTCAGGATGTCCGCAACGATCGCCCACAAATCGAGAACGGTGATGGCATAGTCTTCGTCAAGACGCGTGGTGAGGGAAGCCAGTTCCGGCATCCGGGAGATTTCGTGCAGCATCGCGCGCCGGAACGAACTGAACGTGCCCGCGCGGAAGACGATCGCTGAAAGAGCAGGACGATTTTCAATGAGGGCAGGGGTATCCGGAAGTCCTGCTTCGCAGCATCCACAGGTAGGATCGATCACTTGCCACCTCCTGAGACGATACGGAGAACGCCGTTTTCCATCCGGTTCGGATCGTTGTCCAGGCGGATGATCTCCCAGGGTCCGGTGCGCAGCACAGCGGCTTCCAGCTCACCGTTTGCGCTCTTCCCATAACGGCGGAACATCGTGATGAAAACAGACTCGACACCCTCGACCGCTTCGATTGCCGCATAGAGGCGGCTCAGGTAGAGAGGTTGAGCGAAAGTAAAGTTATCGGGATGAAAAAAGCCGCGTGATCCGTCGGTATTGACCTGATTGCTGAGCGCGATGGCGACCGCTCGAACGACATCGCCGCGGAAGTGGTCCGCTTTCACGCAGAGCTCGAATTCAATTTCGAGCGGCACATACTGGGCCGAACGGATCTCCATGTCGTATCCGGCCAGCTTGAAACGCGTGAGAAAACTGCGAACCTGCTTTTCGAGCGCGGGAGCCAGGAGAGTGCGGCCGCCG
>Ga0111539_10006645_pt1 | contig 14895 bp, 13 predicted proteins | sample RhiMethybrSRZTD1_FD_79667 | JGI IMG/M metagenome (GOLD analysis project Ga0111539, IMG submission 79667) | Populus rhizosphere microbial communities from Tennessee, USA - Rhizosphere MetaG P. TD hybrid SRZTD1 (version 2) (version 2) | ecosystem: Host-associated > Plants > Roots > Rhizosphere >... | reverse complement strand
TTCTCATCGTCGAGTTTGCCAAGGTCGCGTTCGAGGGGGGTATGTCACTCGTCGACGCCGCGCTCGAAGGCGTCCGGGTACGTCGGCGCGCCCTCTTCATGACCTCGTTCGCGTTCATCCTGGGCTGCGTGCCGTTGTGGACCGCCTCCGGAGCCGGCGCGGCGGGACGCCGGATCCTCGGCACCGTCGTGATCGGCGGGATGCTGACCGACACGCTGATCGCCAGTCTCTTCATCTCGGTGAGCTTCTATCTCAGTGAGCGCTTCCGCCCGACGTCACCGCATCCCGTCGCCCAGCCGGTGTCCGCCCCGGCGGCGATTGCTGGCGGGGCCAGCGACGAGCCCTCGGCGGGTGGATCGCGCCCGTGAGGTCCCGGGCTTCCGTCTGGATGCTCGTCGGTGCCGCGCTGCTCGGCGGCTGCGCGATCGGTCCGGACTACAAGCGCCCAGTGGTGGCCGAGCCGGCGACGTTCCGGGGCCAGGCCATCGCCGAGGCCACGTCGCTGGCGGACGCGCCGTGGTGGCAGGTGTTCCAGGACCCCGCCCTCAGGGATCTGATCCAGGAGGCGCTACGCAGCAACTACGACGTGCAGTTCGCCGCCGCGCGCGTGCAGGAGGCGCGCGCGTTCCTGACCGTGTCGCGCTCCGACTACTTCCCCTCGCTGGACTACAACATCAACGCCGCCCGCGGTGACGCCACCGCCGGCTTGCTGGGCCCCGGCCCCCAGGCGCCGAAGACGACCAACAACTACTCGGCCACGATGGCGATGTCGTGGGAGCTCGACATCTGGGGGCGCATCCGTCGGCTGAACGAGGTGGCGCGTGCGAACCTGTTCGCCGCCGAGGACTTCCGTCGCGGCGTGTGGCTGACGTTGGTGAGCGACCTGGGCCAGGCGTACTTCGAGCTGCTGGCGCTCGACGTGCAGCTCGACATCGCGCGCAACAGCACCGCCGCCTACCAGCGCACCTACGATCTGTTCGAGGATCGCTACCGGTTCGGCGCCGCGTCCAAGCTCGAGACCTCCCGCGCCGAAGGCGCGCTGGGTGGCGCCCAGGCCACCATCCCGCAGATCCAGAGCGCCATCGTCGCCAAGGAAAACCAGATCAGCATCCTGCTCGGCAAGCCGCCTGGGCCGATCGTGCGCGGGGTGCCCATGTACGAGCAGCCCGTGGTTCCTGAAGTGCCCGCCGGGTTGCCGTCGGCGCTGCTCGAGCGGCGTCCCGATCTCCGCCAGGTCGAGCAGCAGCTGGTCGCCGCCAATGCGCGCATCGGCGTGGCCAAAGCCGAGTTCTTCCCAAAGCTGAGCCTCACCGCGCTGTTCGGCACCGCCAGCCCCGAGATCTCCGCCCTCACCGGCGGCAGCGCCACCATCTGGGCCGTCGGCGGCATCCTCAGCGGCCCGCTGCTCAACGCCGGCCGCACGCTGGGGACCTATCGCGCAGCGGAGGCGCAGTGGGAGCAGGCGCGGCTGCAGTACGAGCAGACGGTCCTCATCGCGCTGCGCGAGGTCTCCGACGCGCTCACCACGCTCGGCAAGCTGAGCGAGGCCGAGACGGGCCAGGATCGGTCGGTGAAGGCGCTGGCCGAAGCGGTCGAGCACGCGACGGACCGTTACCGCCAGGGGCTGGCCAACTACTTCGAAGTCCTCGAGGCCCAGCAGCAGCTCTACCCCGCGCAGAACGTGCTGGCGCAGATCCGCCGCGACCGCCTCCTCGCGCACGTCCGTCTCTACCGGGCGCTCGGGGGCGGCTGGAGCCTGACGGATCCCCGGTGGACGGATCCGGGAGTCGCGGCGGCTCGCTGAGGATGGCTCCCCCACTCGTGAGCCGGGAGGCTCGATCGTCGGCATGACCGTTTTCGATGGCGTGCAGTGGCTCGAGCGCTACAGCGTGTTCATCCTGCCCGCCCTGGCCGTCTTCGAGCAGGTGGGAATTCCCCTGCCCGCGGTGCCAGCACTTCTCGTCACCGGATCGCTGGCCGCCGCCGGCCGCGTCAACCTCTGGCTCGTTCTCGGCGCGATCGTGATCGTGACCTTGCCCGTGGATCTCGCCTGGCACGAGCTGGGTCGGCGGCGTGGAGCCCGGGTGCTGTCCGGCCTGTGCCGTCTGACGATCGAGCCCGATCTCTGCGTGCGACGGACCCAGAACCTCTTCGTCCGCCACGGCGTCCGCCTGCTCCTGGTGATGAAATTCCTGCCGGGCCTGACGACGGTCTTGCCGCCCATGGCGGGAGCCTTCGGCGTGCCCCGTCTGCAATTCGCTCTCTATGACGTGGCGGGAAGCCTTCTGTGGGCTGGATTCTGGACCGGCCTCGGTTACATCTTCAGCGACGCCGTCGATTGGCTGCTCGGCTGGGTCGCCAGCCTCGGTCACGCGGCGATGGTGCTGGTTGTTGCGGCCGTGATTGGCTACATCGCGCTCAAGTATCTGCGCCGCTGGCTCTTTCTCCGTCGCCTTCGCATCGCCCGGATCTCCCCCGAGGAGCTCCGGCGCAAGCTCGACGCGGGCGAGGATGTTGCGATCATCGACCTACGCACCGAGCTCGATGTGGCGGCTGCTCCGTATGCCATCCCCGGCAGTCGCTGGATCGCGGCCGAGCATCTCGACGATCGCCTGACCGATATTCCTCGGGACCGCGAACTCGTCCTCTACTGTTCTTGACCCAACGAGGCCACCAGCGCCCGTGTGGCGCTCCTGCTCGAACGCCGCGGCATTGTCCGCGTCCGACCGCTCCAGGGGGGCATTGCGAGCTGGATGGACTTGAAGTTCCCGGTCAGCGATCTTGCTGTGGTAACGACGCGGAAAGATCCATAGCAGCACGGGTAGGAAGTTTGTTCCCACGGCGGGTGCGCCTGCGCAACGAGGATGGTGCGTCAGTCGGCCAGATCGGCGAACAGCGGGGTGCTGAGGTAACGCTCGCCGAAGGACGGGATGATGACCACGATCAGCTTGCCGGCGCTCTCGGCGCGGCGCGCGACCTCGACCGCCGCCCAGATGGCCGCGCCCGACGAGATGCCCACCAGCAGCCCTTCCTCCTTCGCCGAGCGCCGCGCCATCGCGAAGGCGTCCTCGTTCTTCACGCGGATGATCTCGTCGTAGATCTTGGTGTTGAGGATGTCGGGCACGAACCCGGCGCCGATGCCCTGGATGGGGTGTGGGCCTTTCACGCCGCCCGACAGGACCGGCGAGGCATCCGGCTCGACGGCCACGCAGCGGAAGGACGGCTTGCGCGCCTTGATGACCTCACCGACGCCGGTGATCGTCCCGCCGGTGCCGATGCCGGAGACGAGAATGTCGACCTTGCCGTCGGTGTCGCGCCAGATCTCCTCGGCCGTGGTCTTGCGGTGGATCTCGGGGTTGGCCGGATTCTGGAACTGCTGCGGGATGAAGTAGCGCTGATCGCCAGCGGCCAGCTCTTCCGCCTTCTTGATGCAGCCCACCATGCCCTCGGCGCCCGGCGTGAGGATCAGCTCGGCGCCGTAGGCGCGCAGCAGCATGCGGCGCTCCTTGCTCATGGTGTCGGGCATGATCAGCGCGCACTTGTAGCCGCGCGCGGCACACACGAAGGCCAGGCCGATCCCGGTGTTGCCGCTGGTCGGCTCGAGAATGATCGTGTCCTTGTTGATCTTGCCGGCGCGCTCGGCGGCATCGATCATCGACACGCCGATGCGATCCTTGACGCTGTGCGCCGGATTGTAGAACTCCAGCTTGGCCACGACGTCACCGCGCGCGCCGGCCGTCACGCGGCGCAGGCGCACGAGTGGAGTGTTGCCGACCAGCTGGGTGACGTCGTCCGCGATCCTCATGCCACGCCTCCTCGACACGCGAGCTTTGGCGTATAGTACACGGCCATGACACCGACTCCGACCGGACCCAAGTTCGTCACGCTGCCCGAGATCCGCCGTGCCGCCCACGAGAAGCTGCCGCGCGACCACTGGAACTTCGGCGACGGCGCCGCCGAGACCGAGTCGAGCAAGCGGCGCAACCGCCGCCACCTCGACCGCCTGGCCATCCAGCAGAACGTCCTGGTGGACGTGCGCAACATCGACCTGCGCACGTCGCTCCTCGGCGTGCCCCTGTCGTGGCCGGTGGCAGTGGCGCCCATGGGCGGCCTCGTCCTCTTCAATCCCGAGGGCGACGTCGAGATGGCCCGCGGCGCCGGCAAGGGCGACACGCTGCAGTGGCTCAGCGGCGCCACCGGCTGGCCGGTGGAGGACGTGGCCAAGGCCGGCAAGGCGCCGCAGATGTTCCAGCTCTACGCCCACGGCGACCACGGCTGGATGGGCGAGCTACTCGCGCGCGTCGAGTCGTCCGGCTACAAGGCGGTGGCGCTCACGGTCGACGTGCAGAAGTACAGCCGGCGCGAGCGCGATGTGTTTCACCGCTTCAGCCCGCGCGCGGCCATGGAGATCGCGCCGAATCCGCGCGGACCGTTGCCCGACTTCCAGTCGGGCTTGACCTGGAAGGACGTCGAGTGGCTGATGAAGACCACGAAGCTGCCGGTGGGGCTCAAGGGCATCATGACGGTGTCCGACGCCCGGCGCGCCGTCGACATGGGGGTACGGCTCATCTGGGTGTCGAACCACGGCGGCCGTCAGCTCGACCACACGCAGTCCACCATCGAGGCGTTGCCGCCCATCGCCGACGCGGTGGCCGGACGCGCGGAGATCATGATCGACGGCGGCTTCAACCGCGGCACCGACGTGATCAAGGCCCTGGCCCGCGGGGCGCGCGTGGTGGCGTGCGGGCGCACGATGCTGTGGGGCCTGGCCGCCGACGGCGCCGACGGCGTGGCCCGTGTGTGCGAGATCATGCGCGACGAGCTGCAGATCAACATGGGGCTGTGTGGACGCACGAAGCTCTCCGAGCTGACGCCTGACCTCATCTTCCGAGCTGACTGACCGCCCTCCCGGAGGGGCGGGGAAACCCTGCGAGGGTTCCCCTTCAAGAGGAGAAGAGCCATGGAAGGCTGGACTCGACGGCAAGTCCTGGCGCAGGCGACGATCGCGGCGGCGGTGTACACGCTGGACCCTCACGAGCTGTGCTGCGGGATGAACGCCTACGCGCAGACGGCGAGCACGGAGTCATTCGAGCTCAAGAAGGTGGGCGACGGCGTGTGGGCGGGCATTGCCGCCGAGCGGTACAAGGTCAACTCCAACGCCGCCGTCATCGAGACCAACGACGGCCTCGTGATCGTGGACTCGCACTCCAAGCCCTCAGCGGCGCGGACGCTCTACAAGGAGATCCAGGTCGTCAGCAAGAAGCCGGTCAAGAAGATCATCAACACGCACTTCCATTGGGATCACTGGCAGGGCAACGAGGTCTACGCGCAGGGGAACCCGAGTCTCGAGATCATCGCCTCCGAGAAGATGAAGGAGGCCCTGCTGCGACCAAACTCCGGCGTGGGCGGCGTGCCGTTCATCGAGACGCAGATCAAGAGCCTCCCAGGCGAGATCGCCAAGCTGAAAGACGAGATCCAGAAGGCGCCGAACGCTGCGACGAAGGCCAGGCTCGAGAACAACCTGCAGCAGGCCGAGAGCTACCTGAAGGAGCTGCAGAATCTCAAGCCGGCGGTGCCCACCCGTACCGTGTCCCAGACGATGAGTCTCCAGGAGGGCGGCCGCGAGATCCGGCTGATGCTCATGGGCCGCGGTCACACCGACGGCGACCTCTACATCTATCTTCCGAAGGAGAAGGTGCTGGTCACCGGCGACGCGGTGGTCGACCGGATGCCGTTCATCGGCGACGGCTACCCCGAGGAGTGGATCGAGACGGTCGCCGCGCTGGAAAAGCTCGACATCAGCCAGATGATCGTCGGACACGGCAATCCGACGCCGAAGAGCCACCTGGTCTTCTTCCGCCGCTTCCTCACCGAACTCGTCGGCGCCGTCAAGAAGCACGGGGCCGCCGGCATGCCGCTCGACGAGATGAAGAAGAAGATCGAAGAGGAGCTCGCCGGGAAGTACGAGAGCGGGATGTCCAAGTACGAGGGCGGGCGGTATCGCGACCGGATCGGCGGGAACGTCGAGCAAGTCTACGGCAAGCTCATCAAGAAGTCTTAGGCGCAACGCGGAGGGGGGGCCCCGGGGCCCCGCCCTTGGCGTCACCCTGGGAGCCGCGCCGAGGCCTGGATCAGCGTGAACGTGGTCCCCCAGCGTCCGGGGTCGTTGAGCTCATCTTCCGCGGCGGCTCGCAGCGAATTCAACTCGTCAGCGCTGACGATCTTGAGCAGCCGTGGCTCCAGTGCCCGGGCGAATTGAATCGGTAGCCGCAGGTAGGGATGGCCTGGCGGCAACGCGTGGACTTCGGCCCGCAATTCCGGCTCGAGACCACGGGAGCGGAGTAGCCCTGGAAGCTCGCGACCCGCGTTGAAATTGCCTCCGGCTGCCTTGAATGCCTCGAGGATGAGCTCGATCAATCGCTCGGCCGCGGCGGCCCGAGGATTGAAATGCCAGGACCCGGTGTCAGGGTCTTCGAGCACGAGCAGCCCACCCGGCTTGGTCGCTCGGATGTACGCGGTGAGCTGCTCCTCGGCACGGCCGAGGGGCGCGATCTGGAAGCGGGCATGGGTGAGGTCGAATGAAGCTGGCGCGAGCCCGCTGGAGAACAGGTCGTCCTTCTCCAGCACGACCCGCTCGAGCCGTTGCTCCTGCACGAAGGTAGCGGCTGCCTCCAGCATTTTATCGTCGAGGTCGGTCCCCACGATCGTTCCGGTGCGTTCGATCCGCTGGGCCAGGACGCGCAGCCAGCCCATGGCTCCGCAGCCAACGTCGAGCGCGCGGTGAACTCCGCTGGGGTTGATCTGCTGAAGGAGCGCACGGCCGGCGGGCTCCCACACGCGCGATTGCAGCCGGAGTCGCTCCAGCTCGCTGGTCTGCCCCGCCATCAAGTAGCTCATACGGAACTCCCACTACTGGTGGTTCAGTTGCCCACTCACTCCGCCAGCTCGGGGATCACCCACAAGGGCGCGCGGCCGGCCGCCACGCGCTGGATGTTGTCGAACCCGTTGCGGAAGCGCGCCGTCCAGTTCTCCGCCGTCGGTCCCGCCGAGTGCGGGGTGAACGTGACGTTGGGGAGCGAGAAGAGCGGATGGTTGGGCTTGGGCGGTTCCTCCACCATCACGTCCAGCCCGGCCCCCGCGATGCGGCCGTCCTTCAGCGCGGTGTAGAGCGCGTTCTCGTCGATCACCGGCCCGCGGCAGGTGTTGACGATGATCGCGGTGGGCTTCATCAGCGCCAGCTGCTTGGTGGAGATCATCTGTCGCGTGGAATCGTCGAGCGGCACGTGCAGGCTGAGCACGTCGGCCTTCTGCAGCAGCTCGGTGAAGAGGGAGAACCGCACGCCGAGCGCGTCCTCGTGGTGCTCGGGGAGCCGCGCGATGTCGTAGTAGAGGACCTTGGCATCGAAGGCGAGCGCTCGCCGCGCGACCTTCTTGCCGATATTGCCCAGGCCGACGATGCCCACCGTGCGTCTGGCGAGCTCGTACACCGGCGTGTCAGTGGGGCCGCCCACCCGCCACTTGCCGGCCACGATGTCGTTGTGGAACTTCACCACGCGCTTGAGCACGGCCAGGATCAGCGTGAGCGTGTGCTCGGCCACTGCGATGGCGTTGGCCCCACCGTTGTTGGACACGGGCACCTTGGCCTTGCGCGCCGCCTCGATGTCCACGCGGTCGTAGCCGGCGCTCAGCAGCTGCACCAGCTTCATCTTCGGGGCCGAGCGGAAGAACTCGCCGCCCATCTGGCGCGCCAGGCCCATGTAGTACTCGGCATCCTGGGCGGCCTCGATGAACTGCGGCGTGCCGGGATCGACCGCCACCAGGTCGAAGCCGGGCGGCGCCAGCTCGCGGACGATCGCCATGATGTTGTCGGGCTGCTTGGGCGAGAACAGGATCTTGGGGGCCATGGTCATCTCCTCACTGTTGCGCCAGCGGAACGGTCGCGGTCACGACCGGCACATGGCTCACCACCCGGGTGGTGTGGCCCTGGCCGGTCGTGTCCTCGACCAGGCGGGCGTCGCCGGGACCGAACACGTGCTTGGAGCCGTCGCCCAGCCCGATCTCCAGCTGGCCCGACAGGATGATCACGAACTGACGACGCGGCGCCGGATGCCAGTCGAGGAAACGCCCGACCGGCCACACGCTGAACGAGATCTGGCTCGTCGGCAATCCCTTGAGCCAGTCCGTCTTCTTCTCGATGTCGATCGTCTCGATGCGCCCCTGTCCGTCGGGGCCCGTGTAGAGCCGGAACGTTCCCATCCACACCCTCCCTGGCGTGTCGCCGCCGGGGCGGATGCTAGCACACGCGCACCGCTCTCCTCCGGGGAAGCGGACGCGTCGACTTGCAACGGGGCGCGGTCGTCGGCAGCATGAGCCACGGGTCGCGGGCAGGGCCGCCGCACCCATGTCGCGATGGCGCACCACGAAAGCCCATCAGATCGGTCTCCGCACGAGGTCGTCCGTGATCTCCTTATGGGCTTCCGGACGACGCAGCTGATCCATGTCGCCGCGAAGCTGGGCATCGCCGACGTGCTCAAGGACGGTCCGCAAGACGCCTCGGCCCTGGCCCGCGCGGTCGGGGCCCATCCGCGCGCGCTCTACCGTCTGCTGCGCGCGCTGGCGAGCCTGGGCATCTTCGCGGAGACGACCGATGGTCGGTTTCAAGTCACACCCCTCGCGCAGACGCTACAGAGCGACACTCCGAGGTCGCTTCGCGATCTGGCGCTCCTGTACGGCGACGCGTGGGTGTGGGATGTCTATGGCCGAACCCTGCACAGCGTCGTGACGGGGCTCCCGGCGTTCGATCGTGTCCACGGGCGGACCCTCTTCGAGCACCTGCAGCGCGACGCCGAGGCCGCGTCGGCATTCGATAGGGGCATGACCGCCTACTCCGAACAAGAAGCCCTGGCGATCCTCGGCGCTTACGACTTCACCGATGCCGTGCATCTCATCGACGTCGGTGGTGGCCAGGGCGCGCTCCTCGCCGCGATTCTGGCCGCTCGTCCGGAGGCGCGGGGCGTGTTGTTCGAGCAGCCGGACGTCGTCGAGCGCGCGCGCGAGGTCATGAGGCGGGCGGCAGTGGCAGACCGTTGTGCCATGGTGCCGGGCGATTTCTTCGAGGGGGTGCCTGCAGGCGGCGACCTGTACCTGCTCAAGAGCGTCCTTCACAACTGGGACGACGCGCGAAGTCGCACCATCCTGAGAAACTGTCACGACAGCATGCCGAGCCGCTCGCGGCTTCTGGTGATCGAACGGGTGGTGCCCGAAGGCGGCGGGGCGTCCGATGCCAAGCTCTTCGATATCAACATGCTCGTCATGCTGAGCGGATTGGAGCGAACGACCGGAGAGTATCGGCGGCTTCTCGAGGACACCGGGTTCGAGCTCAGGCGCGTCATCCCCACTCAGGCTCCCCTCAGCATCCTCGAAGCCGTCCCGGCGAGATTGCATCACCCCGACCCGTCGTCTATCCTGCCGACCGCGAGCGAGAGGAGATCGACATGAGCGTCGTCAGGATCGTCGCCTGGGTCGTGTGCAGTCTGATCGTCACCCTGACGGCCCGGCCGGTCTCGGCCGCCGACTACCCCGCGCCGAAGGAAGGCAGCTGGGTCGTGCGCGACTTCCGCTTTCACACCGGCGAGGTCCTGCCGGAGCTGCGCCTGCACTACACGACCATCGGCGCACCCACCGGCCAACCGGTGGTCATCCTGCACGGCACGACCGGATCGGGCACCGGCCTGCTCACACCGGCGTTCGCCGGCGAGCTCTTCGGCTCCGGGCAACCCCTCGATGCCAGCCGCTACTATGTGATCCTGCCGGACGCCATCGGCACCGGAAAATCCTCCAAGCCGTCCGACGGCCTGCGCGCGGCCTTCCCGAAGTACAACTATGACGACATGGTCCACGCCCAGTATCGGCTGGTCACCGAGCATCTGGGCGTTCGTCACCTCAGGCTCGTGCTGGGCAACTCCATGGGTGGGATGCAGACCTGGATGTGGGCCCAGAAATACCCGGACTTCATGGACGTCGCGGTGCCGATGGCGTCGTTGCCGACCGAGATGTCCGGCCGTAACTGGATGATGCGACGCCTGATCATCGATGCCATCCGTAACGACCCGGAGTGGATGAACGGCAACTACACCACCCAGCCGCGCAGCCTGCAGTTTGCGTCGGTGTTCTACGGCATCGGCACGAGCGGAGGGAATCAGCGGCTTCAGGAAACCGCCCCCACGCGCGAGAAGGCCGATCAGCTCCTCAACCAGCGCCTGAGCGCGCCATTCCGCGGCGACGCCAACGACCACCTCTACCAGTGGGAGGCATCGCGCGACTACAACGCCGCCGCGGGACTCGAGCGCATCGAGGCCGTCCTGCTGGCGATCAACTCCGCGGACGACGAGCGCAACCCACCGGAGCTCGGGCTGCTGGAGCGTGAGATCACGCGCGTCAAGAAGGGTCGGGTGCTGCTGATCCCGGCGAGCGCCAAGACCGCCGGGCACGGCACGACCGGACAGGCGGTCTTCTGGAAGCAGCACCTGGCGGAGGTGCTGCAAAGCGCGCCGCCCCGGACGAAGTAGCCCGGGTCGCTCACCCTCGCGCGACCGGCGGACGGCGCAGGAACCAGAAGGCCACGCACCCGGCCAGGTACGACGCGATCGAGAGGATGAACGCCAGCCGATAGCTGCCCGAGAGATCGAAGATCAGCCCGCTGGCCCAGGCCCCGACGGCGGCGCCGATGCCGGTGCCGATGGAGATGACGCCCAGGATCGCGCCCAGGTGACGGCCCTGGAAGAGGTCGGCGGTCTTGGCGGTGATCATCGGGCCCCGCGCGCCCCACGTGAGACCGAAGAAGCCGGCGTGGACCCACAGCAACCACGTCTGATCGGCGTTCGTGATGAAGAGCGCAGCGATGACCCCGACGATCGAGATGCCATAGGCGATGATCGCCGCGACCTCCCGTCCGATGTAATCCGAGATGCTGCCGGTGAAGATCGTGCCGGCGACGGAGAGAAAGCTGCCCATTCCGATAATACCGGCCGCGTGGAGTGGCTCGAAGCCCATGTCGGTGGCGAATGCCAGCTGGTGCAGCGAGACGAAGAAGCTGCCGAGCCCCGTGAGGAGATAGACGAGGAAGAGCAGCCAGAAGTGCGGAGTCGCCATCGCCTCGGCGAGCGTCCAGTCGTGGCCCGCCGCGGCGATGCGTGCGGCCTGCGAAGCCGTGGGCGGCGGGCTCGACGTGCGGTCGGCCCGAAAGAACTGCGCGAGGGGCACGATCACGACCGCCATGAGCGCGGCGAGTACGACATAGGACCGTCGCCAGCCCACCGTGGAGATCAGGAACTGCACGACCGGGACCGATGCAGCCCGGCCGAAGCCGTTGGCCGCCTGCACGATCGACAGCACGAGCCCGCGACGCTCGACGAACTGGCGTGAGATCAGCGGCGTGATCACCACCAGGCCCAGACAATTCGCCCCGACCGTCATGACCACCCCGTAGAGGACGATCAGGTGCCAGAGCGCGGTGACCTGCGCGCTCAGCGCAAGACCGGCGGCGAGCAAGACGCCGCCGAGCAGGACGAGTCGGCGGGGGCCAATGCGATCGACCAGCACGCCCACGACCGGGGAGCTCGCGCCGGTGAGCAGCTGCGAGGCGGAGTAGGCCACCGACGCCTCGGCGCGACCCCAGCCGAACGCGGCCAGGAACGCGACGAAGAACACCGGGTACGAGTGCATCATCCCGGCCGAGACCCCGAAGGTGAGGAATCCGGCGGCGACGAGCCCCCAGCCTTTGGGCACACGGCCGAGCCACGACACGCGATACCCCGAGCTCAGCTCACTGGATGACGCGGTCCGCCCGCAGCAGCAGCGAGTGCGGAATCGTCACGCCGAGTCCCCTGGCCGCCTTGACGCTCACGACCAGCTCGAACTTCGCCGGGCGCTCCACCGGAAGATCCCCGGGGTTCGCTCCGCGGAGGATCCGAATCACGTAGCCGGCAGCCCGGCGCATCATGTTCTCGAAGTCCGGGCCATAGCCGAGCAGACCTCCCGCCTCCGGGAAGGCGGGAAAGAGGCTCACGGCGGGCAGCTGGGATTTCTGGGCCAGATCGGCGATGAGCGCACGCTGGTGCAGCAGCAGCGGCGCGCTCAGGAGCACGATGCCGCCGACCCGCTCGCGTCGCGCCCGCTCGAACGCCCGGCGCAGATCGTCGGCGGACTTCACCGGCAACGACACCACGCTCAGATTCGCGGCCCGCGCCGCGCTGTCGGTGGCCTCGAACTGGATCTTGCCGACCTCCGGATACCACACGATTCCGAGGCGGGAGAGGCCGGGCACGATCTCACGCAGGAGCTGGATCAGCTTGCCCCGAGCTCGGGCAGATCCATGAAAATGCCCGTGACGTTGCCCCCGGGACGCGCGAGGGTCTTCGTCAGTCCGGAAGCGACGGGATCGGTTTCCAGGTCGACCCCCACCAGGGGAACGGTCGTCGTCGCGCGCCGCGCCGCGGCGATCGTGTCGGGCCCCGACGCGCACAGCACATCGACATTGGCGGCCAGCACCTCGCGGACGGCCGTCTCACCGATCGGGCGGTGGATGACGACCATGTTCTGACCTTCCACGTATCCGGCCTCGCGCAGGGCGCTCAGGAACGCCTCCTTGAACGCGGGCGTGGTCGCGATGAGCCCGATCCGGGCCGGGCGGCTTGCCGGCTGACTCGCGGCGAGATTTACGAGGCCCAGCATCGCGGCGCCGGCCGCGGCGATCAGAAGGCGGCGGCGCGTCACTCGATCACCGTCTCCGCCCGCAACATAACTTTGGGCTGGATGGTGAGCCGTAGCGCTCGCGCGGTCCGGAGGTTGACGACCGTGTCGAACTTCCTCGGCTGCTCCATGGGGAGATCGCCCGGCTTGGCGCCCTTGAAGATCCGATCCACGAAGCTGGCCGCCTGCCGCCAGACGTCGGGAAAGTTGATGCCGAACCCGAGGAGACCGCCGGCGTCGGCGAACTCCCGGAAGCCGGCGCTCGGCAAGCGGTGGCGTTCGGACAGCGACGCCAGCCGCTTCGCTTCCGCCAGGAAGAGCGGATCCTCGTACACGATCACGGCCTCGCACTGTGCGCGGGTAATCTGCCCGAAGGCGCCGTCGAACTCCTCGGCGCTGCGGGCGGTGGTCTGGACGATTTCGATCCCGATCGATTTCGCCGTCCGGGTGAGAGTCTCGGACGTCATGACGTTGCCGGGGTTCGCACCGTTCAAGAGGACAGCGACGCGCTTGAGCCTGGGTAGCGCCTCCTTCAAGAGCTCCAGGCGCTTGGCGTTCAGCTCGGAGTACACGAAGGTGGAGCCCGTGACATTGCCGCCGGGACGGGCGAGGCTCTCCACCAGCCCGGTGGCGACGGCTTCCCCGCTAATGGCGATGACGATGGGGATGGTGGTGGTCGCCGCCTTGGCCGCGGAGGCGCCCGGCGCTCCGTGCGTGAGGATGAGATCGACGTGCGCGCCGACGAGCTCCGCAGCGAGCGCGGGCAGGCGATCGTAGTTGTTCTCGGCCCAGCGGACCTCGACGACGACAGTCTTGCCTTCAATGTACCCGCGCTCGCGCAGCCCCTCGCGAAACGCCTCGACGAACGCGCCGTGGGACTTCGGCGACGTCGTGCCGAGCACGCCAATGCGGTACACCTTTCCGGTCCGCTGGCCGTAGGCTATGGCCGGAGCGGCCAGGAGGGCGCCGGCGCCGATGACGAACCGGCGCCGGGCGAGCCCACGCGCGCTCGGAGATCTCACCCGAGAAAGTCTCGGCTCAGCGTCTCCCACATCTGAGCCGAGAGCTTGAGGCTCTCGGTGTCCACGCGCTCGTTGTGGCCGTGGAACATCACCGGGTACTCGGTGTACGGGATGCGCAGCGAGTGCAGACCGAAGCCGTACGACGGGATCCCCTTCCAGCGGAAGAACTTCGCGTCGGTACCGCCGGTGGTGATTGCAGGAACCACGCGGCTGTCCGGCATCATGCGCTTGGCCACGCGGGAGATCGCGGCCATCAAGGGCGTGTCGGTCGGCGACACGCTGCCGCCCCGCTTGCGGTCGGGCGGCGTGTCGATCGTCACCCGCGAGGCCAGCGGGCCCAGCGCTTCCTTGATCATGGCCTCGACCTCGTGCGACTCGATGCCGGGCAGCGAGCGGATGTCCACGTCGATGTCGACACGATCGGGGATCACGTTCACCTTGGTGCCGCCGTGGGCGATGTTGGGTGAAAACGTCGTGTGCGTGCAGGCGTGCGCCTCGCGGGCCAGCGCGAGGTTGTCCAGATCGCACACCGCGTCGTACACGCGGTCGGGATCGGTGAGCGCCTCGGTGAGCCCCGGCTCGAGCTGCAGGGCCTCGACGTAGCCGCGCCAGGCGTCCAGGATGCGCGCCTTGGGCCGGTACTCGGCCAGGCGCTGCACCACCTTGGCCGCGGTGACCAGCGCGTTGTCGGTCTTGAACGGGCGCGAGCCGTGGCCGGGCGTGCCGTGCACGATCAGCTTGCGCCAGTTGCCGCCCTTCTCGCCCACGGTGACCTTGAGCGTGTGGCCAGACTTGGTCGGGATCGGCACGCCGCCGCTCTCGGTGATGACGTAGTCGCACTTCACGGCGTCCGCGTGATGCTCGACCAGGTGCCCGGCGCCCAGGAACCCGCCGGCCTCTTCATCCGCCACCGCCAGGTAGATCAGCGTGCCGCGCGGCCGCCAGTCGCTCTTCTTCAGCCGGCGGATGGCTACCGCCATCGTGGTGGTGAGGTTGAGCATGTCGATGGCGCCGCGGCCCCACACGATGCCGTCCACCAGCTCGGCGGCGAAGAAATCGCGCCGCCAGCCCGACAAGTTCACGAGCACCACGTCGGTATGGCCCATGAGCAGCAGCGTCGGCG
>Ga0111539_10006644_pt1 | contig 14897 bp, 12 predicted proteins | sample RhiMethybrSRZTD1_FD_79667 | JGI IMG/M metagenome (GOLD analysis project Ga0111539, IMG submission 79667) | Populus rhizosphere microbial communities from Tennessee, USA - Rhizosphere MetaG P. TD hybrid SRZTD1 (version 2) (version 2) | ecosystem: Host-associated > Plants > Roots > Rhizosphere >... | reverse complement strand
GTCTTCTTCACCGCCTCGGCGATGCCGTTCCAGTCGAACGGCGCGATCGTCCGCAGGTCGATGACCATCGCGCTCACGCCTTCTTTCTCAGCTTGCTGCGCGGCCACGATCGATCGCTGCACCAGGGCGCCCCACGTGACCACGACCACGTCGGTGCCGTCCCGCCGGACCGCGGACTTGCCGAAGGGAATCATGTAGTTCCGGCCCGGGTACTCGCTCTTGTTGTACGTCTGGCGGTACAGGTGCTTGTGCTCGAGGAACAGCACCGGATCGTCCGATCGAATCGACGTGCGCAGCAAGCCGGCCGCATCTTGCGCGTTCGACGGGTACACGACCCGCAGGCCGGGGCAGTGCGCGAAGATGCTCTCGCCCGACTGGCTGTGATACGGCGCGCCGCCGCGCAGGTAACCGCCGATCGCCGAGCGAATCACCATGCCGCACGAGAAGGTGTTGTTCGATCGGTAGCGCAGCATCGAGATCTCGTCGCGCAGCTGCATCATGGCCGGCCAGATGTAGTCGAAGAACTGAATCTCGACCACCGGCTTCAGGCCGCGCGTCGCCATGCCGCAGGCACGGCCGACGATTGAGGCTTCGGCCAACGCGGCGTTGAACACGCGCTCCGATCCGAACTTCTTCTGCAGACCGTGCGTGACCTTGAACACGCCGCCCTTGCCCTGGACTTCCTTCAGGTTCTCGCTGTGCGACGCATCGGCCACGTCTTCGCCGAAGACAACGATGCGCGGGTTGCGCGCCATTTCGTCTTTCAACGTGCGGTTGATGGCCGCCACCATCGTGTCGGGCTTGCCCTCGAGTTCGAGCGGTGTGTCGAATGCCGCGGACGTGGGATCGATCGTCGGCGAGTAGAGATACAGGGCGGCCGTGTCTTTCGTCGGTTTCTCGGCGCCCACCGCCGCGTCGGCGGCTTCCTTGACTTCCTTGTCTACCGCTGCGGCGATGGCCGCGAGGTCGGCCTCGCTCGCGAGGCCGTGCTCCTCCAGAAACCGCGCCAGCCGCAGAATCGGATCGCGCGTCGCTTCCTCGGCGCGCTCCTCCGCGGTCTTGTACAACCGCTCGTCGTCGGAGAGCGAGTGCGAATAGGGGCGAATCACCGTGGCGTGCACGAGAGCGGGCAAGCGCCGTTCGCGGCACCACGTCGCCGCCTCGCGCATGGCGCGGTAGCTCGCGCCCAGATCGGTGCCGTCGCAGCGCAGGACCTTGAGATCGGGGAACGACTCGAACAGCTTCGAGATGCTGCCGCCCGGCGTCTGTGCGTCCACGGGCACCGAGATCGCGTAGCCGTTGTCTTCCACCAGCACGAGCACCGGGAGTTTCCGAAGACAGATGGCCGTCATCGATTCCCAGAACTCGCCCTCGCTGGTGGTGCCGTCGCCGACGGAGAGGTACGTGATTTCGTCCTGCTTGAAGTGCTCGCTGCGATCCGCGATCTCGCTCACGTTGGCGTAGTACCGCCACGCTTCCGCCGCGCCCACCGCCTGCAGGCACTGCGTGCCGGTCGGGCTCGACTGCGAGACGATGTTCAGTTTCCTGTGGCCCCAGTGCGACGGCATCTGGCGTCCGCCGCTGGCCGGATCGTCCTTCGCGCCGACGGCGGCCAGAAACATCTCGTACGGCGTCATGCCGAGCGCGAGGCACAGCGCGCGGTCGCGATAGTACGGGTAGAACCAGTCGTACGACGGACGCAGCACCAGTCCAGCGGCCGTCAGAATCGCTTCGTGACCGGCGCCGCTGATCTGAAAGAACGCCAGGCTCTGGTTCTTGAGCTGGATTTCCTTGTCGTCGATGCGCCGCGAGAGCAGCATCATCCGGTAGGCCTGGACGAGATCTTCGCGGGCGAGCCCTTCGGTGGAAGCGATCCGGGCGGAGACGCCGGACTGACCGGAGACACGGCTGGCGGTCCGTGCGTGTGACGCCGTGCTGCTCTTCATTCGTGAAGACCTCTCCTGGAGGGCCTCTCCGGGCCCGGCACAACCGCTCGATTATACTCCTGGCAACTGCAATGACGGCCCGCGCTCGGCTCCACCGGTGGGACGACCTGCCGCTGGAAAAAGTCACGGAAATGGTCGCGAGAAAGGCCGTGCCGGGCGACGAATCCACCCTGACGCAGGCCTATTTCAAAAAGGGCGCGCTCGTGCCGATTCACGCCCACGCGCACGAACAGATGCTGTACGTCCTGCAGGGCGCGCTTCGTGCACACGTGAATGCCGAAGACGTCACCGTCCGCGAAGGCGAGATTCTCGTCATTCCCGCCGGCACGCCGCACCAGGCCGAAGCGCTCGACGACACGTTTCTGATCGCATTCCTGGCGAACGGGTAAGACCGGCTCACGGCTCACGGCTCACGCGCCTCCGCGCTTCGCGCTACGGCGGACAGGCCCCGCACGGTCGCGTCCTAGGCCCCGTGTTCCTTCAACCAGGCTTTGAGCTCAGTAGGTGTCGATCCCTGTGGCTTCGGCGTGGTGTACCAAAAGAACTCGACCGTCATCCAGGCGAAGAGGATGGCGTTCATGATGCTGAGCACGACGGTTAGATCGACGATCGTGATCGACCGCGAGAACGGCGGAGGATAGCCGGCGCCAAGGCCATAGAACACGTACATGTTTGCCGCGCAGATCGCGGTGAGCACGAAGAAGGACGAACGCAACCGGGGATCGAGCCCGGCTGCGACCGCGGAGACGGGCACCGCGAGCAGCAGGTGGTTCTCGTGTACCTGCGCGCCGAACATGAAGTACGCGAACACGGACCATGCGGCGCCGAGCGCAAACGCGGCCGGAGTGCGGCCGCGCCGCAGCCGCCACATCGCGTACAGCCACGCGAGCACCACGATCGACGTTCCGATGATCTTCGGATTGGGGTACCCGATTTCCATGAACCGCGTGATGCCAAGAATCTTGACCGGCATCGTAAAGGCGGCCCACCAGCCCTGCTGTAATCCCGCACGCGCGCGCACCACCCACGTCACCAGCCACCACGCGTTGGTCGCCTGACCGGAAAGCATGTCGTGCGCGGCGAGCCGCGACATGGCCTGCACCATGTTCGGCCACGCGCCTCGCGCCACGATGGGCAGCAGGATCGCCGCCGTCGCCGCGAGGCCGCCGGCCATCGTGCCGGCGAACGCGCGCCAGTTGGCGATGCGCTCGCGATGGAGCGCCGCCAGCATCACGAACGGCACGACGAACAGCGCTTGAGGCTTCGTGAGCGTCGCCAGCGCGACGAACGCACCGGCCGCAATCGGCGCGCCCGCGCTCGCCGCCGGCAGTGAGAGCGCCGCCGGAATCGCCATCTGTCGGTCGAGATAACCGAGCACCGCGCCGTTGAGGATCATCGCCGGGTTGAGCCACACCGCGAGTGCCACCCACACGGCAGCCTGGGCGCCCATGATTCGCCGCCCCCACGTGAGCATGACGACGACGAAGAACAGCTCGGCGGCGAAGGCTGGCATCTTCACGAGCGCGGTCAGCGTCGAGGTGTCGTTGTAGAGGGGATCGATCGCGCGATAGATGCGGCCAACGCCGGCCAGCTCGTACAGGGCGAGCGGCGGGTACTCCGTGGTGCCGGCGCCGCCCCGCCAGCGCAGCACCCGCCGTTCCGGCGGGTGACCGCCGACGCCATAGAACCCGGTGGCGTCGGTCGCGCCGACAAAGGTCCAGATCTTCCACGAGTCCACGTCGGGGGATCCGGGCAGTGGCAGCGCTGCGCCGCGGATGGCGGCGCCGGCCAGGATCAGCAGCGCGACGAGCGCCCAGCGGCGTGCGGGCATCAGTGGACGCGCCCGTCCCAACCGCCGCGTCCGCCCTTGTGCACGTTGAACTTCCGCCGCATGCGTTCCATGCGCCAACGGGTCAGACGGTACTTCAAGGACAGTTGCAGGTCGCGCGGCCCCTTCAGGTAGAGCCAGCCGACGAGCAGGCCGCCAAGGTGCGCGATGTTGGCCACACCGCTGCCGCTCGTGCCGAGCGCGGAAAGAAACGCAATCGCGCCGATGATCAGCACGAACACGCGCGCGGTGAGCGGAAAGATGAACATGAACAGGATGCGGCGGTGCGGGAAGATCACGGCCCAGGCGAGCAGCAGTCCGTAGACGGCGCCCGAGGCGCCGATCGTCACCGCCTCGTACATCGTTCTGGTGGCCGACCAGGGAATCAACGAGACGAGCAGCGTACACACGGCGGCGCCGACGCCGGTGATCAAGTAGTACTTCGTGAACCCCCGCGTGCCCCAGCGGCGTTCGAGATCGACGCCGAACATCCACACGCTGAGCATGTTGAACAGGATGTGCGTGAAGTTGCCTGGCGAGTGGACGAAGAGATACGTCACCGGCTGCCAGATCCAGCCGTGTTCGAGGACGAGCGCCGGGGTCAGGCCGGCGAACATGACGATCGGCCGCGGGTAGACGAGCGACACCAGGAACACCGCGACGTTCGCGATGATGATGGCGCGTACGGCCGGCGTGATGGGACCGGGGCCGAAAGAGACGGAGACGTTCGCCGGACGAGCCATTACGATCTCAGGCGCCGGCCGATTTGCGACACGGCACGTTGGAATTCTTCCATGCGCATCGCCCACGCCGCGAGCGCCAGCGTCCCGACACCCGCGCCGATCGCGAGCGAGACGCGCAACACGCGCGCGAGGGTGATCGACCGCAGCAGGCGCACGGGCAGGTGGCCAGCGAGCCAGGCTTCGGTCCAGTACACGGCCACCGCCATGATCGCCGATGCGATCAGGATCTTGACGAACGACGTGGCCAGACGTCGCGCATCGACCCCGCCGATCCGGCGGCTCAACAGGAACAGCAGCAGGCCGGCGTTGAGATTCGCCGCGATCGCCGTGCCGAGCGCGAGACCGCGATAGCTCATCAGCGGAAACAGCGACAGGTTCAGCACCAGGTTCGTGACAATGGCGATGACGCTCACCATGAGCGGCGTCCGCGCGTCCTGCAGCGAGTAGAAGCTCGGCGACGCGATCTTGACGATCGAGTAGCCCAGGATCCCGGGCGCGTAGAAGAGCAGCGACTCGCTGACGATGGTCGTGTCCAGCGCCGTGAACCGGCCGTGCTCGTAGATCATCTCGACGATCGGCCGCGCCAGCACCATCAGTCCCACCGTGGCCGGCACGCTCAGCATGAGCATCAGCCGGATCCCCCACGAGAGCGTCGTGCGCATCTGATCGTGCGCGCCCTCCGCCGCGTGACGCGCGAGGTTCGGGATCGCGGCCGTGGCCAGCGAGACGCCGATGATCCCAATGGGCATGTACATCAACTGAAACGCATACGTCAGCCCGCTGGCGGCGTGGTCCACGTTCGTCGCGAGCCACGTGTTCACGAGCAGATTGACCTGCGCGGCCGCGGCGCCGATCGTGCCCGGCGCCATCAGGATCAGGATCTCGCGCAACGCCGGATCGCGGAAATCGAGTTCCCACGAGTGACGATAACCTTCGCGACGGAGCGCCGGCCATTGCGCGACGATTTGTGCGACGCCGCCAATCAGCATTCCCGCCGACAGCGCAATCGCGTCGTCCATGCCGAAGTGGCGAAGCAGTGGGACGAGGATGACCAGACACAGGATGAACGCGACGTTGTAGAGCGCCGGCGACGCCGCCGGAATGAAGAACCGGCGCAGCGCGTTCAACATGCCCATGCACGCGGCGGCCACGGACACGAGCATCAGGAACGGCATGTTGATGCGCGCGAGCGACGTGGTGAGCGCGAGCTTCTCGGGTGTGTCCGAGTACCCTTCGGCGTAGAAACGCGCCAGGGGACCGGCGAACGCGATCCCGATGAGCACGATGACGCCGGTCACGACCAGCAGGGCATTGATGACGTGAGAGCCCAGGCGCCACGCCGCGGGCTTGCCGTTCAACGTCAGATGCCGCGTGAACGTGGGAACGAACGCAGCGCTCATCGCGCCCTCGGCAAACAAGTCACGCAATAGCGTGGGTAGTCGCGTCGCGACCACGAACGCATCGGCAGTTTGCCCAGTGGCAAAGAATGCGGCCTGGGCGATATTGCGCACCATGCCGAGCACGCGGCTGGTCAACGTCGCCAGGCCGATGAGGCCGGCCGATCGTCCGAGCCTTTCGCTCATTGGCGGGGCCCGGGCTCGGCGGGGTCCTGAACTGTAATTGGGTGCAGCAAGAGACGCCGCGCGGTGAGCACGGCTACGGCCGAGAGTACTTGAAAAATAGAAGGGGCCTCAACCCCTGCGATTGAGGCCCCTTGCCCGGAGGATGGATGAGAGGCTCTTGCGTGCCTTTCAATTGTCTTAGACGGCACCACCACGCGAAAAGTTTGGCGGGTTCAACCGGACAATCGTTTCTTGACCGCCTCACTGATGGACCGTCCGTCAATGGTCAATCCGGACAGTCGCGCTGTAACCGCTTTCATCACTTTGCCCATGTCCTTCGGCCCCGTCGCGCCCGTTTCCGCAACGGCGGCGTCGATTGCAGCTGCAATCGTTTGCGGGTCCGCGGCAGGCGGCAAATAGCGCTGCAGAAACACGACCTCCGCTTGTTCGCGATCGACCAGATCCTGCCGGCCGCCCGCCTTGAACTGTTCGATCGCGTCACGCCGTTGTTTCACAAGTTGGTTGACCACTTGAACCGATTCCACATCATCGACCGCGCGCCCCTTCTCGACCTCCTTGTTCATCAGCGCCGCCTTGAGCATGCGGAGCGGCGCGAGCGCGGCCTGATCCTTCTGGCGCATCGCATCGGCGATGTCGCGCGTGACTTGCTCGAGAAGTGTCGCCATGCGGATCAGGATATGCCACGGGCCCTCACCCTTCCTCATCCTTTCCTCACGACATTCCGCGGGACCGCCGGTAGGATGTCGCATGCCCCGGCGAAGCCTGATCGTGGCGGTGGGCTTGGTGCTCTGCGCGCGCGTGGGGAGCATGCGCGAGGGCGGTCAGGGCCCAGCCATCGATGCGGCCCGTCGGGCACAGGCCCTGGCACTGCGGACACGCGGCTCGGACGAGCTGTTCAATCTCGACTACCGGCAGGCGCGGGAGACGTTCGAGCAGGCGATTGTCCTCGATCCGAACGATCCCTCGTTCCATCGATTTGCGGCGGCCGCGATCTGGATGGGCATCCTCTACTCGTGGGGCGCGATCCTGGCCGACGACTATCTGGGCGAAGCCGAGCAGCGCGTGGCGCGTCAGCCGCCGCCGGCCGACCTGGATCGCGCGTTTCGCGATCACATCACGCGCGCCATCTCGCTGGCCGAACGGCAGGTGAAAGATCGGCCACGTGATGCCGACGCGCATTTTCAGCTCGGCACGAGCAACGGCATCCTGGCCTCGTACATCGCCACCATCGAGGGTCGCACGCTCGGCGCGGCCGGGCCTGGCGGGCGCGCGTACGACGAGAACGAACGCGTGCTTGCGCTGGCGCCCGATCGCAAGGACGCCGGCGCCATCGTCGGCATGTACTGCTACACGATCTCGACGTTGTCGCTGCCCATGCGGCTGGTCGCACGGCTGTACGGGTTCAGCGCGGATCGCCCGCGCGGTCTTCAGCTGCTCGAGGCCGCAGCGGGATATCCGAGCGACGGCCAGACGAACGCGAAGTTCATGCTGATCGTGGTCTATAACCGCGAGAAACGGTACGACGACGCGCTGGCGGCCATCGCCGATCTGCAGCGCCGGTATCCGCGCAATCGGCTGCTATGGCTCGAAGCGGGTTCGACCGCGTTCCGGGCCGGACGGCCCGACGCCGCGGTAGGGTTTCTGAAACACGGCCTCGAGATGCTTGCTGCCGATCGGCGCGATCGCGCGTACGGCGAGGAAGCGCGCTGGCGCCTGTATGATGGGGCCGCGCTTGCCGCCACAGGTCAGACGGACGCCGCCGCGCGCGAATTCAGTACCGCGCTGGGGCTGGCTGCACCGAACTGGGTGTACGGGCGCGTGCACCTGGAGCTCGGCCGTCTGGCCGATCGCAAGGGCGATCGCACGCGCGGTGCCTCGGAATACCGCACGGCGCTCGCGCTCTGCCGGGCGGGCAACGATCGCGTGTGCGCCGACGAGGCAAAGGAGCGAGGTGCGCGATGAGAATCGTCCTGATCTCGCCGAAGGGACCTCTGTACCGCCATCGCGGCGGCATCTTCAAACGCTCGCTCCGCTACGCGCCGCTGACGCTGACTACGCTCGCGTCGCTCATTCCGCCTGAGCTGGACGCGGACATCCGCCTGATCGACGAAGGCATCGACGATGTCGATCGCACGATTGACGCGGACGTCATCGGGATCACCGTCATCACGGGCACCGCGCCGCGCGCCTACGAGCTGTCACAGCACTTTCGTTCGCGCGGGATCAAGGTCATCCTCGGCGGTCCGCACGTCACGCTCGTGCCCGACGACGCCCAGCCGCACGCCGACAGCATCGTCGTCGGCTACGCGGAAGACACGTGGCCGGAGCTGCTGCGCGACGTGGCCGCCGGCCAGTTGAGACCGCGATACACGCAGTCGCCGGACCTGTCGCTGGCCGGCCGGCCGCTGCCTCGGCGCGATCTGCTGCCGAAGCGGCGGTTTCTCACGAACAACGTCTTCGAAGCCACGCGCGCCTGCGTGCACAACTGCGAGTTCTGCGTGGTGCCCGCCGCGTGGGGCCGGACGCCGCTCCACAAACCGGTGGAAGACGTCGTCGAAGACATCCGGCGTCACGGCGCACGGAAGTTGATCTTCGTCGATCTCAACCTGATCGCCGATCGCGGGCACGCGATGCGGCTCTTCGAAGCGCTGATCCCGCTGCGGGTGCAGTGGTACGGCCTCTCCACCGTGATGATTGCCGACGACGCGGCGCTGCTCGCGATGGCGGCGCGGAGCGGCTGCCGCGGCCTGCTGATCGGTCTCGAGTCGATCAACCCCCGCAACCTCCGGGACTCGAGCAAGCCCTTCAACCGGCCGGCGCAGTTTCGCGAGGTCGTGCAGCGGCTCCACGCGCACCGCATTGCCGTGTACGGCTGCTTCGTGTTCGGCATGGATCACGACACGCCGGATGTGTTCCTCGAGACGGCGCAGTTTGCCGTGGACGCCGGCATCGACCTGCCGCGCTTTGCCGTCGTCACGCCGTTTCCGGGCACCGCGCTCTATCGGCGTCTGGAGGCGTCCGACCGGATCCTCACGCGGAACTGGGAGCTGTACGACGGCCAGCACGTGGTGTTCCAGCCACTGCACATGACGGTGGAGGAACTGCAGCGTGGTATCGAGCGGGCGTGGCGCCACGCGTACTCGTTTCCGTCGATCGCGAAGCGGCTCCGATACACGCCGGCACCAATCGCCGTGGCGATCAGCGCGAACCTCGGGTATCGCTTCTATGCGCACAACCTGCACAAGTTCTACAACTGCGACTGGATCATTCAGAGCCGCCTCTCGACGGCGCTCGGTCAGGCGCAGGGCAGTGCGGTGACGATGTGAGCGCGAATCCGCGCCCCCTGCCGCTGCCGGATGATCCGCACGCGGAGGCCACGCGGCGCGTCCGCCAGAACGTGTCGGCGGGTCTGGCCGCGCCGCTGTCAGCGTTGCGTCGCCTGCGTGCCGGCCGGCGTCTCGTCGAACTCGCGTTCTTCTTCGCGCTCTGGATTGCCGGGGCGACGCTGGGCCTGGCGAATCTCGATCCGTCGGAGACGACCGGCTGGATCGCACGCGCTGCCGGCGTGCTGATTGCGGCGGCGGCGCTGAATGCGATCTATCTGGCATCGCACGAAGGTCATCATCGATTGTTGTTCCGCAATCGGCGGGTGAACGACATCGCGACGTTTCTGTTGTGCGCGCCGCTTCTGCATGGCGCCACCGCGTATCGCGTGCTGCACGAACAGCACCACTGGCATCTGGGCGGTCCGGGTGATCCCGACGACTATCGCAACTACACGAGGAATCGGCGCTCAATCTGGGCGCTGCACTGGGCTCGTCTGCTTTTCGGGACCTGGTTCTACCTGGAACTGATTCCGATCGTCGGATGGCGGCGTGCGTCGGCAGCGGATCGGCCGCGTATTGCGATCGAGTACGCGCTGCTGCTACCGGCGTGGGCCGCGGTCCTGATGACATGGCCGCTCGACGTGCTGCTGCAGGCCTGGCTGCTGCCCGGGGTTCTCGTGTGCTACTTCAGCGCCGTCCGCGCGCTCGCGCAGCATGCGTTGACGACGCGCGAGGATCCGTTTGCGGCGAGTCGATCGGTGCGGAGCGGCCCCATCGTGTCGTTCCTGCTGCTCAACGAGAACTATCACCTCGAGCATCATCTGTTTCCGGAAGTGCCGAGCTACAACCTGCCGGCGCTGCGGCGGCTCATCGCGCCGCGCCTGCCGCGAGCGGTCGAGGACGTGTCGTACACGCGTTTTCTTGCAAGGTTTCTCCTGCGGTCGATCCGCGGAGACGACTCGGTCCTCGGATTGGAGCGGCACTCGTGAGCGTCGCGTTCGCCACCTTCGAACGGGTGTTCGAGCGCTTTGCCAATCCGGCCGTGGTGTGCGCCGGGTGGTATCCGGTCGCGCGCGCGGCGGCGCTCAAGCCCGGCGACGTTCGCCGCGTGTGGATTGGCGAGCGCGATCTGGTCCTCTATCGAGGTCTCGACGGCAGCTTGTGCGCACTCGACCGCGCGTGTGCGCATCTGGGCGCTGACCTCGCTCAGGGCACCGTCGTCGCGCAGGGTCTTCGGTGCGCGTTCCACGCGTGGTGCTGGTCCGCCGACGGGTCGTGCGCGTCGGGCAGCGGCGTCGCGGCCCGGCGGCGGATGCGCACGTACGCCGTGCGGGAGAAGTGGGGACTGGCATGGGTCTGGGCCGGCGATGCCCCCGCCTACGAGCTTCCCGATCCCGACGTGGAGAATCGCGCGCACACGATCACGCTGCCGCCGCAGCGGCTGAACGTGCATCCACACGTGATGCTCGGCAATGGCCTCGACGTCACGCACGTGGTGCCGGTGCATCGCTTTCGTTTCGAAGCGCAGCCGCAGATCCACTTCGATCCGCCGCATCGCATTGCCGTGGACGTGCACGCGCGATTTGCGCCGACGTGGATGCGACGGCTGCTGCGTCTTGCCGGCAGAGACGCGCGGTGGCGGTTCACCAACGTCGGTCCGAGCCTGGCCTGGGTCCGCGTCACTCACCCGACGCCGTTCGAGCTCGTGTGGGCCGGGACCCCTCGGCGCGGAGGCGGCGCTGCGGCCCGGACGATCTTCTTCCTGCCCAGGTGGTCGAGCCTCGTGCGCGCGCTGCCGATGATGACGGCCACGACCTGGGCCGATCGCAAAGTGCTGGACAACGTCGAGTTTCGTGCGGGGTTCGTCGCGTCGGATGCGGTGTTCTCGGCATACGCGGGCCTCGTCGAGGCGATGCCGGAGTGGACGGCATGATGGTCGCGACTGACGGCATCGGCGGAGCGTTTGCGAACCCGCGCATCGTGAAGCAGGGCTGGTACGTCGTTGGTACCAGCCGCGGGTTGCGCGGCAAGCACCCGATTCCTGTCGAGATCGGATCCCGCCGCCTGGTCGCGTACCGCGATGCGTCGAACCGAGCGCGCGTGACCAGCGATCGCTGTCCGCATCTCGGTTCAGATCTCGCGCTCGCCGACGTCACCGAGAGCGGCCTTCGCTGCGTGTTTCACGGCTGGTGCTGGAACGCGGAGGGCCGGTGCGTCGCGGCGCCCGGAAACGAGCCGTTGCCGACGCGGCGCCTGGCGACGTACACGACCGAGGAGCGCTGGGGGTTGGTGTGGGTGTGGCTGGGCGGCGGTCACGCGGCCTTCGATCTGCCGCTGCCGCCGGACGGGCTGCCGCATCGCGTGCGGCTGCTGCCGCAGACCGTCAACGCGCACGCCGAGGTGATCTTTTCGAATGTCTTCGACGGGGCGCACTTCGCGTCGTCGCACGACGTCGAGGCCTCGACCATTTCGCTGGACGTTGACGGGCCGTGGCGGATCGCCCACGCGGTCGGCGGACGCCTGCCGAAGCGTGTGCACCTGTTGCCGCTTGGCCTCTCGAACACGCCCGTCGAGGCCACGTTCACGCAGCACGGCGGCGGCATCGTGATCGTCGACGTGCGCCGGCCGCTGAAGTACGCGATCTACTTCACGATTCGTCCGGATGCCCAGGGCCGCGCGCGGTGCCGCACGACGCTGTTCTTGCGCCGCATGACCGACGCGCCTCGCGCGGCGGCGCTGCTGTGGTCGTTCGTCATCAGCGACATCCCGTTGATGGAGACGATTCGGTGGACCAGCGCGTATGCCGCCGGGGATGAGGTGCTGAAAGCCTACGCGCGATTCGTGGAGGCGATGCCGACGTGGTGACCGGACGCCTGGCGCCCGTGCTGTTGTTCGTGTCCACGAACGTGTTTCCTTTCGTGTCGCTGCCGCTGCTCGCATGGGCGTGGTGGCACGTGTCGAGCGGGAACACGGCGTTCGTGGTGTTCGTGCTCGGTGTGCCGCTCGTGTTCGGGTACGTCATGCCGGGCGTCGCCACGAACTTCGTGCGGCGCTGGCGCTTCACGAGCGGCTGGCGCGTCGGCGAGTACTACGTGCACCACGGGCTCATCTACTCGACCAAGATGAACCTCGTGCTGATTCTGGCGATGCACGACCTTCGCGCGATCGACGGCGCCTTCCGGACGACCGCGGTCATTGTGCTCACGGGCGCGGCCACGGCGTTCGGCGGGTGGTGGCACGACCTGCACGCAGTGCGCAACGGCAAGATCGAGCTCGTCGGCGCCGACGGCGTCGATCCCGAGCGCGCCCTCGCGACATTTGCGCCGGGATCGTACTTCGCGATCGGCGCCACGTTCGCCGCCATCTCCATCGTCGCCTGGCGCGTGCTCAGCGCGAATGCCGGCGCGCTGTGGTGGGTGTTCGGTGCCGGCCTCGTCGGCCTCTGTCTCGTTCCGTCGCTGGTCTTCCTGACCCTCGACCCTCGGGCCGCAAGCACGATCGTCAGAAAGTTTCACAGGGAGAGCCGTACATGAACGGTGCGCACACGAGAAACCTGTCGGAAAGATTCGGAGATGCCGAGGGCCTGTGGGCCGCGGTGCTGCTCGGCATCAACCTGTTGCTGATGCTCGGCACGAAGGCGGACCCTTCATCGGGAGACACCGCGTTCGCCAACACGCTGCTGGCCGAGCGGATGCGATGGGAGTGGATGACGTTCATCCGCCTCGTCGCGGGCTTCATGATCATCTGGTGGATGGGCAGCCTCTCGGGCCGTCTTCGCCTTGCGGAGAAATCGCCGGGACGGTTGTCGTCCATCGCGCTCGGCGTCGGCACGGTGTGGGGCGCGCTGTGGCTCGTGAGCGCGATCTTCAACTCGGCGGCGATCGCCTTCGCGGCCAACTACGCCAACCCCGCCGCCGCGCGCGTTGCGGGCACGCTCGCCATCGACACGATGTATATCGTGACGCCGGCCGTCACCGTCACGCTGACGTTCGCGACGATGCTCGTGATCCTCAGGTTCGGCGGGTTCCCGCGGTGGCACGGGCACCTGACCTTCGGCGTGTGCGCGCTGCTGTTCGTGCTCGGCATCACGGACTGGTACGGCCCCGGCCAGTTGGGCCTGCCGATCATGGTGATTGGCCTGGCGTGGATGGCGCTCACGAGTGCGCTGCTCATCTGGACGTTCGACGTGCCGCCGCTCGAGGCCGCACAGAGGCGCACCGCGTAATGAAGCTGACGCTCATCCACCCGTGCATCGGCCGCGTACCCGGCCAGCGCTAAATCCGCTCGTGGCAGATGGAGCCGCTGCCGCCGGCCACGCTGGCAGGCCTCACGCCGCGCGACGTGGAGATCCGCTTCTACGACGATCGCATGGAGTCGATTCCGTTCGACGAATCGACGGATCTCGTGGCGATGAGCGTCGAGACGTACACGGCCAAGCGCGCGTATCAGATCGCCAGCGAGTACCGCCGCCGAGGGGTGCCGGTGGTGATGGGCGGCTTTCACGCAACGCTCTGTCCTGACGAAGTCGCACAGTACGCCGACATCGTCGTCGTCGGCGAGGCGGAAGAGACGTGGCCGCGCGTCATCGACGACGTGCGGCATGGGCGGTACGAGAGCGTGTATCGCGCGCCGGAGCGCCCGTCGCTGCGAGGGTTGCGTCCGGACCGGCGCATCTTCCGTGGCAAGCAGTACCTGCCCATCGGCCTCGTGGAGGCCGGGCGCGGCTGCCATTTCCGCTGCGATTTCTGCGCGGTGCAGACGATGTTCGGCAGTACCCAGACGCGTCGGCCGATCGACGAGACGATTGCCGAGGTGGCCGCGCTTCGTGACGAGAAGAAGCTGTTCTTCTTCGTTGACGACAACATCACGTCGAACATGGCGCAGGCCAAGGAGTGGCTGCGTGCGCTGGCCCCGCTGGGTATCCGGTGGGTCAGTCAGGCCAGCATCAACGCCGCGCACGACGACGAGTTCCTCGACCTGCTGGTGGCGAGCGGCTGCCGCGGCGTGCTGATCGGATTCGAGAGCCTCGAACCGGCCGCACTCGCCGCGATGAACAAGAGCTTCAACACGATGCGCGGCGGATACGAGCGCGCGCTGGCCAACCTTCGCCGCCGGAAGTTGCGCCTGTACGCGACGTTCGTGTTTGGATACGACGCCGACACGCCGGCGAGCTTCACGCGCGCCGTCGAGTTTGCCAAGGCGCACAACTTCTACATCGCGGCGTTCAATCACCTGACGCCGTTTCCGGGGACGCCGCTCTATCGCCGCCTGTCGGACGAAGGACGGCTGCTGTACGACGCGTGGTGGATCGCCGACGGCTATCGCTACAACATGGTGCCGTTTCAGCCGAAGGCCATGACACCACTCGATCTGCAGCGGCACTGCCTCGCCGCGCGCCGCGACTTCTATGGCTGGGGCAGCATTGCGCGGCGCAGCATGGACGCCGTCAATCGCGCCGACGCCTTCATGTT
>Ga0111539_10006643_pt1 | contig 14898 bp, 17 predicted proteins | sample RhiMethybrSRZTD1_FD_79667 | JGI IMG/M metagenome (GOLD analysis project Ga0111539, IMG submission 79667) | Populus rhizosphere microbial communities from Tennessee, USA - Rhizosphere MetaG P. TD hybrid SRZTD1 (version 2) (version 2) | ecosystem: Host-associated > Plants > Roots > Rhizosphere >... | reverse complement strand
GGCGCTGCTGCGCGCGGCCGGCTTCGCCGACGTCGCCGACCACCGCGACCTCACCGGACGGCCCCGCTTCGCGACCGGATACCGTGTGCGCTCGTGATGCTCTACGACTGCAGCCGACTCGAGGAGCGCGAGCGCGGCGTCTCGGCGGCGGTCGAGGCGGTCAAGCGCGGTGACCTGGTGGTGCTGCCCACCGACACGGTGTTCGGCATCGGCGGCGACGCGTTCAAGTCCTGGGCGGTGACCGCCCTGCAGAACGCCAAGGGGCGCGACCGCCGGATGCCCGTCTCGGTGCTGGTGGGCTCGCGGAACACCCTCGACGGCCTGGTCTACGGCCTGCCGGCGGCGGCCCGCGACCTGGTCGAGGCGTTCTGGCCGGGCGCCTTGACGATCGTCGTCGAGCACGCGTCGAGCCTGCAGTGGGATCTTGGGGAGACCGACGGGAAGGTGGCGGTGCGGATGCCGCTGCACCCGCTGGCGCTCGAGGTGCTGCGCGAGACCGGGCCGATGGCGGTGTCCAGCGCGAACAAGGAGAGCAACCCGCCGGCCACGACCGCCGCCGAGGCGCGCGACCAGTTCGGCTACGCGGTGAGCGTGTACCTGGAGGCGGCGGTGTCGCCGGATCCGATGTCGAGCACGATCGTCGACGTCAGCGGGTCGCGCCCGAAGCTGATCCGGGCCGGCGCCATCTCGTACGAACAGCTCCTCGAGGTGGCTCCGGAGACGGAGGAGTCCTGAAATTCGCGATCTTGGACGTCTGCTACCGCGCTGGCGGCAGCGGACGTCCAAGATCGCGAATTATTCGAGCTCGGCGAGGTCGATCGGACCCTTGCGCAGGATCGTGAGCTCGCCGTCCGGGCCGACCCGCACGAGTGTCGACGCGCTGGGCGCGGTGATCGCGGCGTCGTGTTCGAGCACGAGCACCCGCTCGCCGTCCGGCCACGCCAGCGTCTCCAGCTGGCCGCGGTCCAGCGGCATGCTCTCCGCGCCGCTGCGGTTGAGGCTGGTCGCCGTGATCGGGCTGCCGAGCAGCTCCACCACCTGCAGCGTCGCCGGATGGTCGGGCACCCGGATGCCGACGGTGCCGTCCTTGGTGACCAGCTCGCCGGGCAGGGTGTCGCGCTGCGGCACCACGACTGTGAGGGGGCCCGGCGTGAACCGGCCGATCAGGTCGCGCGCCGTGTCGTCCAGTTCGGCGAACCGGGCCGCCAGCGCGATCGACGAGCATGCGACGTGCACGGGATTGCCGGGATCGCGCTCCTTCGTCGCGAACACCTTGCGCACCGCGTCGAGGTCGGTCGCGACGGCGCCGAGCAGATAGCCGGTCTCGGTCGGCAGCACCGCCAGCCCGCCGCCGCGCAGGTGCTCCGCCGTGCGTGCGGCGTCGCCGAAGCGCAGGAGCCCGGACGGCGTGCGGGCCAGGAAGTCGAACGTAGCCATGACCCGCGGCAGCCTACCGGCCGGAGTTTCCGCAGCACCGGTGGGCCACCGGTGTTCAAACTCCGGTGTACCGTGCGCGCGTGAGCGAGCGAAGCGAGCGAACCATCAGCAACGGACGTGACCGCCTCGTGGAGCGAGGCGGTCACGTCGGAGGCGTCGCCTCGCGGAGCGAGGCGACGCCGTGAGTCCGTTCAGCGTCCTGATGGTCTGCATGGGCAACATCTGCCGGTCGCCGATGGCGGAGCGGCTGCTGGTCCTGGCCGCCGAGTCCCACGTGGGCGAGCGCGCGACCGACCTGCTGCTGGTGCACGGCGCCGGCACCGGTGGCTGGCACGTCGGAGCGTCCATGGATCCGGGCGCGGCGCGGCAGGTGCGGGTGCGCGGCGGCAACGCCGAACGGTTCGCCGCCCGCCAGTTGACCACCGACCTGCTCGAGTACTCCGACCTCATCCTGACCGCGACGGGGGAGCAGTCCCGGTTCGTGCACGGCATGCGTCCGGACACCACCGAGCGGACCTTCGTCATGGGCGAGCTGCGCCGGCTGCTGCCCGAGGTGGACCTCGACGAGCTGCCGCCGTTCGCGCCCGACCCGGACGCGGTCTACGCGCGGGGAGTGGCGCTGGTGGAGGCGGCGGCGAAGGCCCGCCGTGGTCGCCCGCCGCGGCCGGCCGACGACCTCGACGATCCGTGGGGACGCGCGGACAAGTACTTCGCCCGCATCGCCGACGAGATCGAGGCGACGGTCCAACCGCTGGCCAAGGTCCTCCTGACCTGATCCTCTCCCGCGATCTTGGACGTCTGCTGCCGCCCCAGCGACGGTAGACGTCCAAGATCGCGGAAAGGTGGGCTGGTTGATCCGGCCGTCTTCTGGGCACCATTCCGAGGTGCCCCCCAACGCCGGCTCGACGCTCACGCGGCACTGGCACCGCCAGCGGTTGCGCCCGCGTCTCGCCTTGGCGGCGCTGGCCGCCTTTGTGATCGCGGTTCCGGTGACGCTGCTGACCCTGGCCGTGCGCAACGGCTGGGGGGCGGTGCGCCGGCTCGACCTGTGGGTCGCCGACCACCTGCACGGAGCGGTCGGGTCGCATCCGGCATTGCTCCGCGTGCTGCGCGTCGTCGACGTGGCGCTGCACCCGAATGTGTTCCGGTTTGCCGTCGCGGTGCTCGTGGTTGTGCTGTTCTGGCGCGGCGCCCGCCGGCTTGCCTGGTGGGCGGCGATCACGATGACCGCCGGCAGCATCCTCGGCTTCTCGCTCAAGCTGCTCGTCGCCCGCACCCGGCCGTCGTTCGACCTCCCGCTGGCGTCCGCCCCCGGCTACAGCTTCCCGTCGGGGCACGCGTTGAACAGCACCGTCGGCGTCCTCGTGCTGGTGCTCGCGCTGCTGCCGGTGGTGCGCGGCGCCCGGTCACGGCTGACGTTGTGGCTGGCGGGGGCGGTCGTGATCGGGCTGACCGGGTTCGACCGCATCGGTCTGGGCGTCCACTACCTCAGCGACGTCGTCGCGGGCTGGCTGGTGGCCGGTGCGCTCGTCGCCGCGACCGTCGCCGCGTTCGAGACCTGGCGACGCGATGTCGGGCGGCCGCCGCACGATCCACTGGAGGGTGTCGACCCCGAGGATGCCGAGCGGGTGATGTCATGAATTTCCGGATGGCGGCTGGCCGGCACGTCCTGCGCCGGGTGGTGGTGCCGGGCCTGATCGTGTACCTGGTGCTCGTCGGGTGCGGGCTGCTGCTCGCCCACCCGCTGCGGCGGATCATCTCCGGCGAGGACGAGGTCAACCGCGACTTCGCCGAGGGCCGCACCCACGACTGGTCGGTCACCACCGCGGTGATCAGCAACGCGGCCGACACCGCGTCGATCATCGGGTTGCTGCTGGTGTTCATGGTGCTGCTGCGGTGGATCTTCCGCCGGTGGGCCGAGGCGGTGACGCTGATGACGGCCGTGTTCCTGCAGGCGTCGGTGTTCCTGCTGACCGGGCTCCTGATCGACAGGCAGCGGCCGGACGTGTCGCACCTGGACGCCGCGCCGCCGACGTCAAGCTTCCCGTCCGGGCACACCGGTGCGGCCGTCGCGCTGTACGGCGGGCTGGCGGTGATCGTCGGCTGGCGGGTGCGCAATGTGGTGCTGAAGGTGGCGCTGATCACCGTGCTTGTCTGCCTGCCGTTCCTCGTCGCCGCTTCTCGCCTGTACCGCGGGATGCACCACCCGTCGGACGTGCTCTTCGGCGCGGCGAACGGGATCGCCTGCCTGACGATCGCCGTGCACGCGTTCCTCCCGACGACCGGGCGGCCGCGACCGTTCCACTGGCCCGCGGTCAGGCCGCGTTCGCCCGACGGTGACCGGGTGGACGCGTGACCCCTTCGGCGGTGCGCGCGATGTTGCGGGCCATGCCGCCGAACACGATGGCGTGGAACGGCCACACCGCGGCCCAGTAGGCGTGCCCGGCAAGGCCGCGCGGCAGGAAGACGGCCCGCTGCCGGTAGACGCTCCGGTCGTCGCGCGCGTTGCCGGTGGCTTCGACGCGCAGTTCCAGCCAGGCCCGGCCGGGCAACCGCATCTCCGCGCGAAGGCGCAGCAACTCGCCCGGCACGACCTCCTCGACGCGCCAGAAGTCCAGCGCCTCGCCGAGGTACACGCGGTGCGGGTCGCGCCGGCCGCGCCGCAGCCCGACCCCGCCGACGGCCCGGTCCAGCCAGCCGCGCACCGTCCAGGCCAGCGGGAACGAGTACCACCCGGTGTCGCCGCCGATCGCCTCGATCACCCGCCACAAGCGGTCCGGTGACGCGTCGACGGCGCGCTCCCGCTCGTCGGTGTAGACGGTGCCGCCGGACCAACTGGGGTCGGTCGGCAGCGGCTCGGCGGACGGCAGGCCGGGCGCTCCCGGCATTCCCGGCCACGACGAGCCGGTCCAGCGCGTCTCGACGTCGGCGTCGCGGATCCTGGCGAGGGCGAGCCGGACGGCGTCGTCGAAGCCGGTCAGCCCCTTCGGCGGATCGGGCACGAGACCGGCGATGTCGTGATCGCGCGCCACCGCCTCGTGCACGAGGCTCGCCACCAGCGGCCGCGCGATCGCGTTCGGCACCGGCGTCACCAGCCCGACCCAGTGCGCCGACAGCGCCGGGGTCAGCGGACGCACCGGCACGATGACGCGCCTGCGCAGCCCGGCGACCGCGGCGTAGCGTCGCATCATCTGTTCGTAGGTGAGCACGTCGGGGCCGCCGATGTCGAAGGCGCGGTTGGTGGCGTCGGGCTCCTCGGCGAGTGCGATCAGGTAGTGCAGCACGTCGCGGATCGCGATCGGCTGGATCCGGTTGCGCACCCACCGCGGGCAGACCATCACCGGCAGCCGCTCGGTGAGGTAACGCAGCATCTCGAACGACGCCGACCCCGATCCGATGATCACGGGTGCGCGCAGCACGACCGCCGGCGTCTTCGCGTGCAGCAGGATCTCCGCGACCTCGTGCCGCGAGCGCAGGTGCGCCGAGGCGTTCGGGTCGGCGGGATCCGGCCCGCCGAGGTAGACCAGCCGCTTGCCGGCGGCGGCGTCCGCGGCGGAGGCCAGGTTCGTCGCGCCCTCGCGGTCGAGGCGTTCGAAGTCCCGACGGCCCAGGGCGTGCACCAGGTAGTAGGCGACCTCGACGCCGCGCAGGGCGGCCGTGAGGCTCGCCGGGTCGGTGACGTCGCCCTCGACGATCTCGACGTCGGCGGCCCACGGGACGTCGCGCAGCCGCGCCGCTGACCTCGTCAGGCAGCGAACCTCGTGCCCCGCGGCCGTGAGCCGCGGGGCGAGCCGGCCCCCGACGTATCCGGTCGCGCCCGTCACCAGTACCCGCATGGCCTAGATCCTGCCCAGCCGCGGCGGGGCGGACACGTAGACTTCCTCGGTATGGGCGAGTTCTGGGGGCCGAGTTTCGCGGCGCTGCGCGCCGCCGACCCGGAGATCGCCGACGTGGTTCTCGCCGAACTGCACAGGGTGCGCGCCGGGCTGCAGCTGATCGCGAGCGAGAACCTCACCTCGCCGGCGGTGCTGGCCGCGCTGGGGTCGACGCTGTCCAACAAATACGCCGAGGGCTATCCGGGGCGGCGTTACTACGGCGGTTGCGCCGAGGTCGACAGGGCCGAGTCGCTCGCCATCGAGCGGGCCGAACAGTTGTTCGGCGCAGAGCACGCCAACGTGCAACCGCACTCGGGTGCGAGCGCCAACCTGGCCGCGTACGCGGCGCTGCTCAAGCCGGGTGACACGGTGCTCGCGATGGATCTGCCGCACGGCGGGCACCTCACGCACGGCAGCAAGGTGAACTTCAGCGGCAAATGGTTCACCACGATCGGCTACCGCGTCGGCCGCGACGACGAGCTGATCGACCACGACGAGGTGCGCGCGCTCGCGGTGACCCACCGGCCCAAGATGATCATCTGCGGGGCCACGGCGTACCCGCGGCTGATCGACTTCGCCGCGTTCCGGGCGATCGCCGACGAGGTGGGCGCCTACCTGATGGTCGACGCGGCCCACTTCATCGGGCTGGTCGCGGGGAAGGCGATCCCGTCGCCGGTGCCCTACGCCGACGTCGTCACGTTCACCACGCACAAGGTGCTGCGCGGCCCGCGCGGCGGCATGATCCTGTGCACCGCCGACCTGGCCGCCCGCGTCGACCGGGCGGTGTTCCCGTTCACCCAGGGCGGTCCGCTCATGCACTCGATCGCCGCGAAGGCGGTCGCGCTGCGGGAGGCGGCGTCGCCCGAGTTCGCCGGCTACGCGCGCCAGGTGGTCGCGAACGCCCGCGCGCTCGCCGCCGGCCTGGCCGCAGACGGGATGCGGCCCGTGTCCGGCGGCACCGACACCCACCTCGCGCTCATCGACCTGCGCTCGACCGGCGTCACCGGCCGCGAGGCCGAGGAGCGCTGCGACGCGGCGCGGATCACGCTGAACAAGAACGCGATCCCGTACGACCCGGAGAAGCCGATGACCGCCTCCGGCATCCGGGTCGGCACGCCGTCGGTGACCACCCAAGGCATGAAGGAGCCCGAGATGGCCACGGTGGCCGCCCTGATCGCGCGGGCCGTCCGGGCCGACCCGGGCACCCCCGGCGGCCGGGCGGCGCTCGACGGGGTTGCGGCCGAGGTCACCACGCTTGTCGAGGCGTTCCCGGCGTACCCGATGACCGGGGAGCCGGTGGCTGTCTGATGAAACCGGTGACGGTTCGCGGCAGGCTGACGCACCTTCCGGTGGGGCTGAAGGTGACGGCGGTGCTGCTGGTGCTGGCCGTGATCGGCGGCGCGGTGGCCGACGGGATCCACGGTGCGGGCGGTGCGGTGGCCGGTGTGCTGCTCGTGGCGGCCTCGTACGTGGCCTCGAGCTTCGTGATCGCCTGGGCCGACTCGATCCACCCGCGCATGGTGCTCCCCGTGGGCCTGCTCACCTACGTGGTGAAGTTCGCCGCGCTCGGCGTCGGGATGTACGCGCTGGCCAGCACCGGCTGGGACGGCCTGCCGGCCCTGGGGGTCGCCGTGATCGTCGCGACGCTGGCCTGGGCCACGGCTCACGCCTGGTGGCTATGGCACGCCAAGATCCCCTACGTCGACGTCTGACGGCTGGCGGCCACCTCGTAGGCGACCCGTACCTGCTCGACCACCCGTTCCGGGTGCCGCAGCACGTCGTCGGCGGTGAAGCGGAGCACCGTCCAGCCGCGCAGGCGCAGCCGGTTGAGGCGCACGGCATCACGGCGGAATACCTCGCGGTCCCGATGGTGGTCGCCGTCGTACTCCAGTCCGAGGCGCAGATCTCGGTACGCGAGGTCCAGCCGTGCGATGAGCCAGCCGTCGCCGCCGAACACCTCGTGCTGCAGCACCGGTTCCGGCAAACCGCCGGCCACCAGCAGGAGGCGAAGCCTCGTCTCCATCGGAGATTCTGCCCCGGTGCGGGCCAGCGCGGCGGCTGCCCGGAAGGCGAGGACACCCGGCCGACCCAGCCGTTCGTCCGCTATCGCCCGCAGCGCATCTGGCTTGATCACGCGCTGGTGGAGCAGCGCATCGAGCGCGACGACCGCGGCCACCCGGTCGGCATCACGGCCGAGGTCGAACGCCGTGCGGGCCGGGCTGGTCACGGCGATGCCGCCCCGTCGCACCACTTCAGCCGGGGCCAGCCCGGCTCTGTGGACGATCAGGTGCGGGTGCGGCCGTAGCCGTTCCGGCGGCGGGACGGTCACCTCCATGGTGGGCGGATTGCTGCGGCCCAGCAGGTTGACGCCGTACAGGACCGCGGCGGCTCTATGGCTCAGCGCGGCGCCTGGCGGCAGAAGCAGGTTCACCGCCTGGCACCAGGCGAGCGGGTCGGCGTCGGCGTCGACGTGCCGGTAGATGCCGCGGAACATCCGCTGCCAGGTCGGCCCGGCCAATTGGCCGCGGGTGAGCAGCCCGCGGGCGATCGCGGCGCTGCCACGGAACGGGGCGTAGCGGAGAGCCGCGGGGACGGTGGCAGGGCGAGACATGCGCTTCAGCCTGCGGTCCGCGCCGCCGCCACCGCTGTCCCTGTGGACAACCGAGCGCCTAGATCACCGTGTGTGGACGCTTGCGCAGGTCAAAACGCAAAGTTGATCTGCCTGGGCGTCCATTCGTGGCGATCTCGCGCCTTACGAGGGGGAGGGGCAGGGGATCTTGGTGGGCTTGCTGATGGCCTCCACCTCGTAGCCGCGGTCGCCGTTGCTCACCGTGCCGCGGACGAACGTCCGGTACGAGCCGGCGGTGCACGGGGCGCTCGCCCGCACCGTGCGGTCCCGCTCCGGCCGCTTGCGGGTCGCGTCGGCGCCGGTGGCGGCCATCGGCTGCCGGTCGACGTTGTCCCAGGCGCCGTTGGCGTTGTTGATCTGCAGGTAGACGGTGGCGTCGACGCCGCCGTCGGTCTTGGCGCAGCGGTAGCGGCCGGTCGCCGTGACCCGCCCGTCCCGATCGAGCGCCGGAACGTCGGCGAAGACCGTGCACTTCGCGCGCGAGCTCCCGCCGCTGTCCGACCGGGTGCCCTGGCCGCCGGTGGCCTCGCCCTCCTCGGGCCGGTTGACCACGAACAGGGCGACCAGTGCGACCGCTACGACCGCCAGGAATGCCTTCATAGCACCCCACCTCCCCCGCAAACGGAAGGATCTCCCACGCTAGTGCAAAGTTTTGGATACTGACTCACCCCGAGCGGGGGAGGTCCAAACCTCGACCCGGGGGTAATGTGGCGAGTTACCGGCCAGCAGCCGATCTTTGTCACGTCACCCCCGCGCGGGCGTCGCGCGGGGGTCGACTCACAACTGCCTGAGCGCGCTTGATATGGTTCGCGCGCATGGCCGATGACCAAACCCCGAAGCGTTCCGATGAATCGGGCGCCAGCGTTGGGTGGGCTGCTGTCGGTTATCTCCTCGCCGGCATCGGCGTGTGGGGTTTCCTCGGCGCGCTCGTCGACCGTTGGCTGGACCTCCCGCAGGGGATCGGAACCGTGACCGGCATGGTCCTCGGTGCTGCAGGGGCGATCTACCTGATCGTTAAGCGACTCGGCGCCTAGGCGTGCCGAACAGGGAGGCGTGATGGGGGATCAGGTGCTGGCGGACACGCCGTTCCCGCCGAGCGTTGAGGACTTCTACCTGCCGAGCATCGCCTTCGGTAGCTGGGTCACGAAGTTCTCGCTGCTCGTCTGGCTCGCGGTCGCGTTCGTGATCATCTTTTTCCTGGTGGCGTACCGCAATCCCAAGCTGGTCCCGACCAAGGGCCAGTGGCTCGCCGAGTCCGCCTACGGCTTCATCCGCGACGGCGTGGCCAAGGAGGTCATCGGCAGCGACGGGCTGCGCTTCGCGCCGTACCTCACGTCGCTGTTCCTGTTCATCTTCATGGCCAACATCTTCGGCGTGATCCCGCTCGCGCAGATCTCGCCGATGGCGCACATCGCCTACCCGATCGTGCTCGCCCTGTCGACCTACGTCCTCTACCTCTACCTGGGCATCAAGAAGCACGGCCTGGGCGGCTACCTCAAGGACCGGCTGTTCCCGCCCGGGGCGCCGTGGCCGCTGTACGTGCTGCTCACGCCCATCGAGTTCACCCAGTACTTCATCACCCAGCCGCTGACCCTGGCCGTCCGGCTTTTCGCCAACATGTTCGCCGGGCACCTCATCCTGCTCGTGTTCACGTTGGGCGGCTTCGTGCTGCTCGGCTCCGGCAACATCGCCCTCGCGGCCGCCGGCTTCATCTCCTTCGGGATGGCCATCGTCATGACCTTGTTCGAGGCGATCGTCGCGATCCTGCAGGCATACGTCTTCGTCGTGCTGACCGCGAGCTACATCCAGGTCTCGCTCTCCGACGAGCACTGATCCGCCGCACACCCGATTCCCCGCGTGCGCTCGTCACGCGCGTCAACAGGAGGAAAGAGTTCGGATGAACGTTCTCGCCGAAGTCTCTGGAAACATCAGTTCGATCGGCTACGGCCTCGCCGCAATCGGCCCGGGCATCGGTGTGGGCATCGTGTTCGCCGCCTACATCCAGGCGACCGCCCGCCAGCCCGAGTCGGCGAGCCTGACCCGTACCTACCTGTTCCTCGGCTTCGCGCTGTCCGAGGCGCTGGCCCTGTTCGGCCTGGTGCTTGCGTTCGTCTTCCGCAGCAGCACATGATCCCCACCCGGGTTGGAGTATTGCCATGCTGATCTTCGCCGCTGAGGGCGAGCACAATCCGGTCATCCCGATCTGGCAAGAACTGATCATCGGTGCGGTCGCGTTCGCGTTCCTGTGCTGGATCCTGATGAAGTACGTCTTCCCGCGGATGGAGGAGACGTTCCGCGCGCGGGTCGACGCGATCGAGGGTGGCATCCGTCGGGCCGAGGAGGCTCAGCGGGAGGCCGCCGAGCTGCTCACGCAGTACAAGCAGCAGCTCGCCGAGGCGCGCACCGAGGCCGCCCGGATCCGTGACGAGGCACGCGCCGACGCCGCCGGCATCCGCGAGGAGGCGGCCACCCGGGCGCGGGAAGAGGCCGACCGGATCATCCAGTCCGGCCGGGACGCTCTCGCGGCCGAACGCGGCAGCATCGTCCGGGAACTGCGGGGCGAGCTGGGCAGCCTTGCGGTGGAACTGGCCGGGCGCATCGTCGGCGAGGCGCTGGAAGACGAGGCGCGCCGGCGCGGCACCGTCGAGCGGTTCCTCGAGGAGCTGGGCACGGCGACGGCCGGGGGTAAGCGCTGATGCTCGCCGCGAGCCGGGAGTCCTACGCGGCGGCGGCCGACGGGTTGGCCGAGTTCGCCGCGGGAGCCGCACCGGAGCAGCTCGCCACCGCCGGCGACGAGATCCTGGCCGTGGCCGACCTGCTGCGTCGCGAGCCGCGGCTGCGGCGGGCGCTGGCCGACGCGTCCCGGGACGCCGACGAGCGGGCCGGCCTGCTGGCCGCGGTGCTCAGCGGCAAGGTCGACGACGCCGCGCTCGGCCTGCTGACGGCGCTGGTGCGGGGCCGCTGGTCAGTGCCCAGCGAGCTGCTGGACGCGGCCGAGCGGATCGGCGTCGAGACGCTGTTCGCCAGCGCCGATCGCGCCGGTGAGCTGTCCGACGTCGAAGACGAGCTGTTCCGGTTCGGTCAGGTCGTCGCGGGCAACCCGCCGCTGGCGGCGGCCCTGTCCGACTCGACCGCGGACCTCGACCGCCGCGCCACCGTCGTCGACGAACTGCTCGACGGCAAGGCCAAGCCGGTCACCGTGCGGCTGGCCAAGCTGGCCCTGCGCGGCTTCGGCGGGCGGGGCTTCGACGCGTCGCTGTCGCGGCTGGTGGAGTTGGCAGCCGCGGCGCGCGAGCGCGAGGTCGCCTACGTCACCACCGCCGCGCCGCTGAACGACGCCGAGGAGGAGCGCCTCGCCGGCCGGCTCAGCGAACTGTACGGTCGGCAGATCTCCCTGAAGGTCGACGTGGATCCGGCCGTCGTCGGTGGCGTCAAAGTGCAGGTGGGCGCAGACCTCTACGACGGCACCGTCGCGCGTCGGTTGGCCGAGACGCGCAAAGCCCTTGCCGGTTAGATTCGAATTCACGCCTAGACATAGAGGAAGTTGAGGATGGCCGAGCTGACCATCTCCTCGGACGAGATCCGGGGCGCGCTGGAGCGCTACGTCTCGTCCTACACGCCGGAGATCTCCCGCGAAGAGGTAGGCATCGTCGCCGACGCGAGCGACGGCATCGCCCACGTCGAGGGCCTGCCCTCGACAATGACCAACGAGTTGCTGGAGTTCGCCGACGGAACGCTGGGCGTCGCGCTGAACCTCGACGTGCGCGAGATCGGCGTCGTGGTTCTGGGTGACTACGCCGGCCTCGAGGAGGGCCAGCAGGTCAAGCGCACCGGTCGGGTGCTGTCCGTCCCGGTCGGCGACGGCTTCCTCGGCCGGGTCATCGACCCGCTGGGCAAGCCGATCGACGGCCTGGGCGACATCGAGCACGAGGAACTGCGCGAGCTGGAACTGCAGGCGCCGAGCGTGGTGCAGCGCCAGTCCGTCAAGGAGCCCCTGCAGACCGGCATCAAGGCCATCGACGCGATGACCCCGATCGGCCGCGGACAGCGTCAGCTGATCATCGGTGACCGCAAGACCGGCAAGACCACGATCGCGCTGGACACGATCATCAACCAGCGTGACAACTGGCAGTCGGGCGACCCGCAGAAGCAGGTGCGCTGCATCTACGTCGCGATCGGCCAGAAGGCGTCGACCATCGCGTCGATCAAGGGGACGCTCGAAGAACGCGGCGCCATGGAGTACACGACGATCGTCGCCTCGCCCGCGTCCGACCCGGCGGGCTTCAAGTTCCTGGCGCCGTACGCCGGTTCGGCCATCGGCCAGCACTGGATGTACGCCGGCAAGCACGTACTCATCGTCTTCGACGACCTGTCGAAGCAGGCCGAGGCGTACCGCGCCGTGTCGCTGCTGCTGCGCCGCCCGCCGGGTCGCGAGGCCTACCCGGGCGACGTGTTCTACCTGCACTCCCGGCTGCTGGAGCGGTGCGCGAAGCTGTCCGACGAGATGGGTGGCGGCTCGATGACCGGCCTGCCGATGGTCGAGACGAAGGCCAACGACATCTCGGCCTACATCCCGACGAACGTCATCTCGATCACCGACGGCCAGATCTTCCTCGAGACCGACCTGTTCAACCAGGGCGTCCGGCCCGCCATCAACGTGGGCACCTCGGTGTCCCGGGTGGGTGGCGCGGCTCAGGTCAGGGGCATGCGGAAGGTGTCCGGCCGGCTGCGGCTGGACCTCGCCCAGTACCGCGACCTGGAGGCGTTCGCCGCGTTCGCGTCCGACCTCGACAAGGCGTCGCGGGCCCAGTTGGAGCGCGGTGCGCGGCTGGTCGAGCTGCTCAAGCAGCCGGCGTACAACCCGTACCCGGTCACCGAGATGATCGTCTCGATCTGGGCCGGCACCACCGGTGAGCTCGACGACATCCCGGTCGGCGACATCCGCCGCTTCGAGCAGGAGTTCCTCTCCCACCTGCGGCACAACCACAAGGAGATCCTGGACGCGATCGGCGAGAACAACGACCTGCCCGACGACACCGTCGAGGCGTTGAAGCAGGCGGTCGCCCAGTTCAAGCAGAGCTTCCTCGCCGGCGAGTCGCGCCCCGTCAAGGACGCGCCGGTCAAACCGTCCGAGGCCAACGGCGACAACCACGAGAAGGTCACCCGCGAAGTGCGCCGCACCGAGGACGGCTGACGACATGCCCGCCCAACTGCTGCCGCTGCGGCGTCGCATCCGGTCGGTCAAGTCGATGAAGAAGATCACCAAGGCGCAGGAGCTGGTGGCGACCAGCCGGATCGCGAAGGCCCAGGCCCGGGTCGCCGCCTCCCGCCCCTACGCCGAGGCGATCACCAACGTGCTCACCGCGCTGGCGTCCAACGCGAACATCGACCACCCGCTGCTCACCCCGCGCGAGCGGGTCGTCCGGGCCGGCATTCTGGTGATCACCAGCGACCGCGGGCTCGCCGGTGGCTACAACGCCAACGTGCTGCGCGCCACCGAACAGTTGCGGGCCAGGCTCGAGCGCGACGGCAAGAAGCCCGTGCTGTACGTGGTGGGTCGCAAGGGCGTCGGGTACTACCGGTTCCGCGGCCGTCCGGTCGAGGCCAGTTGGACCGGCTTCTCCGAGCGGCCCGAGTTCGAGAACGCGCGCACGATCGGCGAGACGCTGCTGGCCGCGTTCGAAGCCGGTGCCGACGACACGATCGACGGCCCGGGCCCGGACAAGGTCTGGGGCGTCGACGAGTTGTACCTGGTGCACACCGAATTCAAGTCGCTGCTCACGCAGACGCCCAAGGTGCGGTTGCTCGCGCCCATGGAGGTCGAGGAGCGCGAGGCGACCGGGCCGATGCCCGCGTACGAGTTCGAGCCCGAGCCGGAGGAGCTGCTCGCGGCGCTGCTTCCGAAGTACATCAACGCCCGCCTGTTCGCGGCGCTGCTGGACTCGGCGGCGAGCGAGTCGGCCTCGCGCCGGCGGGCGATGAAGAGTGCGACCGACAACGCGGAGGAGGTCATCAAGACGCTCACGCGGGAGATGAACTCGGCGCGCCAGTCGGCGATCACCCAGGAGATCAGCGAAATTGTCGGCGGCGCCAACGCGCTCGCCGCGGCGGGAAGTGATGAGTGATGACTGCTGTAGTTGAGCCGGGTACCCAGACCGGCGTTGGCCGGGTCGTCCGGGTCATCGGCCCCGTCGTCGACGCCGAGTTTCCGCGCGACGCCATGCCGGCGATGTACAACGCGCTGCACGTCGACGTGACGCTGGCCGGCGGCGAGCGCAGGCTCACCCTCGAGGTCGCCCAGCACCTGGGCGACAACATGGTGCGCACGATCTCCATGCAGCCCACCGACGGCCTGGTGCGCGGTACCGACGTGCGCGACACCGGCGGCCCGATCACCGTGCCGGTCGGCGACGTCACCAAGGGCCGCGTGTTCAATGCCATCGGGGAGGTGCTCAACGACGACCCGTCGGTGCTCGACGGTGTGGAGCGGTGGGGCATCCACCGGCACGCGCCGCCGTTCGCCGACCTGGAGCCGAAGACCGAGATGCTGGAGACCGGCATCAAGGTGCTCGACCTGCTCGCCCCGTACGTCAAGGGCGGCAAGATCGGTCTGTTCGGCGGTGCAGGCGTGGGCAAGACGGTGCTCATCCAGGAGATGATCATCCGGGTCGCCAACAACTTCGGTGGCACCTCGGTGTTCGCCGGTGTGGGCGAGCGCACCCGCGAGGGCAACGACCTCATCACCGAAATGACCGAGTCCGGCGTCATCGGCCAGACCGCGCTCGTGTTCGGCCAGATGGACGAACCGCCGGGCACCCGCCTGCGGGTCGCTCTGTCGGCGCTGACGATGGCCGAGTACTTCCGCGACGTGCAGAACCAGGAAGTGCTGCTGTTCATCGACAACATCTTCCGGTTCACCCAGGCCGGTTCCGAGGTGTCGACGCTGCTCGGCCGGAT
>Ga0111539_10006639_pt1 | contig 14906 bp, 11 predicted proteins | sample RhiMethybrSRZTD1_FD_79667 | JGI IMG/M metagenome (GOLD analysis project Ga0111539, IMG submission 79667) | Populus rhizosphere microbial communities from Tennessee, USA - Rhizosphere MetaG P. TD hybrid SRZTD1 (version 2) (version 2) | ecosystem: Host-associated > Plants > Roots > Rhizosphere >... | reverse complement strand
GCACGCCTCCGGCGTGCAAGAAGCCAGCCCGGAGGGCTGGCAGGAGATTAGCCCCGGGTGGAGCGCAAGCGACACCCGGGGTTGTTTGTTCAAAACCAACCGCACCCCGGAGGGGTGCGAGGATAATTTGGACAGATGTTCCCGAGGGGAGAGGGTGCGCGCGACGAGGTCGAGGCACGTTTTGTGCAAAGCCCGCTTCGACAAGTCGGAGCAATAAATTTCCATCCCCTCGGACCCTAAGCGTCACAAAAAATGGGGCGACGCCGTTTGCAAAACATCGCCCACCGAGGGTTTCGTTTAGAAAGTAATTCCGTAATACAAGAACAGCAGTCGATTGTTATTGCCGTCGTAACTGTCGTTGCCGATGCTGTATCCGATGTTGAGTAAACTGCTGTGGGGGAGCGTGCAGGAAACACCCGGCGTAAAGTAGCCAAAGAAGTTCTTCCCACTGAACCAATCCGCTACCACGGTGACTTTGGGATGAATGGGCTGCTCATAGCCCGCGATCACGCCGGCCTTGGGTCCGGATGCCGTTCCAGCGGAGTAGATCCCATACGGACCTACCGTGAAACGCGGCCCGTAACTTCCGCTTTTGACCTTCTTGCTGAAATTCCCGTAAACGATTCCAAATGTGTCGACGGAGTCTCGATTATTGGTTGGCGCATACAGGATTGTCCCAGCCGATGCAGCAAGGCCTTTGTCGTCATCCGCGGCAAATCTCCATTTCACATTCGGCTGAATGTATCCTTGCGTGGCACCGGTTGTGTGAAACAGCGTGAGATTCACGCCTGCTTCCACTCCGCCTCCCGCTCCGACGACTACGCGAGGGGCGTAAACATAGAGGCGGCTTGAGCCGGCTGTTGTTGGCATCTGGGGCAAGAAGTCGAATTCCGCATAGACCTTCCCCGCGGATACTGCGTCAGTACTTGGAATACCGAAGAGAGTCGATTGCGCGAATGCGTGTTGAGCAGTTATCGCAGACAACACGACGACCAATCCAATGAGTGACTTGTAAGTTCTCACGTGTTCCACCTTTCTGCGCTCTGATAGCTAAGACGTGAAGACCAAAAAAAATCCCAGGACATTCACCTGTGTGAAGTCATCTGGGACGTCGGCGTCGGGAATTCTCTGATCGAACGACCTCGTGCGATCAGGGCGCCCTCGACATTAGAAAAAAACAACACGGCAGGCAACGGCCAAAATTGCAGGATTGATGCCCTGACGTTACAAAATTGAATTTTTTAGGGAACGACCACAACCACAGGAGTTCTGTTGCGACTGCCACGACTTCTTCAAAAGGGCAGCGTTCGTTAATGAGGTTCCTATAAAATCTGTAAAACACCCATGGTTTCAAAAAAGCGAAATCTCATAATAGCGATCATTGCCCTGCTGTTTGGATTGGCAGGGCCAGGATTCGCTGCCGACACTCTGCCGGACAGGATCTCCGACCAAAGTTTCTGGAAATTGATCGCGACTCTGTCCGAGGACAACGGAACCTTTCAGTCTGAGAACCTCTTGTCCAACGAGGTCGAGTTCTCCGAAATCGCGGCCCGGTTGAAGCGAACTATGAAGCCCGGAGGCGTTTATCTGGGTGTCGGGCCCGAGCAGAACTTCAATTACATCGCCGCGATGCGTCCCAAAATCGCTTTCATCATCGATATTCGCCGGCAGAACCTGCTGGAACATCTGATGTATAAAGCGCTGTTCGAGTTGTCGCCGGATCGGTCAACGTTTATCTCCCGCCTGTTTTCGAGGCCACTCGTCGAGGGTTTAAAAGATCTCACAGCGGCAGAGTTGCTCGACGCCTACTCGGAACTGCAACCCAACACTCTGGAGTTTCAAAAGAACCTGCGCGACCTCAAGGACAACCTCCAGCGCAAACAGGGGGTGACGCTCAACAGCGACGATTGGCAGAACCTTGCAAATGTCTATGCCGCCTTTCGTGAATTTGGTCCGCTGATCGAATACAGTTCGCGAGGCGGCGGACCGTCAGGCAGAACTTTCAGTCCAAGTTATCAGCGGTTGATGACAGACACAGACAATGCCGGGCGCGAGTGGAGCTACCTGGCCAGCGACGAAAATTACGCAACCGTGCGCGACTTGGAACTGCGCAATCTCATTTTGCCGCTGACGGGAGATTTTGGAGGACCCAAGGCGATCCGATCGGTAGGCCAATACCTCAAGGATCACGGCGCGGTTGTCTCCGCATTTTACGTTTCTAATGTGGAGGGATATCTATTCCGCGGGGGAGACCGCCTCGGAAACCTTAATGGCGGCGCCGAGAGATTTTATGCCAATGCAGCGACGCTTCCACTCGATGGCGGTAGCACGTTCATCCGCTGGCTGCCGCGACGTAGCTTCAACAATCGGGAAGCTCCAATCGTTCTTGCTTCGATTCTCGGCACAATCGATGACTTTGCTGCGGGTCGTCTGACAGCCGAAGATCTCCTGGTTCCACGAGGATTTGTGGGTGGCACCGTGACGGGTACCCTCAATGCCGATACACGCTACCGTTACGCCACAGGATGGGTAGGTCCGGTGCGATTTTTCTTTTACCTTGTTGCTGCTGCCAGTGCGTTCTTTATCCGCTACTTCGTATGGAGTCCCCTGGTGGAGTCCGAGGGCTTCGCCTCGAAGAAGCGGGTTCTCTACGCTGTGGCGTGGGGACTCACAGGTCTCGCCCTCGCCGTATTCTTCACGGTTCTCATGCAACTCTGGATTCGGTATGTCTAAGGCGGCATCACGGAAACCGAGTGCAAAAATTTTTTCGGCGGTTCTCGAGCGGAGCGGAAACAGCCTGAATTGGACGTATGTCCTTCTTCCGTTCGATTCCGTCAAAGCCTGGGGTACTCGCGGTGTGCTCCGAGTGAAGGGAGAGATTAACGGTTTCGCATTCCGCACTTCGCTCTTCCCGACCGGTGACGGCCGCCACACGATGATCGTCAACAAGCAGATGCAAAAGAGTGGACGCGTGACACCCGGCATGCAGGCGCAGTTTCGTCTTGAGCCTGACCTCGAGAAACGCATCACGGCGATTCCGCCGGAATTGCAGCGATTGTTGAAATCTTCCAAACGGCTGGAAAAATTCTTTCAGTCTCTTGCCGGCTCCATACGAAAGTTCCTGGTCGATTCTGTCGCGGGTGCGAAACAGCCCGAAACGCGGATTCGGCGAGCGGAGCGCGTGGCCGAGCACCTGATGGAAGTGATGGAAGCGGAATTGGAATTGCCTCCGATTCTTCGCCAGGCATTTGCGCGCAATCCCCAGGCCGCCAAAGGATGGGATCGCATGAGTCCCTCGCATCGCCGTTCACATCTGTTCGGGATCTTTCACTACCGTGACCTGGACGCACGCTTGCGCCGTATCGACAAAGCCATGACGGAGATGATGGAGTACTCGGACAGGACGTAAACTGCTTCGGGTTAGTCGGAGTCAGCGCCGGTGTTGCTCAACTGCGTCGGCGACGAGTTTACTGAACTCCTGCGCGAAGCGTTGAAACCCAAACCTAAGTGCGGACTGACGGATAACCACGGGGTCGAACGTTGCTCGGTCGAGGCGCTGGATCGCATCAATCACGGCATCAACGGAGTCTTCCTGGAATAGAATTCCGGATTCTCCTTGCGTAACAATCTCCATGGCCCCACCCCGGCCCAAAGCAATCACCGGTTTGCCACATGCCTGCGCTTCCGCCATCACAATTCCGAAGTCCTCTTCCCCCGAGAATACGAATGCTTTGCAGTGCTGCATGGCATCCAAAACTGCAGCATCCGATTGCCGTCCGAGAAACCGGATAGTCGTGCCGGCGCGGGCTTCCAGGCGCTTCCGCTCAGGACCGTCCCCAATAATCGTGAGCGGCTTTTGACACCTCGTGAAGGCATCAACAAGCAAGTCGATCCTCTTGTACGGCACGAGCTGAGAAACGACGAGAAAGGAGGAGTCGCGAACGGACCCAGGCGCAATGAAAAAGCGGTCCGTGTCGACGGGAGGATAGATAACACAACTTTCCCGTCCATAAGACTCCCGGATCCTTCGCTGAACATTCCTGGAGTTGGCGACAAAGTGGGTGACGCGCTGTGCCGCCTTGTAATCCCAATCGCAGAGACGCTTTCGAATGACTCCAAGAACTCCTGCCTGGACCTTTCCCGCAGCCGCCCGATAAGTGTCGTAGCCCTGCCAGACGTATCTCATCGGAGTGTGGCAGTAGCAAATATGGACCGCGTTGCCGCAGCGGGCGCCCTTAACCGTTGCGGCATCCGAGCTGATGACAAGGTCGTAGGTGCTGAGGTCCATCCGGCGTGTGGCAAGCGGGAACAATGGCAGGTAGTACCTGTACCATTTGCTCGCGTTCGGCAACGCCTGCAGCACCGAGGGCCGGATCTTTCGAGAACGCAGGCCTGCCGACAGCTGAGCAGGATCACAAACCAGAGTGAAGAGATCTGCAGAAGGGAAGAGCTCTGCAAGTGCCTCGAAGACTCTTTCGCCACCGCGCATCGTGACGAGCCAATGATGAACAAGCGCCGTCCGAGTCTCGTTCATGCCATCAATTCGGAGGTTGCGGGCAGAGCTGTTCAATAGTCGAGCGAACTCGGGACACGAAATTCTCCATCGAAAAGCGACCGTCCAGTCCGCGCCTTGCTCCATTACGCAAATGTTCTCGAAGCTTCCGTTCTTTGAAGAAGACGGTCAAAGCGCGAGAGAGTGCCGTCTTGTCTTCGAGAGAAACCAGGAGTCCATTGACCCCATCGTGAACAACTTCAGGAATCCCTCCTGTGCGTGCTGCGATGACCGGAACTCCACGGTCGAGCGCTTCCAGTATTGCAAGGCACATCGCTTCTGCCAGAGAAGGCTGGACGAGAACATCCATCAAGTCATAGTAGGGGCGAGGATCGGGCTGGTATCCCGCCCAGTCTATCTGACGTTCCAGTCCGTAACGGTTGGCGTCGTCTCGAAGACGGCGAGCGTACTGTGCGTCCGATTCGCAACCCGGCGCCTCCGCCCCGACGACGAGAACCCGAACCCGTGGACGCAACTCCTCCGGCAACGCGGCAACCGCTTCCAGCAGCAGATGATGCCCCTTGCACTCCGTGATTCTTCCGACGATTCCAACCGTATAGCGGCCCTTCACACTCGCTCTGCGGAAAATGGCGCCACGCTGGTGCCCGCCCCCGTGGGCAAACGGCAGCGATTTTTTCTTAACGTCGGGCCCACCCTCGGGATCGCTTCGGTACGCCGCCTTCGGCGGCCTTCTTACAGCCCTCGGGTCCCCCCACGTCAGAGGGTTGTAAAGAATCCGGGTCTTTTCCGCCAGCGCCTGATTATCTCCAATCAACGAAGCCGCTGCCGCTGAAGAACACGCGAAAACTCTTGTGATTCGCCAAGCCATCGCTCTCGCCAGAATAATCTCCGTCTTACGCGTGAGAATCAGATGCAAGTGGAAGATCGCTGGCCGGCCGGTGAGCCACGCCGCCAACGTGCCTGCAGGCAAGCATCGGGGACCATTGATGTAGATGAGAGCGATGTCCTTCTTTCGAACGACCAGGGATAGCTTCAGCCCGCAATAAAGGCTGCGGCATGCAAACGAAGCCATCGCCCACAAGGACTTCCTGCCCGGCTCATAACTTCCGACAGGGAGATCGATGGTTTCAACACCCTTTGCAACAAGGAACGACCGAAAGGATCCCCATTCAGGAAACGCAACCACACAATCGTATTCGGATGCTACGGAGTCCAGCGTGGCCTCGAGAACGCGTTGCGCTCCGCCCAGCCAGCCCTGCTGATCGAGGAACATAATCGTCCTTCTCATGCTGGTCTCCGAGAGCTGGACTGATCTGTGAGATTCAGCGTTAGCGCCATCAGCGCCGTGATAATTGAAATGTTCCGCCAGTAAGTGAGGGCGTCTGCTGCCAGCAACAGGACGAGTTCGCCACACCAGATGGAAAACAGAACAGTGCCCCAGAATGCCGGAATCTCCTGAGCGGAACGCGCCAAACGATAAAACACTCGTAGAATTGCGGCCGACCAGGCAATGAAACCTGCCAGGCCGATCACACCCGTTTCGAGCAGCAAACTCAGATATCCGTTGTCGGCAACGATCTCACCGTGAAACAGGCGGGTGACGGGCAGGGTCTTGTAGCCGATACCAAACAAAAGGTACTGCGGGTTCTCCCGCAGAATTGCGAGGACGCGTATCCAGGTTTCCACTCGACCGCTTGTCGCGGCATTAGGATCGTCAAGAATCTCGAGCAGGCGACCGATGCGGCCACTCACAAGGTAATCCCAAAGTCCCGGAGAGAATACCCAGAGAAGCAACAGCGGAATCACGATCGCACAGGCCACCGTAAGGCTCCGTGACAACCGCACGACGCGCGACAGGACGAGAGATGCGAACAACGCCGTGAGGATGCTGGCCCAGGTGCTTCGTGAAAAGGCCACCAGCACCGCGAGACTGAGAATTGAGATGAAGACGACCAGCAGCGATCGAGGAACTCCAAGCGCGCGCTCCTTACGGCTGAGAAATGCACAGGATGTCGCCACGAGAAAGAAGCCACAGAAATTTGCAAAACTTGAAGATTCGTAGAAGATCCCCTGCGCGCGCCGAAGGACGGCGCCTTCCAGCCAGATGAATTGGTCGGCTGCCGGATGATTAATCGGAATGGGCCAGACAAAGTCCACGATGCCGTATGCGCCGGATATAACGGCGCCCAGTAAGAGGAGTTGTAACAGCCTCTGCTCCACGCCGCTCGCCTCTCTTTGCCGGCATCCGCGAAGCAGGTAATACACGAGTGCGGCGTGACTCAGCAGCACCCATCGAGACAGGCTGTGTATCGCGGAGCTGTATCCCGAAAGCCAGAAGGCAAATGGGATCGACATCGCAATTCCAACCAGGAACGCCAGAAGGCCTTTTGAAATGGGGTCCCATTCCCAATAGATGTCAGGAAGACGCAGCACAACGACCAGCAAGAAGATCGGAAAGGCGAAGAACGAAACGAATATCGGAGTCTCTCCCGTTAAGTTGAAGTAGAAAGGTGGCAACACTTCCAACACCAGGAGGAGTACGCCCGCCAAAATAATTGGTTCGCGGATCGCAATCAGCGTAAGCAACACGTAAAAGGCGGCACCCAACACTGCCAGGAAGAAGGCGAGCGGTTGACCGAAAAACGCAAGGACGCCTCCGGCGGCGCATAGCAGCAGGATGACTGGTATCACGGAGAGTCCGGTCCCGCGTTCCGGCATCGCGAGGCGTGTGCTGCTCATGGCTGATCCTCTGTCAGGAGTCTCCACTCTCCCGTGGTCGGCAACCCGAGCACCCTCATGGTTCCCATCAGTATCAGGAACATCCACGTCGCAACCCAGAGAGTTTCGTTATAGGCAGGGGCAGCCAGCACAACGGCGGCTGCGAGCGTCGCAGTAGATCCGACAAAGATCTTCAATAGCGCGAAGCCCACCACGCGAAGCTGGCTGCTGCGAATCAAGAAGACGATATAGATGCTGCTGGCGAAAAATTCCCGCGTAACCGCGGCCGTCGCGCAGCCTGCCGCACCGTAATGCGCCGTGAGGATAAGACTCAGGACTGTGCCTCCGGCAATGCCGAGGGTAAGAGTGCCCAGGCAGACGAATCGCTTCCGTGCTGCAGCAAGAACGTAAAAGAACACGGTATTCAGGAAACCGAGCGGCAACGCGGGCGCGAGAATGCGCAGAATGCCCGCCGCAGGTGCAAAGGAGTCTCCAAAAAGGAATGCGATCAACTTATAGGCAAACAACCACACAAATAGCGCGCCTAGACTCGTCGCCAGCAACCCGTTCTTCACCAGGCTGAGGACGTAGAGGGCGCCGCGCTCTGAATTTGCCAGACGGGAAAGTTTGGGAAACAACACCGTCAACAGCAGTGAAGTCACCAGAAAAAACGCGATCACGAACCATTGAGCCGCGTTGAACTCACCAAGCTCGTGGCTGGTGCGATATCGGCTGAAGACGAAGATATCCAGGCGCAGGTTCAGTGCAAGCAGGATCGCCGTCAATCCGATCGGAAAGCATGAGCGGAGGGTTTCAATCAGCACCGTCCTGTTGCACATTTCGAAGCGCAACGGGATGCGCCGTAGAATCATCCATCCCAGGCATGTCTCCACAAGTTGACCGGCGACGAGCCCACAGATAACAACAGGCAGCCGTGCTTCGAACCACAAGGACAGTGCCACCCACAAAATGACGACGAGCGAGTTCATGAACTGCTGAACCGCCACGTAGTGCATTTGCTCGCGCGATTTGAATATCGACATCGCAGCCTGAGAGAACGTTTGAAGCAGGACGCGGCAGACGAGGATAGAGAACAGAAGGCGTCGCTCTTCGCTGGAGATGCTCCAGTGGCCAAAGAACACCGAAAAGACGATGACGACCGACGCAAGCCCGAACTTCGCCCAATGCACGCTCCAGAACACTTCGGACAGCCGCCGGGGCGACGTTGAGCACTCGCGCACCGTAAACAGATGGAGACCGAAATCCGGCACCATCAAGAGAATGCTGGTCAGCGCAACCGCGTATCCATAGTTGCCCAGCGACTCCGATCCAAAGAACCGCGCTACAACGAGGGCCATCGAGGCCGTCGCAACCCTGGAAATCGCTTCACCACCGAAGATGGAAACTCCGTTTATGACGAATCTCTTCGGCCGTCCGTGACTCATCGTGCTCACACCAGCTAGCGTCACCGACGATGCGCGGTCGAAGCGTGCACCAGGTCGAGGTCCTCCTCGACGAGTGACGGTTCTGCTTGCAGTTCCCTGTATCGCTGAAGGCCGATGGCATAGCCGCTGCACAACAGAATGCCCAGAAGAAAGGCCATCAACATGTTAATCAGGATCTTCGGGCGGACCGGTCGAAGAGGCACGAGCGCCGGTGCAATCTGTTTGATGTCCTGAGACTTCGAGCTGACCGTCACCGATGCCGTCTGGTAGTCGCGACTCGCACTTTTGGTGGCGTCCACGGCGAGCAGGTAGTCCTGGCTCGCGGCCTCTATGCTCGCTCTTAAGGTGGTGACACGGCCGACGAGTTCAGGAATCTCCGCGTTCAGCTGCGCAACGCGTTTGTCTGCAGCCTCGATTCCAGCGCTCTGGGCGGATCCGTTTATGGTCGCATTCACGTATGTCTGCCGTAGTTCCTCCCTCGTCTCATTAACGGCCTCTTCGGTGACGACAAGCGGCGTCCCCTCAGGGAATGCCTGCCGGGCAGCCAATTCAGCAAAGCGATCGGACGTGATGCTTCGCTTGAGCGAGACCACCTCCGGCTCAGAAGCCAGGACAGTTGCGAGGGAATTCGATCGGCTCTGGTTTTGAATCAACTCAATCCGCAATTGCTGCAGCTGCATTGCAAGCCGATCCTTCTCCGCGAGAAGAATGGCGAGGTCTTTTTCGCGATCTTCAATGCGTGCTTCATTGAGAGCTTTTAGCTTGCGGTCGGCAGCCTCAGACTGCACCAAACGCGCCTGGTCCAATTGTTCCTTGAGGAAGTGCTGCGTGGCGATCGTATCCGAAGCATTTAGTTTGTCGTTGAATCGGACCGCTCCCTGCGCGATTTCGTTGGCGAGATCTGCCGCAAGACGAGCGTCCGGAAATTCTATGTTCAGCTCGAGCAGTCGAGTCGACTTTGGAGCGCGCACATCCAGATAGTCCTTACGACGGAAGGAATCCACCGTCAGGTTGTACGGCTCGCGATCGAGCTGGAGTTTTTTCAGCGATTCTTCGATAAGCGCGTCGTTGTCCACGAAAGGTACAAAAGTCGGCAACATCGCCATCTGCTGCAGGTTGGTGTCGCGTGAAGACACGCCTATTTTCGATTCGGAGACGAGAAGGTACGTCGTGGCTCGGTACATCTCGGGAAGCAACAGGCTGACGATCAGCGCTCCTATAGCGCAAAGGACTCCCCCGACTACTATCCCCCCGACATTACGGCGTAACGTTGCGGAACGCTGGAGCAGCTTGCTGCGTCCACGATTGATGATCATGGTCTAAAGCTCCCATTCTTGCTCTCGTTGAGAGCGTGCGTTTGGGGAAAAAAGGTTCGTGCGATCGTGAGGAGCAGGATCTTGATGTCGAAAGAGACAGCCCAGTTTCGGATGTAATACAGATCGTGGGCGATGCGCTCTGGAATTGGAGTATCGCCTCTCCACCCGTTCACCTGCGCCCACCCCGTGATGCCACTCTTCACGTACTGTCGCGCCATGTATTCCGGCACCTGGCGGCGGAACTGTTCCAGGAAGAAGGGACGTTCCGGGCGCGGTCCCACGACGCTCATCTCGCCTCTCAAGACGTTAAGGAACTGAGGAAGTTCGTCCAGATTGGTGCGCCTTAACCAGCGGCCGAGCGGTGTGATGTAGGCATCATTCGCTACGGTCCAATGGGAGTTCGGATCGAGGGAGCCCACTTGCCGCATCGTGCGGAATTTTATTATTCGGAACTTTCTTCCGTTCATACCCACTCTCTCCTGCGTAAAGAACACAGGACCGGACGATGTCAGGCGGACCAGGAGCGAAAGCGCAAGGAATAGCGGCGAAAGGAAGATCAACCCGCATATCGATACGCAAAGATCAAACAGGCGCTTGATGACGACGTAGCCGAGGAACTCGGTTGGATACAGACGCGCATTGACCAGCGGAATTCCGTCGAAGTTGTAGATTTGCGTGTCGGTCTGGATGAAGGGGAAGAGGCCGGGCACGATGCGGACACTGGCGCCCCGATTCTCGCATTCCACCAGGAGGCGGGCCGCGAGCTCATTGGCCTGAATCGGCAACGCAATGATGACGTCGTCGACAGGACTGGAGCTCAGGACGTGCCGAGCTTCGTCCAGTAGAATGGCGGCTTCGCCGGTGTAAACAAGCCGCGCCGATATCCGGTAACCATAATGCGACCGCCCCGCAATCTTTTCTGCGAGTCTTTCACTGAACTCCTCGGACGTAATCAGCAGGAGATGTTTGACGTTGTAGCCACGCCGTCTCACTTCGCGGAGACAGACGCGGAGCAATGCTCGCGCTGCTGTCAACGCGACAAAACTGGCGCTTACGAACCCGAGGCCCAGGTGTAACGAGGGCCAATGCGCGGGCAGCAGCACGTCCGCAACTCGACCGGCAACCCACATTCCCGCAGCGGTTTTGAGACAGACGAAGACATCCGCAGTCGGCGAGTCCAGACGGCGCGACCGATATATTCCAAAGTAGGACGACAGTGCAACCCAGAGTATGAGCACCAACGCCAGGGAGACTGCGGCCTCCAGGAGAGGAAGTCCCTGAAACGTTGACCCACCGGCATTCTCGGCCATGCGAACGCCAACATAGCAAAGAGCCGTGATCGTGAGATCGAAACAGGCAAGGGCTGTGTTGGTGAGGTAGATCCTTAGATTGAACATGACCGTTGTAGCCTCACGTGTCTCGCGATTCTCCGAGCGCCAACCTGCGCCAGAGCAACCATCGGGGATACTCCAACGCATAGCGCAGGCCTGCGCGGCTGTGAAATGCCAGACGCTTCAGCGCATGAACGTTCTCAAGCCAGAGCCGGCCCGCGGTCGAAAAACCCCGCTGGAACACGACAGCCGGCGGCCGGTGCGGGCGCTGGATGGGAAACAGCCGCCTCCTCCGAATCGCCGTCCAGTCGTCGTCTCTCTCGATGAACTCCCTGTGAAGGAAAAGGCTGCACTTGTCTCGATGAAAGTTGAAGACCGCGGCGTCACGCCCGTATTTCTCGATCCAGAGTCCGAGCGCAGGCGCTCGGCGTGTCGTCAGGAGGTGTGAAAGATGCGGGGGCATTCCGACGCCAAAGATCTGGTCCGCGAGGGTTAAAACGACCAGACTGGCCTCGGGTGCCCACCGCACCGTTTGAATCCTGGTAGCAAACCGATCCCAGAAGGCCGCGTCGGACGCACGCCGCTCCAGGAACATTGCAATCTCCAGGAATATCGACAGCCGGCACCAGTTTCGAAGGATGTGCTTGAATGCGTGCAGAATCTGGAAGAGCAAACTGTCTTCATCACACAGACCGTCGAAGTTCCACCGCTTCCACGAGCTTGCCTTGCGACGCGAGAGAAAGTCGTTCGGCAGGTTCAGGTAGATCTTTTCTTCTGCGTCTTCCCACAGATTCAGATGGAGTTCGATGGACCGTCCTAAGTCGGGGGAATACAAACCCTCTGTGTCGTGTGCGAAGCGTATCCGGGGTTCCGGCCTGCGGTAGACAATGCAGTGACCGTCGCGGGTGCCGCTCTTGTGTCGATATCCTGCGTTCTGCAGGACTCTTTCCGCCGCATCGATGGACGCAGCATCCACAAGCACGTCGTGGTCGTACTGCGTTCTCAGTGCTGCGTCAGGACAGTAGTCGGGAACAAGAGCGAGCCCTTTCAGAATCGCGTAATTGACCCGCGCCTGCTTGAACGCCTCTGTGAACCTTGTGAGCTCCCTGAGAATGGCCTCGGTTCGAATGGAGTTGTTCGCGCGTCGCTTCTCCAAATCCTGTCGGATCGGCGAAGGAAGAATGTCCAGGCGGCCAGACTGTGAGAGTTTTTCGAGGAAGTAAATTGCCAGTCCGCTGTAATCGAGCCAGCGCAGGCAGCGAGTCCAATCTCGTTCGCTGAATGTTCTCCAGTGTTCGACAGGAGACGTCCCCCGTCTAGTAACGTTCAGTTCCTCCACGATGGACTCGGGCAATGCCTTTCTCATGCGCGTTGCTCCATCAGCTCATGCGCATCCAGCACGCTGCGAAAGAATCGCGCGGCTATTGACGGATCGTCGTCGTAAAGCAACCGGTAAGCCGGCACGTGATTGAGGAGCCCGAAAATCAGATTGCGGTCTTCCTGCGCCTCGTCACTCGCGAGAATCTGTTCCTGGAGTTCGCCGTGAGAAAGCGGAATAAGTCTGGGCGGTGACGCGGCCCGCCTTTCGAGAAAAATGCAGGCCGCGGGGGTTACTCTCCCTCGACTCGTTCCTGACAGTGAAATCCTGTCGACACAGAGAAAGGCTTTGTCGCGGTATTGAAAAGGTTGTCCCAGCGCGGAGATTTCAGGAACGTACTGCGCTGTTTCCGGCCGAAACGCAGCTGGCCAGAAGTCTCCCCAGGCGTGAAGAGACCCGGCCTCCAGTTCAAGAAAGGTGGCCTGGTCGGAATGGAATTCCAGACCGAGCTTTTTCCCCCAGTATGTCGCCGTGGTTTTTCCGCTGTTGGGCTGCCCGAACAGAAGCAGTCCGTTGCGTCCCCGGGCAACACACGCTGCGGATAATGCCGTCAAGCCGAGCGCAGGCGCTGACAAATGCAGCAGGCCCGCGAGAAAGATCGAGGGAAACCCGATTTCATCTTCACACAGCGTTGCCGGTAGAACACCCACAGCTTCCCGCGCATCGAGGTCCGCGACCGCGAAGCCGCTCGCACCGAATGAGAGGTAGCGAAGGTTGCTGTGTGAGAACGCTGTGATTGCTGGCCAGGACTGACCACGAACATCACGGCCTTCGCTCACGATTCGCCACAGAAACTCAGGGTGCCAGGCTTGTTCGGACGGGCCGAATGCATCCGCAAGCCGTCGAAGTACGACGTCGCTATCGGTTTCGACGCGCAGGTGCCGTCCCATGAGGGAAACATCGTGCCGCAGGCACGTCGCCGCAAAGCGTTTCAAGGGGTCCGAAGCGAGCGCGGGTGCGCGTTTGAATTGGGACTGGGGCGCGCGGAAGACAGTGCGGCTGGGCACCACACCATTCCCAACGAAGAGGCGAAACAATGCGCCGGCGACGTCGTGCGGGTTGCGGCCGTAACGCAGGCGATAGCATGGCTTTTCAGAAAGCGTTTCGATCGTTCGTCGTTGGACTGCCGTCGCGTCTGGGGATTCCTGATGAAGATCCTGCTGTAGCCTGACTGCTGCTTCCTGCGATGTGATGGTTTCCAGGGAAAAGGCCGAGGTCTTGTCTCGTTCAAGAAACACAACCCAGCGTGGGTCGCACGACGCTGTGCGCGTCACTCCGAGGTGTTCAACAGGATCGAATCGAAGGACGGCGTCCCCCGCCCACATTTCGCGGTGCTCCAAGGCTTCCAACGCCGGAAAGTACGCGATCGCCTCCGAACGGAGCTTTGCATCGCCGCACAGCGCGTGAGCCCGCAGTGTTCCGTTCTCCCGGTTGAGCAGCACCCGATCATCACCGACGAAATCCATACCCGATTGCGCGAGGGCCAGCGACAGTGTGGACTTTCCTGCATTCGAGCCACCAACGAGAAGCATGCCGCTGTCTTTCCATGCGACACACGCGCTATGCAGAGAAGTCAGACCCAGAGAGGCTCCAACGATGCCGAGCAGCGAAGGGAAGAAAATCGTTCTCCAGAATCGGGAGTCTGACGCGAGCGATGGAGTAAACCGCCCCGCGCCGTAACAATCGCGCAGGTTAATAGCCAGTGAACTGCGATCGTTATATCCGCAATAGACGAGGTGTCCGAGACCTCTGAAGAATGGCTTTCGTTCCTGCCCTGGCAGACCATCGTCTTCCACCCAGAGTCGCAGGCGAATCACGGTATCGGCGCGATCATCGTAATCTTGCAGTTGCAGAGTTTTGGTTGCGATCGCGAGGATTCGTTCGGAATTGGTCTCAATTCTGAGGCGAAGGCCGGCGGCAAGAAAGCGGCCGTCAAGCGGGGTTTCGACGTCCTTTTTCAAGAAATCGCCCATGCTCGTTCACCTCGGAGTTTCAGATCAATGCCGCGTGAACCTACCACGCGAAAAATGAGGGAGTGTCAGGCTCCTATCGGTGATTTGTAAAAATTTGGAATGCGGACTGTAGCGGGAAGAGTGGAGTGCGGTCGCCGACCCGGGGTGGCTCGCTATCGCTCGCACACCCCGGGCTACCATCCTCGCACGCCTCCGGCGTGCAAGAAGCCAGCCCGGAGGGCTGGCAGGAGAT
>Ga0111539_10006637_pt1 | contig 14906 bp, 16 predicted proteins | sample RhiMethybrSRZTD1_FD_79667 | JGI IMG/M metagenome (GOLD analysis project Ga0111539, IMG submission 79667) | Populus rhizosphere microbial communities from Tennessee, USA - Rhizosphere MetaG P. TD hybrid SRZTD1 (version 2) (version 2) | ecosystem: Host-associated > Plants > Roots > Rhizosphere >... | reverse complement strand
GTGCTAGTCACGGATGAATCGCTGTCTCCGCAAACGACTGGCGCCGCAGCTCAAGTCATCGATGCAGATCCTCCGAATGCGGAGCATTCAGCAGATTGAGCGTCGCGACGCTCATCGCTGACCCAATCCAACCAGCCAATCAGCTGTCTAGTGCCGCAAGCGCGAGGCGGAAGGCCTCGCGACGACATTGAAATTCGGCCAGACCTGCCAGCGGAGGGAGGCATCGCTGCACCCTCGGCCTGCTGGGAACAGGAAACCGTGCGAATGGGTTCGTTCGCGGCCGGCTGGCACGAAGCTAGTCGGTAGCGAGGTTCGGTCCGGTGGCGAAAGTGCTCGTGGTCGAAGACGACGCTGATCGATCTGGATCTCAAGCACGTCCACGACGGTCTGCAGCGGGAACGCTGCGGTATTCAACTCAACACACGTCCGTAAGCGGCTCGTCATCCCCATTGCTCACACTGATCTCGAATCGAGAGAGCAGGAGAGTGGATGATGTTCGAGTGGATACTGGTTCTAGTCATTTGGGGTGCGGCGACCGTGATCGTCGCTCACACCATCGACGAGGCGGTCGGCAGCGCTGCGCCGCTTCGCGAGCAGTCACACCGTTGCCCGGGCGGCCCCGAGCGCGCGAAGCAATTTGCATCGCGCGTTCAGCGTCGCAACGACGACGCGGCGCAGAAGTGGGCGGCTTGACGCTCGGAGATCATGAACCGGAAATAGAGGCCATCAGCGGGCCATGGGAGCGCGGCTGCCTCTGATCGATTTTCAGCGCGCGAGGGGCTATTCCGAATCAGTTCCTCCTGCCTCGATCGCCTTTCGCCTCGACTCCCAGGTCGCGGCCGTCTGTGGCTTCACGAAGAGCACCGAGACTTCGGGATGTACCGAGCGGATTTCCTCCTCCAGGCTCCTGACGCAGTCCTCGATCTGGGGCGTCGTGAGACGATCGTCGAATTCCGCGCTCAATGCTGCCACCACCTGATCGGCACCCACCTGCGTAGTGAGGACGCCGTTGGCTCGGGCGATGCCGGCATGACGACTAGCGATGTCGAGGATCGAGCGCTGCAGCTCGGGCTGTGCCTCTTCGCCGATCAGGAGCTGCTTGGTTCTGCGCGCGAGAGCTGCACCCGCAACTGCTAGCACGAGCGCGATACCGAGCGACGCGACCCCGTCGAGTGTTGGCATGTCAAAGACCTGCGCGGCGCCTACGCCCGCGAATGCGATCAGTAGACCGGCAAGCGCGGCGGAGTCTTCGAACAGCACGGTGAACGTAGTCGGGTCTTTGGCTACGCCGACGGCCTCCAGGTACCCGCGTTGACCTTTCGCCGCACGAAATGCCTTGAATGCGACCGACCAGGAACCGAGCTCGAAGACGAACGACAAGGCGAGCACGACGTAGTTGACCGTCGGATTCTCGATCGGCACGGGATGGAGGATGTGATTGACGCCCTCGAACAGCGAGACGCCTGCACCCAGGCCGAACACCATCAGCGCGACGATGAAGCTCCAGAAGTACAGCTCCCGACCATGACCCAGCGGATGCGCCCTGTCTGGCGGCCTCTGCGAGCGATGCATTCCATACAAGAGGAGGACTTCGTTGATTGTGTCCACGAGCGAGTGCACCGCTTCGCTCAACATCGCGGAACTGCCCGTCCAGGCCGCCGCAGCGAACTTGGTTGCCGCAATCAGGACATTACCCAGGAGGGCGGCATAGAGGACTTTGCCTGAGGAAGACTGTCGCGCCACGCGCGACTCTATAGCATCGAAGAGCAGCGGTGTCTCGATGGAGTCGTGGCCGTCTCAGGTGTCAGCCGCGCAGAGCAGGTGCAGTTCGTAGAACGACGGTGCATTTACAAACGGCTGGAAAGCGCCTTGCGCTACCTCACGCGCCGCAGAGTCGTGGTTGGGACCGAACCGTCCTGCCGGGCGGCGACCCGCCACGAGAGTTCGTCACCCTTCAGCTCATACGGCCGCACTGCCGTTGTGTCATCCGCATTCGGGACTGACGAGCGGTCGACACTGAAGGTAATCGTGTGTTTGATCGGATCGACGCTGTACCGACCGAAGTGAACGCTCATGCTGAGCGAGGCGTCCCGGTACTCCTCCGGAGTTCCTTTGAACTTGTCTCCCGAAGAAAACTTCACCCGCTCGGCACGATAGATCTGCACTGAGTAGTAGCCGTCGGCGGTAAAGATCACGATGCCGTGCGGGTTCGGGCCGTAGTCCTGAACGCGCGTACCGTCGGGCTGCACCTTCTCAGCTGCGGTAAGCATCCACGTGCCTGCGATGGAAGGCTCCTGCGCCATCGCTGCAGTGGTGACTGCCGAGAGTGCGGTGAAGAGTGCAAGACGTCTGAACATCGTCCGATCCCTTTGTTCCGAGCGCGTTGGCGCGATTCGGACAATCTAGCGAGATCACCGAGCGTCGCACAATTTGATTCTTCTCAAGCGACTGGTGAGCGCAGCTCATGTTTTCGAGACGGACGCACGCCGCTTCCGCTTCGGTTGCAGTATCGGCGCCAGAGCGTCCGTGAGCAGCGACGCCATGCGATCTGCAGCGACACCGTTGCAGTGCTCATGGCGACGTAGCGTGACAGGCAGGCTCCCAAGTGCAGGCAACCCGTGCAGCGACTCAGCAGAGTCGAGGCCCTCGGGAAGATTCAAGGCGGTGCGCGCGGTGACGCCGAGGCCGCCGAGCAACGCAGCCGAGAGCCCGTTCAAGCTAGCGCTGTTGGCGGCAATACGATACGGAATGTTCGCGGCCGCGAGACGTTCTATCGCACGCCTGCGGAAGACGCAGCCTGGACCGAGCACCGCGAGAGGCAATGACTGCTGGTGCGTCCGGTTGAAACTAGCTGAGGCAATCCATACGAGATCGAGCTGCCCTAGTGTTTGCGCGCCGACCGAGTCTACCTGCCCGATGATGATGGCGAGGTCGACACGCGCCTCCTCGATCGCTGCGCCGAGGGCAGCGTTGCCTTCGATGTGTAGCTCAATCTGCATGCGCGGATACAGCGAGGCAAACTGAGACAGGACCGAAGGCAGTAGGGATGCAAAGTCTTGCGGGCACCCGACACGAATGTGGCCGGCCACGCTTGCGCCCTGCAGGGTGTCCAGCAGCTCATCGTTCAACTCGAGCACGCGGCGCGCGTAGGAGAGAGCGACCTCTCCGGCTTCGGTCAGCGCGAGACCGCGTCCACGCTTGCGGAAAATGGCTACGCCGAGATCTTCTTGCAGGCGTTTCATTTGCAGACTGATGGCCGACGCTGTGCGGCCCAGATGTTCCGCCGCCTGCGCCAGACCTCCGCGTTCCTGCGCGACGACCAGCGTACGCAAGGTATCGAGGTCGAGGTTGGTTCTCGCTGCCATGGGCCGCTAACCTAGCACGGTGATCGATAACCTGGACCGTCTGCTTCAGCCCTCCACAGTCAGCACTCTGTAGGCGATGCCGGCCTTCCTGAGCTGAGGTTCCAGCTTCGACCGGTCGCCGAGGACCAGCCAGACCACGGCGTCAGAGCGAAAGATCTGACGTGCTGCCTGTTCGACTTGCGGGTTGCAGCAAACGAGGCGATGGAGTGAGCGAAGATCAGGGGAGTTGAGTGCGCGCCTGCGCGACCAGGTGGTCATAGATCGCGGCTGCGCGATCACCCAGCCCCCGATCAAAATTGACGTCCAGCGGTCGATCGCTCAGTTTCAATGGCTCGCCAATTTCATGGGGGCCCGGAATGGCTGCCAGCTCCGCGAGGCGCCTCCAGGTTTCCGTACGCGTGCAGAGGTCCTCGTAGCAAACGAACAATGCAGGCTTGGGTTTTGAGCGCTCGAGCCATGAATACGTCTCGCACCACAGATGCAACCAATAGTCCAACGTATTGGTCGGGTAGGGAGGCGGCACGGCGCCGTCGAACTGGAAAGGTCGATGGTCAAGACCGAATTCGTGGTGACCCAGCCAGGTCATATAAGAAAGAACGAACTCATGCTTGGCCTGCAGCTCCAGAAAACGAAGGTGTTGACGCAGAAGAGAGCAAGCGTGTTGCAGAGGATTCCTGAAGGGAACTAGCAGGAGCGCATTCGGGAATGCACGGTGAATGGTGCCGAGCCGCAGAATGTTGTTGTTGTTCTTGGACAGATAACGATCGATTCGCGGGTCATTCGCCGCGAGGATTGCATTCACATAGCGGACGTACTTCTCCACCAACTCTCCGTCAGGCGCGTGCGGCTTCAATCGGTCGCTTTCGAGATACTCATCGCCCGCGAAGATCCGCCAGAAGACCTCGTCGAGGCTCTCCGGGCTATCGGCATCGACCAGCAGATTGTCGCCATGCGCGCGTTCAGAGCGCGCGAGATCGCGTCGCGAAATCTGCGACAGGCGGCGCCAAAGGTTCGGCGCCAGGACGAAAGGCATGTCTCGATAGGTGAGCGATCGATACTGTCCCGTTGCGTGAAATCTTCGCATCAGTACGGTGGTGCCGGCACGTGCCAGGCCTGAGACGAACACATGTCTTTCCAAGACCACTGCCGACGGGTCAGCTCGGACCGTCATCTGGTCGAGGTCGACGCTCATCTCGGCGATCGGCCGGTAGTGCAACGCGAGCCGGTGGAGCAGTCGCTCCAGGAAACTGTAGTTGGGGTCAACCACTGCCGGAGCTTGTGTCTTCCATCTTCCGCCCGGGCTCGGCTGAAGGCCTTGAGGACCCTTTCCATGTCTTTATCAGGCGCTTGATCGGGTACCAGAGGATCCCGACGAAGGCGAGGAAGATCGAAGAGAGGATGCCGAGCACAATGGCGATCGTGCCGGCACCTGCGCCGGGTCCGACATAGGCGTGTGCTGCTATCGGCAGTTGCAGCATCGCGAGCAGACCGAAGGCAAAGGCTATTTTGCGCATGAGAAGTCCTCCGCGAAATTGAAGGCGTCGGCTGGGAACCAGATGGCTTCAGAGATGGGGTAATTGAATTCGTCGCTGCCGGGTTTGGGATTGAAAATTTCGAACACCCTGTGAGCGTTCGGCTCGACTTCGAATACGCGCCCCTGCTGGGGACTGGTTATCAAAAGATTTCCCGCCGCGGTGATCTGGTGTTTTCCTCTTATGCGCGAGTAGAAGTCGGCGGAGCGCCCATCGAACACCACTCTCGTGCTCTGCGAAGCCGGCACGATGCCCACGATGCGGCTATAGTCGAGACTCATACGATTGTCGTAGACGGTGATTTCACCGGTGGGCTGCCAGTCCGGGTCATGTTGGCGCCGCCATGCACCGATTCGCCACCACTTCACTTCCAGAGTGTGCGGATCCACGACAAAGACCAGGTTCAGGGAGCGGGCGCTCAACAGCAGGTCGCCCGCTGCAAAACCTTCGAACCGGTCCGCGATCGCCGCGGGCAGTGGCTCGACATCGTTCAGATGAAATGGGTTGTCCAGCCATTCTTCCGCCGTGTTCCGCGGATTTTCCCGCACGAAGTTGCGATCGCGCTCACGGATATCCAGGATATGGAGCGCGGGGTTGGCCGCGATGATGTCCTCCATCGTGATGCGTTGGACGATTTCGCCGGTCGCCGTCGACACCTTGACCACAGTCTCGTGCAGTAATTCTTTGTCCGCCACTTCGCGACGCAACGTCCAGACGAACTTCTCGTCATCGTCGAGCGTGACCGCGTGATCGAAGTTGCCGCCAGTCGACCAGATTCGCCTGCCACACCGGTCGAAGCGCTGCAGCGAGACACCCTCGTCGAACGAAAAGATCATCGAGCCGTCCTTGAGGAGGGCGAACCCGTGGACATACTTGCGGAGCGGGGGCAGTGGCTCCTCGCCTGGAATGTCTTTCTCAGTCAGTTTCCACACCTTCACAATTTCGAGCTCCGGAGAAAGCGCGAGCGCCGCATGCGTGAATTCGCCGTCCACTACGAATCCGCCGACGAGCACACGCCATCCGGACGCCCGTGCCAGAGCAGCTTGATCGGCACGCACCACGGGTCCCTGGATCTGAATACCCGGTTTCATCTTCATGGGACGGAACTGTGATAGGTCCGCACTGGTGCGCGGAACACGCAAGCCCCAGTCTGCGTCTTGACGCAACTCTCTGAGCGAAATTCTCACGGTGTCCGGGAACGAGGCGATGACGACTGCGGCCTGACCCAGTCGTCCAAAGCGATTGGTGCCGTCGAGCGTACTCTTGACGCACCAAGCGAAGATCACGGTGAACAGTGCACCGAGGAGCAGGCACAGCACGAACAGCCAAAGGGGCAGCAGCTTTTGCATGCCCAACTGCGGGCCTATCGCAGGGTCATCATCGATCCCCCTGCTGCTTGCCGACCGCCGGTTCATTAATGCGGTCTGAATCGCCACGGAACGCCAGCCCCCTTGTTTCCCCTGCTCGTTCGGGAGTATCAGTACAAGCTTGCGGGCCAGCGCGAGTTCCCATGCATGATTTACGCGGTAATTTTTCCTTTTTGCATTGCCTTATTCGAGTTGTTCGCGTGGCTGAAGATCGGCAGGGATGCGATGGCAATCATCGCCCGCTCTCAGGAAGCTATGCGCGTCCTCATGTCTTCGGAGCTCGGAGACGATGAAAAGGAAGTCTTGGTGCGCCGCGGGTCTGCTGACATCTTCAAAGCGACCCTGCGCTTTGCGCTGAAGTTTCTCGCGATAGGCGGGGTCCTGTATCTGCTTTTCCTGCTGACCGTCACACTCTTCCCGGATCTGAAGCAGGCGCTGCTGGAGAGTCTCTACTCTCCGGTCATCATCGCGGTGCTGACGGTCGTGACCCTGTGCTATGCATGGGTGCGCAGGGCTATTGGTTCGCGCCTGCGAAGCGGCGACAGAGCGTGAGCTCTCATAGCGCCGGTCGGCGCCAAATGCCGGATTGCGAGCGAGTCAACGCGATAAGCGCCTGGCGCCATTCGCCGACCTGCGCTTTGAGGTCCAGCAGCACGGGCGCCATCGACTCCGCGACAGCATCGCGGTCGCTCGTGAGCGCGACGTCGCAGTAGGTCCGAAAGTAGCTCGCGTAGAGGTCTTCGTATTCCGCGAGCGGGCTCTCGAACAGCGCGTCGAACATCACCTTCGAGCCGACGTGGTTCGAGCAGAGATAGCTCGCGGCGCTGTGGACGTAGCGACCGTGTTCGGCGACGACTGCACTCGCGTAGTCACGATGAGAAAAGAAGTGAGTCATGATCTGCTGGCGGCGGACTCCGCGTAGTCGCTGGTCGCGCAGGCATTCGAACAATGCCTTGCGATGGATCAGCGAGAGGGAAATCGTGAGGAGCTCGGCCTTCTGAATGGCAGGCAGGCGCTCGACCGCGATCCGCCGCATCAGGGTCGCATGCTCGTTTTCCCAAAGTCGGTACACGCGTCCATCGTCGAGAACGCGGGTTGCAATACGCTCGTCGTCCGGTTCACCCGATAGCGCGGCGTTACACAGGCCGCGCTGCGATTCTTCCATGAGTCGATCGTGGCTCAAGCGCCGAAAGTCGCACGTCGATGCGCTGTTGGCGAAGCGCTGGAGCAACGCCGAGGGTGTTGTAGATGTCGGCCCATGGGTCGACATAGGTCGATCTCGTCAGGGTGACTGGCCGCGCGGCCTGGCTGACCTCCGTGTCCTGCGGATCTTGTATCACTGGACTGCCGCGGCTCTCGATTGGGCAAGTGCTCGTTCAGTCATGCCAATTTTTCCTACAAAGGCTCGGCGGCAAGTATGGCGCCGGCGCATGACGCAATTGAGTCAACGTCCAGCGTTCTCGTTCACGGGGGATTCGTCGATGGCTCGGGCTGGTCGCAGGTCTATCGCGGCCTGCGCGAGGATGGTTACAGCGTCACCGTGGTCCAGAATCCCACGACCTCACTCGCCGACGACGTGGCCGCTACCAAGCTGGCGCTCTCGCAGCAGTCGGGCCCGGTAGTCCTGGTCGGGCACTCCTACGGTGGCGTCGTGATCACCGAAGCCGGAACCGATTCCAAGGTGAAGGCGCTGGTCTACATCGCGGCATTCGCGCCGGATAAGGGTGAGTCCGTGCAGACGTTGATCGCGAATCCTCCGCCGGGTGCGCCGGTGCCGCCGATCCTGCCGCCGCAGAATGGGTTTCTCTTCCTCGATCGTGCGAAGTTCGCTGCGTCATTCGCCGCCGATGTTGCGCCGGCAGAAGCCGCATTCATGGCGGATTCGCAAGTGCCGTGGGCGTGAACGCATTGGCTGGCCAATCACCGAGCCGGCGTGGAAGAGCAAGCCCAGCTGGTACCTCGTAGCCACGGACGACAAGATGATTCCGCCGCCGGCCCAGCAACAGATGGCGAAGAGAGCGGGCGCGACAGTATCGGAAGCCAAGGGCAGCCACGCGATCTATGTCGGACGTTCGAATTCGGCACGTGGGGCGGCGAGATCCGCAGCGAATTTGCGCCGCAAGCGGGCGACATCGCCGCGAGCGAGCATTGGTGCTCCAGCGGCTTTGCCAATACCGATCTCGATCTGCTGCTGAAGAGGCATGGCGTCGAGCAGCTCATCGTGGTCGGTCTCATTGCCCACACCTGTGTAGAGGCCACCGTGCGATTTGCCGCCGAGCTTGGCTACGAGGTGACAATGGTACGGGACGCGACCACGAGTTACTCGAATGAGCACAGGCACGCCGCGCTCGACATCAACATCCCGAACTACGCTGCTGTCGTGACTACGGACGAAGTGCTGAAGGCTATTGCTTGACCGCCGGGGCGAGCATTACTGCAAGCGCGACCATTGCAGGACGCTGACGTCCCTGGACTCGCACTCGAGGTTCTTGGCCAGGACCGCTGCGGCTGCTTTCGTGTCGCTCCGCGAGAGAGCTTGGCTCAACTCGATCACGCCGCGGTACTCCGTGGGGACACAGTGGCCGCTCTCCTTCATTCTGAAATGCGTGTAGTACTTGATGCTCATGGCGAGGCGCTCTTCCTGCTACGCCTGAATGAAAGCATGCATTCGCGGCAAAACCTATTGAACGATGGTCTAGAGCTGCGAGGCAATGGCGCGGGCGCTGACCGATACGATGGTTGAATGGCGTCGCCTGCCGGCCTTTGGTGTGATCCGGGCACACACACCCCATTGGAGATTCGTCCATCTCACGACTCAGTGTCATATTTGCAGCAGCTCTTGGCTCGCTGCTCATGTCGACGGCACACGCAGCAGGCACAATCGAACTCCCGCAGACGCCGACTATCGTGCTCGTCCATGGCGCATTCGCGGATGCATCGAGCTGGAATGGCGTGATCCTGAAACTGCAGGCTGAGGGATATGAAGTCATCGCCGTCGCCAACCCGTTACGCAGTCTTGCCAGCGACTCGGCCTACGTCTCCGCCCTCCTGAAAACCATTCACGGACCGGTGGTGCTCGTCGGCCACTCGTACGGCGGAGCATGAACCGAGCTTCAACGGCACGACATGAGTGTCCCGGTCGTGAGGTCATCCAGGTGCGCGTCGAGCTCGATCCCGGGTGACGTTCTGTTCATACCGGCGGGTGTGAACCACGGGGCCAAGAGCGTCGGCAGTGTCAGAGGTGCGGAGCTCGCTACGTACATCGCCGAGAAAGGTAAGCCGCTGGTAGTCCTGGCGCAGGAGCACACCGACCGCCACTCCCTTTTGCATCAATCAGTTACATTCATATTTAGAAACAGCTGAACCGCCATTCAGGAACTAAATGTTCATTGAGTCGCCACGCTAAGACGCGTACAATTGCTCCCGCCAAGCTGTTGGGAGATACGCGGTGTCATCACTTCCTGAAACCGCCGTGGAGCCTCGGCCCACCGGCTCGAAGCTCGACCTCATCCAGGCAGCTGCCCTCGCCATTTCGCGATACGGCCTTTCCGAGCTCACGTCCGCAAGAATCGCGACCGCAGCCGGTCATACCGCAGCCTCGATCAACTTTCATTTCGGCAGCAAGGACGCATTACTGCTCGCCACGTTGCGCGAAGTCTCAGACGAGTTTGCCGACGGCATGGCGCAGGTGCTCGCGCGCTCCGGTGACGATGCGCTGGAAGGCTTGCTCGGCATCATCGACGCAAGCTTGAGTGCCCCGCTGAGCGAATCGCACAAGATCGCGGTTTGGTACGTGTTCCTCGGCGAATCGAACGCACGCGCGGACTACCAACGTATCTGCGGAGCGCGCGATCAATCCTACAGTCAAATGATGGCCGCTCTTTGCGCGCGCGTGATCACAGCTCATGGCGCGACCAAATGGCCTGACGCGGAAGCGGTGTCGGTCGGGCTCATCGGGCTGATCGACCAGTTGTGGCAAAGCATTCTGTTCGAAGGCGACGCGTTCGATCGCGAAGCCGGCAAGCGCCAGTGCCGCGCGTATCTCTGCAGCGTATTCCCGTGGCTTGCCGAGCGCATCGAAGCAGCCGATGGTGCGCAATCGGATGCGCCGGCACCGGGGCTCGCGCTGGCATCGGTCGAGCACGTGGCAGCTACAGAACCTGGGTTGCGCTACACGCTGCCGGCCTGGGTGTATCAGAACGAGGAGTTTAACGAGCTCGAAAAGGAGCACGTGTTCTTGCCGTCATGGCAGATCGTGTGCCACGTGAGTGAAGTCAGCCGCGCGGGCGACTACGTCGCGTTCGAGTTCTTCGGTCAGCGCGGCTTCGTCATTCGTGACGAGGCCGGGACGCTGAGAGCTTTCCACAACGTCTGCGCGCACCGGGCGCACGCCGTGGTTGCGGGAGAACGAGGCAGTTGCGAGAAGTTTCTCCGCTGCAACTATCACGGCTGGACCTATCATCTGGACGGCCGCAACCGCAGCGTCAGCGCACCCGACTCATTTCCAAAATTCGATCGCTCGCGGTTCGGTCTCAAGCCCATTGAGCTGGAGACCTTCATGGGCATGGTGTTCATTCGCTTCCGCGGGGGCGAGCCGAGCGTGGCCGAGCGCATGCAACCGCATCAGTCCGAGCTCGCGCACTACCGCATGGAGCAGATGGTGCCGCTCGACGATCTATGGGAGCGGGAGCTCGAGATCGATTGGAAGAACGTAGTGGAGAATTACGTCGAGGACTACCACTTTCCCCTGGGCCATCGCGGTCTCTCGGCGCTGATGGAGTCGCAGTACGATCGCCAGGTGCTGCCGGCAGGCACGATGCGGCTGAGTCATCGCATGCGCGAAAAACCCCTCAATAACTGGAGCGCGCAGCACTACAGCAAATTCCTGCCCGACATCGAGCATCTGCCGCAGGACATGCGCCGCCGCTGGACGTATCTGGGTTTGTGGCCCAACGTGTTCTTCGACATCTATCCGGAATGGCTGGACTTCTTTCAAGTCCTGCCCGCTGGGGCGGGGCGCACGCGCATTCGGGCGCGCTCCTATGGCTTTGCGGACGATCGTCGCGAGATGCGGGCGGCACGCTATCTGTGCACGCGGCTGAACGCGCGAGTGCAAGCGGAAGACGAAGTGCTCACTCGCTCCGTGCAGCAAGGGCTCGCTTCGGGCGCATACACGCAAGGCATCCTCTCGGACAAGGAAGTCGTGCTGGCGGGATTCCAGGATTGGCTTCGCGCCAGGTTGCCCGTGTCTCGCTTGGGTCAAGCGCCGGTGCGCGGCGCAGTCGCGGCGCGTAACGAAGCGATGTCCGCGCAGGAAAAGCAGGCCGTCAGATCGCGCGCAGATACCACTCGTAGTCGCGATTCGTGATCTCGGCGTGGAAGCGATCGCATTCCTCGCGTCGGCACGTGCCGTACAGCTTGTGATAACGCTCGCCGAGGTAGCGCGGTAGCACCGTCCCGGCATCGAACGCGTCGAGCGACGCATCCCAGCGTACGGGAAGCGAGATCTTCTCCTCGATGATCGTGCCCGGCGCGACCATGGGTCCCGGATCGCAGCGCTGCGTGATGCCGTGGTGAATCCCCGCAAGTATTGCGGCCATCACGAGATAGGGATTGCCGTCCGCACCGCCGGGGCGATGCTCGATGCGCGTGTCTTCCGCGCCGGAGAGTGGAACGCGCAGTGCGACGCCGCGGTGATTGATCCCCCAGATCGGCGCGAGCGGAACGAACAGCCCAGGCCGGTATCGCCGGTAGGAGTTCGCTGTCGGCGCGAAGATGGCCATCGATTCGCGCATCGTTGCGGCAAGGCCACCGACAGCGTGGCGAAAGGTGTCGGAGAAAGGCTGGTCCGCGGGCGAGCCTGCGAACACATTGCGACCTTTGTCATCCGTGAGGCTGACGTGCACGTGCAGGCTGCTGCCCGCGAACTCCGCAAACGGTTTTGCCATGAAGCTTGCGGCCATGTCATGTCGCCGGGCCACGGCTTTCACTGCTCGCTTCAGCAGAACGGCGTGATCGCAGGCGAGCTCCGCGCTGGCAACGTGGTGCAGATTGACTTCGAATTGCCCCGGTGAGAACTCCTTGAGCGTGGCGCCGGCAGGAATGTTCTGCGTCGCGCAGACCTCATAGAGCTCCTCAAGAAAAGCGTCGACATCCTCGACGTCCTCCATGCAGCCGTACTGCGGCCCATCCTGCGCGCGGCGCGTCCCGGGTATGCGTCCTACCTTCGGTGTGGGCTGGTCGCTGTCCGCTTCGAGCAGATAGAATTCCAGCTCCGTTGCTGCAACGGCAGTGAGACCGAGCTCCTGCAAGGGTTTGGCGGCATGTCTCAACACCTGCCGCGGATCGGCAAAAAAAGGCTCGCCGCTGGCAGTGCCCATCGCTAGCAGCACTTGAGCGGTGGGCACTTGGGCCCACGGCACGGGTGCGAGCGAGCCCGGCACGGCGGTGGAGATTGCGTCGGGATCCCCATCGCGACTGCCCTCGGCAATACGCTCGAACGTCTGCCCTTTGCTGTCCAGGAGCACCGTGGCGCCGCAGAAGTTCACGCCTCTACCGAAGACCTTCGCAAACTCGTCGCGCCCCACACGTTTGCCGCGCAGGATGCCTAGCATGTCCGGCTGCAAGAGCTCGAGTTGTCGTGTGTCGGGATGCCGCTCCAGAAACTGACGCAGTTCGGCAGGCTGGCGGGCGTCGTCGTTGCTCATGATTGCGTCCCGGTTTCTCGCACTATGCCTGCGGTGAAGTGATGCGGAACCACGCGGATTTGGTCTGCGTGTAGCTCTTGATGCTGTCGAAGCACTTGTCGCGGGCGTGCCCGGATTGCTTGAAGCCGCCGAAAGGCTGAGTCATGTCGCCTTCGTCGAATGAATTGATCCAGATGACCCCGGCCTCGATTTCGCGTACCAGGCGGAACGCGGTATCGACGTTGCGCGTCCAGACGCCGGCTGCGAGGCCGTAGATGGTGTCGTTCGCGATGGCCACTGCCTCGTCGACGCCGTCGAAAGGAATGATCGCGGCGACGGGCCCGAAGATTTCCTCCCGGGCGATGCGCATGTCATTGCGCACATCGGTGAACAGGGTAGGGGAGACGTATGCGCCGCGCTCCATACCATTGGGCGCGCAGCCGCCGAACTCCAGTCGCGCGCCTTCGCGCTGTCCCGCTTCGATCAAGCCAAGCACGCGCCGCTGCGCTTCACGCGTAACGAGCGGTCCCATATTGGTGGCCGGGTCGAGCGGATTGCCGGGCCGGTAGGCGTCGCGGCCGAGCTCGACGAAGCGTTGCACGAACCTGTCGTGGATCGCCCGATCCACGAGCAGCCGCGAGCCGGCGTTACAGACTTCGCCCATGTTGGAAAAAATTCCGCGGTATGCGGCGGTGACCGCGCGATCGAGGTCCGCGAGATCTGCCGCGAATACCTGCGGTGACTTGCCGCCACATTCGAGGGAGACCTGTTTCAGGTTCGATTGCCCGGCATATTGCATGATCAGCTTGCCCACTTCCGTGGAGCCGGTGAACGTGATCTTCGCAACGTCGCCGTGCAGTGCGAGGGCCCTGCCTGCAATCTCGCCCATTCCGTTCACTACATTGAGCACGCCAGGGGGCCCGCCGGCCTCGGCGAACAGCTCCGCAAGCCGCAGGCAGCTCATCGGTGCCTGCTCGGCAGGCTTGAGCACCACGGTGTTTCCGGCGGCCAGCGCCGGCGCGATCTTCCACACCGCCATCAGCAACGGGTAGTTCCACGGCGAAATCGCGCCGACGACACCGATCGGCTCTCGCAAGACCATGTGCATGACACTGGCTTCGGTATTCGTCACCGCGCCTTCGATCTTGTCGACGCATTCAGCCATGAAGCGGAGGGTGTCGATGACGCTCGGCAGGTCTACGCCGACGACGTCCGCGATGGGTTTACCCATATCCAGCGTTTCCAGCACCGCCAGCTGCGCGGCGTCGCGCTCTATGAGGCTCGCGAAGCGGAACAGGATCTCCATGCGCTGACGCGGCGCCATTCGCGACCACACGCCGCTGCGAAAAGCTCGCTTGGCCGCGGCGACCGCCAGATCAATATCTTCTGCCGTGCCCGCTGACATCGCGGCCAGGGTCTCGCCGGTTGCCGGATCAACGGTCGCGAAGCGGCCGCCCTTTGCCGCATCGACGTAGCGGCCGTCGATGAACAGGCGTGTCTCGATGGACGCGCGTGCGGCCCTCGCTGCCGTCTGCCAATTGCCGCTATCCCATTCAGCTAATGCCTGCAGAGTCATTGGGCTTGCCTCCTGTGCGATGCCACGAGCGGCTTGCGACCGACGACGAGCGCATCGACGATGATGCAGCCTTCCGCATGCACGATGACAGGGTTCAGATCCATCTCGGTCAGCAGGTCTCCCATTGCGGCGATCACGGCGGAGAACTGCGAGGCGACCTTGCAGAATTCATCTATTGCCAACGGACGCTTGTGACGCGGACTGCGCAGCAAAGCGCTGAGCTTGAGTCGATCCACCAGCCGGTGCGCCTCTGCAACGTCGAAGGGCGGCAGGGCGTACACGACGTCAGCCAGGGCCTCCACGTGCACTCCGCCGAAGCCGAGAATGACGACCGGACCGAACTGCTCGTCGTGAATCATGCCGAGCAGCATCTCTACGCC
>Ga0111539_10006636_pt1 | contig 14908 bp, 13 predicted proteins | sample RhiMethybrSRZTD1_FD_79667 | JGI IMG/M metagenome (GOLD analysis project Ga0111539, IMG submission 79667) | Populus rhizosphere microbial communities from Tennessee, USA - Rhizosphere MetaG P. TD hybrid SRZTD1 (version 2) (version 2) | ecosystem: Host-associated > Plants > Roots > Rhizosphere >... | reverse complement strand
CTTGACCGATGTCACGCCGCGCTTGAACGCCGCCGCGAGCTTGGTCGGATCCGAGATCGGTCCTTCGCCAGCCATGCCGTATCCGGCCGCCATCATTCGATAATCGATATACGGATCGCGGAGCGTGGTGCCGATGTGCCCGCGCTCGCCGCCGCGACCACGCACACCGCACATGTATTCGACGAACATCAGCTCCTGATGCCACGCGCGGTTGTTGTGCATCACGGTCAGCATCGGTAACTCGTGATGCGCGGCGGTCCACAGAACGCCGGGCGCGTAGTTCAGGTCGCCGTCGGTCTGCACATTCACCACAATCTGACCGCGACTCTTCGCCGCGAGCGCCGCACCCGTGCACGCCGGAGCGCCGTAGCCCATGCCGCCGGCGCCCTGGCCGCCCAGATAGCTGTACGGCTTGTTGTGATCCCACAGCTGCGCGTTGTGATTGCCGGAGAAGTTGCTCGGCGACGCGAGCACCCAGTCCTCGTTCATGATGGCCGGCCACAGCTCCGCGTACACCCGCGCCGTGCTGATCGGACTCGCATCCCAACCGGCGCGCTTCTGTTCGAGCGCGCGCTCCAGCTCCTGCAGCCGCGCCTGACGATTCGCCTCCGTGTGCTTCGCCGTGCGCTCCTGAATCAGCCGCTGCTTGTCCGGCGACATCTGCTTGCGGACTTCGTCGATGATCGCCGGGAGGCTGGCCTCGGCGTCGATGTCAATCGTTCGCCCTCGCGGCGCGTTCCCGCCACGACCGCCGCCGCCAGCGCGCGACACGCCCGGCGCGATCCCGCCAAACCCGATGTTCGTGACATCGCGACTGAGCAAGGTCGAGAGACTCGGACCAATCAGCGACACTTGCGCGGCAGGAGCCTCGAGACCGAGGGTGTAGTCGTACGTGGTGTTGGCGCCGGGACCGGTGAGCGGATGACGCTGCGGAAAGCTCATGGGGCCCTGCGTCGCAGCAGTGCTCGTGCTCGCCCCCACGAGCTCCGCGAGTTGCACGGCCTGCTTCACGCCATCGGGCGTGCGCAGACGACCGACCGCAATACGCGGGTTCTGCGCGTCGAGCAGACCCTTGGCGATCTCGCGCGCCTGCGACGAGTCGATTCCGGTGAACTTCGGCGCTTTGTACGCCGGGATCTTCAGGTCGGCGGATTCTTCCTTCTGCAGGTCGATGTCGACGATGACGAGCGTCGGGCCGCAGGGTGGGGTGATCGCTTCGTTGTACGCGCGCTGAATCGCGACGAGCGATTCTTCGACGGTCTTCGGCTGTGCGTCCCATTTCGTGAAGCTGCGCACCATGCCCGCCATGTCGTTCGCGCTGTGCGCCGCGATGAATCCGAGATCGCGGCCGGCGATCATCAGCACCGGCGTGCGGTCGTAATACGCCTGGTAGATCGACATCGCCGCGTGCTGCACGCCGATCGTGCCGTGGAGCATGGCGCACATCGGCTTGCCCGTTGCCTTCCCGTATCCATGCGCCATCGTGACGGCGGACTCTTCATGCAGCGCCGTGATCCACTCCGGCATCTTGTTCGGCGGAGTGCCGTAGTTGAGCGCCGACTCCTGGAGTCCTTCGAAGCTCGAGCCCGGATTCGCGGCGATGTACTCGACGCCGAGGTCTCGCATGACCTGCACCATCAGGTCGGACCCGGGGCGCTTGACCGCGCGGCCACCCGGGTGGGCGTTGGCGGGACGCACATTACCCGCGTCGCGATTGACCTGCTCCGCGGTTGGCGGCGGGGCCGGCGCGTTGCCCTCGCCGCCGCCGCGCTGTGCGGCTTCGGCATCGGTCGTGGGCACAGGCGTGGCCAGGGCCGCAGCACCAGCGGCCGCAGTCGCGGCGCCTTTCAGGAACCCACGCCGGTTGACCGCTCTTTCCTTGTTCGACTTGGCCATCTGTCACATCTCCTCAACGGCTGGAGTGAGAACCGCCAATGCGCCCGGGCTCGGGCCATCGCCGCAGATTATCGCTCTACCTTGGCCGCGTTGAAAGCTCGGTGAATTCCTCGACGTCCACCGGCGCAGTAAGCGCTTTACGGCGGGCGTAACGCGGACGGGAGATGATCCGCGGTTTCGCGGGCAAATTGAACCGGTATAGCGCTTGCTCAGCTATCGGGGAACTCTCTCGAAACGAGGCATCATGAAGACGTCCCGCTGGCTGCGCCCCATTTTCGCGCTCGCGTGCGCCGCAACTCTCAGTGCGTGCCAGGCGCCGAGTGCGACTGCGCCGTCTGCGCTCGCCGGACGCGGCGTCACCGGCCTCCACGACGAGGTACCACCGCCGCCACCGCCATCCGACCCCGTGCCGCCGACGCCGGCGCCGGAGCCACCACCCCCGCCGCCACCACCCGTGACGATCAGCATCGTCGGCACGGCCGGCACACAGGCGTTCAATCCGAACCCCAGCGCCGCGGCGGTCGGCGACATGATCGTCTGGGTGAACAACGATCGGCTTCTCCATCACATCGTGCTGGACGACGGGACCGATGTTGGCGAACTCGCGCCGGGTGACGCGAGCAAGGCCGTACCCCTTGCCACGCCGACGGCGGGATATCACTGCACGCTTCACGCCTCGATGGTGGGCAGCATCAACGGCCAACTCGCCCCGCCGATGCCGGAGCCACAGCCGGAGCCGGACCCGTACACGTACCCGACCTACATCGTCAGGTCCGCGCACCGCTGACGCTGGCCTGACCTGCCACCCGCCCGTCGCCGGCGCGGACCTTATTCAGTGGCGATGCGTCTGAGAGTCGGCACGCCCGCAAGCGAGCCGGTGTCTCTCACGTCGATCAGTGCACGGGCACCTGGATTGGGAAAGCGGTATCGAGTACGCGTCACCGCTCCGAATACCGTGAGCCCGGTCTTACCGATGTATTCGAACAGCAACGGCCGCGTCGGCATCGACGGCCGCGCGGCCGCCTTCACTTGTCCCGCCGCTGCCGTGTTCGTGGGGAGACTGCTCGGCCCTTTCCGGCAGTTGCACATGCCTTGCCTCCACTGGTGGATCTTCGACGTAGAGAGCGACCGGATCTGGCGCCGGGCGCGAGACCGCGCGATAGATCGCCATCGCGCCACCGGAGAGAGCCGGCCACCAGAGCAGCCGATCCAGCCAGCTCGGACCGAGCGTGAGCGCAAAGGGAATGGCGACCCAGAGGCTCAGGCAATCGAAACACTCGATGGCCTTGCCGGCGAGGCTGCGCCCAAGGAACAGGCGCAGCCTCAGGATCAGATCGCCCGGGCCATCCTCGGCGGACAGCAGGTACGTGATCCGCCACACGCCGAGGACGCCGACGACCAGGGCGACGAGCGACATCAGCTACAGTTCTCCACCGCCAGCGCGTACGGCTGCGACACGTGGTAGATCAGGCCGTAGCCGTTGCGGATGTGCGCCCACGCACCGATGGTGAGCGCGAACGCACAAGTGCCGGTGAGCCCCGCCGTCATCGGTGCACTCGACACGAGCTGGTTGACCGGCACGGCGAGACCGCTGTTGGACGTGGCGCTCGCGAGCGTGCCGCTGCCGATGTTGAGACCCTTCACGTAGCCCAGGCCCCAGGAGTGCAGCCGCCCGTTCTCCTGATTCACGTGAGCGTTGAAGTTGAATGGCGTCGACGCAACCGGCACGACGCCGCACGGATTCACGACGCCGGGGAAGGACAACGACACCGTCGGTGGCTTGTTGTCGATCTGGATCACGAGATCGCAGCTGTCGACCATCGCTGGCAGCACCGCTGGAGGCGCCACCGTTCCGTCGCGATAGTCGATCGTCGCAGACGTGAGCTTCGTACCCGTCGCGTCGAACACCTCGAGCCGCAACGTATACAGACCCTCGTCCGGGACGTAGGTATCGAGGTCTCCCGCGAACGACGTGTACCACGTCCCGATCCAATCCTGGTTGTACCAGAAGTAATCGGCCGTATTGCGAACCTCGTACAGGTTCGGCGTCGGACCGATCGTGAACGGGCCGAGCGGGTGGTCTTCGCTGAACAACGTGGCCTTGTTGACGCGGGTGTCGGTGAGGGTGGCTTTGATCTCCTTGAACGCCCCTCCGGTCGTGGGGCCGGCCACCGACAACCGGTAGTAGAACTGCGGTGAGGCGGCCGATAATGCGTCGCCGAACACCGCGTGGAGGTTCAGGCTGCTGCCATACGCCATGTTGCTGTAGGCACCGCCGAACGGCGTCTCGTCGAAGAGCCCCGTGCCCTGATTGATCTTGTAGACCTCGTCGTTGCCCACACGCACGAAGAACGTCGTCGGGCCCTGCGTCGTGGGCGTGCACCCGTTGCCGCACACGATGTCCTCGTCGTCGAGCAACAGATCGATGTATGCGCCCCACGAATCCCAGCGCGTGCTCGTGTACGGGTCGAGATAGATGACGCGCGAGGATCCGCCGATGACCTGCGTGACCTTGACGATGATGTCGGGTCGCGAATCGAAGCGGAGACGACCGTTGCGAACGTGCCACGGCCACCACCAGAAGCAGCACCTGAAGCGACCATCGCAGTCGGTGGTCGTCGTGCACACGATGGCCTTGCTGTAAAAGCAGCGCGGCCAGATGAGCCATGGCGGAATGCGCGACGTGATGGTGAGCGCGTCGAGTCGCGACGCGATGCTCTCCGCCAGTGTGCGGACTTCGCCGACGCGCGTGAGCGGGAGACCAGGGGGATCGGGCTGCGGATCGAACGCGACGGCCGACAGTCCGCCGAGACTCGATGGCTGCGTGGACGCGGCTGCAAACTCACGCGGTGGGAGCGGCTGCGGATTGAGCGCCACACGATCGAGATTGGCGCCGAACTGCAACGCTTCACGGGGTGGCAGCGGCTGCGGATTCAACGCGACGCGCTCGAGGCGTCCGCCGATGCTGGCGATCGGTCCGATGGGATCGGGTTCGGGAATCGGACCAGGCTTCACGAGCTCGGGGATCCGGAGCACGGGCCTGTCGAGCAGATCCGGGATTCGCGGCCGGATGATCGGCCACAGACAGCCTTCGCGATCGACGTCGTAGACCTCGACTGTCGCGAACGGCACCGGGCACGGCGGACGATCCCCCTGATCCTTCCGGACGCGACCTCGCACACAGACGCGGATCGGCCGCCATGGCCACCAGATCGGCCGTGGAAGAACAAGCCTGGGATTCAGCTGAAAGCCCGATGCGGTGCGCGTCCAGTCGGCCGCCGAGAATCGGGTGACTGGCGGTTCGGCCTGACGCACGATGTCGGCGCCCACAGCGGGCCCGACGAACACCTCGACGTCGGCCGGCTGTTTCAATGAGACTGGAAATCTGTAGCTTCCCTTCGCGTCGACGTCACCGGAACCAATCACTCGACCGGCGGTGTCGAACGCGAAGGCCCGCAGCGGCAGGTAGCCTGCTGCTTCATCGAATTCCCGCAGTTCGACGTGTCCTTCGACGATTGCCCCCGGCTGTTGCTCGCCGGATCCCTCTGATCTCTTCCCGTTCATAGAAACGTCCTTTCGCGTGCTCGCTTCTGGGGGAGGAAACGAACCAGCCACTGGAGAGAACGTCGCCGGACGCGTTCTCCAACGTCAGGCGTGCAGGAATGCGCTCGTGACGACTCGAAGGATCGGCGTTGCTTGGAACGGATCAGATGGCGACGTGAAGACGGGCTGGGGCGATACTGATGGTCATGACGCGCTTCTTCTCACTGATCATCGTGTTGATCGCGCTCTCCGCTGTCGCGACCGCGCAGTCCACCCAGCCGCTGCGACCGGTCCACACGTTTTCGATCGTTGCGCGCGATCCGGCAACCGGGCAGCTGGGCGTGGCGGTGCAGTCGCACTGGTTCAACGTCGGCTCCGTCGTGCCCTGGGCCGAGGCTGGCGTTGGCGTCGTCGCGACGCAGTCGTTCGTCGATCCGAGCTACGGCAAGCTCGGACTCGAGCTGATGCGCACGGGGAAGAGCGCCAATGAGACGCTGAAGGCATTGCTCGCGGGTGACACGACCCCGGAGGTGCGCCAGGTCGCGATGATCGATGCGGCCGGTCACGTCGCGGCGCACACAGGCGCCAAGGACATCCAGGCCGCAGGGCATCAGGCCGGGGAGAACTATTCCGTGCAGGCGAACCTGATGTTGAACGCAACCGTGTGGCCGGCGATGGCGCGCGCGTTCGAGAGCACGAAAGGCGATCTCGCCGATCGCATGCTGGCCGCGCTGGATGCTGCCCAGGCGGCGGGGGGTGACATCCGCGGTCGCCAGTCGGCAGCGCTGATCGTCGTCAGCGGCACATCGACCGGCAAGGCATGGAACGACCGTATCTTTGACCTGCGCGTCGATGACAGCGCTGAACCGCTGCGCGACCTACGGCGATTGGTCGTTCTGCAGCGCGCCTATAACCATATGAACGCCGGCGACCTGGCCGTCGAGAAGAAGGACAACGACGGCGCCCTGCGCGAATACAGCGCCGCGGCGGCGCTCGTGCCCGACAACCTCGAGATGGTCTACTGGCACGCCGTTGCGCTCGTGAACATGGGCCGCGTTGACGAGTCGCTGCCGCTGTTCCGGCGCGTTTTCCGCGGCGACGCCAACTGGAAGACGCTGACGCCACGGCTTCCTGCGGCCGGTTTGCTGCCGAACGACCCGATGATCATCAACCGCATCCTGGCGGCGAATTGAGAATAGAATGCGCGACGCATGCGCCGACTGACACTCGTCCTGACGATCGCCCTTGCCGTCCTTGCGTTTCGTGCGCAGACGGCTCCCGCACCTGCCCCGACGGTTTCCAGCCGTGGCAGCGCAGAAATCACCGCGTATCTCGAAGCCGCTGTCGCCCGCGGCGATATTCCCGGCGTCGTGGCGCTGGTCACCAATCGCGACCGCGTGATCTATCACGAGGCGTTTGGTCAGCGGAACGAGGACAAGAAGCTCGTGATGTCGAAGGATACGGTCTTCAACATCGCGTCGATGACCAAACCGGTGACGTCGCTTGCCGTGATGATGCTCGTCGAGGAGGGCAAGCTGCGCCTCGACGATCCGGCGTCGAAGTATCTTCCGGAGCTGGCCAAGCTGCCGGTGTTGACGAAGGTGAATCTCGAGGCAGAAACCTATGAGACGCGTCCGGCGACCCGTCCGATCACCATCCGTCACCTGCTGACGCACACCTCCGGCATCGGCTACACGTTTTCGGATCCGGGCCTCGCGATGGTGCAGCGCAAGACCAAGGCCGCAGACCTCGAGCTTCCGCTCGTTCACGAACCCGGCGAGCGATGGACGTACGGCGCCAGCACGCGGGTGCTCGGCGACATCATCGTGAAGATCACGGGTCGGCCGCTCGACGAATATCTGACCGCGCGTGTGTTGAAGCCGCTGGGCATGACCGACACGGCGTACGCCGTGCCGGCGGACAAGGTCGATCGAGTCGTGACCATTCATACACGCATGGGTCCACGCTGGATCGAGCAGCGTCGCGTCGATTCACCGCCGGTGACGGTGCGAGGCGATGGAGGTCTGTATTCCACGGCGGCAGACTACGCGATGTTCATGCGTCTGCTGCTGAACGAGGGGGCTGCAGGCTCGACACGCTTGACCATGCCGGCAACGATTCGCGACATGCGACGCAATCAGATCGGTGGCCTCGTCGTCCCGCCGCAGCCGACAGCCAATCCGGGTTTGTCGAAGCCGTTTCCCCTCGGCGCTGGCAAGGACAAGTGGGGACTCGGCTTTCAGTTGACGACGACAGCATCGGCAGACTCGCGCAGCGTCGGCAGCTACGCCTGGGCCGGGATCTACAACACCGAGTTCTGGGTCGATCCGCAGAAGCAGATCGGCGCGACGCTGCTCATGCAGGTGCTGCCGTTCTACGACGACAAGGCAATCGAGATCCTGCGCGGCTTCGAACAGCGGGTCTACCGGGCGCTCGACTCGGAGTAGACAGCAGGTCAGCGTGCGGACTGTTCTGATCGCGGCTGCTGTCATCACTGCCTCGACGCTCTCATCCAGTGGTCGGGAGCCGCAGGCCAACCCCACCAACCCCGATGCACGTCTGCTCGCCGGGGCTATCGACATCCATGTCCACGCGACGCCAGACGATCGCCCGCGATCGGTGGATGCGATTGAAGTGGCTCGTCTTGCCCACGCCCGCGGGATGCGCGCCATCGTTCTCAAGAACCACTACGAGTCGACGGCCGGCATCGCGTTCCTGGTGCGGAAGGTCGTGCCGGACATGCAGGTGTTCGCCGGCATCGACCTGAACCTGACCGTTGGCGGCATGAATCCCGCCGCCGTCGAGCACATGACGAAGGTCAGCGGCGGGTGGGGACGCATGGTGTGGATGTCGACGTTCGACGCGGAGAACCAGGTTCGCTACTCGAAGGAGAACCGGCCGTTCGTGCGCGTGGCGCAGAACGGCGCGCTGCTGCCGGAAGCCAAGTCCGTCATCGGCGTGATCGCGAAGCACGGGCTCGTGCTCGCGACGGGTCACACGTCGCCGGCGGAGGCGTTGCTGCTGCTCGAGGAAGGTCGCCGAGCGGGAGCGCGCTCAATGGTCGTCACCCACGCGATGAACGCGCCTGTGCTGATGACGGTGGAGCAGATGCAGCAGGCCGCGCGCCTGGGTGCCTTCATCGAATTCGTCGGCGGCTCGATGCGCGACAGTGACGCGGACGCCCGGGTCACACGCTTCGCCAACGCCATTCACGCCATTGGCCCCGCGTCGTGCATCCTGTCCTCGGACCTCGGTCAGGCGAACAATCCGGTCCCACCGGACGGCTTCGGCGCATTCCTGTCCGCGCTGCGCGCGAAGGGCATCTCCGAGGCGGACATCACCCGAATGTCAAAGGAGAATCCTGCTCGGATCCTCGGCCTTCAATAGGCGGGTTCGCGGCAGGCAACAAGCGTCAGGCTTTTGAATCGCGCCGCTTGGTGCTCGCCCGCTGCGGTTTCGGTTTGCTCTTGCCCTGGAGATTCAGGGCCACTGCCGCGCGGATCAGATCCTTCAACGCCGCTTCATCGACCTTCTCGCCTTCGTGAATGTCGATGGCGCGCCTGACGTTCCCGTCGAGGCTCGAGTTGAAGAGACCTGACGGGTCCTTCAACGCAGCTCCCTTGGCGAATGTCATCTTGACGACGCTCTTGTAGGTCTCTCCCGTGCAGACGATGCCGCCGTGGGACCAGACAGGAGTTCCCGGGGACGTCGCCTTCGCCCACTTCCACTCTTCGACGATCGCAGGGTCGGCCTTGCGGATGATCTCGCGGACCTTCGCGAGCGTCTTTCCGCGCCAGTCCCCAAGTTCCTTGATCTTCTCGTCGATCAATGTCGAGGCGGATTCCACCGCGATGGGCGTTTTCATGACAACTCCAAGTCTCGCAGTTGGTCAGCTGCGCTTCCTGTTTTCACGCGACCGAAGCGCCGGAGTCCTCGACGGGAAATTCCTGGCACAAGGCGCCGAGGTGACCACGCCCGTGCCGGGACGCGAGGCGCAGCAACCGGAGGAACACCTGCGCCGTGATGAACGCATCCCCTCCGGCGGTGTGACGGTCGTGGGGGATGACCCCGAACATGTCGCACAGGCTGTCGAGCGTGAACTCCCGGATGCGATCGCGGCCGGCGAACGCGCCGCTGCGCTCGAGATGCAGTGTCAGGTCCATCGTATCGAGGCTGCGATTCAGCAGCTCGAAGTCCCAGTGTCGCTCGTAGGCTACGTTCAGCGCCGTGATGTCGTGGCCGATGTGGTGGCCGACAATCACGCCGTCCCGAAGATAGTCGAGGAATCGCTCGAGCGCCTCACGTTCGTCCAAGGCGCCCCGGGTTTCGTCGCGCGTGATGCCGTGGACGGTCACTGCCGACGTGTTGCGAGCGATCTGCAGAAGCGCGTCGAACGAATCGTTGAGGACGATCTCACCGTCCTCGACGGCGACGGCGCCGATCGTGATGATGCGATCGGTGCGCGGATTGAGTCCGGTCGTCTCCGAGTCGAGCACGACGAAACGAACCCGATCGATCGGTGTGTCGTCGGTCCACGTCGTCGCGAAATGCCGCTGATAGCGCGCGAGCACGTCGTCCATTAGAGTGCGTCGAGCCACTCCCAGCTCGCCGTCAGCTCGATCAGTTGCTGGATGACGCGGAACCCGCTCTTCAATATCTGTCGATCGTGGCGGCTGAGGAGCGACGGCGGCAGTTCGGCGCCGCTCGTTCCCTGTCTGATGCCGATCCGGCCCTGTTGCCACAGCACGATGCTGAAGGTATCGGCCGCCTCGCGGAAGATGGCCTGATGCTGCGGCAACAGGCGACGCGCGATCGCGAAGCGCTCATGCGTCGACCCGCCGAGCACGCGTCCTCCGGCGATCCCGTACACACGGGCGACGTCGACGAGCGGCGTCAGGGCGTTGCGATCGAGCTGAAACAACTCGCTGCGCTCGCCCATGTCATCGACGACGGCATCCTGGAAGAAGGTCAACGGCGGCAGCCTCGCCACGCAGTCGTTCGCGATGATCTGGAGAAAATCGCGATCGACCGCGCCGACAAGATCCGTTTCGATCTCGTGCCAGAGCGAGTGCAGGCCGTGAACCGGACGGACGTCGAAGAACGCGCGCCTCTCGTGCATCTGGTTGAGGATCGGGTTGCCGACCCACCCGAGATACCGTTCCTTCCATTCGTCGATGCTGCCGGTGTTGAACGACGGGTCGAGTGGCCCGGCGGGAAGCAGGTAATCGCATTCCAGGAGCAGTTCGACGACGCGCTCGTACACAGTGGTGGAGTCGGTGCGCGGGCTGTCGCAGATGACGAACAGTTCGGGCATCAGCCTGGTCAACGACTCGCCACGCCCCGATGATCCGCAGAACGCCCAGCACGAGCCTTCGGGCTCCGACACACCCGTCTGCCCTGAGCGAGCGGAGCGAGTCGAATAGGCGAGCGCGATGACACGAGTGACGATCGCCTCGTCGATCAGCGTCGTGAAACGCCTCAGCCAGTCGACCGCATGGGCACTCGTCAAATACTCGAGTGCGAGCGCGCGCGCGCGATGATTGAGCGCGCGAAGCTCCGAGGTGCTGGAAGCGCGACGCACGTCGCGCAGAATCGCGACGGGCTGATCGCCGAACACCGATGCGAGATCCGCGGCCGTGACCAGTGCATGAAGCTCGCTGCCGGATGTTCCATCAGCAGTGATCGCCACCGCCGCCGCCCCCGCTGCTCCCATCGTCAATACACCGTCGACGACGGACGCGTCGGCGGACAGCGCGACGGGCGCTCCGTTCAGAATCGTCGCGACGGCGTGATCGGCGTTGAAGTTGCCATCCGCGATCCAGGCAACCAGATCGGTCGACGTCAGCACACCGCATGGTCGCCGATCGACATCGATCGCGGCGAGTGCGTCCACGTCATGCGCGCGCATCGATTGCGCAGCGGAGCGAATCGTGTCCTGCAGACCACAGGTGACCAGCCGTTTGGCTTTCACCACGTCGTGCAGGAACACGCCCTCAGGTTGTCGCCGTTCGTCGGCCGCCTGGCGATCGAGGGTGACCGCGCTGTATGCGGACACGAATTGTCGTGCGCTCGGATACGCGTCCAGCAACGCCTCGAAATGTTCCGCGGGGAAGGCGTAGATGACGACGTCGGTCGCGGCTCGTGCGGAATAGAGGGAGACAGGCGCGCCGTTGAATCGTTCGATGCCAAGCATGTCGCCGGCGCCGCGCACGTCGCGGAGCTCGAACGCGCCGCTCACCTCGTCCCACAACGAGACGACGCCCTGTTGAATGACGAAGACGAAATGCTTGTGCGCTTCCCCCTGCGACAGGATGTGCTCGTGCCGCTCGTGGAACCTGACGCGTCCCTGCCCCGCCAGCGTGAGCAGATCCGCATCCTCCATCGCCTGAAACGGCGCATGTTTCTTGAGGAAGTCAGCTACGCGATAGCTGATCGTCGCAGTATCCATTTGCGATGAAGATGGGTGCGGGATGACCGAGGGGTAATACGTTAACACGCAGCCGGGCGCGGACGTCGTGACGATGTCTTCTCAGCGTCGATTCCGTCGCGCGGCAGCCTTTTCCTGTTCTGCCTGACCTTCAAGGCCACGATTCTGCGAATCAGATCGTGAGGGATCGGTTCGTCGAGCGGAAACTTCAGGTTCCCTTTCGGTCCTGCGTAGCGCGCGAGCGCTTTCTCCAGGCGCGTGTCGCCCGACACCGGCGGATAGATGCCGATGTGTGCCTTGAACGCTGCGAAGTAGATCAGGATGCCGTCCTGCCTGAACGCAGGCATCTGATAGCTGATGACTTCCTGCGCGTCCGGAGCAGCGGCCCTGACGGTGGCGCGGACCTTCTTCAGGATCGTCCGGACCGTGGGCGGGAACCCAGCGATGTATTCATCGATCGTCCGCGGTGCGATCGCAGGCGACATGGGCATCGTGGCTCGCTCTCGGTTCTGTCAGGGTACGAACGGGCTGGTGCGGTCGACCGTTCCTTCCGACACCGACGCGCCGACCATGAGCGTGCCGGCGTAGTTCTGCTCCTGGCACACGTACTCGAAGAGCTCCGTGCCTTCTTCCCATCGCATGTTGAAGCGACCGGTGAACGGCGCGGTATAGGTTGCAGGATCGTCGATCGTCACCTGGTAATCGATCGTGTCGTAGTTGGTCCGCGTGAACCGCTCGAGCGTGTGGAGCCGCTCGGTGTGCGGCGTGCCGCCGCGATCGAACCAGAAGTCTTCGTTGTAGCCAACAGTGTCGACGACGAGCGTGTCTCCTTCCCACCAGCCGATCGAATGACCGTAATAGCTCGGTGTCACGGTCTTGGGATGCGAGCGACCGTCCATGTAGATCTCGCGCCAGGTGTGCGGTCCGCCGATGTCAAAGATGTACATGCGCTGCAGCTCGGGGAGCTCGACGAACTCCACGCCGTAGGGCGTCTGCATCTGCCGCACGGCACCGGACGCCTTGCACCGCGCATGCGGCTCGAGGCGATGCGTCTGGCGATCGGCATAGAGCGCTTTCGCCCATGGCTGAAAGGGAATGGCATCCGCCGCCGTGAACGACGTCGTGACGACGCCGGCGGGCAACCACACTCCTTTGTCTTTCGGCGTCGCACCGCCGAGCAGCACCCGTCCATCTGCGCCGCGTGGGGCCGGCTTCGATGGTCCACCGCCGCGGCGGCCGCGGCCCGGTCCGCCACCCTGTGCCCCTCCGCGACCACCGGCCGGCACGCCAACCTGAACCTCGGGCGTCGGTCCCTGTGGTTGCTGCGCCGATGTCGGCCACGACAGCGCGGTCATGACGAACACCATGAAGGCCGAACCGAGGCTGAACTGACGACGCATGATCGATGGTGGATGGTGGACGGTGGATGGTCGTTCGTTGTTATGGTTGTTGGGCATGTGTGGCCACGAACCACCACCCACCATCCACCAACCAGACCGGCCTGTCAAGGAACTGCAGGCCGGCAGCTTGACGCTGACCGTATCCGGGCCTACGATGCCGCTCATCAGGGGAAGAAAGGAAGGATTCGATGCGCGTGCGCTTGGGAATGCTCTCGGCCATGACGGTGATGCTGGCGCTCGCCACGCCGTTATCGGCCCATCACTCGGTGTCGGGCCAGTTCGACAGCTCGAAGCCGATCGTGCTCAAGGGCGTGGTGTCGAAAATCGACTGGATGAACCCGCACGTCTACATCTATCTGGACGTGAAGGAGGCAGACGGATCGGTCACGACCTGGGCGCTGTCGTCGCTGCCGACGGCGATGATGCGAAAGGCCGGCTTGTCGAAGGAGACGCTGACCGGTGCGCCGGGCGAGACGGTGACGATCAACGCAGTTCCGGCCCGCGACGGCACCAAACATCTCGGCTGGATCTCGAAGATCACCTATGCGGATGGGCACTATTTCCTGCTCGCCGGTGAATAGGAGGCCACACATGTCCCGCGTGTTGCGTTGTGCGATCGTGACCGTGCGCGGCGTGGACGCTGCCGCCACCCTGCTCGCAGCCGTGGTGTTTGCGCTCGCCGGGTCGACCGCCGCGGCTCAAGGGCCGCGGATGACACCCGATCGGCTGAACCAGCTGGCGTCGAAACCGACCCCGCGTCTTGGCGAGCACGCGGACCTGAATGGGACGTGGGATCACCTCGGTGGCATCGAGTTCGTGCAGCCGCGGAAGCTCGCGAACGGATCGGTGTGCATCATCGGGTGCCCGCCGGAACCCGGTGCGGGCGGCGCTCGCGCCGGTGGTCCACCGCCCACGCCATCTCCGAAGTACAAGCCGCAGTTCGTGGCGAAGGTCAAAGACCTCAACGAGCGCCAGGTGGACACGGACACCGTTCTGAAGTGTCAGGCGCCAGGTGTGCCGCGCATCGGTCCGCCACAGAAGATCGTGCAGAACGGCCGCGAAGTCCTGTTCCTGTATGACGACGTGAGTGGCGGGTTCTTCCGCATCGTGCCGACCGACGGCCGGGCCCATCGCAGTGTGCCTCCGAGCTACCTTGGCGACGCGGTCGCTCGATGGGAAGGAGACACGCTCGTCGTCGAGACCACGAACTTCAACGAGGAGACGTGGCTCACGGACAACGGTGCGTTTCACTCCAAGGACCTGAAGGTGATCGAACGCCTGCGCCGCGTGGGCGACACGATCCAGTATCAGGCGACCGCACAGGATCCCGCCGTGCTCGCGGAACCGTGGACGTTACCGCCACAGACGCTGTGGATCACCGATCGCGAGATGGAGGAGCCCGCGCGCTGCGAAGATCGCGACCTCGAGCACATCGTCGACGGGTCGCATCACACCAATCCGCGGTAGCGAAGGAATCAGGTCTCAGGTATCTGGAATCAGGGCTGGGCTAGGTATCAGGCGTTCGGATTCAGCACGACCGAGGCCTGAATCGTCTTGGCCTGATTCCAGGCCCAGCCCTGAATCCTGATTCCCGAATCCTGATTCCTTCGACTTCACCAATACCCGATCATCCTGCCCGCTG
>Ga0111539_10006633_pt1 | contig 14910 bp, 15 predicted proteins | sample RhiMethybrSRZTD1_FD_79667 | JGI IMG/M metagenome (GOLD analysis project Ga0111539, IMG submission 79667) | Populus rhizosphere microbial communities from Tennessee, USA - Rhizosphere MetaG P. TD hybrid SRZTD1 (version 2) (version 2) | ecosystem: Host-associated > Plants > Roots > Rhizosphere >... | reverse complement strand
GAGCCGGCGCCCGCGCCCGCGCGCGCCCACCGACGCCGGCGCTAGACGAGATCCGGTCCCCTCGCCCCGCGGAGCGGGGAGAGGGTTAGGGAGAGGGGTCCGCTCCCACTGGCGCACGCGATCTCAGGCGGCTTTCCCTCACCCCGACCCTCTCCCGCAAGCGGGAGAGGGAGGCAAATCAGGCCCAGTCCTTCTTCGCCACGATGGCCGCCAGCGACTCGGCTTCGGGGGTGCCGGGCTCGGGCGCGAAGCCGTACTCCCAGCGCACCTCGGGCGGCAGCGACATCAGGATCGACTCGACGCGCCCGTCGGTGCGCAGACCGAACACGGTGCCGCGGTCGTAGAGCAGGTTGAACTCGACGTAGCGGCCGCGGCGCAGCGTCTGCCAGCGGCGCTCGCGCTCGCCCCATGGGTCGCCGCGCCGGGCCTCGACGATCGGAAGGTACGCCTCCAGGATCGCGTCGCCGACGTCGCGCACGAAGGCGAAGATCGCCTCCGGATCCCCCTCCAGCGCCGACGGTGTCCCCGCCGCCGGCTGACCGGCGGTCGCCTCGGCGCCCGCGCCCAGGTAGTCGAAGAAGATCCCGCCGACGCCGCGCGGCTCGTTGCGATGGGGCAGGAAGAAGTAGTCGTCGCACCAGCGCTTGAAGCGCGGGTAGAAGCTGTCGTCGTGGCGCGCGCAGCGGTCGCGCAGCGTGCGATGAAAGTGCGCCGCGTCGGCCGGGACGACGTAATACGGCGTCAGGTCGGTGCCGCCGCCGAACCAGCCGCGATCGCCGCGCTGGATGTGGCGCACGTTGGCGTGCACCGTCGGGATGCGCGGGCTCTTCGGGTGGAAGATCAGCGAGATGCCGGTGGCGCGGAAGCTCTCGCCCTCGCCGGGCAGCGCGCGCGCCATCTCCGGGCGCAGGGTGCCGTGCACGTCGGAGAACGCGACCCCCGCCTTCTCGAACACCTTGCCGTCGGCGAGCACACGCGTGCGCCCGCCGCCGCCCGTCGGCCGGGTCCAGGCGTCCTCCCGGAAGCGGCCGCCACCATCGGCGGACTCGATCCCCGCCGTGATGCGGTCCTGGAGATCGAGAAAGTATTCGCCCGCGCGATCATCCAGCGTTTTTGTCATGGTCAGGCCTGCCTCGCGTTCGCGGGCTTGAGCGCGGCGATCCGGCGCCCGACGTCGCGGAAGCTGGCGTCGCGCTTGCGCAGGTTCTCGAAGAAGTAGAGCGCCTCGCGCACGTCGCCCAGCCGCTCGAACACCGAACCGAGCAGATAATAAAGCTCCAGCGACTCCGACAGCGTGATCAGCGGCTGGTTGAGCGCCTCCTTGTATTTGCCGACCGCTTCCCCCATCTCGCCTTTCGCCTCGACGCACTCGCCGATCATGGTCAGCGCGAACACGGCGCGCGGGGCGTCCGCCTGCAGCAGCTTGAACTCCGCGATCGCCGCGTCGTAGAGGCCCATCTGCTTGTAGGCGATGCCCAGATCTCCGTGCGTGCTCGGATCGGCGCGCTCGGAGACGCTGAGCTTGGCAACCGGCCCGTGCGGAACCGGGGAGACGTTGCTGTCGGCGCGCGGTATTGCCCCCTGATCGCCGGCGGCGTCGGCGGCCTGTTCGGCGCGCGTGATGGCCACGCGCTTCTCGTCGATCAGCGGGTCACCGGGGAAACGCTGGGCCAGCTCGTCGAGCACCGAGCGCGCCTCATCGTGCAACGACTGCTGCAGGAAGAAGTCGACCTGCTCGAGCTCCGCGCGCAGCTCGGCGCTCAGCGCCGCGGCCACCGCCTCGGGCGCGGGCGGCGCGGCGACCTTTCGTCCCAGCAGCTTGGCGGCGGCGGCGCACGACGGATCGAGGGTGAGCGCGCGCTCGGCGACCAGCGCGGCATCGGACGCGTCCTCCTCGGTGAGCTGGGCGGCGAGGATCGCCAGCTCGGCCGCCGCCTCGCTGCGACGCCCGAGCTGGCTCAGCACGCTCGCCAGCCGCTCGCGCGCGCCCCGATGCCGCGGGTCGAGGGCGAACACGCGGCGCAGGTGATCGACCGCGCGCTCGACCAGCCCGTACTTCACGAACACGTCGGCCTGCGCCAGCACGCGCGACACCTCCGTCGGGCCGGGCGTCAATCCGGAGCTGCCGGAGCTGCCGGAGCTGCCGGGCATCGGCGCGACGGCGGAGATGCCAGAGATGCCGGAGATGCCCACACCGGCGAGGCCCGACACCGGCCCGGAGCGATCCGCCCCCGGGAACGCCTCGGCTGCCCGGGGCATCGGGCGCGCGCCGCTGATGCCGGCAGGCAGCGGAGGCGGCGTCATGCGCGGCTTGACGGCGCTGACCGTGACACCCCACCGCCCGGCCAGCTCGCGCGTCTCGCCGTTGGTCCCGTCGAGGGCCAGCGCCGCGCGCACCGAGGCGTCGCGATCGTTCAATCGCCCGGCGGCGTCGTGCAGCTCCGCCAGCTCGCGCCACACCGAGATCGCCTTGGGGGGATCCAGCTGCGCCAGCGCCTCGGCCAGCAGCGTGATGTTCCGGGGATCGCGCGGCGCCGCCTTCAGCGCCCCCTGCAGCTTGGTCAGCGCCAGCCGCGGGTTCATGCGCTGGATGTAGGCTGCCGCCAGCTCGCGCGCGACGGGAAAGTCATTGGGACGATGGAACAGCAGCCGCTCCGCGACGCGCACGAAGTCGTCGGCGCGCCCCTGCGCCTTCACCTGCACCGCCAGCTGGGACAGCTCGTGGACGGCCTCGTCGACCTTGCCGACCTGCGACGCGGTCTCGGCCAGCCGGATACGCGAGGCGATGTTGTCGGGGTGCAGCCCGACAATCTTGCGCAGCGCGGGCAACGTCTCCTCGATCTTGCCCGCCCGCTGCAGCTCGTCGGCGCACAGCTCCAGCTCGCGCAGCGCGTCCGCCACCATCCCCTGCTGCCGGTAGGTGTCGGCCAGGCGCTCGCGCACCAGCGGCAGCCCCGGCGTCAGCTTGAGGACGCTCTTGTAGACCGTCATCGCCTTGCGCGGGAAACCCTGCTCCACGTAGATCTCGGCCGTCCGCAGGTAGATGTCGCGCGCCTGCTCCAGCGCCCCGCGCCGCGCATGGATCTCCGCCATCTTCAGCCAGGTACGCGTGTCGTTCGCGTCCTCCTGGACGACGCGCGCGAACTCTTCTAGCGCGCGCTCTTCCTGTCCCCGCTCAAGGAACTTCTGAGCGGCGGCGAGATGCTTGTCTTTCTTGATGAGCACCGGGGCGGCCCAAGTCTACATCCTCTCAACCAGGTGGGTATCCATCTTACCGGCGACATATTCGGCGTTCTTGGTCAGCCGCTTGAAGAAGTCGATGTTGGTCTTGATACCCTCGATGACAAATTCGTCCAGCGCCCGCCGTAGCCGCGCCAGGGCCGCCGGGCGGGTCTCGGCGTGGACGATCAGCTTTGCGAGCAGCGAATCGTAAAACGGCGGCACCACGTACTGGTTATAGATGTGCGAGTCGACCCGGACCCCCAGGCCCCCCGGCTTGTGGAGGCCCGTGATCCGCCCCGGCGAGGGCGCGAAGGTCACCGGATCCTCGGCGTTGACGCGGACCTCGATGGCGTGGCCGCGCGGGCGGATGTTGGCCCCGAGCTTCAGCGGCTCGCCCGCCGCCAGCCGCATCTGCTCGCGCACCAGGTCAATCCCGAACACCTCCTCGGTGACCGTGTGTTCGACCTGGATGCGGGTGTTCATCTCCATGAAATAGAAGTTCTTGTCCTCGTCGAGCAGGAACTCGTGCGTCCCGACGGTCTCGTACCCGATGCTCTCGGTCGCCTTGCGCGCGACGCCGAGCAGGCGTGAACGCCGCTCGTCGTCCAGCGCGACCGACGGGGCCTCCTCGACCAGCTTCTGGTGGCGCCGCTGGATCGAACATTCGCGCTCGCCCAGCGACACGGCGCGGCTGCCGTCGCCCAGCACCTGCACCTCGATGTGGCGCGGCCGCCCGATGTACCGCTCCAGGTAGACGTTCGGGTTGTTGAACCCCGCCTGCGCCTCGCTGCGCGCCGCCGACAGCTGCGCGCTGAGGCGCGCCTTGCTCTCGACGATCTTCATCCCGCGCCCGCCCCCGCCCGCCGACGCCTTGATGATGACCGGCAGCCCGATACGCTCGACCGCCTCCTCCGCCTGCTCGTCGGTCTCGATCACGCCCGTCCCCGGCAGCGTCGGCACCCCCGCCTTCTCCATCGCGGCGCGCGCCGAGACCTTGTCGCCCATCAGCCGCATCACCTCGGGCCGCGGTCCGATCCAGTGAAGGCCGCACTTCTTCACCACCTCGGCGAAGTAGGCGTTTTCGGCGAGGAAACCGTAGCCGGGGTGGACGGCGTCCGCGCGGGTCACCTCCGCGGCGCTGATGATCGCCGGCACTGACAGGTAACTCTGGCGCGCCGGCGGCGGGCCGATGCAGACCTTCTCGTCGGCGAAGCGGACGTGCAGGGAATCCGTGTCGGCCGTCGAGTGCACAGCGACGGTCTTGATGCCCATCTCCTTGCACGCGCGGATCACCCGCAGCGCAATCTCGCCGCGGTTCGCTATGAGAACCTTTTTGAACACTTACTTACTGAGGCGGAAGAGGTGCTGGCCGTATTCGACGTGCTCGCCGTTCTGAACCAGGATCTCCTCGATCCGGCCCTCGAACTCGGCCTCGATCTCGTTCATCAGCTTCATCGCCTCGACGATGCAGACGACCTGACCCTTGCGGACGGGCTGGCCGACGTCGACGAACATCGGCGCTTCCGGCGAGGGCGCCCGGTAGAAGGTCCCAACGAACGGCGAGCTGATGAAGTTTCCTTCCGCTTCGGGCGCGGAAGCGGCCGGCGCGGGCGTCAGCGCGATCGGGCGCGGGCCGGACATCGCGGGCGCCGCCTCGACGACACCGCCGCCGCCACGGCGCACGCGCACATGCCCACTGCCGTCGGCCTCGACCTCGGCCAGGTCGAACTCGGCGGCGATGCGGGCCAGCTCGCGGACGGATTCGAAGTCGATGCCGCCGCCGTTTGCGCCACGCCGCGCGGGCGGGGCCGGCACGGCCTTCAGCGAAGACTTGGGCTTCTGGTCCTTCTTGCTCATGGGCAAGCGGGTCCTTTCCTCACAGGCACACGGTCACAGGTCGGCGCGCAGCACGGGCGCCGTCATTCGCATCAGGTATCGGGCCTTGCCCACGCTGCCGTTCGGCAGGACCGCGCAGGCGAGGAAATACTCCTGGTTCAGCACGCGCACGACCAGCGTCAGCGATTCGGCGCGCAGCGTGAACTCCTCCAGCGGCCCCGCGTCCAGTGACTGCAGCGTGCGGCGCGCCTGCGCGATCAGGTGGGCGAACTCCATCGCCAGCGTCTGGATGTCGGGAAGGGCGCCGTCATAGCCGGCCTTCGCGAATGAATCCACGCTGATGCCGTCGAAGCCCATCAGCACGGCGGCGACACCACCGTCGAGCCTCTCCACCAATTTCTTGATGTTCTCCCGGAACGGACCGGACATCGTGACTGCCGCTTGTACCCGGAGGTGATCCGGGCGTCAAGCCTTGGGAGCGGTTTCAGGGTTTCGACGAACGAGGTGTGAGGTGATGTCGGCGGGCGCGATCTCGACGAGACGCGTGTCCCCGGGCGTCGGAACGAACACGAAACGGATGGTCGACCCCCGCCGCTTCTTGTCCACCGTCAGCCCCGCCTGCGCCTGCGCGTCGAAGCGGCGCTCGTAGTCGACCGGCAGGCCGAGGCGCGCGAGCAGGCGGCGGGCGCGATCGGCGAGCGCGGGCGCGCCGATGCCCAGCGCGGCGCCGAGATCCAGCGCGGCCACCATGCCGAGCGCGACCGCCTCCCCGTGCAGCAGGCCATAGCCGGACGCCGCCTCCAGGGCGTGCCCGACGGTGTGGCCGAAGTTCAGGATCGCGCGCCGGCCCGATTCGGTCTCGTCGGACGCGACCACGTCGGCCTTCACGCGCACGGCGCGGGCGATCACGTCCCGGTGCGCATCGACGGTCAGGTCGGGACCGCTCTCCTCCAGCAGGTCGAGCAGGCCCGCGTCGGCGATGAAGCCGCACTTGACCACCTCGGCGAGGCCGGCGATCCGCTCGCGCGCGGGCAGCGTCTCCAGGAAGCCGACGTCGGCGACGACCGCGCGCGGCTGATGGAACGCGCCCACCAGGTTCTTGCCCGCGCCGAGATCGACGCCCGTCTTGCCGCCCACCGACGCGTCGACCATCGCCAGCAGCGTGGTCGGCACGAGCGCGAACGGCACGCCCCGCAGGTAGATCGCGGCCACGAACCCGGCGTGATCCGTCGCGGCGCCGCCGCCGATGCCGACGACCGCGGCGCGCCGATCGTAGCCGCGGGCGGCCAGCCATTCGCACGACTTTTCGATCTCCGTCAGGTTCTTGCACGCCTCGCCGGCGCGCAGCTCCAGCCGCTCGACGTGTGGCAGCCGCGCGCCCAGCGCCGCGAGCAGGTCGCGCGCCCGCGCCGAACGCTCCGCGACCTGCGTGTCGATCAGCACCGCCACGCCGGTCGTCTTGGGATCCAGCGCCGCCGCCACCTTGTCGGCGATCGCCTCGGGCGAAAACGCGCCGATGCTGACGTCGTAGCTGCGGTCGCCGAGCTCCACGCGAACTTTCCCGAGCATCACTTCGCGCACCAGATTCGTTGGCTCTTCCCTTTCACTCAAGGCTCGGGATCTCCTCGACTCGGACGGTCATCAGCAACGAGGCCCCCAACACCCCGTTGATGACCTCCTCGGCGCTGCTGCCATTGGTGTCCACCCTGGCGTGGGCGCGTTCGTAAAACGAACGCCGCCCATCGAGCAACTCGCGCGCCGCCGCGACAGGATCCACCGCGGCGTCGAGCAATGGCCGGCCCGAGGCCTTGCCTGCGCGCTGGACCGCCTCCTCGGGCGACACCTCGAGCCAGAACACCCGGCCGGCGCCCAGCATCGCCTCGAGGTTCTCCTCCCGGCAGGGGGCGCCGCCACCGGTCGCGATCACCGTCTTCCGGCGTTGGGCCACCTCCCGCAAGGCCTCCGTCTCCCGCTTGCGGAACCCCGCCTCCCCCTCCGCCGCAAAGATGTCGGCGACGGTCCGCCCGGCCCCGTCCTCGACCAGCTTGTCCAGGTCGACGAACGCCCACTCCAGGCGCTCCGCCAGCAGCCGCCCGATCGTCGTCTTCCCCGAGGCCATGAAGCCGATCAGGAAGATCGGCGCGTCGTCGTCGGCGGGGGCCATGTCTGCCCGAATCCTACTCGAACGCGTGGGGAGCCGGCGAGCTTCGCTCGCCGCGTACCATCGCGGGGGGTATGGGGACCTCCCAGGTCCCCATTTGAAAGGGCATAGTTTTTTTGCCCCCTGCCCGGTTCGGGTTTTTACTGGTGATATGAGCGTCGAAGTTGACCGCGCCACGTTGCCGTGTGGCGTTTGCGGAGCCGCCGTCAGCGAGCTGCGCCGCGGGCGTTGCTGGGGTTGTTACACACGCTGGGCAGAGTCGCGGCCGGTTGGCCGCGGTGCCTCGTGCACCATCTGCCAGGAGAAGCGCCGCAACCAGCTGAAGCTGGTCGAGCTGAAAGGCCGCAGCCTGCCGTTCTGCCACGGCTGCGCCGCCCAGGTGCTGCGCATGGCCGAAATACCCGACTCTGTCGAGGAGATCCGGACCGCCCTGCGCCGCGACCGCCGCGACGTCGACCGGCGGGAGGGCGAGAAGGTCGACCAGCGCATCTTCCCGCGCGAGCGCCGCGTGGGCGAGCGCCGCGGCCCGTCCCGCGAGGGCTACGCCGACACCGACCCCAGCATGCGGCTGTCCGAGTTCGACGAGGTCGTCATCGAGCTCGCCGACACCGATCTCGAAGACGTCGAGCAGACCCAGGTCCGGGCCCGCCCCGCCACGGCCAAGCCCGCCGACGATTCGCTGTCAGCGAAAGGGTAGTTCGACCTTCCAGGTCTTGCCTTCCTGGACGGTGCGAATCGCCTGGCGGTCGCCGGCGGCCGAAAACACCTCCACATCGGCCTCCGTCCCATCGCGGCGCAGGAGGCGCGTGCCGGCCGGCTCCCACGCGGGCGGCAGCCAGCCGACGGTGACCAGGTCCTCGGGACGCAGCGTGCGCGTGGCCCCCGTGCGCTGCGCCGATGACAGCAGGCCGTCGATGCGCGCGCGCGTGCGCGGGCCGAAGCGCGCGTAGACGGCGGCCCGATCGCCGGCGCGCGACGCCGCGATCAGCGACTCGACCGCCGCCTCCGGATCCTCTCGGCCGCCGCAGCCCACGGTCGCCACCACCGCGCAGGCGAGCAGCGCAGCGCGCAGGCGCGTCATCCGCCCGCGCCCGTCAGGCCGAGCCGCACGCGCACGCGCGCCATCGTCTCGGCGGCGACCTTCCGCGCCTCGGCGGCGCCCCGCGCCAGGATCGCATCGACGCGGTCCGGGTCGGCGCGCAACGCATCACCGCGTGCGCGGATGCGCGCGAGATCCGCCTTCACACCCTCGAACAGCATCTTCTTGCAGTCGATACAGCCGATGCCCGCCGTCGTGCAGCCGACGTGGACCTCCTTCTGGCGCGCGTCGTCCGAGAAGAACTTGTGCAGCGTGTAGATGTTGCACTTCTCCGGCGTCCCCGGGTCGGTGCGCTTGACGCGCGCCGGATCGGTCGCCGCTGTGCGCAGCTTGTTCCAGATCGCGTCGTCGGCCTCGCTCAACGCGATCGTGTTGCCGAGGCTCTTCGACATCTTCGCTTGCCCGTCGAGCCCGAGAATCTTGGGCGTCGTCGAGAACAGCGGCTGCGGCTCCGCGAACGTGTCGCCGAAGCGCGCGTTGAACCGGCGCACGATCTCGCGCGCCAGCTCGAGGTGCTGCCGTTGATCTTCCCCGACCGGCACGCGCGTCGCGCCGTACAGCAGGATGTCGGCCGTCTGCAGCACCGGATACATGAAGATGCCCGCGTTGATGTTGTCGGGCTGATGCTCCGACTTGTCCTTGAACTGCGTCATCCGGCCAAGCTCGCCGAACGGCGCCACCGCCGACAGCACCCACGCCAGCTCGGTATGTTCGGGGACCGCCGACTGCACGAACAGGGTCGCGCGATCGGGATCGACACCGCACGCCAGCACGTCAATCGCCATCGCGCGCGCGCGCGCCGCCATCTGCGCGGGCTCGTACGGCTGCGTGATCGCGTGATAGTCGACGATGCAATAGAAGCAGCGGTACTGCCCCTGCAGCGCCACCCAGTTCCGGACGGCGCCCAGGTAGTTGCCGAGGTGCAGCTCGCCCGACGGCTGAATACCCGAGAACACCGTCTCCATCGCGAGCGTTGGTTTAGACGTCATGTCCCGAGACGTCAAGAAGGCGGTCCGCTCCTTGCTTTAAGAGTGCATTCAAGCGTACGCTGAACCGTCCTAACTCCAGGAGAGTGCCGATGAAACGCTACCATTGGTTGGCAGGTCCCGTTCTGATGCTCGCGCTGGCAGGCCTCGCGTCGGGCTGCCGCCACCGCGGGCACATAGTGGTTCACACCCCCGCCCCCGCACCCGTCGTGGTCGCCCCGGCCCCGGCCGTGACCGTCACGGCCAGCAGCGACTACGCCACAGTGTATCCAACCAGCTTCGCGCCTGAGCCGATCCCGGAGTACAGGCCGGCGCCTCCCGGATACGGCTACACGTGGGTGGACGGCTACTGGGACTGGACCGGCGCTGACTGGACCTGGAGCAGCGGCTACTGGGTCCCCGAGCGCGTTGGCTACGCCTACATCGGCCCCCGCTACGTCTACGTCGACGGGCGCCCGGTCTACTACCGCGGCTACTGGCAGGGCAACAACGGCTACCGCGAGTACGGCTACGGCGGCTACAGGGGCGCTCCCCCGGCCGCCTGGCGTGGTACGCCCCAAGCCGCGCCACACGTCTGGCGCTCGCAGCCGGCGCACACGACCTGGCGTGGGACGCCAGCGACGGGCGCTCCTGCCCCCGCCGGCACCTGGCGGGGCGGCGCGACCACGCCCGCTCCAGCCCCGGTCGGGGCGGTGCGCGGCTCACCTCCTCCCGCTGGGGGAGGCTTCCGGGGCACGCCTGCGGGCGCGGCGCCCGGTCCGGCGACGGCGCCGCCTCCCGCCGGTGGTGGCTTCCGGGGCAGCCCCGCGGCGCCTGCGCCCGCTCCCGCGACGACGTCCGCCGGCTGGCGCGGCCCCGCGCCTGGTGCCGGCCCCGCCCCTGCTCCTGCGCCCACGACGGCCCCGCCGCCGGTTGGGTCGCAGCCAGCGCCCGGAGCGGCCCCCGGCTGGGGCAGACCGGCAGGCGGCAACCCGCCGCCGGGTCACGGTGGTACGCCGCCAGGCCATGGTGGTCTGCCGCCCGGGCAATCGGCCGGTGGCACGCCCCCCGGACGCGTTCCTCCCACGGGCCCGCCGCCTGGACAGGCGGGCACCCCGCCCGGCCATACGCCTGCCCCGGCCGGTCCGGCCATGGGCGGCGGTAACGCCTACCGTCCCCCGGGCCCCGGCCCGGGTGGTCCCGGTCCCGCCATGGGCGGCGGTCGTCCTGCGGCAGCGCCCGGCCCCGCCATGGGCGGCGGCAACGCCTACGGGGGCCGGCCTGCGCCAGCGCCCGGCCCTTCGATGGGCGGCGGCAGCAGCTACCGTCCCGCGCCGAGCACCGCCTCTCCGGGGGGCGGCCGTCCGGCCCCGGCGCCGGTGCGCTCGGCTCCGGCTGCTCCCGCCCCCGGGCGTGGCAACCGCGGCGCCCGATAGCACGCCTCCACTCGAGAACGGAACGGGGCGCTCGATCGAGCGCCCCGTTTCATTTTCAGAGGATGTACTGGGAGAGGTCCTCGTCCTTGAGGATCCCTTCGAGTCGCTCGCGGACATAGGCGGCGGTGATCGGAATCGTCGTCTGCCCGAGCTCGGGCGCCTCGAACGCCAGGTCGTCCAGCACCCGCTCCATGATCGTGTGCAGCCGCCGCGCGCCGATGTTCTCCATGCGCGCGTTGACCAGCGTCGCGATGCGGGCGATCTCGGCGACCGCGTCCGCGCGGATGTCCAGCGTCACCTTCTCGGTCGCAAGCAGCGCCGTGTACTGCTTGGTCAGCGCGTTCTCGGGCTCGGTCAGGATGCGGACGAAGTCCTGATCGGACAGCGATTCGAGCTCGACGCGGATCGGGAACCGCCCCTGCAGCTCCGGGATCAGGTCCTTCGGCTTCGCCACATGGAACGCGCCGGCGGCGACGAACAACACGTGATCGGTCTTGAGCGGGCCGTATTTCGTCGACACCGTCGACCCCTCGACGATCGGCAGCAGGTCGCGCTGCACCCCCTCGCGCGAGACGTCCGGGCCGTGGCCGCCTGATTCGCGCCCTGCGACCTTGTCGATCTCGTCGATGAAGATGATGCCGGCCTGCTCGGCCCGCCGGATCGCGTCCTTCTGCAGCCGCTCGAGGTCGATCAGCTTGTTCGCCTCCTCGTCGGTCAGCACCTCCATCGCCTCGGGCACCGACAGCCGGCGGCGCTTCGTGCGCCGCGACCCCTGCGGCAACATGTCGCGCAGGTTCAGCACCATCTCTTCCATCCCGGTGCCGGAGAACACGTCGACAAACGACGGCGGCGCGTCGGCCGTGTCGATCTCCACCATCTTCTCGTCGAGCTTCCCGTCGCGCAGCAGCCGGCGCAGGTTCTCGCGCGTGGCGTTGTCTGCAGGCGGCTCGGGGAGCGGCGTCGCCGGCGGCAACGAGCTGGTCATGTTGGCGGGGCCGGTCGGGCGCGGGCGGGGCGCAGACGGCAACAGCACGTCCAGCAGCCGTTCCTCGGCGTTCTCTCGCGCGCGCGGGCGCAGCCGCTCGCGCTCCTCCTCGCGCAGCATCGACACCGCGGTCTCGGCCAGATCGCGGACCATCGAATCGACGTCGCGCCCGACGTAGCCGACCTCGGTGAACTTCGACGCCTCCACCTTGATGAAGGGCGCGCCCGCGAGCCGCGCCAGGCGGCGCGCGATCTCCGTCTTACCCACGCCCGTGGGGCCGATCAGCATGATGTTCTTGGGAGCGATCTCGTCGCGCATCGGCGGCGGGACCTGTTGCCGGCGCCAGCGGTTGCGCAGCGCGACCGCGACCGCGCGCTTGGCCGCCTTCTGGCCGACGATGTAGCGATCCAGCTCCTCGACGATCGCGCGCGGGGTCAGATCCTGCGCGCGACGCCCCGCCCCTGACGGCGGCGCGGTCACGCGCCTAGCTCCTCGAACACGAGCACGCCGTTCGTGTAGATGCAGATCTCGCCGGCGATCGCCAGCGAACGCTCGGCGATCTCGCGCGCCGGCAGCTTCGTCGCGCCCAGCAGCGCGCGCGCCGCCGCGAACGCGTACGGCCCACCCGAACCGATCGCCGCGGCGTCGACGTCCGGCTCGATGACGTCGCCGGTCCCCGACAGCAGCAACGTCTTCTCGCGGTCGGCGACCAGCAGCAGCGCCTCGAGCCGGCGGAGCACGCGATCGGTGCGCCAGTCCTTCGCCAGCTCGACCGCCGCGCGCGCGAGGTTGCCGCCGTATTCCTTGAGACGCGCCTCGAACTTCTCGAACAGCGTGATGCCGTCGGCGGCGCTGCCCGCGAAGCCGGCCAGGATCTTGCCGTCGCCGAGGCGCCGGATCTTGCGCGCCGATGCCTTGACGATGGTGTTGCCCATCGTCACCTGACCGTCGCCGCCGATCACGACGTGCCCCTCGCGGCGGACGGCCAGCACCGTCGTCGATCGAATCTTCTCCCTCATGACGCCTTTGCCCGGGGATGCGCCTTGTCGTAGACGGCCATCAGGTGGTCGATGTCGACGTGCGCGTAGCGCTGGGTGGTGCGCAGGCTGGCGTGGCCGAGCATCTCCTGGATCGCGCGCAGATCCGCCCCTTCGCCCAGCAGGTGCGTCGCGAAGCTGTGTCGCAGCGCGTGCGGCGACACGCGCGGCGTCCCGGTGACCTGTTCCCGGCGCTCGAGCAACCGGCGCACGGCGCGTGGGTGCACCCGCAGGCCGCGCCGCGTGACGAACAGGGCGGCGCCGGCCAGTCGCTCAGCGCCGGAGGCGCGGTCTGCGACTGTCGTTTCTTCAGGCGTACCTCCTGCCGCCTTGCTCGTGCGGGTTGCCGCGAGCCGGGCCGTCCGCTGCGCGGCCCAGGCGTCGAGCGCGGCCCGCGCCTTGCCGCCGATCGGGACAATTCGATCCTTGCGTCCCTTGCCCTGGCGGACGCGAACGTAGGCGCGCGCGCCATCGACCTCGATGTCGTCGACGTCGAGGCCACACGCCTCGGAGACGCGCAGGCCGGCGCCGTAGATCACCTCGAACAGCGCGCTCTCGAGCGCGACCTGATCGGGGCCGGCGTCGGGGCGTGGCGGCTTGCTGTCGAGCAGGCGGCCCACGTCCTCCTTGCCCAGGAACATCGGTAGGCGCTTCGAGCGTTTCGGCGCGCGCAGGGCGGCGACCGGGCTGCTGCGCACCAGCCGGCGCCGCACCGCCAGGCGAAAGAACGCGCGCAACGAGGACAGCTTGCGTCCGATGGTCACGGCGTCGTTGGCTCCATGAAGCGACGCAAGGTAGGAGCGGCAGACGGCCACGTCAAGCTCGTCGAGGGTCGGGGCGTGCCCGAGCGCCGCCGTGGCGTGGGCGCGAAGCTCGTCGAGGTCGTGAAGGTACGCGCGCAGCGTGTGGGCCGACGCCCGTTTCTCCGCCGTCAGGTACTGGCGGAACGCCGCGAGCGCTTGGTCCATGGGCCGGCGATCGTAGCGCAGCGCCGGGCGCCGCGCGAATCTGCGGCAGGCTGCTATCCTCGCCGCCGTGTCCACGGCCGCAGGGATCAGCGACGCCGCCGCCCCGAAACCAGGGGTTGCCCCCGTCTGCCCGCTCTATGGAACCTGCGGCGGCTGCCAGTACCAGCATCTCGGCTACGACGACCAGCTGGCGCTCAAGACCGACGAGATCCGCCGCCTGTTCGCGGCGCTGCCGACGCAGGTGGCAGCCTGCGTCCCCTGCCCCGCGCCCTATGGCTATCGATCCAAGCTGACGCCTCACTTCCCCCGCCCGCGCGCCGATCGCGAGCCCGCGATCGGCTTCCTGCACGCCGGCCGCCGCGTGACGCTCGACGTCCCGGCCTGCCCGATCGCGACGCCGGCCGTGAACGCGCGCCTCGCCGAGCTGCGGGCGGACGTTCTGGCGCGGTGGTCGGGCTACCGGCGCGGGGCGACGCTGCTCGTGCGCGAGGCGTCGTCGGGCGTGACCGTCGACCCGCGCGACGTGGTGACCGAACAGGTCGGCGATCTCAGCTTGCGGTTCCTGGCCGGTGACTTCTTCCAGAACAACCCATTCCTGCTCCCGCGCCTGGTCGCCCACGTCGCGCGCGAGGCGCAGACCGGCAGCGCGCGCTTCCTCGTCGACGCCTACTGCGGCAGCGGCCTGCTGGGGCTGGCGGCGGCGCCGCATTTCGAGCGCGTCTTCGGGGTCGAGGTCAGCGCCAGCGCCGTGAGCTGGGCGCGCGACAATGCCGCCCGCAACGCGCGCGCGAACTGCGAATACCTGGCCGCAGACGCCAGCGCCGTGTTCGCGGCGATCCCGTTCGCGGGCGCCGACGCCACGGTGATCGTCGATCCCCCGCGCAAGGGCTGCGGTGACGCGTTCCTCGCGCAGCTCGCCGCGTTCGCGCCGCGCACGATCGTCTACGTGTCGTGCAACCCGGAGACGCAGGCGCGCGACATCGCCGTGCTGGCCGCGGCCGGCTACACCTGCCTGCGCGTGCAGCCGTTCGACATGTTCCCGCAGACCAGACACGTCGAGGCGGTCGCGACGCTGACGCGCGCGGACCCCTCTCCCTAACCCTCTCCCCGCTCCGCGGGGCGAGGGGACCGGAGCGGACCCCTCTCCCTAACCCTCTCCCCGCTCCGCGGGGCGAGGGGACCGGAGCGGACCCCTCTCCCT
>Ga0111539_10006630_pt1 | contig 14911 bp, 9 predicted proteins | sample RhiMethybrSRZTD1_FD_79667 | JGI IMG/M metagenome (GOLD analysis project Ga0111539, IMG submission 79667) | Populus rhizosphere microbial communities from Tennessee, USA - Rhizosphere MetaG P. TD hybrid SRZTD1 (version 2) (version 2) | ecosystem: Host-associated > Plants > Roots > Rhizosphere >... | reverse complement strand
GCCAGCCACCGTTGCCGGTGAGTCGACACTGTTCTGTGCCGGTTACATCCGCTATCAAAAACTGTCGCACATGCCCGAAATCGTGGGCGCTCAGGAGGAGCAGGAACAGCGCACGTACGCCGATGGCGACATTGTTTATCTGAACGCGGGATCACAACAGGGTATTAAGGAAGGACAGACCTTCCAAATTATCCGACCGCGAGGCATGGTTAAAGGCGTTCACAGGGAGAAAAAGGGATTTTTGGGCATATACGTGCAGGAAATCGGCCAGTTGCAGGTGTTCAAAGTTCGTGAAAACACCTCCGTGGCTAAAATCGCCTTCAGTTGTGACATAGCGCTGCTTGGCGATCTTCTCGCGCCAATCCCTGACCGCGAATCGCCGCAAGCGCGCGTTGGGGAGTTGGATCGTTACGGCGACCCAACCGGCAAGCAAACCGGCCGTTTGATGATGGCAAAGGACAACCGCGAGATGGTGACCCGCAATGACGTCGTTTATATCGATCTCGGAGGCGAGGACCAGATAAAACGGGGCGACTACCTTACGATCTATCGCCCGATGGGTACTGGAAACCTCACGCGCGTTGATAACGAGGAGCTGGCCCGCAATCGTGCCACGGGATTTCAGGGTGATCGTTTTCGCGGTGGCGGCTTTTCAAGTATGGGATCGCGCGCGAAAGACTCCACCGCATTCATAAACTCGGAAGGGCGCTATCGTCACCGGCCGATAACTTCGAAGGAAGTCAAAGATCATCGACCGCTGATGCCACGTAAGATTGTGGGTGAATTGGTTGTGATTGACGTTCAGACGAGAACCGCCACCGCCATCATTACGCGCGTGACCGGTGAAGTGCACACGGGTGATTGGGTCGAAATTCAGTAAGACGTTTTAGCTGCGGATTCACGCACCTCATTTCTATCCGCGTTGACCTGCGTGAATCTGCGGTAAAACGAAGTGAAGTATCCGTACATCGAAGTGCATGCCGAGATCACGACGAGCCACAGCAGTGCCCTGCCCGCGGTGTAAATCAGCACTTGCCAGTCGTTGCCGGTAGTTGGACCATCACCAATCAGGTGTTGCCAGGCCGTGCGCAGCTCCGGGACAGACCAGAACTCGATCGCTGGAAACGGTTTGCCGAAGTTTGCGACCGGAGGTTTTCCCGCGACACTCGATGCGATGAGGAGCGCCACCGTAATCACTTGGGCCAGCATCTTGAACTTCCCCATCTTCGATGCTGAGATAACGATTCCATCAACAGCCGCAATCGAGCGCAAACCTGTCACTGCAAACTCCCGACCGATAATGATCACCACTGCCCACGCGGGCGCAAGCTGGTTCTCGACGAGCGAGATCAGCGCCGCGGAGATGAGCAGTTTATCGGCAATGGGATCGAGTAGTTGACCCAGTCTCGTGACCTGACCGCGACTGCGCGCGATGTGACCATCGAAATAATCTGTCAGCGCTGCTCCCAAGAACATAACTACACCCAACACGTGTCTCGGAACGCCTAACCAGTCTTCGGAAAACGGCGTCAGGAGCACAACCACGAGCACCGGCACAATGAAAATCCGCAGTAGAGTTAACGAATTGGGCAGGTTCACACCGCTACTCTACTGAGATTTAAGAGACTGTCAAACATTAGACAGGATTTACCGGATTTTTCAGGATTGACAGGATTCATCTTGTAAATCTTGAAACATCTTCTAAATCCTGTGGAACTTTCTCTCACGCTCATGTGAATACCCAACATGAGCAAACTTCTCCTAATCCTAACCCTTATTCTATCCAGCGCGGCGACGGCTTTGGCCGACGACGCGCGCGCCCAGGAAATTCTCAAACAAGCCCGCCAGGCAATCGGTGGCGAAGAACAGTTACAAAAGATCCAATCACTGCAGATCAACGGTCAATATCGTCGCGTATTCGGTGAACGCCAGATGGGCGGCGATCGCGAGATCAGCATCCTTCTTCCGAACAAATACCTCGTCGAAGATGCCATGAACGCCGGCGGGATGAGTACCGCAATGATCAATACGCGCGGGCTGAACGGCGATAAAGCATGGAGTGGAAACAGCGGCGGCGGTGGCGGAATGATTTTCCGCATCGGCGGCGGGCCAGGTGGCCCAGGCGGACAGCCACCGTCTCCGGAACAGATGGAGGCGATGCAACGAAGGATCTACAACGCCGAGTTTTCACGTTATCTGCTCGCGATGATCTTAAAGCCTCCACCATTGCTCGCAGTTGAATACAAGTATGCAGGCGAGTCAGACGTGGAAGACGCGAAAGCGGACGTGATCGATGTTAGTGGTCCTGACAACTTCTCGGTTCGTGTTTTCTTCGATCAGAAGAGTCACCTGCCTTTGCTGCTCAGCTATCGTGGACCCAAACCGCGTGTCATGACCATGACGCGTCAGGCCGGCAGCCCTGCCAAACCCGAAGATATCAAGAAGGCCCAGGAAGAAGCGGAGAAGAAAATGCACGCCGAAGCTCCGCCCGTCCCGGAAGAAGTCGATTTCTACATTCGTCTGACCGACCACAAAAAAGTCGGCGGCATCAAGCTGCCACACAAGCTGACGTTTCTAACTGAAAGCGAGGTTTCGGAAGAGTTCGAGATCTCGAAGTATCAGTTGAATCCGCAGTTCAAGGCGGATCATTTCGACAAACACTGAACTTAGCCACAAAAAGGCACAAAAGGCAGATAAAAAGATGCGATTTGAGTCTCTCCATTCTCGGGCGATTAGTGTGTTTATTGCTCTCCTTTTGGTGGTTGGTCCGTGTTTGGGCCAAAGCAGTGCGAGTCTTGACGTGGTCGTCAAAGATCCGACGGGCGCTTTGATAAACAAGGCGCAGGTGCAGTTGATTCGAAACGGGAAGGCTCAGTCTCTCAGTTCGACAAACCAGCGCGGCGAGGCACGATTTAATAAGGTGACCACCGGACGTTACCAGATTCACATCGAAGCACCCGGATTCAAGCCTCAGGATATTGAGGATATTGAGATCGGCACGGGTCCGCACCGTAGAGAAGTGACCCTCGAGATCGACGTGATCAAGGTTGATGTCGATGTCGACGAAGAAGCCCAGGTTAAGAACACAAACCCGAACGGTCCGGCGTTTTCAAATGTCCTGACCGAGGAACAGATCGCGCAACTACCTGACGATCCGGAAGAGTTTGAGAATGCCATCAACCAGCTTGCGGGTCCGGGAGCACAGATTCGCGTGAATGGATTTAAGGGCGGCAAGCTTCCGCCGAAATCGCAGATTCGCGAGATCCGCTTCCGCATGAATCCGTATGCGCCTGAAAACCACGATGCGGGGTTCGGCCTCGTGGACATTACGACTAAACCGGGTATCAATGCCTGGCACGGTTCCTTCAATTTTGGATTTAGAGACGAGTCGCTCAACGGTCGACAGGTGTTTGCGCCTTTTCGTGGCCCCGAACAGCAACGGCGGTTCGGTCTTTCACTCGATGGTCCAATCTGGAAAAATCACACGTCACTGTTTCTGAATGCAGAAGGCTCCTTGTTCTTCGATGCGCGTCCGATCTTTGCAACGGTGCCGGGCGGAACTGTCTCGGATCTCGCTTATCGTCCCTCAAGACGCCTAAACCTCGACGCGCGTCTCGAACACGCGCTGACCAAAACGCACACCTCGCGTTTTCAGTTTCAACGCAACGCGGGATTGCAGAACAATCTCGGCGTCGGTGATTTCGATCTGCCGGCGCGTGGCTATTCACAGGAGCAGACCGAATACATCGCGCGGCTCGGCGATTCGGGCGTCTTCGGAAAGAAGTTTTTCAACGAAGCACGCTTGCAGGCGCGCTGGATTACAACTGAGGCACGCTCGGTAACTCTGGGACGAACGACTCTGGTTCCCGGCTCTTTCAACGACGGCAGCGCACAGAGAAGCGGTGGTCGCAGGTCGCTCGATTTCGAACTGGCTGACAATGTCGACTACGCGGTTGAAAAGCATGGACTTCGTTTCGGCGCTCAACTCGAAGCGGGCGGCTATCGCAGTAACGAGAGAACGAACCCATTCGGCACGTTTCAATTCGCAGACCTGGCTGCTTACGAAGCCGGTCTCCCAACGCAGTACACGCAACGCATCGGCGATCCGACGGTGAAATATCGGCAATATCAATATGGCATCTACGCGCAGGACGATTTCCGCGTGCGGAAAAACCTGACGCTCAGTTACGGCGCGCGTTATGAAGCCCAGACTCACGTGCCCGGTAAATTCAATGTCGCTCCACGTTTCGGTTTTGTCTGGTCACCGTTGAAGAGTGGAGCCGTTACGATTCGAGGTGGTTCGGGCATCTTCTACGACTGGTTCGCAGCACAGACTTACGAACAAATATTGCGTGTCGACGGTCAGCGGCAAAGAGATCTCGTCATCGCCAACCCGGGTTATCCGAATCCTTTCATCGGCGGTTTGCAGACACTACCCCCTCCGAGTCGAATCCAGTCCGATCCCGAATTGCAGATTCCATACATTATTCAAAACTCAATCGGTGTGGAGACAAACCCGTTCAAGCTGTTTCGTTTGACGACCAATTACCAGTATCAACGCGGCGTTCACCTGCTGCACGGCCGCAACCTGAACGCTCCTGTCGCGGGACTTGGCCGGCCAGATCCGGCGGTGGGTAACATCACAAACATCGAATCGTCTGCTTACCAATCGAGCCACCGGTTGATGGTCGGCATCGGGCCGGCAAAGTTCGTGCAGGGTCTCTTCTGGAACATCAATTACCTGCTGATGAAAAACACGAACGAGGCTGACAGCCCGTTCAGTTTGCCGTCGAATAACTTCAACTTGCAGGCGGATCGCGGTCCATCAGCGACCGATTTTCGTCACTTGATTTCCGGATTTGTGAGCAAACGATTACCGAGAGGGTTTGGTATTTCGACAATCTTTCAAGCCACCTCAGCGTTGCCTTACAACATTACGACGGGATTCGATAACAACGGCGACACAGTCATTAACGACCGGCCGCTCGGCGTCGGTCGCAACAGTGCCCGTGGAGCTTCACGATGGGAAATCGGTTCGCGTTTGAGTTGGGGCAAGGACTTCGGCCCGGAACAGCAACAGACTGGTGGACCGCAAGTGCGGATGGTTCGAATCGGCGGCGGCGATGGTGCTGCGCCTCCATCAATCGGAATGGGCGCCACGAAGAAATATCGTCTTGAATTCTACGCTCAGGCCTTCAATCTTCTGAATCACGCAAATCTGGGCGCTTTTTCGGGTGTTCAAACGTCTCCCTTCTTCGGTCAGGCCACCTCGGCCCAGTCCCCCCGTCGTATGGAATTAGGAATGCGGTTCAACTTTTAATCCACAGATTACGCCGATTATCTGTGTAATCTGTGGACGGCTTGCCGCGCGAAAATCCGTCGGCTACAATGACGGGTTTTCGCTATGGCCATTGATCGCATCAGTGTTAGGGGCGCACGCCAACACAACCTTAAGAACATCAATGTCGACATCCCTCGCGATCGCTTCACTGTAATCACTGGTCTGTCCGGTTCCGGCAAATCTTCCCTCGCTTTTGACACTATCTACGCCGAAGGTCAGCGCCGCTACGTCGAATCGCTTTCGGCATACGCCCGGCAGTTTCTGGATCAACTGGAAAAACCGGATGTCGACTCAGTTGACGGCCTGTCGCCCGCCATCTCAATCGAACAGAAGACAGTCTCGCGCAGTCCCCGCTCAACCGTCGGGACAGTGACTGAGATCTACGACTACATGCGTCTGCTGTTCTCGTCGATTGGCATCCCGCATTGCCATATTTGCGGCGCCGCGATCACACGACAGAGCGTGGATCAGATCGTGCAGAACGTGCTCGCGCTGCCGGAAGGCGAACGCGTGATGGTGCTCGCGCCGATCGTTCGGGGTCGCAAAGGTGAATTTAAGAAAGAGCTGGAAAAGCTCGCGAAGGAAGGCTTTTTGCGCGCGCGCGTTGACGGCGAGTTGCTGTCGTTGGACGAAGAGATTCGTCTCGACAAGCGAAGGAATCACACTATCGAAGCAGTTGTTGACCGTCTGCTGATTAAGAATGGTATTCGCGAGCGATTGACCGACTCGATTCGTACCGCGCTGAAGCTTACAGGCGGGGCCGTGCTCATCTCGATCGTCGACGGCGAAGAAAAGCTTTATTCCGAGCGGATGGCGTGCGTTAACTGCGGCATAAATGTTCCGCCACTCGAGCCGCGGTCGTTCTCTTTCAACTCCGCTTACGGCGCGTGCAAGCGCTGCCATGGTTTGGGAACCGTGATGGAGATCGACTCGCTGAAGTTGATTCCCGAGGCATGGCAAACACCCGAGAGACTCGGTTTTATGGGGACCGCGGATAAGCAGGGCTCCGCATATCTCCGCAGCGCTCTGCTCGCAGTCTGCAAACATTTGCAAGCGGATCCGAAGACGCCGTTTTCCGATTTGTCGAAGGAAGTGCGCGAAGGGTTTCTGAACGGGATCAGTGGAAAGATTACCTTCGACCAGGGACTTTATAGTTATCAGAACGAGTGGAAAGGGGCACTTAACTGGCTGCAGGATCGTCTCAGCGAAGCACCGTCCGAAAAGATCAAAATCGCACTCGAGGAATTGGTTTCACCGTCAGTCTGCAGCGAATGCAACGGGCGGCGCCTGCGATCCGACTCGTTGTCCGTGCAAGTTGGCGGACGTGGCATCGCAGAATACACGTCGCTGCCGATTGAGGATGCGGTCGCTGCGTTCGAACAGATTCAGCTCAATGCCCGTGAAGATCAGATTGCCGGTTCCATTTTAAGAGAGATCAGGAGCCGGCTGAGCTTTTTGAAAACTGTCGGTCTCGGATATCTGACGCTCGACCGGTCGTCGTCGACACTTTCCGGGGGCGAAGGTCAACGCATCCGGCTCGCAACTCAGATCGGATCACAGTTGCGTGGCGTTCTCTATGTGCTGGACGAACCCTCGATTGGTCTTCACCCGCGAGACAATCAGAAGCTTCTTGAGACGTTGTCGACTCTTCGCGATCTCGGGAACACCGTGCTTGTAGTCGAACATGACGAGGAGACCATCAGACGCGCTGATTACGTCGTTGACCTTGGTCCAGGCGCGGGCGCGCACGGCGGAAAGGTTGTTGCCTTCGGAACCGCGACTGATGTGGCTGACAATCCCGAGTCGATCACTGGACTTTACATTCGTGGCGCAAGAAAGATCGAAGTACCTACAGAGCGCAGGGCGCCAAATGGAAAGTACCTGACGATCACGGGCGCTTATGCAAATAATCTAAAGGAGATCGACGTCTCGTTTCCCCTCGGTTTGTTAACTGTCGTGACCGGCGTCTCAGGCTCCGGCAAATCCACGCTCGTCGAAGACATTCTTTATTACGCACTCGCTCAGCATCTGTATGGTTCGCTAACCGAGCCTGGACCATACAAGGCTATCGAAGGACTCGAGCACGTCGATAAGGTGATCGAGATCGATCAGTCGCCAATTGGTCGAACGCCGAGATCCAATCCCGCAACTTATACCGGTTTATTCACTCCCTTGCGCGAGCTCTACGCGATGTTGCCGGAGTCTCGTGAACGTGGTTACAAACCCGGTCGGTTTTCTTTCAACGTAAAGGGCGGGCGCTGTGAAGCGTGTGAAGGCGATGGCATGAAACGCATCGAGATGAACTTTCTTCCCGATGTGTACGTCCTGTGTGATGTGTGTCGTGGTGCGCGCTACAACCGCGAAACTCTCGCGGTGAAGTATAAAGGCAAGTCGATCGCCGATCTGCTCGACACAACCGTCGAGGAAGCGTTGCCGCTGCTGGAAAACATTCCTCAGATCAATCAAAAGCTACAGACATTGCTGGATGTCGGTCTCGGCTACATCAAGCTGGGCCAGTCAGCAACGACACTTTCCGGCGGCGAAGCACAGCGCATCAAGCTCGCTAAAGAACTGTCAAAGCGTGCGACCGGCAGGACGATCTACATCCTCGACGAACCAACCACAGGACTGCACTTCGCGGACGTCCACAAACTGCTCGACGTCCTGCAGCGCCTCGTTTCGCTCGGGAACACGGTGCTCGTAATCGAACACAACCTCGACGTGATCAAATCCGCCGACTACATCATCGATCTCGGCCCGGAGGGCGGGGAACACGGCGGTCGCGTCGTCGCCGCCGGCACTCCCGAAGAAGTCGCCCGCTCCCGCCGCTCCCACACCGGCCACGTCCTCCGCCCGCTGCTCAACGGAGGTTTGCCCAGGAACGGTAATGGACAATCCAAGCCGCCCCCAGGACAATGATATACTGTTGCCGTCATGAATAATTTATTCGAGAAGTTTCGGCTCGATAAAAGCGCGTTTAGAGTTTTCTCATCGTTCGAAGAAGCGGAAGCTGCTGATCGTGCATATTGGCAGGCGCGCACTCCGAAGGAAAGGCTACTAGCTGTTGAATTTCAGCGCCAGAGCGCCTATGGATACAACCCTGCTACCGCCCGATTTCAGAGAGTTTTTGAGGTTGCTCAACTCAAACAACGCTGAGTATTTGATTATTGGTGGCTATGCAGTTGGATACCATGGCTATCCTCGTCCCACCGGAGATTTGGATATATGGATCTCGAATACACCGGATAACGCCGAGCGTGTTCTTCGAACCCTTGAAGAGTTTGGATTCGCCTGCCCTATCGCCCTCCTGCTCCAGGATAATCAGGTATTTCGGATGGGCATGGCCCCACTTCGGATTGAAGTACTGACAACCATTGATGGAGTGAGGTTCCCGGACTGCTACGCAGAAAGAGTTCAAGATGAAATCGATGGTATTCAAGTTAGCGTGATAAGTTTGGCGCGGCTTAAAGAAAACAAGAACGCCACTGGCAGATTAAAGGACGCGGCCGATCTAGACCATCTCCGCCCATAATTCTAAGAGCCCACATTGCCATCTATCTACGACGACCATCTGAAACCGCTCGAGCTTGATAAGGTGAAAACCTATCCGCTTGCGTCGCGTACAAGCAAAGTCAATCTCCAGGATTTTGCGAAACCAATTACTGCTGATGCGTCACTGAGTGACTTTCTCGCGAGCCTGCCGAATGTACTGGCGGGAAAAGCTATTCGAGAGATCGCGGAACGTGTTCGTCGTGCGCGTGAATTAAAAAAGCCAATTATCTGGGGTATTGGTGGTCACGTGATCAAGACGGGCCTCGCGCCCGTCATCATTGATCTGATGAAGTATGGCTACGTCTCGGCGATCGCGGCAAATGGATCGGTACTGGTCCATGATTCGGAGATCGCGATGGTTGGCTCGACGTCAGAAGACGTCGACGCCACGTTATCCGAAGGCGCTTTCGGTGGCGCCGAAGAAACCGCACAGTTACTCAACACTGCCGCACGTGACGGCGCAAAGGATCAGATCGGACTCGGCGAAGCAGTCGGACGCGCGCTCGTCACACGCGATCCAAAACATCGCGACTATTCACTGCTGTGTGCCGCATACGATTCGAAAATTCCGTTCACCGTTCACGTCACGATCGGTGGCGACATCGCACACTTCCATCCCAGCTTCGACGGCGCAGCGCTGGGCGCTACCACACACACCGACTTTCGTTGTCTCGCGGAGTTAGTGCGAAGAATGGATGGCGGCGGTGTTTACCTGAATATCGGTTCGGCCGTTACTCTTCCCGAAGTTTTTCTGAAATGTGTGACCCTCGTCCGCAACCTGGGCCATAGTCTCTCAGACATCACGACAGCGAACTTCGACTTCATTCAATCCTATCGACCGCTGACGAATGTAGTGCGTCGTCCGACAGAGAACGGCGCCGGCCGAGGCTACTCGATCACGGGTCATCACGAGCTAACGATTCCGCTCCTGGCCGCCTTCATCAATTCCGAAAACAAAAATAGCAGCCCCTCCTCTTGACCAAATTCCTCACTCTGAATTATTCTGACCACTCTGAAATTGAAAACGGATTTCAATTTCTGCGCTCTACCAAATAAGCGAGCGATTGCCGACAAGGTTGAAAGGGCCGACATGCTTTCCATCTCTCATCGTATCTTCTTGTTGCTTCTATGTTCCGCCGTCTTCATTACCCCCGCCTTTGCGCAGCCGGGGATTACGCGGAAGATTCTTTTGCGTGGCAAGGTGGTCGACGCAAACCGGGCTGCCATCCCCGGGGCAGATGTCTGGACCTCCGGTAGTGGCCTCCCCTCTGCCTCGGCATCGACGGACCGGAACGGCGAGTTCTCTCTCATGGTCCAACCAGGCGAGTATCAGGTGCGTGTAGCCGCAGAAGGTTTTTCCGAAGCTACGGAAACAGTAGATGCCGCTAACCCTACTGCGTCTCAGTCCATCGAGATTATTCTTGAAGTGGCGCCATCGAGCGCGAGCGTCACTATCACAGACAGCTACGGCGTTAGTTCGGTTAATACTGCCACCAAGACGTTGACGCCCCTTCGTGATATTCCGCAATCGATCTCGGTAGTAACTAAAGAACAGATTCGCGATCAGGCGATGTCGAGCGTCACTGATGTTGTGACTTACGTTCCGGGCATCACATCACACCAGGGCGAGAACAATCGCGATCAGGTTGTCATCCGCGGAAACAGCACCAGTGCCGATTTCTTTCTAAACGGCGTGCGCGACGACGTGCAGTACTACCGCGACCTGTATAACGTCGAGCGTGTCGAAGCCCTGAAAGGTCCAAACTCGATGTTGTTTGGTCGTGGCGGTGGTGGTGGCGTTATCAATCGCGTGAGTAAAGAAGCGGGCTTCACAGGCTTGCGCGAGATCACGCTTCAAGGGGGTTCGTTCGGAAATAAACGCGCCTCGGCCGATTTCGATCAGCCATTAGGCAGCAGAGTTGCGCTGCGACTCAACGGCGTTTATGAAAACTCAGGCAGCTTTCGAGACCATGTGGATCTCGAACGTTACGGGGTCAATCCAACTGCGACATTCATCGTTGGTCCGAAGACTGCCGTCAAACTCTCCTATGAATATTTCAGTGATTACCGGACCGCCGATCGCGGGATTCCATCATTTCAGGGACGCCCGGTGGATGTTCCCATCGAAACGTTCTTTGGTAATCCGAACAATGCATGGGCCGAAGCCGGCGTAAATCTCGTCTCGTCGGTTGTCGAACATCAGGCCGGACGTTTCAACATCCGCAATCGCACGATGTTTGGTGACTACGATCGCTTCTATCAAAACTACGTGCCTGGCGCAGTGACGGCAGACAAGAGCAAAGTGACGATCTCCGGTTACAACAACGCCACCAGGCGCCGAAATCTTTTCAATCAAACTGATGTGACATTCCAGGCGTCAACCGGATCCGTGCGTCATACTGTTCTCACCGGACTAGAGGTGGGTAGACAACTGACTGACAACCGCCGAAACACCGCCTTTTTCAACAACACGAGCTCATCGATTCTCGCTCCCCTCTCGAATCCGACAATCGATACGCCTGTTACATTTCGACAGAATGCGACTGACGCCGACAACCACCTCAAAACGAATCTTGGTGGCACCTACGTTCAGGACCAAATCGAGATCAATCGTTATCTACAGGTCGTCACTGGTGTACGTTTCGATTACTTCGATCTGCAGTTTCACAACAATCGAAACAATCAGGATTTGAGACGCGTCGATCGCCTGGTTTCACCGCGCGCAGGCGTGATCGTCAAACCGGTCACGAGTGTTTCAATTTACGGTAATTATGGGGTGGCCTATTTGCCGAGCTCCGGGGATCAGTTTTCGTCGCTGACGGCGATCACTCAGCAGGTCAAACCGGAAAAATTCACCAACTACGAATTCGGAGCGAAGTGGGATGTCCGACGTAATCTATCGTTGACTACCGCGCTCTATCGACAAGATCGCACCAACACGCGCGCCACTGATCCAAATGATCCAACAAGGATTCTGCAGACGGGAAGTCAACGAACGAATGGCTACGAGCTTGGACTGAATGGCTTCGTGACGTCGAAGTGGAGTATCGCGGGCGGCTACGCTTACCAGGATGCGTTCATCAGCAGCACCACAGTCAATGCAGTAAAAGGCGCACAGGTAGCACTTGTTCCACATCACAGCTTCTCGTTATGGAATAACTATCGAGTGCTACCCCGCCTCGGTCTCGGACTCGGACTGATTCATCGATCGGATGAGTTTGCTGCTGTCGACAACACCGTCGTTCTACCTGGCTACACACGCGCAGACGCGGCCGTGTTCTTCTCCATAACTGAAAAATGGCGTCTCCAGGCGAATTTTCAGAACCTGTTTGACAACACTTATTACCTGAACGCCGATGGCAACAACAATATCTCACCCGGCGCGCCACGCGGTGCTCGTGTTGCTCTGATCGCAAGATTCTGAAACGAAGAAACTTTGGAGTGCGGCGGGCCGGCGCCGCCTTGGTCTTGATCGCGCATGATCAATAACAAAGCGGCGTCAGGCCGCCGCACTCCAAAGACGCGCCCAATTTAGAAGGTGATGCTATACTGGCGCGCATCATAAACAGGGAGTCGGGGCTTGGACGCTGAAAAACTGAAGCATTTCCGCAATCTTCTTCTTACTCAACTACGCCAAAACACGGAACAGGTCCGCACGGATCAAGCGGCGGCACTCGAATTTTACGATGATGGCGTAAAAGACAGCGTGGATCTCTCGGTGCAGGATCTGAACAAAGAGATCGCGCTGCGTTTGGGTGAACGCAGTTCAAAGATTGTCGCCGATATCGATCAGGCGCTGCTGCGTATGAAGGAAGGAAGTTACGGCATCTGCGCGCGTTGTGGTCAACCAATCGACGAACGACGACTGGAAGCCATACCTACCGCACGCTACGACGCCGCCTGCCAGGCTGCGATCGAAAGCGCCAACGGCGACGACGACCTACCAACACTGTAACGCCGATAAATACGGATCAGTGTAAATCGGATTTACACTGATCCGCCTAATCTGAGGTCACGCCTTAGGATGCGCTTTGTCGTAGACCTGGATCAACTTTTCCATCGAAACGTGTGTATAAACCTGCGTGGTCGAAAGTCTCGCATGGCCCAACAATTCCTGTATGTCGCGAAGATCCGCGCCGCTGTCCAGTAGATGTGTGGCAAAGGAATGCCGCAGTGCGTGAGGACTGATGTTGTGCATTCCGGCGCAGATGCGAATGTACTTCTCAACCATGCGTCCAACTGAGCGCGTGGTGATCCGCGTCCCCTGATAATTCAAAAAGAGCGCTTCTTCATCGCGTTTCGAGATTGGCGCGTTTAGGAGAAACCTGTCACGCACGTCGAGATAGCTTCGAATGGCAGCGCCGGCCGGATCTCCAAATGGCACGATCCGCTGTTTCCGTCGCTTCCCTGTTACACGCACTAACTGATTCCGAAAGTCGACGTCTGGTAGATTCAAGGTCGTTAACTCAGCAACACGCACGCCCGTCGCATACATCAATTCCAGCATCGCGCGATCGCGTTTCCCCAGATCAGTCTCGGGGTCAGGAGACTCAATAAATCTCACTGCCTCTTCGATCGAGAGATGCTTTGGGAGTTTCTTCTCCAATTTCGGCGTAGCGACGAGTTTCGCCGGATTCAATTCCAAAACACCTTCGCGCACGAGAAACTGAAAGAAGGTGCGTAGTGCCGCCAGCTTGCGTGCGATAGAAGCTTTCTTTTTTTGCGCCGTATGAAGTGAAGCAAGCCATTCACGGATCGTCAGATGATCGACGGCCGAGACTTCAGGCGTCCTTCGTTTTCCAGTTGTGGGATCCGCTGGTGCGAGAAAATCGAGAAACTGTTCGAGGTCGCTGGAGTAATTTCGTAAGGTGTGACTGCTGACGTTGCGCTCGTAACGCAGGTGTTCGAGAAATTGCTCGATGAGCTGCTCCATGAACGAATCTTGTTCAATCCTGCTTAATCCTGCAATCCTGTCTAATAATTCGCTGAGGCTACAGGCTTGGGAGCATAATATCCTTTCCGCGAGCGGATGCGAACATCATTTTTCGTTTTGACGCGCAACTCCAATTTGTGTAACTGGCCATCACGCTGATCGGCGTTTGGGTAGTAACTCAAAACGTACTGCTGCGACAGATCTCCAGCGATCTGATCGAACGCTACGTCAAGCTGATCCGTAGTCTTGGGAAGATAAACAGCGCCGCCAGTTTGTTCCGTTAGCTGCTCCATGCGACGCTCTGCCGCAAGCGCGCGCAAGTTTGCGCCTTCATACAACCCGGTCTGGACCACATAGATCTGGCAATCGTCCGCCAGAACCTGCTGCATCATGAAGTCGAAATCACTGTGTCTGCTGGTTGTTTCGATACCGTCAGAAACGATGACGATAACTCTCCGGCCGGAATAAGGTCGCAGATAATTTCCAGCGCTGATGATCGCGTCGAAGAGAGACGTGCCACCTTCAGGTTTTCCGAACGTCGCGATGGTCTGCTCGAGACGAAGAATGTCGTGAGTGAGAGGCTGCGCCAAACGGCTATCAGTTTCAATCGAATAGATCGCAGCCTCGTCTTTCGGCCGCATCACTTTTCTGAAGAAGCGGATCGCCGCCTGCTTTTCAAACTCACGCGCAGGATCAAGACTGCCACTGTTATCAAACAGCATTGCCAGGCGAACGCTGGTTTCCGAACGAGTCAACTCACTGAGTGGGCGCAGCTCACCGTCAACGAGCAACTCGAAATCGTCCAACTTTAAATTAATTATCGCGGTGCCACGCTTGTCGACCACAGATGCCGGAATCGGCACGAGATTCGAGCTGATCTTCACAACATCGTTTGCATCGATTTCGTCGTCGGTGCTCTTTGCGGGACGGTTTGGTGAAGAAGTGCTGCCGGTTCCCGGCCGGTTCGGATCCGCGATTGGTCCTTGCGGTGGCTTGCCGGTCTTACCGGGTTCCTGACGTCTTCCTGATTGACTCCATGCGGGCGCCCCGATGAGACAGACGACGAACAGCGCGAGCGCACACGT